>Ga0136617_10001891_pt1 | contig 18674 bp, 18 predicted proteins | sample AntDrymUQ3222106_2_FD_129672 | JGI IMG/M metagenome (GOLD analysis project Ga0136617, IMG submission 129672) | Polar desert sand microbial communities from Dry Valleys, Antarctica - metaG UQ322 (21.06) | ecosystem: Environmental > Terrestrial > Soil > Desert | place: Antarctica: Dry Valley... | reverse complement strand
GCGCCCGCGCCGGCGCCGGCGCCAACGCCTCCGCCTCCGCCGGTGGAGGAGATCGGCTGACGCGCGATGCGCCGGCCGCCCGATCCCCGTGCTCCCCTCCGGCAGCGTCGTCTCCGGCTACCGCATCGAGCGAGTGCTGGGCCAGGGCGGGATGGGCGTCGTCTATGAGGCGACCCAGCTCTCGCTCAACCGCATCGTCGCGCTGAAGTTCCTCTCGGACGCGCTCGGCCTCGACACCGGGTTCCGCGAGCGCTTCCGCCGGGAAGGCCAGATCCAGGCCGGGGTCGACCACCCGCACATCGTGCCGGTCTACGAGGCCGGGGAGACGCCGGAGGGCCTGTTCATCGCCATGCGCCTGGTGCGCGGGCCGAACCTCAAGGAGCTGATCCTGGGCGGTGAGCTCGACCCGGCGCGCGCCCTGCACATCCTCGAGCCGGTGGCCGACGCCCTGGACGCCGCGCATGAGGCGGAGCTGATCCATCGCGACATCAAGCCGCAGAACATCCTGGTGGGCGGGCGCGACCACGCCTACTTGGCCGACTTCGGGCTCACCAAGGAGGCGGGCGCCACGGGCCTGACCCGCACGGGCCAGTTCGTCGGCACGTTCGACTACGTCTCGCCCGAGCAGATCGGCGGGGCGCCCGGCGGCCGCGCCAGCGACGTCTACGCGCTCGCCGGCGTGCTCTACGAGTGCCTGACCGGCGAGGTGCCGTACCCGCGCGGGTCCGAGGCGGCACTGCTCTACGCGCACATGACCGACCCACCGCCGTTCGTGACCGCGCGGCGGCCGCAGCTGCCGGCCGCCGTCGATGCGGTGATCGCGCGGGCGATGGCCAAGCAGCCGGCCGAGCGCCATACGTCGGCGAGCGAGATGGTCGGCGCCGCGCGCCGCGCGCTGGGCTCGAGCGCCTACGGCAGCGTGATGGCCGCCCCGCCGCCGGTGGCCGGCACGCCCGACACCCGTGCGGGGACGACGGCGCACGGGCGTGTCGCCGCCACGCCGCCGGCGGAGGTGCCGGAGACCGTGCCGGCCCGGACCCGGCTCACGGGGCGGCCGCGACCCGCCGGGACCGGCGGCGCAGCCGCGGAGGATGTGGCGCAGGACGGCGCGGGGACCCGGACCGGCGTCGCCGCCCGCCTCGACGCGGTGACCGACGACCCTGCGGCCGATGCGGTGGGGACCGCCGCGCGCGGCGCCGACGCTTCCGACGGTGACGGCGCCTGGGCCGCAGCGCCGCCCGCGACGCGCGTGTCCGCGCGGCGGCGCGGCGCCGAGACGCGCATCTCGGGCCGGCGGCGCGAGGCGGCCGGCGCGACCCGGCTGGGAGAGCGTCGCGAACCCGCACGGCAGGCGCCGGCGGCCGCTCCGGCGGCACGGCGCGGCGCGATCGCCGCCGCCGTCGCGGCCGGCGTGGCCGTCGCGGCGGTGGGCGCCTTCGTGGCCGGCCGCGCGGGCGAGCGGCCGGCGCCTGCGCCCGCCAAGCCGCTCGTCGTCAGCGGCGCGGACCTGCGGCTGACCGCTCCGGCCGGCTGGCAGCGGGCCGAGGCGCCCGTGATCCCCGGCCTCGAGTTCGCCGAGCCGGTGGCGCTCGCCGCCGGGGACGCCGACGCGGGCCTCGTCGCCGGCCGGCTGCCCGCCGCCGAGGGCGCGGCGCTGCTGCCGCCGCGCTTCGTCGGCGGACTGGGTGCCCAGGCCCGCGACGATCAGGTGGTCCGGCTGGGGGACGTCGAGGCCAAGCACTATCCGCAGCTGCAGCCCGAGGGCTTCGACCGCCCGCTGAGCCTCTACCTGGTGCCGACGCGCACGGGCGTCACGGCCGTCGCCTGCCACGCGGCCTCCCCCTCTCCCGCCCTGACGCGGGCGTGCGCGCAGGCGGCCGCCTCGCTGCGACTGCGCGGCGGCGAGGCGCTGCCCCTCGGCCCCAGCGCGGACGTCGCGGACGGACTCGACGCCATCGCCGCCGGGTTGGAGCGGACCCGGCGGGCGGCACGCCGGGCGCTGGCCCGTGCCCGTACGCCGACCGCCCAGGCCGTCGCGCTGGCGCGGCTCGCGCGCAGTTACCGGCGCGCCGGGCGAGTCGCGGGCGAGCTCGAGACGGGCCCGGCCGATCGTCCCTCCGTGCGCGGCCTGGCGACGGCCCTGACCGCCGCGGGCAGCGCGTACGGGACCACCGCACGAGCCGCCCGCGCAGAGCGCCGCGCCGCGTACGAGAAGGCCCGAGATCGCGCGAGGCGCGCCGAGCGCTCGCTCGCTCGCCGCGCGGCGGCGCTCGAGGCGGCCGGTTACCGGGTGGACTGAGCCTCTCGAGGGAGGCGGCCCATTACCGGGTGGCCGTCCCGCATGGCGATCGACTGCAGCACCTCGCCCGCTTCCGTCGCCGTCTCGCGCAACGTCGTCGGCGCTTGGGCGCGCGTGATCGTCACGCCCACTGCGACCGACCGCCGCACCGCTGGCGTGTGTAAGTTGAACATCCAGAGCGACATGGCGATTTCGGCGGCGACCCTGCATCCTCCGCTGCAAACTGGCCTACCGACAGCGTACTTTCTGCAGGGACTCTCGTGCTGTAGCGGCATTTTCGCGCAGCGCTGTCGAAGATGGCAAGGATGGCATTACGTGGTGCAACGCCAGCGGGGGCGGCAGTTTCAATGCGACCAGCATTACGTAGCGTTCGACGTCGAGACCGTTCCGCGCATCCTCGCGTGCCATGAGACCGGTCACGCCGTTGGCTTGACGCACGGCAGGGACGCGAATCCGGAGGTCAGCTCGTCGGCCAGCAGTCTGAGTTGCATGCAGGATCCCCTCGGCACGGACGCGTACATCGGTTCGCACAACGCCGCCCAGGTCAACAGCACCTACTAGCCATGAGCCCTCGATCGCTCCAAACCGCCGTCCTGCTGTCCGGCCTCATCGCGGTCTCGCCGGCTATCGGATGCGGGAGCGAGACAGCCGGCACAACCGATGCTGTGGACGCGGCGCCCCCAACCGTCACCATCGAAGGTGCGAGCCGCTTCCCCGACACGGGATTGCGCGACTGGATCTCCTTCGCCGACCACGTCGTGGTGTTCACCGTCGCTTCAGATCGCGAAGTCATGGACGCCACGGCGGAGGAGCTGGCAGCGCAGGAGTACGTCATCGGCCGCGAGGCGACGCTGGCGATCGAGCGACGGCTGTGGAGCGCCCCGAATGCGCCGAAACTCCCGTCGACGATCACGATGGACGTCAAGGGCTGGGCGGTCGCGGACGGCCAGCGCAGGGCGATGGTGGCCGACGGCGAGCCCCGCCTGGAAGTCGGCCAGCGGTATGTGGCTCCCCTGCTGCTCATGGACGACCGCTCACCCGCGGACTGGTGGCCGATGACGGTCGGCTCGATGCTCGAACTGCAGAGCGACAGGGTCAAGCGCCCGCTCACCGACGCTCCAGAATCGGCCCAGCAGCTCGCCGACCGCTCGATCGGGGAGGTCGTGTCGACGGTCGCGCGCCAGCCGCCCGACCCGATCGCACAACGCAATCGGGACCTTCGCCCCTGGAAGCGAGTGCAGAAGGTGCTCGAAGCGCGCGCAGAGGAAGCTCGGCCGGAATGACGCTCGCCGGCGCGTACTCGGCGCGTCCGGTAGAGCCGCTACACCTGGGCTGACCCACTTCGGGGGCCGATCGACACCTTGGGTGCCTGGCCGGACGGCGCGCGCGGCCATAGAACTCGGGTCATGAACCCGACGGATGGCAACCACTCGCTCCAGGTCACCGCGGGCAGCGCCCGCGGGACGGAGATCGCACTCGACACCGACGACTTCCTGATCGGTCGCCTGGCGTCCGCGGACGGGCAGCTCGGCGACGACCCGGAGCTCTCGCGCGAGCACGCGCGCATCCGGAGCACGCCGGACGGGGGCGTGGAGATCGAGGACCTCGGCTCGACCAACGGCACGTACGTCAACGACACCCGCGTCCGCACGGCCACCCGCCTGCAGCCGGGCGACGTGATCGAGGTCGGGCAGACGAAGCTCACGGTGGTGGACCCGGCCGGGCGCGCCGCACAGCCGACCGCCTTCGGCCGTGTCCGCGAGCGCGAGCCGGCCCCGCCGACGTCCGCCGTCGCGCGCGAGCGCGATCATGCCCGACGCGCATCCGAGCCGCCCTCCACCGCACCCGAGCACCAGCCCGCCGCGGCGCCGGCCGCCGAGCGCGTGTGGCGGGCACCGGCTCCCGTGAGCGGTCCCGGCTGGGGCGGCCGGCGGCGGCGGATGCCGCGGCGCGCGCTGGCGGTCGGCGTCGGCGTGCTCGCCGTCGCCGCCGTCGCCGCCGTGGTGGCGGTGGCCGCCTCCTCCGGCGACGCCGCGCCCACGCCCATGCCGGCGCCGGAGCGGCTCACCGTCGCCCGCCTGATCGAGAAGGGCTCGCCGTCGACGGTCCAGATCAACACCCGCGGACCCGCCTTCACGCGGCGCGGCAAGACGGTGCGCGCGAGTGGCGGCACCGGCATCGTGGTCGACGCGAAGGAGGGCCTCGTGCTCACCAACGCCCACGTGGTGGCCGGCCAGACCTCCGTCAAGGCGAACATGGCGGGCGGCACGGAGGTCAGCGCCCGGGTGATCTCCCAGGCGCCGTGCGAGGACCTCGCCATGGTCTCGCTGCGCCCCAACCCGCCCGGGCTCGTGTCCGCCACGCTCGGCCGGTCCGAGAGCGTACGCGCCGGCGTCCGGGTGACCGCGCTGGGCTATCCGTCGGCCTTCGAGGCGCGCCTGAGCGCTCGCGAGCTGCAGGCCTCGGAGGGCATCGTCTCGACCTCGACCGGCAGGACGTCGCTCGGCCCCGCCTCTCCCGCCTTCCCCGACGTCATCCAGCACCAGGCGCCCTTGAACGGCGGCAACTCGGGCGGCCCCCTGTTCAACGAGCGCGGCGAGGTGATCGGCATCAACACGTTCGCGTCGGCCCGGGTGGCCAGCCAGAACCAGAACGCGGCGATCTCGATCGACCGCGCCACCGCCCTCCTGACCGACCTGAAGGCCGGCAAGAACAGCGGCTTCGTCGGCTGGCAGCTGCTCCCGCTGGACGGCGGGCAGCTCCCCCTGCGCCCGCGCACCACCGGCCGGCGTGGCGGCGCCCTCGTCGTCCTGAGCGTCGACTCCGGCTCGCCGGCCGACCGCAGGAAGCTCGCCTTCGGCGACTCGATCTACGAGATCGACGGCACGCCGGTGCGCCGCTTCCAGGACGTCTGCGACATCGTGAACTCCAAGGCGTCGGGTGACACGATCCGCGTCCAGGGCTACCACTTCCCGCCGCTGACCCTGTTCGGTGCGCGGCTGAACCCGCTGCAGTCCACCCTCCTGCGCGAGGCGCTGCGCTTCGAGAGGACGATCAGGCTGCGCTGACGCCCGTCACAGGGCGGCGGCCGCCTCCCCGCCGGGCTCGACCACCGGCGGCGGGGCGGCGCGGCGGTTGCGCCGCTTGTCGCGGTGGCGCTTGACCTGGCGGGCCATGTCGTCCGCCACCAGGTGGATCGAGTGCTTGATCTCACGCGAGCTCTCGCGGGCCCGGAGCGTGGTCCCCTTGAGGTGCAGCGCGGCCTCGGCGATGCACAGCTCGGGACTGGCGGGCTGGCGCTCGGAGCTGAGCTCCACCTCGAGCACCGCCTGCTCGGCCACCTGCTTGCCGACCTTCTCGAACCGGCGCGCCACACACTCGCGCAGCTCGTCGCTCACCGCCAGGTTGCGCCCCTTGACCTCGATCTGCACGGGGTGCTCCTCTCGTCGACTGAAGGGGACGTGGCGACCGATGCTAGAGGCCGGAGGGCGGCTTGTGAATCATCCTCGGCTCAGGCTCAGGCTTTCGGTCCACCTGCCGACCATCAGCTCAGGATGACGGTGCTCGCCGACCCCCCCGCCGGCCGCCCTGATGTCGCCGTCGTGCGCCAGCCGATCGCCGACGAGCGCCACGGCGTGGTCGGCTACCAGCTGGTCTTCGGCGGCCAGAGCCAGTCGCTGGATCCCGCCACCGACGCCAAGGCGACGTCCGCGCTGCTCGTCGACGCGTTCGGCGACATCGGCTTGGAGCAGCTCTCCGGCCGGCATCCGGCCTGGATGTCGATCGCCCGCAACTTCCTCGTCGACATCGGCCCGCCGCCGCTGCGGCCCGACCGCGCCGTGCTGCAGATCGCGTCCAACCCCGCCCGTGACGATCTCCTCGGCGTGCTGCAGACCCTCGGGCGCAGCGGCTACACGATCGCGCTGGACGACTACGACGGGCGTGCGGACGTCGAGCCGCTGCTCGGCTTGTGCTCGATCGTCAAGGTCGACGTCGCCGGGCGCGGCGACGCCGAGCTGGCCGGCATGTTGGCCGGACCGCGCGTGCACGGCGCCCTGCTGGTGGCGACGGGCGTCGAGGCGCCGGCGGACTTCGAGCGCTGCCGCGGACTGGGCTTCTCCTACTTCCAGGGCGACTTCTTCGCCAAGCCGCGGCTGGTGCGCCACCGCGGCGTGGGCACGGGCGGCAGCTCCTCGCTGCGCGCGCTGGGCGAGTTGAGCGCCGCCGACGCCTCCTTCGAGGACCTCGAGCGGATCATCTCCTCCGACGTCGGCCTGTCGTTGAAGCTGCTGCGCTACGTCAACTCGGCCTTCTTCGCGCTGCCGCGGACGGTCGGCTCCGTGCGCGAGGCGCTGACGCTGCTGGGTGCCCGCACCGTGCGGCGCTGGGCGACGGTGATGGCCATGTCGGCGGTCCCCGACGCCCCGCACGAGCTGGTCGCCATCGCCCTGCACCGCGCGCGCATGTGCGAGATGCTGGCCGGGACCGCGCTGCCCGAGGAGCGCGAGACGCTGTTCACCATCGGGCTCTTCTCCGTCGCCGACGCCCTCATGGACACGCCGATGGAAGAGGTGCTCGAGTCGCTGCCCTTCTCGGAGGAGATCCGGGTCGCGCTGCTGCGCCGCGAGGGTCCCAAGGGCGAGCTGCTCACCGCCGTGTGCGCCTACGAGCGCGGCGAGTTCCCCGCCGCGCCGCCGACCGCCCCGCCCGTCTCGCTCGCCGGCGCGTACCGCGCCGCGCTGGAGTGGGCCGACGAGGCCGGCCGCGCGATCGCCTGAGCGCGCTGCACGGGCACGTCGCCGTGTCCGACCGCGGCAAGGGCGGATGACGCTCGAGCCGCTCACAGCGTCCGCGCGTAGGTGACCGCCGCGACGTCGGCGCCGGCCAGCGCCCGCGCGCAGGCATCGAGCGTCGCCCCAGTGGTGTGGACGTCGTCGACCAGCAGGACCGCGTCGGGGGGCGTCCCGGACACCGACACCTCGATCCGCCCGGGCGCACGGCGCGCTGCGCGGCCCGCGCGCACTTGCCGTCCGGCCCGGTCGCGCCGGCGCAGCACCGGGGCCGAGGCCCCGCCCAGCCGCACCGCGAGCCGAGCGACCAGCCGCTCGGCGGGATCGAATCCGCGCGCCCGCCGCCGCGCCGGGTGGGCCGGCACCGCGACCACCGTGCGGCCGCGCAGGTCGCCCGGCAGCGTCGCGGCGATGTGCGCCGCCATCAGGTCGGCCACCGGCAGCGACGCCCGGAACTTCAGCGCCTGCACCAGCGCGCGCGCCGTCCCGTCGTAGGCGAGCGGCGACCACGCGCGCCCGAACGCGAGCCCGGCCGCCGGGCAGCCCGATCCCCGGTGGTGGGGGAGCGCGCAGCGCGGGCAACGCCACCCGCGCAGCCACGGCAGCGCCCGCCGGCAGCCCGCGCACACGAGCTCCCCCGCCGCGACGACCTCGCGGCAGGCCACGCACGCGGGCGGCGCGAGCACCGCGGTGAGCTCCGACCATGCGCGCATGGCGCCACTGTCGCCGCGACGGGCCGACGGGACAGCACCACACCGTCACAATCGTGTGCCGTGCTCGTGCACGCTCTGCCACCGGTCGCCGCCGCGCTCGACTACGGATGGACGTTCGCTCCGGTGATCCTGCTCGCGCTCGCCGGCTACGCCGCGCTCTACGGCGCCCGCTGGCGCACCGCCCGGCGCGAGGGCGGCGCGCGGGCCGCGGGCGGCTGGCGGCTGGCCGCGTTCGCCGGCGGCATCGCCTGCCTCTTCATCGCCTTGATCTCGCCGGTCGACCGGCTCGGCGAGCAGCTCGCGACGATGCACATGGTCCAGCACCTGCTGATCGCCGACGTGGCGGCGATCCTGCTCACGCTCGGCCTCACGCGCTGGATCCTGCGCCCGGCGACGCGGCGCATCCACCGCCTGGAGCGCGCCGCCGGGCCGTTCGCGTCGCCGTGGTTCGGCGTGGTCGCCTACGTCGGCGCCATGTGGTTCTGGCACGTGCCGGTGTTCTACGACGCCGCACTCGAGCACGACCTCGTGCACACGCTCGAGCATCTCTCCTTCGCCGCCGCCGGGCTGCTCTACTGGTGGCACCTGCTCTCCCCCATCCGCTCGCGGCTGCGCCTGGGCGGGATGGGCCCGGTCGCCTACATGGCTTCGACCAAGGTGCTCGTCGGGCTGCTGGGGATCGTGCTGGCCTTCGCCCCCGACCTGCTCTACGACGGCTACGGCGCGACGGGGAGCCGCTGGGGCCTCTCGCCGATCGACGACCAGCAGGTGGCCGGCCTGCTGATGGCGCTGGAGCAGTCGATCGTGATGGGCATCGCGCTCGCGTGGCTGTTCGCGCGGATGCTCGGGGAGTCCGAGGAGGAGGAGCAGCGGGCCGAGCGCTATGCGGCGCCGTGAGCGCCCGACGAGCGCGCTATCCCTCGAGCACCGCCCCGTCCGCGACCGACTCAGGCCCCTCCACCGACACGTCGCCGCGCACCACGACGCCCGACCCGAAGGTCACGTCCCCCGCGACCGCCAGCTTCTCGGCCTCGCGCAGCGACGGCGCGCCGTCCGGGAAGCGCGCGTCGAAGTCGCGCAGGAGCTTGTAGAACTCGTCGTCGAGCTCGACCAGCGGCGGGCCGGAGCGGCCCTCGGCCAGCTCGACCCGCGCGCCCGCCCCGAGCACGTAGGCGTCCGACCGCAGCACCAGCAGATCAGAGGTCTTCTTCACCGGCACGAAGCGCGAGCGCGGCACACGCACCGCGCGCGCGCCCTCGAACACGCCGACCGCCGCCCCCATCGCCGTCTCCAGCTGGAACACGGGCGGGGTCGACTTGTCCGCCGGGTCGACCGTCTTCTCGTTGACGATCATCGGCAGCCCCATGACGCCGTCGCGCGCGGACAGCAGGTCGCGCAGGGCGCCGAGGTCCATCCACAGGTTGTTGCAGTTGAAGTAGGGATGGCGGTGCGTGTCGGTGAAGGCGTCCAGGTCCTCGTCGGGGGTCTGCGCCGTCTCGCGGAGCACCAGCCCGCCGCCCTTCAGGCGGGCGAGGTGGCCGCCCTTCTTGTCGGCCTCCGTGCGCTCGGTCACCTCAGAGAGGAAGGGGAGGCCCTGCGCGGCGAACCAGGCGAGGATCCGCGGCTCGAGCACCGCGCCGAGGTTGTCGGAGTTCGACATGAACGCGTAGCGGTAGCCCGCCGCGAGCAGCGTGTCGAGCATGCCGGAGGTGAGCAGGGCGGTGTAGATGTCGCCGTGGCCGGGCGGGCACCACTCCAGGTCGGGGTCGTCGGGCCAGTCGGCCGGCTCGAGCCCGTCGACCAGCAGCTTGGGCTCCTTGTGCTGCACGAAGTCGAACGGCACGTCGGCGGCGAGCTCGTCGCCGTAGCCCTCCAGCCGCGCGAGCGAGTCCGCCTGCGTGTAGAAGGAGTTCATCAGCACCAGCGGCAGCCTGGCTCCCGACGCCTTGCGCAGCGCCAGCACCTGGCGGACGATCAGGTCGAGGAAGGCGAGCCCGTCCTTGACCTCGACCAGCGACTTGGCCTGCTCCATCCCCATCGAGGTGCCCAGGCCGCCGTTGAGCTTGATGATCACCGCCTCGTCGAGCGGCGCGTCGGCGTCCGGGAACGCGTCGGCGTCCGGTATGTCGGTGATCGGCTCCAGCTCGGACTCGGGCAGCATGCCCGACTCTCCCGCCTCGAGCTGCTCGTAGTAGTGGCGGAAGGTGGCGACCGCGGCGTCCGGGACGCCCGCCGCCTCCATCTTCTCGACGCTGGCCTTCAGTCCGTGGGCGCTCATGCCGAGCCGGATGCTAGTGGGCCACTTGCCAGCCGCGTTTGTAGCGGGCCTGCGCCACTGAGAGCGCGTCGATGCGCACGCCGAAGGCCGCGAGCTTGAGCCGTGCGACCTCCTGGTCGACGTCGGTGGGGACGGGGTGCACGCCCGCGCCGAGCGCCGCCCCGTTGCGCACCAGGTGCTCGACGGCGAGCGCCTGGGTGGCGAAGGACATGTCCATGACCGCCGCCGGATGGCCCTGGCCGGCGGCCAGATTGACCACCCGGCCGGCGGCCAGGAGGTTCAGCTTGCGGTCGCCGAGGTCGTACTGCGTCACGAGCGGGAGCACGTCGCGCGGCTCGGCCACCGCGGAGGCCAGCAGCCCGGGAAGGTCGATCTCCACGTCGAAGTGCCCGGCGTTGGCGAGCACCGCCCCGTCGGGCATCACCGCGAAGTGCTCGGGCCCGAGCACGTCGCGGTTGCCGGTCACGGTGACGAAGACGTCGCCGCGGGCAGCCGCCTGCACCGCGGGCATCACCTCGAAGCCCTCCATGCGCGCCTCGAGCGCGCGCATGGCGTCGACCTCGCAGACGATCACCTGCGCGCCGGCGCCGCGGGCGCGCAGGGCGATGCCCTTGCCGGTCCAGCCGTAGCCCAGCACGACCATGGTGCGGCCCGCCATCAGCAGGTTCGTGGCGCGCAGGATGCCGTCCAGCGCCGACTGCCCGGTGCCGTAGTGGTCGTTGAAGAGCCGCTCGGTGCGCGCCTCGTTGACGGCGATCACCGGGCATGCGAGGCGCCCCTCGGCGGCCAGCCCGCGCAGCCGCACCAGCCCCGTGGTGGTCTCCTCGGTGCCGCCGATCAGGCGCTCGAGCCCGTCGGGCCGGGCGGCGTGCAGGACGCCGAGCAGGTCGGCGCCGTCGTCGAGCGTCACGTCGGGGGCGGCGTCGATCACCGCCAGCACGCCCGCGGCGTAGGCGTCGGCGTCCTCGCCGCGGCGGCCGTGAGCGGCCACCCCGTCGGCGACCAGCGCGGCCACCACCTCGTCCTGGGTGGTCAGCGGGTTGGCCGAGCAGAGCGCCAGCTCGGCGCCGCCCGCCGCCAGCGCGCTGGCCAGGCAGGCCGTCTCGGCCGTCATGTGCAGGCACGCGCCGACCCGCAATCCGGCGAGCGGGCGCTCGTCGGCCAGGCGGGCGCGGATCGAGCGCAGGACGGGCATCTGCCCCTCCGCCCACTCGATCCGCGCCCGCCCCTCGGCGGCCAGGCGCGGACCGGTGGTGGCCACCGCTAGTGGGTCCTCCCGTGGGACGTTGCGGGAGGGCCCATTCCTAGTAGCGGTAGTGATCGGACTTGTAGGGGCCCTCAACCGGCACGCCGATGTAGGCGGCCTGCTCGGGCCGCAGCTCCGTGAGCTGCGCGTTGAGCGCGCCCAGGTGCAGCCGGGCGACCTTCTCGTCGAGCGCCTTGGGCAGCACGTAGACCTGCCTGGCGTAGTCCTCGTGCTTGGTGAACAGCTCGACCTGGGCGATCGTCTGGTTGGAGAACGAGGAGGACATGACGAAGCTCGGGTGCCCCGTCGCGTTGCCCAGGTTCAGCAGCCGGCCCTCGGAGAGCACGATGATCGCATGCCCGTCGGGGAAGACCCACTTGTCGACCTGCGGCTTGACGGTGATGCGCTCGATCCCGGAGGTGCGGGCGAGCCCGGCCATGTCGATCTCGTTGTCGAAGTGGCCGATGTTGCCGACGATGGCCTGGTGCTTCATACGGGCCATGTCGTCGGCGGTGATGATGTTGAAGTTGCCGGTGGCGGTGATGAAGATGTCGGCGGTGTCCAGCACGTCCTCGAGCCGGACGACCTGGTAGCCCTCCATCGCGGCCTGCAGCGCGCAGATCGGGTCGACCTCGGTGACGAGCACGCGCGCGCCCTGGCCGCGCAGGGAGTCGGCCGAGCCCTTGCCCACGTCGCCGTAGCCGCAGATCACGGCGGTCTTGCCGGCGATCATCACGTCGGTGCCGCGGTTGATGCCGTCGATCAGCGAGTGCCGGCAACCGTAGAGGTTGTCGAACTTGGACTTGGTGACCGAGTCGTTGACGTTGATGGCCGGGAACAGCAGCTTGCCCGCCTCGGCGAACTGGTAGAGCCGGTGCACGCCGGTGGTGGTCTCCTCCGTCACGCCCTTGATGCCGGCTGCGACCTGGGTCCAGCGCTGCGGGTCCTCGCCCAGCGTGCGCGTGAGGAGGCCGAGGATCAGCGCGAACTCCTCGTTGTCGGCCGTGGCGGGATCCGGCACCGCGCCGGCGGCCTCGAACTCGGCGCCCTTGTGCACGAGCAGCGTGGCGTCGCCGCCGTCGTCGAGGATCATGTTCGGGCCGGTGGAGCCGTCGGCGTCGGCCGGCCAGGTCAGCGCCTGCTCGGTGCACCACCAGTACTCGTCCAGCGTCTCGCCCTTCCAGGCGAAGACGGGGACGCCGGCCGCCGCGATGGCCGCCGCGGCGTGGTCCTGGGTGGAGAAGATGTTGCACGAGCACCAGCGCACGTCGGCGCCCAGCGCGGCGAGCGTCTCGATCAGCACCGCGGTCTGCACCGTCATGTGCAGCGATCCGGTGATGCGCGCGCCCGTGAGCGGCTGCGCGGCGTCGTACTCCTTGCGCAGCGCCATCAGGCCGGGCATCTCGTGCTCGGCCATCTCGATCTCGAGCCGGCCGTAGTCGGCCAGGCCGATGTCGGCCACCTTGTAGTCGGTCGCGGTCGTGGTCATACGGCCTCCGTGAGGGTCGAGGGGCGCTGCGCCGCCGCCGCGGCGAGCAGCTTCGAGTGCTTCTCCTGCTCCCAGTGCAGCCAGTCGGCGGCGGGGACGTGCTCGGGACGCTCGGGCGTGGCCGCCAGCCAGCCGTCCACCTCGCCGCGCAGGGCGCGGTCGCGCTCCAGGCGCAGCGCGAAGGCCAGGTCGGAGAGGCCCAGCTCATGGCGCTCGAGCAGCTCGCGCAGCGTGCGCAGCCGCTGCAGCTCGGCCGGGCCGTAGAGCCGGTAGCCGGCGTCCGAGCGGGCGGGCGCGACCAGGCCGACGCGCTCCACGTAACGGAGCATGCGCGGCGACCAGCCGGTGGTCGAGGCGGCCTCGTGGATCGTCAGGGCGTCCATCGACCCCCTACCGTAGCAAACCCTGACACAACTATGTCAAGGTTGGCGGGTGTCCTCCGGCGGCGGGAACGTCAAACGGCAACTGGGTAGGCATGCGGGCGTCCGCCGGCCGCGGCGCCGGTGAACGTCAACGGCGGCTGGGTAGGGAAGCGGGCGTCCGCCGGCCGGGGTGAGAACGCCGAAGTCGGCGCTGCGGTGGCGTCGAGTTCTGCGTTCGCGACGCTCAGCGTCCTCAACGCCGAACTCGGCGGGCGGATCGCGTCGACATCGGCGTTGTCACGCCCCGGCCGAACCCGCTCCCCTACCCGCTCCCCTACCCAGCCGCAGTTGACGTTCACCACGGCCGACGCCAAAGCGGCGGACGCCTAATGGCGCTTGCGCTTGCCGGCGCCCGTCAGGCGGCCGCGGACCTGCTCGATCTTCCGCCGGCCCTCCGGGCTGGAGGCGTACCGCTTCGCCTTGTCGGTGGCCCGCCGGCCCTGCGACGAGCGGGCGAAGCGCGAGATCCTGCTCATGATCGACATGGCTAAGGAATACCGGGTCGCGGTCAACCGTGTCTAATCCCGGCATGGCATCCGGGGCACACGCGATCGTCTCCCAGCTCGAGGACGCAGGCGTCGAGGTGTGCTTCGGCCTGCCCGGGGTGCACAACCTGGCGCTGTGGGAGGCGCTGCGCGACTCGCCGATCCGGCTGGTCGGCGTGCGCCACGAGCAGGCGGCCGCCTACGCGGCCGACGGGTACGCGCGCGCCACCGGAGCCGCCGGGGTGGCGCTCACCACCACGGGTCCGGGCGCCGCCAACACGCTCGGCGCGGTGGGCGAGGCCTGGGCGTCGCGCTCGCCGGTGCTGGTCATCGCCACCGACATCCCCACGACGCTGCGCCGGCCCGGCGTCTACCGCGGGGTCCTGCACGAGACGCCCGGGCAGGCGGACATGTTCGCGCCGGTGACCGCCGCGCGGCGGGTGGTGGCCCGGGCCGAGGACCTCGCGATGGGCGCCGCGTCGCTGATGCTCGCATCCGCGTTGGACGCCGGGCGCCCCGCCTACCTGGAGGTCCCCACCGACCTGCTCTCGGCCGAGCTGGCCGCGCCGCCGGCCGCCGTCGGCTGGCGCACGGAACAGGTGGGACCCGCCGGCGACGCCGACCGCGCGCACGCCCTGATCGACGCCGCCGAGCGCCCGCTGATCTGGGCCGGCGCGGGCGCGCGCGACCGTGCCGCCGAGGTGCGCGCGCTGGCCGAGCGGCTCGCGGCGCCCGTGCTCACGACCTACGGCGGGCGCGGCGTGCTCGCCCCGGAGCACCCCTGCTGCGTGGGCATGCCGCCGCACGTCGAGGCCGCCGGGCGGCTGTGGGACGAGGCCGACCTCGTGATCGCCTTCGGCTCGGATCTCGACGGCATGAACACCCAGAACTGGCGCCAGCCGCAGCCGCCGCAGCTGGTGGCGGTGAACCTCGATCCGCTCGACGCGACCAAGAACTACCGGGCCGACGCCGTCTGCCTGGAGCTCGCGCCCGCCACGCTGCGGGCGCGCGACGGCCTGGAGGCGCTGGGCGAGCGCCTGCGCGCGGTGCGCGCCGAGGCCTGCCGCGGGCTGGATGCGCGCGCGCTGCGCTTCCTCGATGCGCTCTCCTTCGCGCTGCCCGACGACGCCAACGTGGTCTGCGACATGTGCATCCCCGGCTACTGGATCGCCGGCTTCCACGCCTTCCGGACTCCCCACCGGCTGCAGTACCCGGTCGGCTGGGGCACGCTGGGCTTCGCCTTTCCCGCCGCGCTGGGGGCCGCGCTGGCCGGCACGGGGCCGACCGTCTCGATCTCGGGCGACGGCGGCTTCCTCTTCGCCTGCGGGGAGCTGGCCACCATGGCCCAGGAGCAGGTGCCGCTGACCGCGGTGATCGTCGACGACGGCGGCTACGGGATGCTGCGCCACGACCAACGCCGCGCCGGTGCCGAGCTCTACGGCGTCGACCTGCACACGCCCGACTTCGCCGCGCTTGCCGAGGCCTTCGGCGTGCGCGCGCAGACCGTGTCCGGACTCGAGGACGACTTCGGCATCGCGCTGTCGGAGCACATCGCCGATCCGGAGCCCAGCGTGCTGGTCGTCACCGGCGAGCCGCTCGTTCCGCCGCCCACCACGTCGCCGAACTGGTATCGCGTCTAGTGGTCCGTCTCGTAACCATCGGCCCGAAAGGGCGTGCGGCGGCGCCGACAGGCAAGGACGCAGACCCGCAGGAATCCCCCTAGGGATTTCAAGTGGTCCGCGAGGCGAAGCCGGTGACGAGCGAAGCAAGGCAGAGCACAGCCTGTCGGTGATCGACGTGCGTCATTTCGGGTCGAGGGTTGCGGGACGGGCCACTAGCTCGAGCCCGGTCCGGGCACGCGGCGGAAGGCGTACGGGAGCGGCGGGCGGCCGGGCTGGACCACCACGCACTCGCCACTCGCGGTGCCGGTGAGCAGCGCGAGCGCGGCGGCGGCCACCGTCTCGGCCGGGATGATCGGCAGGCCGGCGGCGGCCAGCTCGGCCCGGATCGGGTCGATGATGGCCGACTCGGCGTAGCCGGGGCAGAGCGCGTTGAGGCGGATGCCCTCCTCGTTCAACCGGGGCGCGAGCGCGCGGACCAGGCCGATCACGGCGTGCTTGTTGGCGGTGTAGAGCGGGTCGTGGGGCATGCCGGTCAGGCCCGCCAGCGAGGCGGTGGCCACTATCGCCCCGCCGCCGCGAGCGCGCAGGGCGGGCAGAGCGGCGTGCAAGCCGAAGGCGACGCCGTCGAGATTGACGCCCATGGCCTCGCGGTAGGCGGCCAGGTCGAAATCGTCGTCGAGCCCGCAGCGGCTGCCGACCCCGGCGTTGAGGTGCACGACGTCAAGGGCCCCCGCAGCGCTCCCGCGCGAAGGCGACGGCGGCGCGGTCGGCCTCGAGGTCGCGCACGTCGCAGGCCACGAAGTGTCCGCCGGCCTCCGCGGCGACCGCGCGGCCTCCGCCCTCGTCGACGTCGGCCACGACGACCGTCGCGCCCGCCGCCGCGAGCGCGCGCACAGTCGCACGGCCGAGGCCTCCGGCGCCGCCGGTGACCAGCGCCACCTTGCCCACCAGCCGGCTCACGCCCGCGTCATCGCCACGGCGCGGTCGGCCAGCTCGGCGATGCCCTCCCCGAAGGCCAGCAGATGCGGGTCGTCGGTGCTGCCCGCCAGGGCCCGGCGATAGTTGCCCTCCATGAACACGATCAGCTTCCACAGGGCGAGCACACGGTGGAAGCGGATGTCGCCGGGCTCGCGGCAGGAAGCCTCGGCATAGCGCGCGACGAGCTCCTCGCGCGACGGGAAGCCACGCGCGCGGGTCAGTGGGTAGGCGCGGGTCATGACGTCGTCGGGGTCGTCCGCCTCGGTCCAGAAGAGGCACAGGTAGCCGAGGTCGGCGAGCGGGTCGCCCAGCGTGGACATCTCCCAGTCGAGGATCGCGGTGACCCGGGCGGGCGCCGTCGCGGCGAGCAGGAGGTTGCCGAGCCGGAAGTCGCCGTGCACGATCGTCGCCGGCCCGGACGCGTCGGGCACGTGACCGGCCAGCCAGCGCGCCGTGCGGTCGACGGCGGGCAGCGGCCGGGTGGCGTGGCGCTCCCACAGGCCCGCGAAGCGCTTGACCTGGCGCTCGAGGTAACCGTCGGGGCGGCCGAAGCCCTCCAGGCCCGCGGCGCGCCAGTCGACGGCGTGCAGCGCGGCGAGCGTCTCCACCGCCGCCGCGGCCGCCGCAGCGCGGCCCGCGGGGTCGTCGAGCGCGGGCGGGAGCGCGGCGGCCGCCATCTCGCCTTCGGCGCGCTCCATCACGTAGAACGGCGCGCCGATGCGCTCGGGGTCCTCGCACACGGCCAGCACGCGCGGCACCGGGACGCGGCCGGCCAGCGCGGCGAGGATCCGCGCCTCGCGCAGCACGTCGTGGGTGCTGGGCGCCAGCGGACCGCGCGGCGGGCGACGCAGGACCATGGGGGCGCCACCGCGGTCGAGGGCGTAGGTGACGTTCGAGCGCCCGTCGCCCAGCGGGGCCAACCGCGGCTCGCCATGTCCGAGGCCGTGGGCGTCGAGGAAGCCGCGCAGCGGCTCGAGCAGCACGAGCGGCTCGCGCGCGCCGGGGCGCACGTCCGCGGCGGTGGCGACGATGTCGTCGGGCGCCGCGGTGCGCGCCGGCGCGGCGGCGTCGCCTCCGGTCACGTGAGCTCGCCGCAGGCGGCCTTGAGCGAGCGGCCGTCCTTGGCGAGCTCGAGGCACGCGCGGGCGATGACCATGCGGTGCACCTCGCTGGCGCCGTCGTAGATCCGTGCCGCGCGGGCGTCCTGGTAGATGCGCGCGATCGGAAGGTCCATGGCGATCCCCGCCGCGCCGTGCATCTGCACCGCGCGGTCGGCGATCCGGCCGAACGCCTCCGAGACGAACGTCTTGGTCATCGCCACCTCCTGGCGGTGCGGCAGCGCGCGCTCGAGCTTCCACGCCGTGTGCAGGACCATCAGGCGGCTGGCGTAGAGGTCCATGGCCGAGTCGGCGAGCATGAACTGCAGTCCCTGGTGCTGCGCCAGCGGCTTGCCGAACGCCTCGCGGGCGAGCAGCCGCTCGGCCGAGAGGTCGAGCGCGCGCTGGGCCACGCCGATCCAGCGCATGGCGTGGGCCAGGCGGCCGCCCGCCAGCCGCTGCTGGGCGATCTTGAAGCCCGCGCCCTCCTCGCCCAGCAGGTTGGCGAGCGGCACGCGCACGCCCTCGAGCGCGATCTCGGGATGCCCGCCGGGCGCGTGGGCGCCCATCCACTCGGGATGGCGCACGACGCGCCAGCCCGGCGTATCGGTCGGCACGAGGATGAGCGAGTAGTTGCGGTGCCCGGCGCCGTCGGTGTCGCCGGTCTTGGCCACCACGATCGCGAAGGCGGCGCCGTCGGCGCCCGTGATGCACCACTTGCGCCCGTCGAGCACCCACTCGCCGCCGTCGCGCCGCGCGGTGGTCTGCAGGTTGGTGGGGTCCGAGGAGGCGACGTCGGGCTCGGTCATCGCGAAGCACGAGCGCACCCGCCCGTCGGCCAGCGGGCGCAGCCAGGTCTCGAGTTGCTCGTGGTCGCCGGCGAGCAACAGCGTGTGCATGTTCCCCTCGTCGGGCGCCATCGCGTTCAGGCCGAGCGAGGCCAGGCCGGAGACGCCGCACGCCTCCGACACGAGCGCCATGCCCAGCGGCCCGACGCCGAGGCCGCCCCACGCCTCGGGCAGGTGGGGCGTATAGAGGCCGCGCTCGCGCGCGCGGTCGCGCAGCCGCTCGACGACATCCCAGGCGGCGAGCAGGTCGCTCGGGTCGGCGACGTGCGCCTCGGCCGGCAGGACGTCCTCCTCCACGTACGCGCGCACGCGGTCGAGCAGGTCGCGCAGCTCGGGCGGGAGGGTGAAGTCGAGCCCGGTCACGGCGCACATCCTGCCAAGCGCCGGCCGCGCCGCGCGCCGCCGCG
>Ga0136617_10001890_pt1 | contig 18682 bp, 15 predicted proteins | sample AntDrymUQ3222106_2_FD_129672 | JGI IMG/M metagenome (GOLD analysis project Ga0136617, IMG submission 129672) | Polar desert sand microbial communities from Dry Valleys, Antarctica - metaG UQ322 (21.06) | ecosystem: Environmental > Terrestrial > Soil > Desert | place: Antarctica: Dry Valley... | reverse complement strand
ATAGCGAATTTCAAATTTGTGCGACTTGCGGCAGAAGCCCGCGCGTGAGCAAGGGCGGAATCGAGTCTCCGCCCTTGCTCACGCGCGGGCTTCTGCGGTCGCGCAATTCTGAAATTCGCTATATGATTCCGCTTTTATCATTTTTCTTTTAGTAATTTCTCTCTCGCCTCAACTGCTTCCTTATGTGCGCCGCCCGCGACATCGCCGAGTTTAATGGCGGCTTCGTAGAGTTTTACGGCATATTCGGTTTCGCCGTAAAACTCGTAAATTCTTCCAAGCGCAACATATGACAAAGAAATCAATGCCTGGTCGGTTTGTGCCGTTGCGGAACGAATCACATTTTCGTAAGCAACTTTGGCATCCAACAAACGACGCTTGGTTTCTGCTTCGCTCGCGCCTTGGGCGGCGAGACTCGCTACCCGACCGAGCGTGTAATAAATTCGCAATTCGCCCGGATTTTGTTCTAAAAGTTGTTTCAATTGTTTTTCGGCATCGGCGTAATTTTTCGTCAGCACGATTCTGTCAATATCGAGCAGTTTTTTCGTTACCGGATTTTCGATAATTATCTCTTTATCGCTCGGATTTTTGCGGCGTCCCGCGCGTGCCGCCAAACCGCGTTTCCGCGCATCGGCTGATTGCGTCAAACGATTCGTTTCTTTGGTCACATCGAGCGACAAAATCATATCGCGCAACGAGCTTGCAATATCAAAGCCCGAATATTCCAAACCTTTTAATTGATCGGCAAAATAAAACGACAAAACCGCGCCGCGTTCATAGGCTTCGGAAAGCTGCAAAGCGGTTTCGTCCGCCAGAGATTTTTTAAACGCATCGAGTTCGGCGGAGACCGCTCGTTTTTCGTCAACCGTTTTCACACGGTCAATTTTGCTGCGGGCTTGCACGGTTGCAATGCGCGTTTTTTGAAATTCGACTTCCCTGGCTTCAACCGCCGCCACCAGAGAGCGCGAAACCGTCAGATAAATGTCGGGCGTAACGTCCGCGTTTTCCTTCCGGCGTTCGTCCAAAAGACTTTTAATGCCGTCACGAAAAGTAGAGATGTCTTTGGCATTGTTCAAAACCAGCGGGTCAATCACAAACTGCAAATACGCGCGGCGCACTTCCGACCGGCTCAAATCGGTGGCGGGCGGAACAATCGCATTATAATCGTCGCCGACATTTCTAAAGTTTATCGTTCCTTTGGAAGCCAGCAGCTCCGGCACGATAAAAAATCGGCGCGTGCGTTCGCGGATTTCAATTTTTTGCACAATTTTCTTTTTGTCATTGACTGAAGGTTGGTTGGTTTTCACTCGTTCGATATAAGTCAATTGCGGTTTTGTGTGCAGATATTCGAGCAGTTCGCCGACCATTTGCGCGGCGGATTTCCGCATCGCATCGCCCGCCGCTTGATAATCCTTCAAGTAGCCGTCAAGTTTCCGGCTGTACGAACGGCGGTAGAATTCACGCACGAGCGGAGCAAAATCAAGAACTTCCAGCAAATCACCTGGCAAATCCGTCGTCCGCGCGGGGTCGGATAAATCCGGCACGGGACTTAATGTGTAAGCCATCGAAACGAACGGCGAAATTATTTCCGACTGCGAAGCATCGGGATGTCGGCGTTTGTATTGGTCAACAAAGGTTTTTAATTTTTGCCGCAGTTCGGGATTCAAATCCTGCAAATCCGCTTGCAGCCTTCGGCGAAATTCCGCGCCCGTTTCCGTCAAAGCCGTTTCCATTCCAGCCGCTTCAAGCGCGGCAAGCACCGTCATCAAGCGTTTGTCAGGCTCGATTTTTACGCCGTAATTTGTTAAATCAAAATTCGGCTGAGCGGTTTGAGCAAAGACGTTTACAGAAAAAAATGCAAATAGAACAATAATTAAAACTCTTTTCATCGGTGTTTGTAATAAAAAAGTCGAATGGCGAAAGACGCAAAATAAATCAAGAAACTTCAAGGGGAATTCGTCAACAAGTATCTCGACATATCCGGCGTCTTTCTAATTTTAAAAGATGCTTTTTAGAAAATTATAGATGCCATCGAAACTTTTTGAAAAGCACGGAAGCGACCGAACTATTTCATTTTATAAATTCAAATTACCCGGTGTCGTCCTGGTTTGAGTTGACGGAAATAATTGTTTTTGACGATTACAAAAATCGGTTTGCAATTTCCTGATAATCCAAACAAACAAATTTGATTATGAAATTTTGGTTATCTGCAACAGGCATATGAGACTGTTTACGACAAGCTGATGAATCATAATGAAAAGCATGATTATTTGTTCTACAAAAGGGCGTTTTTGCACGGCTGATTTAACGCGGCGGCGCGCATTCTCAAACAGCGGCTGAGTTTGCACTCGAAAGGATCAAAGTGAGGGTTGCCTTAGGATTTCAACCAGGGCTTTCAATCGGGCTGAGTCTGTTCCACTCTTCGCCTGGGCGGTGTTCTTTTCCAACGATGACGCGAGGCTTTTGAGGTTTTCGAGTTCCCTTCGATTCAGGCGCGAACTCTCTGCTCTTTGAATCGCCTGCCGCAGGGATGTGATTCGGACAGAAGGCAATGCTTGCGAACGCTCCAGTTGATCGACGTACGCCTTCGCTACGACTAACTGACGTGACCACTCAATTTTCTCCTGATTCTGCACATTCAATTCAGCTACCCGTACCGTTTTCGCGGCGTCGATCTCGTTCTGCGAGAGGTATTTCGTTGCCGTCAGCTCAAAGATGTCCAGTCCGCGCGCAATCTCTGACGCGTAAATGTGACCATTGTACCAGTAAGCGGACCATTCGCCGCCGAGTACGAGCATCTTAGGATCAATCGGACCCCGGTCGAAATAGGCAATCTCAACCGGACGAGCCGCGTCAGTGAAGTCCATCAGGGAAATGCCGCCCTGATACCAGGCTTGGACTTTGATGTCCCGTCCGGGAACCGGAAGGAGCGAGCCGTTGTGTGCAACACAATTTTCGCTGTCACCCTGCGCTGCCGGCAACTTGTAGTAGCTCGCGAAGCTCAACTTGTTATCCGCCAAGCGGAAAACTGCATTGGCACCCCATACGTTCGGGTCGTTCGCGCGGCAGCGCGCACCGAGTCCCCCGCCCCACTCATCGGTAAACACGACCTTTTTTCCATCATTCGAAAACGAGGCTGAGTGCCAATACGCATAGTTCGGGTCGTTCACCGCGTCTATGCGCTTTGGATTGACCGGATCTTTGATGTCCAGCAGAATTCCATTTCCCGAGCAGGCACCTGCTGCGAGTCCGATCGCCGAATACACGGTAATATCGTGGCACTGGTCGGTATCGACCGGCTTTTCCAATCCGTTTCTGCCGTGTGTTCCGCCATTGTTCAGTCCGTTTAGAGCACCCGTTCTTGGATCCATAAACACCCGAGGACTCGACACTACCTTAGAATTTTGCGGCGACGAAAGCGGCACTTTAATCACGTCTATGCGAAAGAGTGCAGTATTTGGATTCTTGTTCGGGGGTTCATCCGAACATCCAGCCAACTCTTCGCTTTGACGGACAAAAGAGGTTCCCGAGACGTAGATATAGACGTTGTTCTTGTCTTTCGGATCGGTTACCAAGGTATGCGTGTGCGAGCCGCGGCAGGTTTGCACCGCTCCCACCTGCTTCGGATTTCTAATGTCGGAGATATCGAAAATCCTTACTCCGCGGAAACGATCTTTGTTTGCTGCCGGCTTGTTCTCTTGTCCCGCAGCGGGCGCAAATCCCTCTGAACTGCAATCCAGACGTCCGTTTGGCATCTCGACCGACATAAAGAGTAGATTCTTGTAAACTGACACGTCGCCCTGCCCGCCCGGACACACCATCGAAGTCAACAATCTGGTCTTCGCCGGATTGGAGATGTCATAGATGCTGACTCCGTAAAAGTTTCCCATAAACAGATAGTTGCCCTGGAACGCCAGGTCAGAGTTGGCAAAAGCAAGTTGAGCAAAAACCAGTTGGAGCGGCTTGGGCATCATCGAAGGATCGCCGATGCCCAAGAGACTCAGAGTTTTCTGCACTTTCGGATTATTAGGATCGTCGGAGCCGAGTTGAAACGCGTCCGGCTTTCTGAGCAGCAGGACATGCTTCATGCCCATCGCTGCTTCACCTGCATTGTACATTCCCGACGATAGTTTGGCGCGCGGGTCGCTGGCATTTGAACCCGTCATCCCCGCCCTTAGCGACGGCGCCGATTCAAGGGCAAACGGATTCCCGCCGTCCTGGTTGGCTGGTTTGGATTCCGGTGTCTTTATGGGTTCAGGAGACGGCGAGGTCGTTTGTGCCAGCGTCCCGGCTGCAAAACACGAGAACAAAACAAGTGAAACTGCCAGTAAACGGAAAGCGAAAGTGGGTACTCGATTCATCTTTTCTCCTCTGCGGGTTTTTCACCCAGCATGGTTTGCATAATCTTAATCTCAGCGCGTTGTCCGCTGTCGACATCCGTTGCAAAATTGAACAGTTCAGCATCCTGCCCCGCGCCTGCCGTATCGAACAAATCTTTTACCATAATCAACGCACCATTGTGGTGCTGAATCATTCCGGTCAAAAACAGTCGATCGAACTCCGCACCCCTCGCTTTTCTTAAGGCATCCATCTGCTTTAAGGTAAGCATTCCGGGCATAGACAGGTGATGATGGCTCGACATGTCGTGACCCGACATATCCATGCTTGGCATTCTCGTCATCGGCGGCGACACAGACTCCCCTCTGGTTTCGAGCCACCGTTTCATAAACTTCATTTCGTCTGACTGTGATTGGCTGATGCGCGCTCCGAGCAGCCGGAGATTCTTGTTCTCAGTATGCGAACTCATTAGTGCCGTCATCTCGACCGCTTGCGCGTGGTGCATGATCATTCCCTGCATGAACTCCACATCCTTCGGTGAACGAGGCGGCAGTGTCGCCCTCGTCGATGGCGGCAGTTTTCGGGTTGGCTGACCTGGCGCGCCGGGCTGTACCACAACCGGCGGCGGATTAGAATCAGCTTGCTGTGCGCGGACTGGCAGCGATAAGAAACCTGTGAGAACACCGGCTGTGATGAACGCGCTTGGCGATGCTACAATACTGATTATTGACCGCAGCTTAAGCCTGCTACTGAAAGGAAACGACTGCATCGGTGTTGAGTGGTCAAGCATTTAGCGATCACCTTACCACAAAATATGAGACCGGCGCTACCTCTATAAGAGCGGCATCCGCAAAGTTCTCCTAGCGATGAACGGAAACATTCCGGAAAAGGCTTTTATAATTCATTTATGGAAATGTTGTGCCAAATCTGAATAAGTCGAATCTAAAAAAGGGTCGTTTTTTAGATTGGTAATTATTGAATCACTTTCTTCTCACCAAAACAATCGCCAGCTCCGTGTTGTCACCCAAAACTTTCGCTTCGACCGGATCGCTTTCGGTCAATTGGGTGAGATATTGAATCGGAACTAAAACCAAAACACTTTTCGCATCCTCGCGCTTCATTTCCCCGACAATTTCCGCCGCATCGAAAAAACGCCTTTGCTTTCCGTCGTCGGTTCGCACAAGTCTGTTTGCGGCGTAAAATTCCGCGCTGTGCGAAATCGTATTCAAATTCAAAACTTTTTCGTTTGTGTAACCGTTTGCATCTGCAATTTCAATCAAAGGCTTGACGGTTTCGGTCGGCACTTGAGAAACGACATAAAACTGCAAAATGACAGCGACAACAGCGAACATCGCAAACGCGATAAAATGAACAAACAACTTTCGACTTCTGGATTTTTGCACAAATCTCGAAACGTATTCCGCCGTCAAAATCAACGCCGCCGGAAGTGCCGGCAAAATATAACCCGGAAGTTTTGAGCCGGAAAAGCTGAAGAAAACCAGTGGAACGACGAGCCAGGAAAATGCGAAAAGACGAAGCGGAGACGCGGAGACGCGGAGACGCGGAGAGTTTTCTTGATTTTGAGCTTTGAAATTTGAATCTTGAATCTTGAATCTTGAATCTTGAATCTTGAATCTTGAATCTTGAATCTTGAATCTTGAATCTTGAATCTTGAAGAAATCCCACATTGAAGCTAGAAAAAACGGCAGCCAGGGAATCGTCATCAAAGGCAGAACGAGCCAGAAAAACCAGAAAGGCTGCGGATGCTGATATTTGTTTGAAGCGTAACGCGCAAAATGATGTTTGATAAAAAATTCATCAATAAATGTCCAGCCGTGCCGCAAATACATCGGCAAATACCACGTCGAAGCAACGAGCAAACTTAGAATCGTTCCCCAAAACAAACCGAAGATAAAAGTTTTACCTGGAAGTTTCCGTGATAAAACAAAATAAAATGCAACAATCGCCAGCGGAAAAACAATCCCGACCAGACCTTTGGCGAGCAGCGCAACGCCGATGAAAAAGTAGAAAGTGAAAAGTGAAAAGTGAAAAGTGAAAAGTGTTCTTTTGTTTGATTGGTCAAAAATAAAAAATGCGACGAGTGCCGCCGTTATCGGAAAGGTCAAAATAATATCAAAACTTGCGCCGCGTGAAAACGCAAGCAACCCGATTGACGAAGCAGAAACGAGCGCGAGCCAATAAGAAAGTGCTGAGTGCTGAGTACTGAGTGCTGAGCTTGTATTTTGATTTTCCTTTGCATCCTCTGCGTCCTTTGCGGTTAAATTTCTTCCCAAAATCCATAAACTTAAAATCGTTCCGAGTCCGAATAGAGCCGAACCGAACCGCGCCGCAAATTCGGAAACACCGAAAAGTTGGTAGGAAACGATTTGCAGCCAATACAAGAGCGAGGGTTTTTCAAACCAATCAAAGCCGCCGAGCGTCGGCGTAATCCAATCGTTTTTTTGAAACATCTCACGCGCGACTTGAGCGTAACGCGGCTCATCAGGACCCAAAAGCGGAATTGTGAGTCCGAAAAAATAAACGAAAACGACAACTAGCCCGAAAATAATCCAGACAATTCTGTCTTCTGTCTTCTGTCTTCCGGTTTCTGGTTTCTGTCTTTTGCCTTCCGGTTTTGTCATTTCTTTCATCTTGGCGGAAAATGTTAAGTATTGCCGAAAAATCTTTTACGTTCAAATTATGCGAACAATCCAAAATCCAAAATCTAAAATCCAAAATCTAAAAACCGCCGTCGTCGGCGTTGGTTCGCTCGGACGGCATCACGCGAGAAATTATGCCGAAATTGCACGAACGGGCGAAACCGAATTGGTTGGCGTTTGTGACGCAAATGAAGAAACCGCCAGGCAAATTGCTTCTGAAAACAACTGCAATTATTTTACGGATTGGCGCGAGCTGCTCGATAAAACAAATGCTGTTTCAATCGCCACGCCGACTGAAACGCATTGCGAAATTGCCTGCGCTTTTCTCGAAAAAGGCGTTCACGTTTTAGTTGAAAAGCCGATTGCCAAAACTTTGGCGGAAGCCGATTCGATGATTGCGGCGGCGGAAAAATCCGGCGCGAAAATTATGGTCGGACAGCTCGAAAGATTTAATCCGGCGATGGTCGCGCTTCGCCCGCACGTTACAAAACCGCTTTATTTCGAGATTCACCGCGTTTCACCTTTCCCGAATCGCTCGCTCGATGTCGATGTCGTCCTCGACGTGATGATTCACGACTTGGACGCAATCGGCTGGCTCGTCGGCGAAAATGTCAAAGTCTCTTCGATTCACGCCGTCGGCATTCCAGTTGTTTCCGATAAAGTCGACGCGGCAAATGCGCGAATCGAATTTGAAAACGGCGCGGTCGCCAACATCACCGCTTCAAGAATCGGCACGGAAAAAATTCGCAAAACTCGCTTTTACCAGACAAATTCTTATGTCGTTTTGGATTACGCGACAAAATTCGCTTCCGTTACATCGCTTGCGCCGAACGCTATTCATCCACTTTTAGGAGTCTCTGTAAATCGTCTGGAAATCAACGATGTCGAACCGCTCCGCGCGGAAATCGAAGCGTTTATCAATTCGATTTTGCAGGACAAAACACCGCCGGTGACGGCGCAGGACGGACGACGCGCATTAAATTTGGCTTTAGGTGTTTTAGAAAAAATTGACGAACACGCGAATAAAGTTTTCCCGAAATGAAATCCGAAAAAATTTCTGAATTTTTACAATCTCGAATTGACGCGAAAGATTTCCCGTCCGCCGTTTATCTGGTCGCGGAAAAAGGCGAGATTGTTTTCCAGGACGCGCTCGGTTTTGCCGTCGTCGAGCCTGAACGAATCGAAGCTAAACCAGACACGATTTATGATTTGGCGAGTTTGACGAAACCACTGGTTACGGGTTTGCTGTGCGCGAAATTGATTGAAAAAGGCGTTTTGAAACTTGGGGAAACGGCTTTTGAAATCCGAGATTATTCTTCTCCCGATAGAAGCGTAATTATTCAGGATTTACTGACGCACACTACCGATTCAAAGGCGTGGAAACCTCTATACTTAATTGTTGATAACTCAGGAGAGCGATCAATATTTGGAGTTGTCTGCGAAGATATTGACAAAAAAGCTCAATCGAAAAAGGTGATATACAGCGATTTAAATTTTATTTACCTAAAAATTTACTTGGAAAATTTGCTGGGCGAGCAGTTTGATAAAATCGCCGAGAGGGAAATATTTGAGCCTTTAAATTTGATAAACACCTTTTACAATCCGCCGAAAAAATCAAAAAAAAGAATCGCGGCTTCCGAATTTGGAAACGAATATGAAAAACGAATCTGCGTTGAACAAGGCTTCGACGTTTCAAAATACGAATGGCGCGATTATCGAATTTGGGGCGAAGTTCACGACGGAAACGCTTATTTTATGAACGGCGTTTCCGGTCACGCCGGACTTTTTTCAACTGCCGAAGAAACATTCAAAATCGCACGGCAATTTTTAGCTGAAGAAACAACTTTGCTGAAACCGGAAACTTGTAAGTTGTTTCGCACGAATTTCACAGAAAGCCATAACGAAGCGCGTTCGATTGCTTTTCAACTTGCCGCAACGAAAGATTCGACGGCGAGCGAATTTTTGGCAAAAGACAGCTTTGGGCATCTCGGTTTTACCGGAACTAGTCTTTGGATTGAGCCGGAGACGCGGAGGATTTTTATTTTGTTGACCAATCGGACACACGCGCGCGAGTTGCCTTTTGAAAACATTAATTCGGTGCGCCGCAAGTTTCATGAGCTTGCCGTAAAATGTTTGGATGAAAAATAATTGCCGTGAAAAATCCAGATTCGCGCGATGAAGATTGATTGTTCGGCAAAATAATTTACCTGTCGCCGTTTTTGCCGCGCCGACAGCGTTCCGAGCAGAATTTTACGTCTTTCCAATCTTTTTCCCATTTTTTGCGCCACGCGAACGGGCGTTCACACGCCGCGCAGATTTTTGTCGGCAGGTTGGTTTTGGTATATTTTCTCCGTTCTATGCTCAAAGATTTTCCTTTGTTCATCAATGAAGAGTTTTACACGCAGCAGGTTTTGCCGCAACAGCTTGACCGGCTGCTAGCGAGTGGTTGGCGGCATTTCGGCGAACATTTTTTTCGTTACAACATCGGATTTCACGAAAATGAGTTGCGCCGCGTTTTGCCGCTTCGCGTTCAGTTGGCAAAGTTTGAAATTTCAAAAAGCCAGCGTCGAGTCTTAAGGAAAAATCAGGATTTGCAAATTGTTCTTCGCCCGATTGAAATCACCAAGGAAAAGGAAGATTTGTTTGAACGTCACAAGCAGCGTTTCAACCACGCCGTTCCTGATTCACTTTATGATTTTTTGTCGTTTGAGCCTGCCGATGTTCCGTGCAAAGCGTTGGAAGTCTGCGTTTATGAGAAAAATAAATTGCTTGCCGCGTCGTTTTTCGATGTCGGCGCAGCGGCGGTTTCAGCCGTTTACGCGATGTTTGAACCGTCGGAAATCTCGCGCAGTCTGGGAATTTTTACGATGCTGCTGACGATTGATTTCGCGTCGAAAAACGGTAAAAACTTTTATTATTCGGGTTACGCTTATGAAGGAAATTCCTTTTACGATTACAAAAAACGTTTTTCCGCGCTCGAAGAATTTGATTGGAACGGTAATTGGACAACTTTCAACGAATAATTAGTTCGCTAAAATTATTCTTTAGATAGTTGAGAAAGACGGCGAAAATAAAATTATGAAAAAATTGTCTGTATTGGTTTGTGTTCAGTTGTGGTTGATTGTTTCGTGTTTTTCAATCTCGGCGCAGGATTTCCAAAAAATCCGCAACGGAATCGAACACGCGAAAATCACAAAGCAGATGAAATCGGCGGACGGCAAAGACGAAAACGTCGTCATCAATCTTTTGCGGCTTGATTTGAGGAAAATGCGACTCGACGTTTTCCACGCTTTTGACCGCGCCATCGGGTTGGAAAAAACTTCTTCGATTGCCACCAGACACGGGGCGATTGCGGCAATCAACGCGGGATTTTTTAGATTAGACAAAAGCATTTTCGCGGGCGACGCGGCGGGCGTTTTGATGATTGACAGGAAACTCCTTAGCGAGAGCGTCAATAATAGAATCGCACTTTTTATTTCCAACCAAAAGAAGCAAACCGAAGTTAATTTTGCTCATTTGAACATCAACGATTCGCTCCGAATCAAGAAAAAAGATTTTCTGTTTTCGGGCATCAATCGCCAGCGAAAGGAAAACGAATTGATTGAGTTTACTTCTCGTTTTCAACAGACGACTTTGACCGACGATAAAGGTTTAGAAATAGTCGTTCGCAACGGAAAAATCATTGAAATCAATGACGGCAAAGGAAATAGTCAGATTCCGCAAAACGGATTTGTCGTTTCGGCAAGCGGAAAAATGCGCGAAGAAATTTTGCCGTTCGTAAAAATCGGCAGAAAACTCAAACTTAATACGGGAACGCGATTTGAGATTAAAAACGGTTTTTCAAATGCCGAAGACATTACTAACGGCGTTCCGCAACTCATCAAAAACGGCAAAATCGAAATTACCTGGCAGCAGGAAAAGTCCTCTAAATCATTCGTCGAGACGCATCATCCGCGCACGGCGGTTGCTAAATTAAAAGACGGAAAGTTTTTGATGGTGACGGTTGACGGCAGAAGCAAGGAAAGCGGCGGAATCAGTTTGCCGGATTTGGCGGCGTTTCTTCTTGAATTGGGCGCGACGGACGCGATGAATCTGGACGGCGGCGGTTCGACGACGATGTTTTTGGACGGGAAAGTCGTCAACAAACCTTCGGACAAAGAAGGCGAGCGAGCAGTCGGCGACGCGATTTTGGTTTTTCCGCGCAAGTAATTTAGACTTAAACAATTGAAAAATTTCGATTCGATTTGAATATCAAACGACGAATTTTTTTGGTTTGTGTATATTTGAGCAAGCAAAAATCGCTGAAAATTAAGGAGTAAAATTTATGACAATGGATAATAATCAAGACGACAATCAACCGGTGCCGGATGAAAAGGCTGTCAATATAACCGGGTCGCAAAGCAGAGACGACAAAAACGAAGCATTAGGCGCGAGCGGCGACCCGGGCAGAACGCCCGGCTCGGCTGAAGGCGACGAGGAAACGATTGACGAAGATATTCGGCAAAAGGAAGCCGAAGGAAAATTATAATTTAATGAGAACGTAAGAAATCAGCCACGAATCACACGAATTAACACGAATAAAAGAAATAAAAATTATTCGTGCTATTTGTATAATTCGTGGTTAGTTTTTTTTGCGTCTTTTCTGTTTTGTGCGGCTAAATAATCTTTAGCAAAACACTTCTTTCTCTCGCGCCGTCAAACTCGCACAGATAAATCGCCTGCCAACGTCCCAAGAATAATTTGCCGTTTTGAAAAGGAACGGTCACGCTTGAGCCGACGAGCGACGATTTGATATGCGCGTCGGAGTTCTGTTCAGAGTGCCTGAAACCTTCGTAAAACTGCGGAATCAGTCCGCGAAGAAAACCGAGCATATCGCTTTTGACGTGCGGGTCGGCATTTTCGTTTATCGTCAGACCGCAGGTTGTGTGCTGCGTGAACAATACGCAAACGCCTTCTTTTACGGTTGATTCGCCGACGACGTATTCAACTTCGCGCGTAATATCAATCATTTCTTCGCGCTGAACGGAGTTAACTTTGATTATATTCATAAGAAATTTGCCAAAAGAAATACAAAGAAAAATTCAACCCCGGATTATCACCGATTAACACCGCTATAAGAAAATGATTCGTCTGTGTTTGTCTGTGTTCATCTGTGGTTGAATTTATTCTATTCATTTTTGCGCCGAACTCGTGCCGAGATATTTCTCGAACCAATCGAGATTTGACTGCATCGCGGCGATTTGCATTTTCGGCTCGTTCGGACCGTGCGGCTGGCGCGGCAGAACAATCATTCTGACGGGGACGTTCTGCGCTTTCAAGGCGTTGTAAAATTCATAGCCCTGCGAAATCGGAACGCGAACGTCGGCTTCGCCGTGCTGAATCATCGTCGGAGTCGTCACGCCTTTGACGTTGAACATCGGCGAATGTTTTTGATAAATCTCCATATTTTCCCAAGACTGCCCGCCGAAATAATCGGGAACGAAGTTGGGAATGTCAGCCGTGCCGTTAAAGCTCATCAAATTCGTCACGGGCGCACCGGCAGACGCAGCTTTGAAACGCTTGGTTTGCGTCACAATCCACGAAGTCATAAAACCGCCGTAGCTCCAACCCATCACGCCCAACCGATTCGCGTCCGCCACGCCCATTTCGATGACTTTATCAACGCCGCTCATCAAATCCTGATAATCCGCCCCGCCCCAATCTTTTTCGTTGGCATAACGAAAATCTTTGCCGTAGCCGCTTGAGCCGCGCGGATTCGGGCGCAGAATCGCGTAGCCGCGAGAGGCAAAAGTCGCTAGCGGGTAACTGCCGCGTCCGCCGATAAAAGATTGTTGAAAAACTCCCGTCGGTCCGCCGTGAACATTTAACAGAAGCGGAACTTTTTGACCGGCTTGGTAATTTACCGGATAAGTCAAAAGACCTTCGATTTCCCTACCGTCTTTGCTTCTCCATTTTACGACTTCGGTTTTGCCGAGCGGCATTTTTGGCGCGTCGCTGTTGGCGCGACTGATTTGAACGGGCGCGAATTTATCAACGCCCGACACGAACACTTCGGGCGGCGTTTCGGAGTTTTGTCTGACGAAAGTCATCATCGTTCCCGTGCGATTGACGCTGACACCGGAAATAACTTCGTCAGTTTCGTTGATTTGGGCGATTTTATTCGCCGCGACATCAACCGTGTAAAGGCGCGTTCCGGTTCCTTTCGCTTCGCTGAAATAAATCCGCTTGCCGTCCGGCGACCAGCCGCCGATGTTCGGCTGCCCGTCAAAAGACGAAGCGAGAATCTTCGGCGCGCCGCCGCTCGCCGGAATAATATGGATTAAATTGTTCGTCGCCCAGCGTGCGGGAATATCGCTGACCGAAAGGGCGATTGATTTTCCGTCGGGCGAAAAGCGCGGCGAGCTTTCGGCGGCGGCAGTTTTGGCAAACGGCGTGACTCGTCCGCTTGCAACCTCGACCATCGAAACATCGGAAGTCGTCCAATCGTTGGCAACCGGCGAGCGCGAATGGCTGAAAACAATCATTCGTCCGTCGGGCGACCAATCGAAATCGCCTCCGACATTGTAACTTTCCGTCGTTAGTTGGCGCGGCTCGCGTTTGCCGTTCGCGTCTTTCATCACCGAAACGACGAACAGCCTGGACATTTTTACATTCTCATCAACCCACCTGAAATCATTTTTGCCTTTGTCGTTCTTCTCCTCATCATCTGATTTTTTGTCGGACATCGTGTAGGCAATCTGTTTTCCGTCCGCCGACCAATCGAAATTTGAAACGCCGGTTTTGACATCGGTCAGCGGCTCCGCCTCGCCGCCATTCAAGCGCAGCAGATAAAGATTATTTTTGTTGTCTTTGCGATTCGAGGTAAATGCCAGCCAATTTCCGTCGGGCGACCATTTCGGACTCGTTGAAGATTTCTCGCCGTAAGTAATTTGAAAAGAATTGCTGCCGTCGGTATTCGCCAGATAAATCTGCGTTACAAACTCCGATTTATCGGCGGTCATCACCGCTTCGCTGACCGTGTAAACGACACGTTTGCCGTCAGGCGAAACTTGCGGCGCGCCGACGGCTTTGGTTTTGACCTGCATCTCCGGCGTCCAGGTTTGCTGCGCCGGCACGGACATGAACATCAGCGCGAGCGACACGAAAAGAAATACCTTTTGCGCGAAAAATTTCATACGTGATTTTCTCCTGCTTTAAGTTTGATTTTGAAAGATTGTTTGCTTATTGTAGGGTATAATTTCAGGTGAGTCAACGAAAACTTTATGTGACTATTTTACTTGCGGTTGAATTTTTCGAACCGCATTTTGAGATAAAGAATTTGCAAAACTCAGTTTGGTGGATGGCGAAGTCCCGGCGCGTTAAAGTCGTGACAATCGTCGTTTAATTACACCTTCGCCGTCAAGCTTTCCGGGATTTCAATGAGGAGTGATGATGCTCGACTTGTTCGAGACGGTATCCGCTAATCCAAACCGTCGGTTAAAATCACATCAGAGTTATTGAAGTGATTTTCGATTATAAGCCCGTTTCCGCCACCACTGTATTTGACTCATACGATGGCGATCTATCTGCGGGATTGCCGGAGTGAATTCTCGGCATTTTCAACTTAAATTGGTCAGCACGGAGTTTAAGCTGCTCTCGTTTCTTTATAATCATTTGCGCGGAATCGGCGTCAAATTTGAGCAGTAATTTAGCTCTTTGAAGCAGAATTTCGACATGCTTAATGTTGGTTCGTGCGCTGTGGGCGGGTAAAGTTATTTCAGATGCTTCAGCCGCTTCTCGATTTACCTCTGCAAAATCATTTAGAAGTTTGATTTGCTCGCGCGCAAGCCGTTTAATTGCCTTATAATTCTTTAGTGAAAAATTCAGATTCTCTAATTCTTTCTCTTTTTTAGAATAATCGTGATATGAGTCTCCGAAGCTAAAGAAGCGTTCCGATGTCCAGAATTCTTTGGTATTACTGTGCAAGTAACTTTCAGCGTTGCTCCTAGTCGGCTTATTACTGAAGTTTGAAGACGGGGGTGCCAAGACATATTGGTTGGCGGGTAATGGAGTACTCCGGCGCGGCAGTTTCTCGCCGCTTTGATACCAACCGAGCAACCAAAGAAAAAGACACAGCGGTGCGAGTTTGAAGATGATTAAATCAACAAATTCACCGAAAGATTTACTGCTTAAAATTGAATCAACAAATTCACCGAAAGATTTACTGTTTAAAAAAGATGCCGCCGTCACCGCTGACAATCTGTCTTTTGCGCTTTTGTATTTGGCTGAAATTGCGCCGGCGGCAATAGACGCTTGTGTTTTTAACGCTTTCCGAACTGCCGCATATATTTCTGCAACATTCGTTACGACCGATGTCAGCATATCGTTTAGTGAAACGTGCAACCGCGCTTTAAGCAACGCTTTCCGCATTTCGGTGGCACTCGGACGGTCTTCCGCCCGTATTGACATCGCGCGATGCAATACTTCGGCGATTTTTAACGGCACATCTTTGATGACATTTCTGTCTAGCTGCAACGGGTCGCGGTGTCCTGATTCGACATACTCGCGCCGCTTGTCGCCGCGATGGGGAGCGACCCCCGTCGCAAAATGAAAAAGCGTCGCCGCCAACGAGTAAATATCGGTGCTTTGAGTTGTTGCCTTTCCCTCTAATTGTTCGGGCGAGGCATAATCGGGCGTTCCAGCCGCGACGTTGCGTGTCAAAGTATAATTCGGTTGCCCGCTGAATTCTTTAGCGATTCCGAAATCAAGCAGGATAATTTTATTTTGTTCGGAAAGTTTAAGATTCGCGGGCTTAATGTCGCGGTGAACGACTGACGGCGATTGACTGTGCAGATATTCCAGAACGTCGAGCAATTCGTCAGCCCATTGCAGAACTTGTTCGATTGGAAAACCGCGCCGACTTTCTTTTAAATGCTCGGATAATTGTTCGCCGATGTCTTTTCCGGGAACAAATTCCATAATCAGATATTGATAACCGCCCTCGGTAAAATAGTCTTTAAATTTCGACAATGCCGGGTGTTTTAATTTTCCCAACAAACTCGCTTCATTTTCAAACTGCCGCCACAAAGGTTCGTTTTCAAAATCATTGCGAAGATTTTTCTTGACCGCTACACTTGCAAAACCGCCGCCATTATCGGCGGAATTCTTTTGCCAGGAATCGTGCGCCTCAAAAACAATTCCCATCCCGCCCTGTTTGATAACTTTGACCAAACGATAGCGGTTTTTCAAAAGTTCGTCTGGCAAAGTTTCATTATCGGCACGACTCATCGCTTGAGCCAAATGTTCGGCAACGATTTCAAAAACGGGTTGTCCCATAAAATCTTTCGGTATCTTTTGACCGTTCGCCTTCGTCCGCGATAATGTTAGGTCGTTTGTATCTAATGCCGGTTTCTCCAACTGCACGTTTGTTTCTTTATGCAAATAACGCAGTAATTTCTCCACTTCGGAGCGTAGCCGTGCGTCGTTCGCGCAATTCACCGTCAGGAAGTCATTCCTGTCGGCAGGTTTCAGAAGCGCAGCGGCGCGAGATAGTTTTTTCGCCTGCTCTCGAAGTTCGGGTGTTATTGTCAGTTTCTCTTCCATAAATTTGTATCTCCTCAAAGCAAGACGTAATCCGCTAAAGTTTCGGTCAGCCGATTGTTAAATTTAAGAATCGGAACTTTCCAATTTTTGATAAAGCCATCTTCTGGCTGTTTCAAAATCGCGTCTGGCACTCGATTCGGAAATACCGAGAATTTCAGCAATCTCCGCAAAACTAAAACCGCCGAAATAACGAAGTGTAACCACAGACGCTAAATGCGAATTAAACGCTTCGAGTTCGTCCAGAACTTCGTGAATGGCGATTATTATGTCAAAGTCGGGCTTTGTCCCCGCGACAGGTTCATCACCGAGTGTTATTTGTAATCCTCCGTCGCGCTTGAGCGATTGTTCCTTCCGAATATAATCAATGAGAATATGGCGCATCGTTTTGGCGGCGACCCCGATAAAGTGCGCCCGATTGTGCCACGGAATCATTTTTCTTTCTCCCGCATCTTTATCGAGTTGAAGCAGGCGAAGATAAGCATCGTGAACGATAACAGTCGGTTGAAGAATATGACCGGATTTTGCGCCGCTTAGATAATGAGCTGCCAGCCGCCGCAATTCTCCGTCAACGCGCTTTTTTAATTTTTCAAACACCGATTCATCGCCGTCGCTCCACTGCCGAAGCAAAACGGTTGTTTCACCTCCGATAAGAGATTCCGCATCCGTTTGAAGCACATTTTCCATATTGAATAATCGGACTCCTGTTCTAATATAAAAAGTTAATCGCCGCCAGCTTCGGCTAAAAACTTTTCGCTCGGTTTCTTTCGATTTTCAGATGTGCAATTCTCGCCTATTCTCCTCTAAAAAGCCAGAAAAAACTATTCGTAAAATTTTTCAAGCAGATGAAAGATTTTTTAATGCTTTACGTTTTACCAGTTAAGCAAACAAAAAATTCGCCGCGCTCGAGCGTCGGATTTAAATAAATCAGGTTTGCGAAAAGGAAAAACCATGCTGGTTATCATAATAATTTTGCTGTCGCTCAACATTTTGCTGAATCTGGGAATCGGATTTTTTCTTCTCGTCGCGCTCGGCGAACTCGGCACGCTGAAAAAATACCGTTTTGAATTTGGTCCGGTTTTATCGTCGGCGGGAAACGACGGATTCGACGAGAACGTTTCGCGGAGAGCGGCTTGATATCAAAACATTTTCGGCAAGCAACAGATAATTCGCCGCCGCAGATTCGACGGCTAGATTACGGTTCAAAAAAATTGACTAAAAATAGGAGAATAAAAATATGAAATACGATTCAAACAAGAAAAATAAATTTACCGCCCGCTTCGTCCGCATTGCGGCTTTGTTCACGCTTGTAGTTTCGTTCGGAATTTTTGCGCAGGCGCAAACTTCGCCCTTCGAAGCGCAAATCGAACGCCAGCGGCTCGAACGCAAAAGAATGGAAATTAACAATCTAGTTGGGCAGGTAGTCGGCGGGCTTATAAGAATGGCTGTCGAGCGCGGAAAACGCGACAAGCCCCTGCCGGGTTTGTTGAAGCCAATCGCGCCGCCCGCGCTTGCGTCATTCAAGGCATCGTCGTCGGTGTTTTCTTCGCCTTCGCTCGGCGGACTTCTCGGCGCGCCGACGGAATCTGTTTTTGCAGTGGCACCGTCGTTTGCGTCGGTTCAATCCGGCGGCTTGCAGGAAAAGGCGTCTGTGAATTCAAATTTACCGGCGGCAAATTCTAATCTACAAGCCATACAGTCATTGAACGTCGCGGGCAATTTAGGCAACGGAACTTTTATCTTTACGGACGACGCCGGAAAATTGTATTCAGTGCGTTTAACAGGGGCGACGCGCACAACAAGACACCGCTCAGCCCGACGCGCACGTCGCTGAAGACGAAATCTGCGAGTTGCAGGACGCGCGCCCGCATCTTTGACTCCAAACATAAAAAAGGCGCAGGCACGAGCATAATAGTCGTCAAAATCCGGCTGAATATTCCCAAAAAAATTCAAACAGAGTAAAAGCAACTTAAAGAAAAAATTAAAGGGGCTGTAAGAAATTTTGTGTAATTCCGAATTTAATAAATAAGGAGAATTACACAAATGACAATACGAAAAGAAGTTTTAGATGAACTAATCAAGGATTACAAGAATCCTGAAGATTTGCT
>Ga0136617_10001889_pt1 | contig 18683 bp, 14 predicted proteins | sample AntDrymUQ3222106_2_FD_129672 | JGI IMG/M metagenome (GOLD analysis project Ga0136617, IMG submission 129672) | Polar desert sand microbial communities from Dry Valleys, Antarctica - metaG UQ322 (21.06) | ecosystem: Environmental > Terrestrial > Soil > Desert | place: Antarctica: Dry Valley... | reverse complement strand
GGATGACGTAGGTAGTCCTCGGGTCGAGTTCGGTGCTGTGTGATCGATGAAGGTTTGGCCCTTCGGAGTCGCCCTGCGTGGGGGAGGCTTCAAACCGCCTCATGCTGCGGTCGCTGGAATGCGTCCGTGGTGAGCGATGAGGAAAAGGCGCCCGATGAGGTGTCAGGTGGGGTCCAGGAAGGCGAACGCGAGTGAATCGCTGATGACGTGCCGAAAGTCTTTTCAGTCGACATCGAAACCGGGGCGTCTCTTCGGTCCCGGGATGAGTCTGGCCTGTTCCCGCCCAGCACTGCAAAAGTATGTCTACCTGAACCGAACTGATCCACTTCCGGGAACCAACGGCGACATGTTGAGGCTCACTCTGTTGGCGCGAGGACCTCGATGCCGGCCAGATCGGCCGCAGCGCCGATGCGCTCGTCGTAGGTGAGCAGTTCGTCGGCCCGACCGCGAGAGCTGACGCCAAGTGGACTGCGTCCAATGTCCGCAGGCTCTCCGGACCGACCCGTCGCGCTCGGAGCAGCACCGCTTCGTGAGACGACTCGGCCTCCAGGATGACCCGCTTGAGCGGCGCGCTGCTGTCCACGTAGAGCACCGTCACCGGTCTCCGTCGCGATCGAGCAGGTCGAGGGCGGACGCCCCCCTCGGCGAGGCGGATCGTCGGCGTGACGTCTCGGAAGGGTGCCGGCGCCTTGACCAGACCGGTTGCCACCGCGCGATCGAGCGCATCGTTGCTGGGTTGGCGACCAAGGTACCGGTGGACTGCCTCGCGGAGCAGGGCCTGCTGAGAGCGGCCGCTTTCGCTTGGCCTCGTCGCGGAGCGCCGCAGCGGCCTGCGATTCGTCGCTCAGTCCAGGTTCGCCGGGTCGAACCAGCGAACCCCGGCGAAGCGGGCGAACCCGCGGTCAGCCGTTGCCACCGAAGCACGATGGGATGTGGCAATCGCAGCGAGATACGCGTCGGATACCAGGTTCGCCCTGATCATCCGGTCCTCGTCGACGAACGCTTGCAGAGCGGCCCAGACCGCGGCGGACGGCTGTGCGGCCCGTGCTCTCGGGGCATCCCGCAGTGCTGCGACGAAGTCCAGCGCACGCGCCGCCGTCGCCGGCGGATCGGCGATGCGCGGGTTGGTCACGTACCACGGACACCAGGACTGCTTCGACCAGCAGCAGGTCTTCTTGGCTGTCGAGCAGCTCGTCCAGCCAGCTCCGATAGGGCTCGTGCTGCTCGGCGCCCTTCCGGAACGCGTACACCAGCACGTTGACATCGGGAAGGATGATCACCGCAGTCGGTCGGCGTCCAGCGCGTCGGCAAGCGTCGGCGTCCAGCAGGTCCACGAGCAGCCGGCCGTTCGGCTCGCCGTCGGTGGGCAGTGGACGGCGATGTCGCACGTTCTGCTCCTTGACGCACGTCCTCGTCCGCCCGCGCCCTGATCTAGGCGTCTCACGCACGGCCGCTTCCATTGCCTATGCCGGAGCCGACGGGGGAAACATGCCAGCCAAGACGGCTGACCTGCACGAGGAGGCAGTATCGTTTTCGGCTCGTTCGCTCGCGGCCAAGCGCACTCCGAGAGCGTCAAGATCGTCGAGACCGACCTGGCGGAGACTGGCGCGCTGCTTCGCAGCCGGAATCCACTCTGGCAGGCCGTGAAGCGAGACGGCATCGTCGTGTACGGATCCGGAATGGTCGAGTGCGTATCGCGATGGGCCGGCAATGCCGTGCCCACCGGAGGCGTTCCAGTTCGCCAGGCGGGGCTCGCTAGCCGAGCCGAATAGGCGCGGAAGTTGGCTTCTCGAAGGGCGCTGGTTCGATCCGGGCGACACGCTGGGACGGATGAGTCGACTTGTCCGATGGCGCCGCTAGCGTCAGTGGTGAGGGAAATCTGTCAGCCATCGTCGAGCAAGGGGGCATGCGTGGGCAAGCGGAACAGGGAGCGCCGGGCGGCCAAGGTGAAGGCCAGAGTCAAGGCAAGGTCCGGGCGGCGACCTAGTGCTGCGAGCTGGCCCGACGGAAGCTGGCCCGGGGCCGCGTTCCACAGCGCCTCAGCCGGTCCCGCGCTCGGAGGGGCCGAAGAACGGGCGTGGTACGAGGATGCCGAGGCCATCGAGCTGATCCTGATGATGGCCGGGCACGCCGTGGCCACCGGCGACGAGCGGGCTGCGGCGGAATGCGCCTCCGAGCTGACCGCCGCAGGCTCACCGATCGATGCGAGATTGCTGAGTCGGGCGGCGACTCGCTACCTGTGCACCACGCTCGGTGAGGTGTGGCAGGGCGGCTGGCAACCGGCCGATCTGGCGGCGATCGTCGGCCGACGTCGTACCGCCCGCCATCTTGCCCTGATCGTTGCCCTGATCGAGGAGGAGGCGCGCCAGTACGCGGCGGGCACCGTGCATCCGCGATGGCGGGCCCAGCTCGCCGACCTCGGTGCCGACCCCTGGCCGTCGGCCCGCAACAGCGAGGGCACGACCCCGGAGCGCCCCCTGGACCTGGGCAGCCAGGCGAATCTGGCGCTGGCTATCGAGATATTGGGACTGCTGATGACCCTCCCCGACCTGCAGATCTTGCAACCGCGGCCGGGAACCTACCGGGCAGACCGGGCTGACCAGGCGCCGATCGACGAACGCGCCCTGGCCCGGGTACGCGCTCTGCTGGCGAAAGCGGAATCGAGTGAGTTCCCGGACGAGGCTGAGGCGCTGTCGGCGAAGGCCCAGCAGCTGATGGCCCGGCATGCCCTGACCAGGATCGTGGTCGAGTCCCGGGCTCAGGCAGCGCAACCGGTCATAGGTCGCCGGTTGTGGCTGGACGCGCCGTACGCGGGCGCCAAGTCCCTGCTCGTCACCGCGGTCGCCGGGGCCAACCGATGCCGCGCCGTGTGGACGGAGGCGCTGGGGTTCACCACCATCGTCGGGGAGGGTCCGGACCTCGACGCCGTCGAGCTGCTCAGCACATCCCTTCTCGTGCAGGCGAATCGAGGGATGCTCGCCCACGGTCAGCAGCGCAACCGGTACGGGGAATCCCGGACCCGGTCATTCCGCCAGTCCTTCCTGGTCGCCTACGGCAGCCGGATCGGCGAGCGGCTGCGCGGCGCGACCGAAGCGGCGGTCAAGCAGGTGGTAGATGAGGCGGCCGCCGACGCCCGGCTCCTCCCGGTGTTGCGCGCCCAATCCGAGCGGGTCAACACAGCCTGCGAGGAACTGTTCCCGAACGTGTACTCGCAGAGCATGAGCATCACGAACGGAGCAGGATGGGCGGCTGGGCGGGCGGCCGCCGATGTGGCCCTGTTCGACGTGACGGGTGCCATTGCCAGCTGACTCGATGACCTGTCGCATGCGATGCTCTGACGATCCCGACAACTCGGGCATACCTTCCATCATTGGGTAGTAAGGGCGCGCCTGGCAGGAGGTCCCCGGAGTGGGTAGCACCACTAGCCCATTGCAGGATGTGATCATCCGCGAGGCGCACCCTACGACTGAACCGACACTGACCACTTTCCTGATGCTGGCGGTCCGGCGCGTGGGCCGCCACGCGAGCCCAGGCCTATCCCAGCTTGCCGCTGACCCCTGCCGTCGGCGAACGGGCGCTGGCGGTCCAACAACAACTCGCACACAGCGGCCTACACCGCGCCGCGAAACTCCCTTACCTGCTCATCGCTGCGATCGCCGAGACCGCCGGCGCGACTGTGCTGCACTACGACTCCGATTATGACCACATCCACGCCGTCACTGGACAACCGACCGAATGGATCCTCGCCCGAGGCAGCATCGACTGATCCAGGCTTTGTCCGGCTCTGGGACCGCACCCTGCTTGCGGCGCCTCCGCGGATGCACGAACTCACCACACTGTGCCGCCATTGACGATCCCGCCACTGGTTCTGGGGCGCTTCGAATATCCTCGGTCGAGCCGCGATGCGCGCCCGGCGAGGTCAGACGGGACAAGGTCCGGATCGAGGTCCGTTAGGTGATGCCCCGCCCCGGGTGCGGGACCGGGACGACGGCGAGATCATCAATCCCGTCGAAGTCTGCGAGATTGCAGGTGTAAACCGGTAGACCGTTCGCGATCGCGGTAGCTGCGATCATGGCGTCGTACGCACGCGCGGCATTCTTGCGGCCACCCGAGCGCAGCGACGCGGCTACGCCGGCAAAGGCCCGGGCAGCGGGCACGTCGAAGGGCAACGGGACGAACGAGGCCTCGGCTGCCTGTACGTGAGTCTGGCGACGGATGCGTTCCTGTTCATTCGTGGCGACCAACGGCCCGACGGACAATTCGGCCAATGTGACAGTTGTGATCAGCGGCTCTTCGGGAAGCTGCTGCGGATCGATCCCGGCCAGCAGAATGACAGTGCTCGTATCGAGTACGCCCTGGCGATGCCGCGGGTCTGGTTCCACAGCGCTCACACGTTCGGATCGAGAAGCGCGTCGAGGTCCGTACGTAACCCCTCGGGGTCGACCGCTGGGAGCTGTTTCCAGCGGTCGACAAGGACGTGCGCCGGCAATGGTCTGGCACGGATCGGGACAAGCTCGGCCACCGGCGTACCAGACTTGGAGATCGTGACCGATTCCCCCCGAAGTACGCGCTCGATGACCTCGCCTCCGTGATTGCGGAGATCCCGAATCGATACGGTGGACATGACTGGAATGTATCACGCGTGAGACATGCTGCCATCGCTTCACATCAACCCCGCGACTCCCGAGAACGGACCGCCTGTGCCACGCCGGTCGCGATGTCGTCCAGACCGTCGAGCAGCGAGTCGAGCACGGCCTCCTCGTGCACCGCTACACCGCGGCTTCGCATCGCAGCCGCGAGGTCGTCGTCCCACCGTGCCTCCATGCCCACGCCGATCAGGGGAACCCCACCGGGAGCAGAGAGGTAGTCGTCGGCCCCCATCCGCCAAGGGACGGCGCCGCACAGGTCCATCACCTGGTGCGCGATCGCGATTCCCGGCCAGTCGAAGTCGCCGTGGTAGTGCAGCCGCGTCGAGGCGGCAACGCATCGCCGCAGCACCTCCCGCACCACCAGGTTCGGCCTGCCACTAGCGCACACGATCGCCACTGTGTCCGTCCTGCTTTGGGCGACCGCCTCGAGCACGCGCGGGTTCTCGCACACCAGCACCGTGGAGGGCGCCCGCAGGGCTGCCGTTGACCGGTCCAGGTCCCATCGGGTCAGGTGCAGCGGGTCGCCCCGCCCAGCCGCGTCATCCCAGGCGTTCGCCGCCGGATTCCTTCTCTCCCACCGCAACCCGAACGTCAGGCAGGTCGAGGACACGGCATCCGCCGAAACGCCCGCACTCTGCCAAAGGTCGCGTCTGCCGGCCGCGTCTCGCGGGACCGGGACCTCCAGCGCACAGGCCAGTGCCCGCAGCACCAGTTGCGCCACAGGGCTGCCGTCGTCCAGGCCGTGAGCGTCGTGCAGCACCGCTGCGGCAAGCTGCGTGCGCGCGACACCCGCAGTTGCTCCGCCGACCCTGACTGCGTCGAGCACATCGAGGGCCCCGAGGACCGAACTGGCGCCGTCCATCCGACGGCTGAGCACCCCGTGGCGGCGCAAGCCATCGAGCCACGGCGCCAGCCACGGTTCTGCAGCAACCTGCGGATGGTCGGCGAGCCACTGCGCGGCGGCGTCGAACGGCTCGGTCCGCCGCCGGAAACGCTGGTTCCGCGAGGCCGGGCGGTCGACGAGCCGCCGTCCGACGACGCGCGAGGCGACCTCGGGGAGGCCTCCCGCGATGCCAGCACGCCGACGGATCCGATCGTCGAGGTTGGCGAGGTCGATGCGGCAGTGCTCACCTGTGACCGGGCGTCCCAGGAGGTCACCGACGGCGTGCCGGACTGCCCGCTCCTGCGTGTCCACCACGACGGCCCCGATCGGCACGAGTCCCTTGCGCTCCAAAGCATCGGCGATCCGCCCCCACACTGACGCCAGCGCAGGATTACTGATCCACGACGGCGGTTCCGCCGCGTCAGGCACCGATGGCATGCAGTCGCCGGCCGTCCCAGCGGTGATGGAACTGGGCGATCCCCCGCTGCATCGGGTCGCGCAGCGCCTCGTAGATCGCCAGCGACGGGACCGTCTCGTGGTCGCCCCACAACCGCTCGCTCGTGACGACGAAGTCGAGGTCGAAGTCGACCAGCAGCCCGAACAGCAGCGGGTGCGTACGGGCGTCGATCTTCGGAAAGGCGTCGTCCAGCAGCACGAGCCGTGGCGAGTCCGGCGCGGCGCCCGCCACCGAGCTGAAGTGCGCGGCCGCGGCGGCGAACAGTGGGAGGTAGCAGACCACCTTCTGCTCGCCCTGCGACAGTGGCGACCGCCGGTGCAGGTCCATCCAGTTGCCGCCGGCTTCGGGCCGCAGGTACCGGACCCGGAACGTGAACCACTGCCGGTAGTCCAGCGCCCTCGCCAGGTGCTCGGTGTAGGAGTCCTCCGGCGACTCCTCACGGGATGCCTCGATCAGCCCATGCAGGCACTCCCGCAGCTTCACACGCTCGTCGGGCAATAACGCCTCGACCCGCTCTCCCAGGAGCTCGACCGCGCGCCGGGCCTCAGGCGCGATGTCGTCCCGCAGCTTCCACTGCAACCGAACGCGGATGCCCTGGGACGTCGACACCGTCGACAGCAGATCGTTCATCGCCCGAACCAGCTCGTCGGCCTCCCGCCGCCGCTCCCGCAAGGAGTGGCCGAGATGCCCAAGCACGTGGTCCTCGAACAGGTGCCGTTCCCGGTCGGTCAGCAGCGCCCGGTCCGCCTCGACGGCCGCCCGCAGCCGCGACGCCAGCATCCCGACGGGGTGCTCTCCCGACTCGTCACGGCCGACCGCCACCAACACCCCGGCTTCGTCGACGACGCGCGGCTCGACGTCCGCGGCGGGGCCGCTGACCACCTCCTGCCACATGGCGAGGACGGCGTTGTCGTCGACGGCCCGCGCCGGCGCCAGCCCGGCCAGCCGCCGCGCCTCGGCCAGCGCGGCGCGTCCCACGGCTGGCTCTTCGCCGCCGAGGGCTGCAGTGACCGACTCGACCCTGCCCCGCACGTCGACGACGGCGTCCGGCTCAAGCGTCGCCTCCAGTAGACCGGGGACGGCGGCCACCGCGGCGAAACCGGCGGCCGCTGCCACCAGCGGGGCGCGGGCCTCGAGGAGCCGCTCCTTCACAGCGGCGAGTGCAGCGGTGGCGGCCCCGTGCGCTTTGAGAGCCGTGTCGTGGGCGCGGGTGAGCGCCGTCCGGCTGTCGCGTGCTGCCGTCAGCTGGCGGCGCACCTCGTCGAGGCGGCGCTCCAACTCGGCCACCCCGGCACCCTCCGCGGCCACCGCCTCGGCCAGCTCGGCCGCCACCTTCTTGTGCTCGGTGAACGCCCGGGCGATGTCATGCTCGCGGTCGTCGCGCTCGGCCACGTCGCTCTCGTGCCGGTCGAGATCACGCAGCCACTGCTCGACCGCGTCGGTCACTCGGTTCCGGTGCTGCTCGTGCGCCTGCAGCCGCGAGACTAGGGTGGCGAGCGACTCGCGGCGCGCCGCCAGCCCCTCTGCGCTCGTCGGCAAGCCGTGCTGCGCGGCGAGCCGCTCCAGCTCGCCATGGAGCGCCGCTGCACGTGATCGGGCGGCCAACGCCGCCTGCGTGACAGCACGGTGGGCACTGTGGGCCCGCTCGCGCTCGCCTTCGAGCGGTTCCAACGCGGCCCATGCCGTGAGGAGGGGCTCGTGCCGGGGGACGGCGTCCACCCACGTGTCGAGAGCACGCATTCGACGCTGCGCCTCGGAGGCGGCTTGCGCCGCCTCGGTCGCGGCCTCGGCGTTGGCTGCGAGCTGCTCGTCCAGCTCCGCCAACCGCCGCGCGCGTTCGGCCGCGCGGGCGCTGGCCCCGACGTACTGAGCGGCGGGTTTCGTCGCCGAGCCCTGCAGCCCAGCCAGCCACCAGCCGCCGTCGGCGTCAACGGCGGCGATGTCCGGCCGCCCCCACGCCACCTGACGTAGCAGGCTCTGCACCACATCGGCCGCCACAGCAGCGTCATCGGCCACGTCCGGCACGAGAACCTGCGCGAGCGTCGGTTCGCCCAGCGGCGCGTCGGCCCGCAGGACGACGTCACGGTGGCCGGCGTCGAGCGCGGACCCGTCGGGGCGCACCCACGCGTCGAGCAGCCCGGACGCCTCCAGTCCTGCCTCCACGGCGGCCCGGGTGGCCGGGTCGACGTCTGCCGCGAAATCCACGAGGCGCCAGAAAGCTGCGCCGGGCAGGTTGTGACGCGGGTCCCGTGCCCAGTGCGGATCCGGTGGCAGCGGGTCGGCCTCGGCGGCGGTCCGGTCACGGAGCGCCTGTAGCTTCTGGCGTTGGGACTCCAAGCGTCCAGCCTCCGCGCTCGCCTCGGCGCGGGCGAGGCTAGCGACCTGGCTGGCTTCGGTTGTTGCCGTACGGCCGAGCGCTGCCAGCCTCGGCAGCGTCGACTCGGCCAGCTCCGGCAGGTCGACGCTGATCCCCTCCGGTGCCGCGGCGACCCAGGCGGTCAGATCGGTCAGCAGCTTTTCCTCGATCGCGGTGGCGTGGGCGCGGCCCTCGTCCAGCGCTTGGTCGGCGGCTTCGGCTCGCTGCTGGGCGTCGGACTCGCGGCGGCCTGCTTCCTGGGCGGCACGCTCGGCCGCGGTGTGCTCGTCGCATGCCGCCTGGACCACCCGTACCGCCGCGCCCAGGCGGCCGGCGGCCGCGAGCCCGGCGCTCAGCGACTCCCCCAGGCCCTGGGTCGCCGCCGCCACCTTGTCGGCGTCAGCGCGGTCGCGCACAGCGGCGGTCTCGGTCACCGGCAAGCCACGGTGGAGGCCGAGGGCGGACATCGCAGCCGCTGTCTCGGCGAGCCGGTCACGCTCGGCCTGCAGCTGCCTCGCCAATCGGTGGGCGCCGCCATCCACGACAATGCTGGACTCGTTCGCGCGGTTCGACGCCGTGTCTCGCAACGCCCTCGCGCGGTCCAGCGCGTCGTGTCGGGACTTCACCAGGTCGCGCAGCGTGAGCAGCCGCCGCTGGCTGCGGGCCTCCGGACCGTTCAGCAGCTCCCGTTCCCGGGCGTCGAGGGAGCGGGTGTCGGTCTCATTGTCGTCTAGGGCGGCGGCGGTCCGGGCGACCTTGTGCTCAGCGCTGCTCAGCTCCTCGCCAGCAGCGCTGACCGCGGTGGCGCACCGGCCGAGCTCTCGGTGCGCGTCCAGCAGGATGGCCGCGCGTTCAGCGACGCGGCCGGCCGCGTACCCGGCGTACACCTGGGCGAACTCGGCGACGGCGGTAGCCGCACGGTGTTTGCGCTCCACCTGCTCGCCGAACGCGGTGAGCTCGTCGAACGTGTCACCGGCGGACCTGATCGCCTCGTCATCCAGTTGCGGCAGCGCCTGCGCGAGCTGCCCGGCGAGCCGGGCAGGATCGATGTCCTCCCCGACCTGCGGCTGCCGGAGCCAGTAGAGCAGGCGGAGCAGCTCGTCGTACCGAGCGCTGTCTAGCCCGAACAACGTTCGTCCGACGTGCTCTTTGTACCGGGGCGCCGACTCGAACACGTGCCCATCGTTCTCGAGTACCGCCTGCAGGCGTTGCCGGCTCAAGGGGCCCGCGCCGTCGTCCAGCTGCAGGTCGTGGCCCACCCGTCGGCCGGTGGTGAAGAACCAGGCGGCGGCCTGGCGTGCCGACTGCGAGGCGCGCAGGCCGACCCCGCAGGTGAACCACTGCCGCTCGCCGTGTGAGTCGGTGCGCTCGAACTCTACCCACAGGTACCCGGTTCGGGCGCTGCCCTCGTAGCCGTCGAGCATCAGCCAGACCAGGCTGGTGTGGTGCCGGCCGCTCGCAGTCAGCCGTGCCTTGTCGCCGTCCAATGCGAAGGGAAGCAGCATCTCCAGCGTCTTGGACTTACCGGCGCCGTTGGTGCCGCGCAGCAGCAGCCGGCCACCGTCGATGTCGAAGACCTGCTCGTCGTACTGCCAGACGTTGAGGACGCCGGCCCGGCGCAGGCGGAACCGGTGGGGCCGGTCCGTGGTCATGGTGCCTCCTAGTCGTCTTCGGGGTCGTCGAAGAGCGAGCGCTCTGCGGTCGCCGACGCGTCGGCGAGGCTCACCCGCGCCGAGTACCGGGCTGCAGCAGCGTGCACCAGCAGTTCGGCGTCCGGTCCGCCGGCGAGGCCCGAAACGCGGTGCACGAGTCCGAACCCGATGAGCAGGTCGCAGGCCTCGTCCGCCGCTGCGGCCGGATTCTCCCGGTGATCGCGGCGCAGCTTGTCACCCCACCGCTGGACAACGGCCTCGCGGCACGTGGCGACATCGTCGGCGCACACCGGCCGCCACGGCCCCGCGTCGGCGGTGCCGCGTTCGCCAGCGCAGGCCGTGAGCCGTTCCAGCAGCAGCAGTGCGAGGTGCTTGGTGGAGCCGCGGCCGGGGAAGTCGTCGTCACTGAGCCAGTCGTCGGGGTCCACGATGATCGCGCCCTCCGCCCGGAGCTCGAGCTCGGCCCCGAACCGGTCGCGGAACCACTCTCGTTCGCGGTTGCGGTTGCGGCTCCACCACTCCGCCTGGTCCTCGGTGAGGTCGGCTGCCGACAGCACCGGCTGCTCGACGAGCCGGCGCCGGACAGCCACCCTGGCCCCGCCGGCCGCGGACGGCAGCGCCGCGGTGTCGAGCAGATCGTCCGGGCTGTCCATGGCGGCCAGCGGCGCTGCAACGAGCAATGGCAGCAGCTCGCGGCGGACGTCGAGAAGCGACTGCGCGCGCTGGTCAGCCCAGTGCTCCAGGTCGCCGTCCCGCTCGTGCAGCGCGCCGAGTTCGACGAGTTTCATCAGCACCGCGTGCATGGCTCGGCGGTCGGGCCCGGCGTCCAGGTCGACGTCGAGCCGGGCGTCGGCAGCCGCCGACCGGACCTGTGCCACCAGCTCGTCGACAAGCAGCTGCGACTTCGTCCGGGTCAGCGCGGCCAGGGTCAGGCAGAGCAAGGCGTAGGTCCGCGGCGTGTACGGGGAACCGGAGCGCCGCCGAAGCGGGCGGCTGGCGTCGCGGCCGAGCCCGCGCTTGAGCAGCCGCGCCGCGTGCGGCTCGACGACGAGCCGGTAGCCGAGCTCCTCGGCGAACAGGCGGGTCAGTTCGACGCGGTGCCGGCGCACGAGCCGCAGCTCGTCGGCGTGCGGACCGTCCTGCGTGAGCAGCGGGTACCGCAGCAGGTGCCGCGCGGCGCGTCGTCGTTCCGCCGCGGCCTGCAGGTCGACGGCCGGTATCGGGCGCGCGAGACGGGCGGCGTTCATCCGGTCGCCTCGGCCACCTCAGTTGCGCCGACCACCAGGGTGAGGTCGACGAGGGTGAGCGAGCCGGACGGGCTGCGGACGACGGTGCCGCGCCCCGGCGTCCGGTGCGCCGACAGCTCGATCGGCCCGTAGCTGGAGCGTCCGGAGACGCCGTCGGCACCTGCCGCGAGCGCGCGGCCGTAGAGGTCGAGCAGAACCTGCCGGGCGTCGTCGGAGATGGTGACCCGCCCGAGTTCGGCCGCACCGCCACCGGGACCAACGAGGTCGGCGAGCTCCGCGAGACTGCGCTCGCGGCGCCGCTCGACCGACGCGCGCTCGGCCAGCCGGGCTGCCTTTGCTCTGGCGAAGTCCTCCCGCACGCCACTTCGGCCCGCGACCCTACGCTCGCCCTGGGTTCGTAGCATCACGGGGACGTCGGCCACCGGCGCCTGCCACCACGAGGCCGTGGCGGGTATCGGGCTGTCGGCCGAGTCGGCGACGAACCCGAGGTGCCGGCACGAGTACAGCCCGAACGAAGCTGCCCACAAAGCGTGCGCTTGGTCGTCGTCACCCGCGTCGAACCAGCGGGCAAGCTTCAGCAGGTCGCCGTACCGGCTCTGCTCGCGGTCGCCGCTGCCGGCGATGCGCCGGAGATTGACCAACAGGGCACGCATTGCCTCCGTCGAGAGCCGGCGGACGCCGTCCGCGTCGCTGGCCCTGCCCGGCTCGCCCGCGAACCAGGCGCGCAGCCCGCGCCACTCGTCGGGGTCGAGTCCTGGTCCGCGCCGCGCGGCGCGACCGTCGATATCGACGAGCCGCTGGCCCGAGTTGGCGTGCTCGCACAATGCAGGGACGCGCGGCATCAGGTCGGACACGACGTCGGCGATCTGCGGCATGTGCCGGTTCACTTCGTCGACGAAGCGCTGCAGGTAGTCGAGCAGCGCGGTCTTGAAGACCTGGAACTCCGCCCGATCGAGGTCGAACCGGCTGAGTACCTGGGTGAGATAGGTGTAGAACTCCCTCGTGCTCTGCACGAGCTGCTCGAACTGGGCAAAGACCGTGCCGATGCGGCGGGAGAGCTCGTCCGGCTCCGTCTCGTGCAGCCGCCCGGCGTCCAGCCGCGACAGCGCCACCAGACCCTCGAGGATGCCGCCGAGCATCTCGCTGGAGACCTCGCGGGCGCTCTCGGAATGCCCAAGCAGCTGCTCGACCTGGCGGTGCACCAGGTCGCCGCGCTGGCTGAGCTGGTAGCGGGCGCGGTTGACCAGGTAGTCGCGGAGGCTGCGCGCCTCGGTCTCGCGGGGGCTGCGGGCGAGGTTGCCGTGCTCGACGAGGTAGCTCAGTCGCGCATCGGTTGTGTCGACGTCCAGCTCGATGCCGTGCTCGGTGAGGCGCGACGCGACCTCGGCGGCGGACTGGTCGGACAGCAGGCCAGAGAGCCCCGCCGTAAACGTGCGCATGATCGCGATGTAGCTGACGGCTTCGTCGTTGACGGCGTAGCGCAGGGCCTCGAGCCGCACTCGGTCCACGCGGGGCGCGGCGCCTTCGGCGGTTGGCTCGGTCACGGTGGCGAGCGTACGACCCGCCGGTGACAGCGCCGGTCGCGTGAAGGGGCGTGTTACGTCTAGTTGGTTGACGGCCTGCCCTGCCTCGACTCGTCAAGGGCCGGTCAGTCACGGCTGCCGTCGCGCCAGGGGCGTTTGCGGGTCGATCACGGTCAGCTGTTCAACAAGTACGCGTGTTCGTGTGCCGTCGATCTCGATCTCGGGGCGAGAGGATGCCGCCCGCCGCCCGGTCGAGGTCGGCGCGATGATCACGTCGAAAGAGGGAGGCGGCTTCCGGGCAGAAACCCGCATGAGTCGTCCGCGTAAGGCGCTCCGCTACAGGCTCCTTCCGCATGCAGCAGTCTCGATGACTTGGCGGTGCTCGCGGCCTGTGTCGTCCTGTGCTGAGTGTGTACCATATGCGCATGGCAAGGGTGAACGTCTACCTCCCCGACGAACTGGCCGCACAGGTACGCGAGGCTGACGTCAACGTCTCCGCCCTGACGCAGGTGGCGTTGCAGACGGAACTGGCCAGAACCCGTACCGACGCGTGGCTGGATACCGTCGCCGGACTCAAGCAGATCGATCTGCCATACGAGACGGTGATCGGGGCCCTGGACGCCGGCCGGAACGAGTTCGGCCAGAGGCCCGATTGAGCGCACGCGAACGGCTTGGGCAGGGTGGGGTCGTGGTCGATGCCTCGGCCATGGTCGATCTGCTTCTTGGGGGCCCCCGCGGTCTCGCCGTTCAGGCCCGATTGCGCGGGGGCACAATGCATGCGCCAGCGCACATCGATGCTGAAGTCCTCTCCGCTTTGGGACGTCTGCATCGTGGCGGCCATGTCTCGATCCGTGCCGTGTCACAACGATTGCGCACCCTGTCCGCGGCTCCGGTACTACGCCATCCTCTCCCGCAGATCCTGGCTGGTGCCTGGCGCCGGCGCAGCAACCTGTCCTTACTCGACGCGCTGTATGTCGAGTTGGCCGAAGTCCTCCACGTGCCCCTCGTGACCACCGATCGCCGACTCGCTAGGGCAACATCAAAGGCCGAGTACGTCGAGGCCAGCGCGGAGGTCTAGCTGGCTGGGCGAGCCGGAAGACGTGCGGCACACCTCGGTACGAACCGGGTGATCTACCGCATCGCCGACACCGACCACACGATCTAGGTGGCCAGGAACAAGTCCAGGTGGTCCTGGCCGGGCGAGATCGAGTCGTCGAGGCCAGTCGCCGTTGCGACGGTGATGATCCGCCCGAGGTTGAACATCCGCTCGTCCTCGCGCAGTCGACACCAGGCGATGACTATGGCGCCGGCCAGAACGGGCGCTTCGATCACCCGCCGGCTCGATCTGCCTTGCGCGTTGACGTAGTCGATCCTGACCGCTGTGCCCTGGTCGATCGCCCGGGCCAGGAGCTGCGACTGATGGCCGGACAGGTGCGGGGCGCCGGCAGCGACGGCGCGCAGCGTTGCCGTGGCCAGCGGACGGGTCGGCGCCACATCCGGCCCCGCGAGCAGGGCCTGGACCAGGGCGGGCACGTCGGCCTCGACCTCGATGGGCCCGGGTCGGGGCCGCGGTCGGTCGTCGGTAGCCTGAGTGCTGGTACGGCGCGGCTGGGCGCGTTCGATGGTCGGTGTCCCGTCCGCGGCCTCGGCGACCGGCCCATAACCAGCCTTCCGCAGTTCGGTCAGCAGCACCGGGAGTGACTCGGTCGAGGCCAGCACGGTCGGTGCGAGGGCCCGCAGCCCCAGTCCGCGCAGCCGACGGTCAGCGGCCAGCTCTGCCAGCAACGCGGTGTCCTCCGAACGCAGGCAGCTTGCGACCTCGCAGGCCCGTACGGCACCGTGACGGCGAGCAACGTCATTGATCAGGTAGCGAAGCGGCTGTGGCAGTGGGCCGCTGCTCACTCCTTCGAGTTCAGTCAGCAGCGCCGCCGCGGTCTGCCCACCGTCCAGTGCCCGCCGCACGCTGGACGGGGTGAATCGCCAGACCGATGCCACGCCGCGGGCTTCCCGCTCGGCGGAGGAGTCCAGGAGATCGGCCAACTGAGCCCCGGGCGTACCAGTCACGACCGCGGTCAGGTCGGCCTGGATCCGTACGCAGCGCTGCGAGCTGCCCAACGGCTCGAGTGCCTCGCGCAGCCCCGTCTGGTCCCCCGCGAGGAGGGCATGACCGATCGGGCTGAGCGCGTTCGCGCCGCCAACTCCGACCATCGCCGCTTCCTGCCAGCACGCCACGGCGGCCGGGACTAGCTCGGCGCCGGGCCAGGCATAGGGGGCATGCCACCCGGCGATCTCGGCCAGCGCGGCCGGGTCGGCCGGCGCCTGCCCCGGCCGTCCGGCGGCTTCGCCGAGCAAGACCTGACGCAGCCGGCGAGGGTCAGGCTGGGCGGGGATCGGCTGCCAGGCCCCCTCCGATTCAGCCGACGGGGTCCGCGGCAGGCGCCACCAGGCGCTGAGCAGCACCGCAGCCCGATCGGCGGGCTCCAGGCGCCGCCAGTCATCATAGGCATCCGTGGGCCATCCGGATCCGCCGGACAGCGCCAGCAACCCGGTGCTCTCGGCGAGGGTCAAGGCCAGCCGCAACTGCCCCATCGAGCAGGACAGATTCTTGGCAAGGCGACGAAGATCGCGTACGCCGACGCCGCCCGAGCGCAACAGAGTGAGCGGCGTACGGCCGAGGTCGTCCATCAGATCGGCGACCAGCCGCACGATGTCGGCGGCAGCGGCGATGGCCTCGTTCCGGATCGCCGCGGGGTCGACGTCGGTCCAGGTAAGTTCGGGAGGGCGTGGGTCGAACGGAGCCGAGTACGCCGGACCGCGTAAGACGAGGCCGACCTCGGCCGGCATCAGCAACTGCGCATCCCACTGACCGGCCCGGACCAGTAGACCGCGCGCCATCGCCCACTGCCGAGGCGACTCGACCCGGGAATAGCGCAGCGAGAAGGACTCGTACGCGTACTCGTCGGTCTCCCCGTTCGCGATGGCGACCAGCAGCTCGTGGGTTCCGCTAGGTGCCGTACGCAGCACCGATCGGACCCGCTCGGGATCGCACAGCGCCGCATGGACAACCTTCAACAGCTCCGCCTTCCGAGCGGGCGCTCTGAGCCCGAGATTGCGTACGAGAACGCGCAGGTCCTCGGCGGTCTGCAACGCGAGGAGTGTGCCCGCCGGCGGCCCGAGGCCCAGCGGGGGACCGAACGCCTCCCGGGCGGGCGCGACAAGAAGAATGCCTGCCGAGCGCCGGACCAAGCCGTGCTCCTCCAGGGTCGTCAAGGCTCGCTGCACATCGAGCGAAGTGGTCGTCGCCGGCACCCCGAGCAGCCGCTCGAGCCGGTCATCGGCTACCTGATCACCCCCGAGCCCGGCCAGTGCCTCGGCCACCTGCAGAGTAGGCAGGTCCAACCGACGCAGGGCGGTGACCACCGCCTGAGGATCGAGCATTCGCTCGGCGAGTTCGCGGATCGACCGCGGCGGGGGTGACATGCAGAGCTCGGGACGTCGCCGCAGCAGGGCTTCCAGTCCATCCTGACCACGGCGGCGCAGCCACCCAGAGTCGAGCAACGCAGTTCTCCTCGTCATCACCTCGCGTACCCGGGAGCCTAACGGGGGCATCGCGATGGCACCGGCCCAACACGACCTCAGCGCCGCTGCTGCTATTGAGGTTTGGCCAGGTGCGCGGGACGGCTCATCGAGTGAACGCTTGCCAGGCGGTCTGGCCATGGAAGAGCCGCACGCGGTTCACTCGACTGGAACCGCGGCTATCAGATGGAGAGGCAAACTGCATCAGTTCAGAGCTAGAATGTATTGATGGCGTCGCTGTTGCAGATCCGTAACGTGCCCGAAGAAGCACGACGTGCGCTCAAAGCGCGCGCCGCAGCTCGTGGAGAGTCGCTGAACAGCTACCTCCTCGAGCTGATCGCCCGCGACATAGCCCGACCCACGGTTGCCGAGGTTCTCCAGCGGGCCGCCCGTCGTGCCGAACGCGCCGACACCTCGGCGCTCGACTTCGTGGCCGTCGCCCGCGCCGAGCGTGACCAGCACCGGTAGGGGACGGGCACGTGATCGTGGTCGACTGCGCCGCGGTGGTCGATGCGCTCACGGCGATCGAGGGGGTTGACGACCTACACGCCTACCTGGCCGCCGAGGAACTGCACGCACCAACTCTGCTCGACTATGAGGTGCTCTCGGCACTGCGTGGACTGAGCCTGGGCGCACACGTCAGCGCGGCCCGTGCCCAGGACGTGCTCACCGACTTCGAGGACCTGCCGATCCAACGTTGGCCTTCGGTGGACAGCCTGCGGCGACGAGCTTTCCAGCTCCGCGACAACCTCTCGGCCTACGACGCCGCCTACGTTGCCCTTGCCGAAGCGCTCGAATGTCCTCTGCTGACCCGCGATGTGCGCCTGGCGCGGTCCGGCGGACATACAGTCAAGATCGAGGTTCGGTAAGCGCGGTCAGCGATCCCGGAGCCGGGGCTCACGCTGCCCCGCTGACCGGCAAATCGTGTCGACCCGTTGCGCCATACATCGGAGCCAATTCGGCGTTGGAGAACTTCACCGCGACGAAGTTGCTGCCACCGATCAGAACTGCCCCGCCGAAGGCTGCCATCGTGAGTCGACCTAGCCCATCCTGGCCTGGCATTGGCCGAAGGTAGGCCCGACCCCGAGGCATGGCCGGCAGATGGCAGTGCCTGCCGGCCTCGGTTCCCGGGCATGAGAACGCTCGGTCGAGCATTACGTCCTCTGCCTCCAAGCCGCCCCAGTTCGCTCCCGGTCACGCGCCGGGGGAATGCCCCCGGACTCTCGGATGATCTCGGTAGCCTTTACCGGCAACCATTCGCCGCCGCGCCATCGGGAGACACGTGCCGCGCTATCGCTTCCGTTGGGAACAGCTCCCGGGCGCGCTCACTCGTGGTCTCGCCGGCGGTCTCGAACTCGACGGTGCGCCAGCGACCGCCCTGCGCAGGAGCTACGGTGCCCGGCCGGGTGATGACTTCGTACGCGATGCCTGGCCGCTGCTGCGCGACGAGTGGCTTGCCAAGGACGGACCGGCCCGCCGCTCGATCGTTGCCCTGCTGCGGGAGCGCCGGCTGGGCGACACCGGGCTGCCGGTCGGCAACCGCCAGCAGCAGATTCGCTACCTGGAGTCGTGCCGGAACTCGTCGACCCTGCGCCAGGTCGTCCTCGAGGAGTTCCGCGCGAAGGGAAGTGTCCCGGAGACTGCCGCGGACACCGACGCAACTGCAGACGCGACCCAGAACGACGAGACAGCAACAGATCCGGCCGCCGTACGACCCGGCGGCCGGGTGATCCGGAACGAGCCACCGGAATTCGACCTCGACAAGCGGCTGGCCATCGCCTGGATCCAACTGGGTGGCCGGCTCACGGCCGCCCTGACCGGTCTCCTATCCGACGAGAAACTGCTGATCGAGTTGCCCTCGGCCTACGACGAGCGTGAACTCGCCGGGTCCGCTCCGTACCTCCAGTTCGTGGAGTACGCCGATGGCGCCGTACGCGGCGAGGTCTCCAGCAACCATGTCCTGGACGAGCGGCATCGACTCTCTGATCCTCAGGGCCAGGCGCTGCTCTCGCTCGGCTGGGGTGCGCCGGTCTCGGACCCTGAGGACCTGGACACCAGGGACAGCCAGAACTTCTGGATCGATGCATATCCCGGTGAGCTGGCCGAACTCGCCGGGGCGTCGGTCGCCGCAATCAGGGATGTGTTCGGGATTCCGCACCCGTCCTTTCTCATCGCCTCGGGCGCGCCCGGTGATCTCGGCGGTGCTGCGGAATCCCTCGGACTCCCGCGCCCGACCCCGGAAGGACCGTCGGCCGTTGAAGACGAGCCACTCGCGATCGAGCCCACGGATCGGGACCACCTGGTCGAACTCGTCGACGCAGCACTCGTTCCCGTGGTCGG
>Ga0136617_10001888_pt1 | contig 18685 bp, 12 predicted proteins | sample AntDrymUQ3222106_2_FD_129672 | JGI IMG/M metagenome (GOLD analysis project Ga0136617, IMG submission 129672) | Polar desert sand microbial communities from Dry Valleys, Antarctica - metaG UQ322 (21.06) | ecosystem: Environmental > Terrestrial > Soil > Desert | place: Antarctica: Dry Valley... | reverse complement strand
GCGGCGAAGATATGAAAGACCAGTTTGCCGCTCGATGTAGTGGTATCAATTGATTCCTGCAAACTTTTGAATCCGATCCCTTCTTCTTCCAGATGATTTACCCAATCGATCAAATCACGGATCGAGCGACCAAGACGGTCGAGTCGCCAAACAATTAACACATCGCCTTTTCGCAGAACTTCATTAGCTTTATCCAAGCCTTCTCTGTGAGCGACCGTTCCGCTGATTTCATCAACGAATATTTTTTTACATCCGGCTTTCTCGAGTGCGTCTTTTTGCAGGTCGAGATTTTGGTCCTGGGTGGAAACCCGCGCATATCCTATTTTCATAAGTCAAAAGGTTAAGAATCTTAATAATTGATTTGCAATTTTTACTTTGTTTTCTTTACCGTATATTTTTACCATAAATTCCTTTCAATTCAAGGGCACTCAGGCAGTTTTAAAAATAGTAAAGAAAACGGACGTTTCTTTTACTCCGTTTTTTGACACTCTGATGTGAGGAACAAAACAATGAATGAACCAGAAATCGAAATTCAATCAAAGCGTTTGAAAATTCTTTCCAGGGAAGAGATTCACAATATCTTCGGTTTGCCCGATTTCACATCAGATGGACGCCGAGAGTATTTTTATCTGAACGCCTAAGAGAAAGATTTCCTTGTAAATTTACGTTCCATCTCCTCAAAATTATATTTTATCCTGCAAACAGGTTACTTCAAATCAAGGCATCTATTTTTCAACTTTGAATTTACAGAGGTCGCAGATGATGTCGAATATGTTTTGCAAAAGTATTTTTCCGAGCAAAAGCGAAATCCCGAAAACTTCCAGTCAGTGGCTAAAAGCACCAAATTAATACATCAAAGGACAATTCTTAAAATACATAATTATCGCCAGTGCGGGAAATCCGAACGACAGATCATTGCCGACAAAGCAGGAAGTTTTGCCAAAATCTCCGCCAAGCTAGGGCGAACGCATCACTTTTTTGCTTTAGAATCAGCTATTTAATTTTTTACGCAATAAGTTACATAAGTAAAAGCAACAGAATTTGCTGATATTTTGAACAAATTTAAAATGAAAAAAATCAAAGTATTTCGTAAATTTGAATTCTAAGCCCAATAAATAGAGCGTTTTGCTTCAATATTAGTTTTTCCCAAAAGTGATGCGTTTGCCCTACCGCCAAGCCGATTTAGAAACTGTCTGAAAAGGTCAATTTTGAGTTGTTTTCATCATCTAATAAAATATGATGAGACAAAGTTATTTGACAGATTTAAGCGACGAAGAATGGAAAATTCTTGAGCCTCAGATTCCTTTGGCGAAAGGCGCAGGTCGTCCGCGACAGCACAGTTTTCGTGAAATTTTGAATGCCGTTTTCTATCTCCTTAAAAGCGGCTGTGCGTGGCGACTGCTACCTCACGACTTGCCGCATTGGAAAACCGTCTATCATTATTTTCGGCAGTAGCGCATCAATGGAATGTGGGAACGAATCAACGAAACTTTACGACAGAAATTACGAATCAAACTCGGGCGTGATGCTGAACCGAGTGCCGGAGTGATAGATTCGCAATCAGTGAAAACCACCGGAGTCGGTGGCGAAGAGCGAGGCTATGATGCGGGCAAGAAAGTTGCCGGGCGGAAACGGCATATCTTAGTTGATACGCAAGGATTGGTTTTGCAAGCCAAAGTGCATAGTGCGACAGTTATGGACAGAGATGGTATCGCTCTGTTATTGCCCGTTGAAGATATGAAAGAAAAATTACCGCGAATGAAGCACATTTGGTTAGATGGCGGTTATAACGGGCAAGATGAAGGCAAAGAATGGATTGAGCAAAATCTGGGATGGACAGCGGAAATTGTTCGCCATCCGCCCAGACCGCGTGGGATTTGGACGAACCTTTCAGCAGATGAAATTGATTGGTCAAAGATTCTGCCGCCGCCGGGCTTTCGAGTGTTGCCGCGCCGATGGGTCGTCGAAAGAACATTTTCGTGGTTTGGACAAAGTCGGAGGATGAGTAAGGATTACGAGAAATTAACACAAACGGGTGAGGCGCTGATTTACGCCACAATGACCAGACTGATGACTCGACGGTTGGCTCAAAATTGACCTTTTCAGACAGTTTCTTATTTACTTGATTGCAGGACATCCGTTTTTCTTGGTTATTTTAACGTCTTTTTGTAACGAGTTTTGACCAAAACCATCGCCGGAATCCGGGTAGCCTGAAATTTGCCATTGATCCTTACTCCCGATGGTGAAGGGGAGCGAAGTTGTTTCCATAGTCAATTGAGCTTGAGATGGCAATGTGCCCGTAATCTCCATCTAAAACCTGCCGCCAACTGGTATAAAACTTGCCGTTCGATGTGGTTATCATCAAAATTTACGGCACGGGCAAACATTCTCAGAGATTTTTGTTGGCGGAAAACGCTTTGTCGTCATCGAAGGACATAACAAAAGCCGAACATCCGAAACAGCCGTCGGATGAAAATAATTTTCGATAGCGGGCTGCCCACTGTCATCGCTTTTAATGGTTTCGATTGAAGATTTTCATCTTTCTATCTCATCGTTAAAACCTGCACCTTTTCAGTTTCCATTTCCAGCGCAGCGTGTTTTTCCGCTTTAATCTGCGCGGCTTCGCGGATTTGGTCGGTTAATCTAATTGCCTGGGTCGCTTTTTTCTCATCATCGTATTTGGCGATGTTGTAAGTATTAGCTTCAAGTGCGCTGGAGAATTTCGGCGGTTCCAGGTTTTGGTCGGTCAAAGCGGCAATCATGTCCTTTTGCGGATGAGTAACCTCTAAGTTGCCGGCTCGCAATATGTTTGTCGTCATTTGATTTTGAACATATTTCTCCATCGTGCTGTTTTGGCTTTCGTATGCTTCAACAAGTTGCCGCGCGACGAAATCGGCGAGCAGTTTGTTTCTTTCGAGATCGCCGTCCGGCGGTTTGATTTCAATTTTATATTGTTCTGCCAGATTATTAACCGCTGGGGCGAATTTTTCAATCGTTTGCCGCCAGTCAAATTGTCTGAAATTCTGATAGACATCAATTGCCGGCACCGGCGCGTAATAAATCTGTTCGGTTAAATCACTTTTGAAATTATCCGTGAATTTTTCCGTCTGTCCGCCGTAGGCAATCTGCACAAGCGTCGCCGTCGCCTGCGCCGCCGCCTCGTTCGTATTAACGTATCGCTGCGCCTGAATGACTGCCGACGCATCGAACCCGTATTTCACCGAGTCGAGCAAGGCATTTAATGTTTCGGCTTCGAGATCGGAAGACGGCTTCACAGTTGGTTCGACCACTCTACCGCCGAAAGTTTCCCGAAGACGCTCGATCTGTTCCGATGGCGGCGGCGCGGCGACGCGGCGCATATTCTCTTTAACCAGCACTTCAAAAACTTTGTCGCTTAACGATTCGCCTGACGCTTGCTCGTAGTTGGCAACCTCGATTTCCGTCAGAGCAACGGCAAGTTTGAGGACGTTCGGCTGGACTTCGGGTTCCGGCTTCGGCAGTTTGAGATGTGCGGCGATCAGCCCGGCTTGGTCGTCCAGATGCCCGAACAGTTCTTCCTGCTCCTCACGGCTCTTCGGTTTGACGACTTCATTGAAAAAATCAGCCGTATCAGATTTTTCGATAATCGAAGTCCATTCCGCGACAATCTGCGGGTCAAGTCCGCCGCTGAAGCGTTTGACATTGATTATCTGCGCCGTTTTTTCTGCCGTCCAGCGGTTCGTGTCCGTGCCGCCTGAACGATCTTCTCCTGCTCCGGCGGCGATAGTTTGTAAAGTTTCTCCACTTCCGGGAATGTTTGCCGGAGCGTCGTTACCGTGTTGCTGAAATTTTCTTCCGTCTTCGTTTTGGCTTCCTGCGCTGTCAATAATGTTTGCTGTAATTCGTCCGTCCTTTGCTGCTGTGCTGCCAATTCCTTGCTCAAATCCTTGCTCGTCCCAAAGTAGCAACCCGCTGCCAGCGTCGCTAAAATCAGCGGCACGATTGACAACTTCAGTATGAGAGCCGTCCATTCGACTCTTCTCTCGACTTTCCGCTCGCTCGAAATTGCCGTTTCCTTCGCCTCCCGAATTTGTCGCGGAATCGAATCTATCTCCTCTTTCATCTTCGCCGATTGATTCTGTAAAAGTCGAAGTTCGTTTTCCTGTTGCGCGTTGACTTCCATCTGATATTCGAGAGCCGGCAGATCCTTCACCTTCAAGTCCTCCGCCATCTGCGACTTGAGTTTCTCCGACCGGACCTGAAAGAGTTGCCATTCGCTTGTCAGTGTCTTCAATTTCTGTTCCGCCGAAATCGTCCGCTGTTCGACTTGTTTCTGCTCTGAGTTCAATTTTGCGATGACTGTTTTTAGCTTCGTCGTCTCGTTTCTCGCGGCGGTCAACTCCGCGTTCGCTGTCTTCGTCAACTCCCGTATTTTCTGCTCCGTCGAGTTCAACTGCGCTGAAGTCTTCTCCGTCGTTTCCTGTAATTTCCTGTCCGCCGCGAGTTGCTTCGTCGTCTGTTCGATAGTCCCGAAGCGGGGCAGATTTTGCTCCGGCAATTTTAATTTGCGCCACACGCGCACCGGATTCGAGGCGAGACGCTGCTTCCATGTCAACAGTCTTCGACTGATAATTTCGTTGTTTTGTGACGGCGTTTTCGTTTTCGACTGATTCAACCGGTTTAAAAGGTAATGTATCTGACTCTCCGCCGCCTTCGCTTTTTTCGATGCCTCCTTCAATGATTCGCCGATCATCAGGCTTTCCGCCTCCAGCACTTCCGCTTCGATCCGGTAATTTTCGTTCTCGCCTTCCAGCCAATGGATTCTGTTTTGCGCCTGTTCGAGTTTCACTTGTAGAATCGCTGCTTTCTCGATGGTGGTCTGCTGTCGAATCGGTGAGATTTGAATCTGATTCGCCGGTTCCGTTTGATCGGATGAAGGCGTTGCTGCCGATGACGGTGCTGCAGGTGATTGGACTGATGATATTTGATTCGGCGGCATTATCTCCGTTGCCGAATTCTCCGTCACGGAATGTTCGGTTACCGGGTTCTGCGCTGGTGATATGATCGGCGGTAATGTCCCTTTCTTTGCTGCCGCTTCCGCCTGTTCGAGTTCGGCTTTGTAGAATTCCAGTTTTGTCATAAATTTTTTCAAATGACTTCTCGCTTTCTTGATTGATTTCTAATTTGAATTCGCTCGTTCCCCAAAGATTAGTTTCAGTTTTCTCCAGCGGCATTTCAGAATTTGCCGGTATTTTCGCCGCTGATTTTTCCTGTCCGGCGAAATCTTTTCGATTAACCGGCGGTAGTTGTTCGGAGAAAGAATCTTCAACCGCCGTTCCGCTTTCCAACGCCAAAGTTTCCAGCCGCAATATCATTGCCGGATCTGTTTCAATTACCTGATCACGAATGACGGGCTTTTGAACAGCGGGCTGCAAAAGTGAATCCTCGGCTGCATTTTTAGTGTTCGCAAGGGAAGTTCTCCTGAATTGATCCGTCTGCCGCTCATCGTGAGCTTTTGTATCTTCAAGATTTCCGAAAGATGCCGATTCATCGGATTTTATCACTCTTTCGGAGATAAGAGAGGCAGAATTCGCTTTCTCGGCATTCGGATGTTCCGGCTCCGCCTGAAGTTTCGTTTTGCGCCGGTCAAGCGCTAATTCCCGGAGTTCGCCGTTTTTCTCCCGCTTAACAAATTCCGCTTTGACGTTATCAATTCTCAGTTCCGTCGGCGAATAATTGAGTGCTTCGGTCAATAAACTTTGCCGGGTAATCCATTTGCGCTTGGAAATTTCAATATCTTTTTGTTCTTTTGCCTGGGCGATCACAAAATCAACGGCGGCAACGGCTTTCGTATCGGTTCTTTCTGCCATATCTGGTGAATCAGGAATTTGCTTTTGGAACGAAAGCGTCTGTTTCTCCGATTTGATGACTGCGGTTCGGTGCCGCGCACTCTCTGCTGCCTTTGCCGCCTGACCGCCGAATTTCACGTCAAGTTCGTTCCATCGCTGGCGCATTTCAACTGGATCAAAGTTTTTGCCGCGCCGGTAATTGCTCGCCACTATTTTGGTTGACTTGATGCCCAGTTCTTCGGCGGTGCGCTTGATTTCCGTTTGTCTGGGACTACTCGCTTCGATGTATGCGCGGCTAATCGAAGCGACTTCCGGTGCGCCCGTTTTGCCGTCAATCCGCATTTCATAACCGATGTCGGTCATTTCTTTGAGCAGCTCGGCGCGGTAAACGGCGGTAGCCAGTTTCTGACAGCGATAGATTTCTCTGGTTTCCAGTGCGCGGTGCCGCCCGTCGGCGGTGCGGGTAAAATTGAACTCGAAGAAATGAGTGTGCAAATCGGGGGCGGCGAAATTGTTCTTAAAATCGGGACGCGCTTCAAAGTGGAGAAAGGCAGCGTAAGCGGCTTTGCCGGTTCGTTCGGGCGGTTTGACGTTGCCCATTTTTGCCGTCGTGAATTCTTCAATCGTTTCCACTGCTATGATTGCCGACCGCCAGTGCGCGGCAATCACCCGCTCGTCATATGGTGCGACTAAGGATACTGATTTCGGCGCATTCAAAGTCTGATCGAGTCCGGCGCGGTGCGATTTCGTCCAGTGAGTTTTTCCTTTTTCATTGGTCACGATTCGCGGTTTGACGTGGCGGATAAATCGTTCGCCGGTCTGCGGATGAATTCCGCGCGACAAAGCGGCGAACTCTTTTTCCGATACTTCTCCCGTTAATCCCAATTCCTCACTTAATTTGCCGACCCACAGAGTTCGCGTCTGCGCGAAGTCTGTTTTATCTTCGTCAGAGTTTGATTGTTCGACGGTCAGGTTTGCGACTTTTGAGTTTTCAACGCTCGAATTTTCAATATGGGGAATTTCGAGGCTTAAATCCTTGACGGCTGAAACTTCGGCAGATAAATTTTTAGCGATTAAGTTTTCCGCCGGTGTTTCTTCGCTTTTCGATTTTCCGATTGGCTGAGGTTCGGCAATTGTATTTTCATCTTTGAGAGTCTTTAAATTTGCGCCGTCCGAATCTTCGGTTTCCGAATCGTTGAGAGCGGACGACATTGCCTCCGCATCGGCAGGCACCTCAATCGGAGTTTTTTCGGCGGCTTCATTGTTTTTATCCGCTTCATTATTTTTATCCGCGCTCATCTTGCGGAGCGTTTCCTGTTTAGTAAAATCCGCTTTGAAATACGCCTCCGCGCCGCTCGCAGAAATTGGTGTTCCGACAGTCATCATAGAATTTTATTCGGCGAGTTTCGCCCTTTTTTTGTTTTCACTTCTGTCAACCATCGTCAACTCTCTGAGTCGGTTGGTGTTGACGATTGTTGACGGCAACCGTGGCACTCCGATTCGGTCATTACGGCTTGATTACCTGACGGAATTTTTTTGATTGAGCCGGTTTCAAAAACTCTTCCCGGCATCCGTCCGTTCGGTCGCCCTGCGAATCGGCAGCACCACCGGCACCTGATTTTTTAGCGCGGATTCGTCGGATTCAAACGCTCGATTGTTTTGAAAACCCATAAATTCTCGCTCACCGCCGACCAGTTCAGCGACTTCGTTTTGCATTTCTTCAGCGAACGAGAGGTATTCATCGGAAATTTCTTCTGCCGCAGTTTGACCTTCGGACGCTTTCTTTTCTTTGCTGAGAATTTCAGACTCAGTAGGACTCTTCGCCGCAACGGTCGGTTCATTTGCCGCCATTGAAAATTCAAGCTCCGGTTTGCCGACGTTTTGGTTGATCGTCTCCCATTCCTCTTCGCTGGCGATGACAATGTTTAAAAACTCTTTATACTGCTCTTCGTTTTTTAGAGACATTTTGAAACAGTCGAGGTTTAGTTGGCGAATGTTGCTTAAGGCTTTGAGCAAATCTTTAGCGAAGGCAGCTTCAAGGACTCCCTCGGCGTTCTCATTTTGAGTTGATTCACCCATCTTCGATAGAACTTCTACCGCTAATCTTTGACACCACGCGCTCGCGTTTTTATCGCCGGCGGCACTAGCGGCGGCACTCGCCGCTGCCTCCAATTCTGCCGAAAGCCGGAAACTCATTATTTTGCTTTTTGATTCGCTCATACTCAGGAAAAATATCCGACGAGAAATACTATTTCACTAATTTTAACAAGTTTTGTGATGTTTTAACAAGAACTTTCTTTAGTCAACACCAATCCTTGTAAATGAAGCAAGTATTGGTGTTGATGATTGTTGACAGAAAATTGTGAAAGGAAAGTTTTACTCTGGGGGTATTGTATTCTGAAAATTTGCGGAATAGAGCCTGTTGAGAATAAAAAAGCGATTGGCAGTAAAAGCAAATGATCTAATCTCCGAGTTCTGTAAGCCCATTAAACGAGTGCAGAAAAAACCGGTTCTTCCGAACTTTTGATACTGCTGGGGAATTCAATTTACCCCTTAAAATCACAGGATCGTTGCGAGAAATGTGGCGAAATTGCGAAATAAATTTTCAGAAATCTGAATTCGCCAGCGGTATCAAAAGCGCGGAAGACTCACTTTTTTTTCGGTCTCTCGGATTTTCCATCTTTGATTATTTAGCTGTCTAACTCGGACAGGCTTCGGGCTGGCGAGTAGTAAAACAATATCAAAACTGCCGAAACTGTCAATCGGTTTTTTATTCATTTAATCGGGCGGGATGAGAGCCACCGCGAAAAATAAAGAAACTATCTTTCGCGGCGGGATAGATAGTTTTTTTGATAGTTGACTCCGCCGATTGCGATGCCTAAATTTTTAGTCTCGTCTCAGCTGCGGCAGAAGAAGGCGGCGGCTTAGTACTTTAGTCCCTCAAAATAATCTTCAAACAACCCTTCGATATTGCGTCTGCCGTGTAGAACCCGGTAGATTTCTACGCCGTCTTTATTCGGAAAATAGTAGATGTGATATTTTTTGAACGGAAACAGGCGCATCTCGACAATAAAATCATCCTGCCTCGTCCCGATTTCTTTATTGTCCGCCAAGAGTTGAAATTTAGCGGCTAAATCTTCAATGAGTTTATCGGCGGCGGTTTCGTTGTCTTCGGAAATAAAATGCCAAATTTCGTCCAAGTCGGCTTCCGCCGTCGGAGCGATGGTAAATTTTGCCATACTCGTTATTTGGCTTTCCGCGCCGCTTTGCCGCGGCTGATGACGGCTTGTGCCAATTCTTCCGCCGAATTATAAACCACGCCTTTGCCGTTTCTGATTTCCTCAACGCCTTTCATTACTTCGCGGCGCAGATGTTCGCGGCGAATACGTTTGAGTTCATCCTGCTCTTTTAAAAGCCGCAGGGCTTCACGCACCACTTCCGAAGCCGAATTATAATTGCCCGACTTGACCTTTTCATTGACAAGGGTTTCAAGTTCGGGGGTTAGCGATACATTCATTGTTATACAAACTCCTTTCCAAAATAATCATAGATGAAATGTCAAACTTTGTCAATATTTGTTATTTCATTATTAATAAAAAAAGACAACCTGCAAAGGAGCCGAAACCAGAGAAATTTGGATAAGTGTCTTAGCGAGTCTGAAAAAACGAGAAGAAAATCCGAAAGCAAAATTAGTGTAAGCCCTCAATAAACTAAGCGAAGATGAAAACTTTGACATCGCTGGGTTTTTGTTCGGGGGAAGGAAAATCTAAGCCAGATTGATTTCCACTTATAGTTGAGGCATTACAAATTGGTTAAAATTTTTCTTGACAAGAAAATTATTTAAGACTATTATTCGTCTAGTCCTAATTTTTTCATTTAATCAAAAAAATGTTTTCTTAAAGAGTTGTGCAGGTGTATTTAAAAATATCTGCGACCCCAAAACTGCCACTGGAGGGTAATGACAATGAGAATGCCGATGATAAAAGCCGGCTTTGGCTTAGAGGCTGTCGTTTTAGTTTTTTTTGCTTTTCTTTTCCTACTATTAACAAATAACGCGTATGCGGTGGATCCGACCAATCGCTTGGATTTCAACGGGGATGGTCGGGCGGACATTGCTGTCTACCGCGAAGGAAACCAAAGCAGGTTAACCGCAATTTATTATCCTTCCGAGTGGTATTACTTGGATCCGGTAACCGGAACGAGCGGCGGCACTCAATGGGGACGCACTCTGGATGTGCCGCTCCCGGCTGATTATGACGGAGATGGAAAGACTGACGTTTCTATTTTCAGATGGTTCGATCCGGTCGCTGCCCCGTTTGATTTCAATCAAATTTGGACATTTGGCAGCTCAACCAATCAAGTCCTTACCGTTCGCGGCTTCGGTAATGCGTCCGGTCGGAAAATGGGACGGAACTTCGTTATGGAGACGGGTAGAAGCCCTCAGAAAGCCGAGGTCGGTGAGTTTCAACGCACATTTATACCAGAAGTTTCTACATCAAATGTTCAATTATATAGATATGCCTTTTATTATCAGAAGGCGGAAGGTTTGGTAGGCAAAGAAACATTATTCCCTGCCAATGCCTATGGCACCTATTATCAAGTTCCCGTGCCAGAGGATTACAACGGTGACGGAGTAAGTGAGGTCGCCGTCTTCGATGTCACTAACAGATGCTATCATGTCTGGGGACGGGATCCGGTAACCGGCGATCCGACCAATTCGCCACTTCCGGAATACTGTTTTGATCCCGGTTATGATACGCCGGTTCCCGGCGATTATGATGGAAACGGAGCCGCTGATTATGCCGCTATTAAGATTACTGATTACAATGGCGGTAAACTTGTTGAGTGGAAAATAGACGGCATATCCGGAACACCGCAAATCCAATTGGCAAACTCCTCGGCAAACATCAAGCCGGTGGCAGCAGATTATGACGGCGACGGCAAAACCGATCTCGCCGTTGTTCAAGCTAACGGCACGAGCTGGAAATGGACAATTATAAAAAGCAATTGTAGCGGCATTGTTTGTTTTCCAACTACTTACAGTGTTGATTTTGGACTCATTACCGATGTGCCGCTGGCAAGCCCTTATTTCTACGATCCATGGTACTGAAAAGACACTTAAAAAAGATTCCGACTTTTTTGATAGTCAGTCGGATTCCCGGTTAACCCTATAATAAACCTTTAACTTCAGCCAGATCAGGAGACTAAGTATGAAGACAACACAGTCAATTTCGCCAAAGATTTTCTCGATATTTTTTTTACTAATTCTGTGTTCGCAGATTTTCGGACAAACCGGCGACCGGATCAGGTTACAGCAGCAAGCGACTTTCGGTTATAGCCCGGCACTCGATAATGAAATCGCAGCGATCGGAATCGAGCAATATATCAATAGTCAGTTAACGGCATCCGGTCCGACAAATCCTTTTCCCGATACCGATCTCCAACCGATTCAGCCGCGCCCGAATTGTAATCTCGACACACCTTCAAACTGTTACCGGGACTCTTATACAATGTATCCGCTACAGAAGTGGTTCTTTCAGGAGGCACTTTACGGTAATGCCCAGCTGCGGCATCGCGTCGCCTGGGCATTAAGCCAGATGTGGGTAACCTCGGCGTTCGAGATCACCCAATCAAGGCATATGACGGAGTATTACAAGCTAGTTTATAAACATGCTCTCGGATTACCGGCGGGAACACCTGGGGATGATTCTTATCGCGGGTTGATGAGAGAGATGACTCTCAATGCCGCAATGGGCGAATATCTCGATATGGCATACAGTCAAAAAGCCAGTGGGACTATAATTCCAAATGAAAATTATCCGCGTGAATTATTACAACTCTTTACCACCGGTGTAAATGTACTCGAAACAGATCCGAATTCGGCTGTTTATGGTAAGGAAAAACTTGATGGGAACGGCAGACCAATTCCCGTCTATACTCAGAGTGAAATAAACGAATTCGCTAAAGTATTTACCGGGTGGTCATTTTGTAATGTTTCCGATATCAACGGTCAATGTCCCAATGCGCGTCTTGGAGTTATGAACTTTATTGATCCGATGAAATTGAATCCGATTAAACACGATGAATCGTCCAAAACGCTTCGTTTATATATTGATAATACGTTTATCACCCAGACTACTAATGGGACGAACGGAGATGCCGAACTGGATCTGGCTTTGAATTTTATTTTTAACCATCCGAATGTTCCCATTTTTGTCAGTAAACACTTGATTCAGCATTTGGTGACGAGCAATCCCTCCCCGCAATATTTGAAGCGGATCGCCGATGTCTTCACCAATGACGGAACGGGCAAGCGCGGGAATATGAAAGCCGTCGTCAAGGCGATTTTGCTTGATCCCGAAGCCCGCGGAGATTCCAAGACCGATCCTTTCGGGAAACTTCGGGAACCGGTTCAATATGCCACCAATATTCTTCGTGCTTTCGGTGTCAAAGGCATAAGTTCAGGAGCGAGCGACGGCGTGATCTTTAAAGAACCCAATTTTCTTAAAATGGGACAGCGACCATTCTATTCCCCAAGTGTATTTAATTATTATTCGCCCAAAAACGTGATCACCATTGGCGGGGATAATCTACTCGCCCCTGAGTTCGGGTTGATGACACCGACGACTGCCGTTGCCCGCGCTAATTTCGCGCGAAAAATTATTTTTGACGGTATTAATATCGAGCCGCCACGATTTCCCAATATACCATCAGATATACCGTTCGGAACTGCTTTGGATTTAACGGAAATGGAAAACTATTCCCGAAACAGTCCGACTGGAACACCATTAGTTAATGCGCTGAACACACGTTTGCTCAACGGCACGATGCCAATCCATATGCGGAACACTATTTTATCCGCCGTCACCGCCATTCCGAAAGGCGATGCTAACGGTCGGGCGAAAACGGCAATCTATTTGGTTGTAACTTCAGCAGAATATCAAGTTCAGAGGTAAAAAATCATGAAAGAATCAAGAAGAGAGTTTCTCAAAAAAGCCGGTGGTGCCATCGGAGTGACCACTTTAGCATCGCAAATGGGTTATTTCGGAATGATCAATGCTTTTGCCAACATGAGGGTAAAAGCGGCACCGCAAATCAAAAAATCCTTGGTGATGATATTTTTGGCTGGTGGAAATGATGGTAACAATACCGTTGTTCCCAATCACGGCGGAACAAATGGTTATACTACGTATGCTTCCGGGCGTGGTGATTTAGTAATTCCCCAAACATCTCTGCTTGGCATCGGTGTTCCGGGACTTGGAGACTTTGGACTACATCCGAGTCTGGGTGTTTTACCTACAATTCCGAGCAATTGCAATTCAAGTATCAACAGCGGGATTCATGAGCTTTGGGGACTTGGTAGAATGGCGATCGTAACCAACGTCGGAACACTGGTTAAGCCGACCACTCAATCCCAATATATAACAGATCCTAACCACCCGAAACCATATCAACTATTTTCGCATTCTGATCAGATCGAACAACATCAGAGTGCCATCTCCAACGGGACAGACTACAAAGGTTGGGGTGGACGTATAAGTGAGAAGGTTACCAATGAAGGGAATCTACCTATGCTGACCTCAATTGCCGGTTCACAACTTTTTATCACGGGTGGACCGACTCCGTTGGTCGTTTCCGATGCCACGACCGGACTGAATACACTTTTTATGCTTGATCATAACGGTACACCATATTCATCTATTGATCCGGCGTTTAGAGGGTTGGTCAATCCGACTGCCACTCCCATTCCGACACCGGCAAAATTTGTCAGTGCCGCCAATGCTATTACTAATAATGCCCTTCTCGCCCAAGCGGAATTTAGCGGAAATTATGAGGTTACCTGTCCTGACCGATTCCCACAGACCAGTATCGGACAGCAACTTAAGCAAGTTGCCCGCCTGATCAAATTAAGCGAACCTCTGCCTTCGTCGCATAAAATATATTTCTGCCAGTTGGGCGGCTTTGATACTCATAATTCTCAACTAATCCAGCATTCATCCTTGCTTTACCAACTTAGCCAAGCTGTTCGTGCGTTTTACGATGAGATTGATGAAACGGGATTAGGCAATACTGTAACTACATTTACTATGTCGGATTTTAATCGAACATTCAGTCCGAATTCGAATGGCAGTAGTGCCGGTAGCGACCACGCCTGGGGAAATCATCAATTTGTCATCGGCGGAGCTGTTGACGGAGGCAAGTTTTATGGAATTGATACCCCAAACGGTACTCCTTTTCCGACGCTGACAGTTGGCGGAGTTTCAGACATTGAAACAGGTCCCGGAGCTCGTGGTAGATGGATACCTACCACGTCTGTTCAAGAATATGCGGCGGCACTTGCCAGGTGGTTCGGACTTCCGGCGAGCGAGATCAATAATGTTTTTCCAAATTATTTAATGAATTTTAATGATCCCAGCAGATGTAGTAAATTGAATTTTTTAGGTACTCCGCCCTGTATCTAAGTTAAAATAAAGATTTTCAAATAAGCAAGGGGTATAAAAAATATATCACTTGCTTGTTTTTAGTAGAGAAGTGCGATAATGACTCATTGTATTCCGAGTTGTTTTTCAAAATATTGATAATGCTTGTCCGAAATTTCCGTTTAGAAATTAGCAGAAACCTCAAATTCAACTTCGCGCGTTCCGACCAGCGGAATATAAGAAAGCATTCCTCTGACTGCAACCTCAGCTCTGACGATAAATTTAACGGAAACAAATTTTGTTAGAAAAGGGTATTCAAGCAGAATCCTCAAATCTTGGTCAACATGCAGGCTTGCGCGTTCACCTCCGGCTCTAAATTCCCATTGGGCGTAGGCAAAACCGATTCCCGAACTTGTGATTGAGGGAAAATACACATCTTTTTCGGCGGCAAGTTCTTTATCATATTTTAATCCGGCTTTAACCAGCGAAGCATCAACTTCAAAATTAGCTCCGCTGGTGTAAGTTGTCGTCATTTTAACCGGATTGCCGACAACTTCCCGCGGCGATAAATCTTTAATCACAATGCCTTGATACTTTGAAAAATTAACGGTTGCCGTAACCCAATCGTATTCGCATTCGGGATGGGCGTGTGCCAGACAAATGATCTTCAAATCCGCCCGTGTTTTATTTTCCGTGGGAAACTCTATTTTTTTAAGAGATTGAATACTAATACCGATGCGGTTTTCCCGCATCAGAATTTTTATTTTTTCATCTAAGATTAGATTTTCAGCACCGCTTCTTTCCGTAAATGCTTGTTGATCTATCTCTAAAGGAAACTCGACTTCAATTTCTTTCATATTCATTCCATTATTTTTTCTAATACCAATCTCCGTATAAAACGAAACCGCCCCAATAATAAAAACTCCGCCGATCGGAAATTTTTGCCGTTTCGAGCAATGCTTTCTGCAAAGCGGTGACTTTCCGAACCTTTTTTTGTCCGTGCCAAATTCGGTAAAATTCACTGAAAATAGATTTAGAGGATTCATCGTCAACGCGCCACTGGCTGACAATCATTGATTTCGCTCCCGCCGCCAGAAACGAACTCGTCAATCCCGTCAATTCATCTCCCGTATTATACACATTTAATCCAGTTTCACAGCCGCTCAAAACTATTAAATCGCTCTGAATGGAAAAATCGAGAATATCCGTTGCTGTCAAAAACTTCTTTTCAGCTAAAAACAATTTGCTTTGAAAGCCGTCAGCCGCCGACAATTCGGCGTGTCCGGCGTAATGTATAATTTCGGACGTTGCAAAGGCTTCAGTAATTGATTGCGTCGTTACTTCATCTCTTAGCTTGGCTTTGATTCCGAATTTTTCAGCGACGGCTTTCGCTTCAGCTTCGGCAAATGCCAAATCTTTCGTCGCATTGCCAAACACACTGATTTTCTTTCGGTTTGCGGAATTCGGGCGAGAAAAACGATTTTGATAACTTAAAAGCGAAGCACTCGGTGAATAAAATACTGGATTGCGTTCGATAAGTCGTGTTCCTTCGACGAAAAGAGTGTGCAAAGGAAGGTTATGAAGAATGCCGTGAGGAATCAGGCAGATAATATCTTTCGGCTCGGAGTGAAGACTTATCGGGGCGACAAGCGGCGAAAATTGTTGCCACTGGTCTTCGCCGATGTCTGTAAGCATATATCTGAGAGCGTTTTTCGTATAGAAACGCCGGTTCACAAAATTTCGTAAATCTTCATAATTAACGGGCAAAAGTTCATAAACCAGACTTTCCCAATCCGCCCGCATAGTTATTAACATCGTCAATTCGGGTGTGCAATAATATTGCGCGATAACTAACCGTCCGCTTTCGAGTTTTGCTTGCTGAGCCGATAGATATTCCCGAAAACTGCGCCAACCAATCGGTTCGCCGCGTTTTAATAAAATATACGAACTTATCGCCGAGGAACTTTCGAGGTTTGACAAAATTACTCTGCGTTCTTCTCTCAGATTTTCTCTTTTTTCAGAATCCGTTTCTTCCCGAAAAGCCTTTTGCAGTTCGATTTCTTTTATAACCGCTTCGTTTTCTAAAACCCCGTCTGCCGGAGGCAGTTTCTCCGTCAAAGTTTTTATCAAAGCTCTGGCTTTCATCTGTTCGAGCCACCAGAAAACATCTTTTGAACTATTCCGATACCGCCAATTAAGATTAAATCCGGTGCGGTAAACCTCCTGTTTGTCCGCACCCATCGAAAGATTGATTTTATAGCTTTGCAAAATCTCATCCGAAGAAGCCAATCCGCGCAAATCGTTAATTTCATCAACGGCTTTTTTCAAAAGACCGTCAGCTTCATCAAATCTTTCAATTCTCGGCGGATTGCCTAATTCGGTTCTGACACCGGATTCATATTTACAGAGTCCTTGGTAAAAAAGCGTCCGCCAAACCTGCCCCGTGATTCCGGCTTCAACAAAAATTTTTTCGGCGCGGCAAAATCTTTCAAAAGCCGGAGCGTAACTTTCCGCTCCTTGTGTGCGGGCAATTTCAATCAGTGCCAAGCCTTGATAAATGATGGAAAACGCAGTTTGCGGATGAAGTTTCAGAGCCTCGGCTAATTCTTCCGCCTTTGTCAACCAATGACCGCAAACTTTCCAGTTTTTTTCCATTAACGCACTTTGCCCGCGCATCTGACACATTGAAATCAAAGCGTTTCTGCCTTCCAGAGTGCGAAGATTCTGCAATTTTTCGAGAGCACAATCATAATCGAATTCAACTTCTTCGGTAACGGACGGAAACGATTTTTGCCGATGATTATTGAGAGTTTTAAGATATGCTCGAAGCGCGTAGCTTTTTCCGATTTCCGTCGGAGAATTCAAAAATTCGACGGCTTTTATGGCGTTGGTCAGACACTCTATCGCTTTTGGCAAATCTTCATTGATGAAACTGAGCGCATACATCGTCCAGGCTTCAGCGATTAATTGTAAATTGCCGTTTTTCTCCAAATTTCGGATTATCTCATCAAATTCTTGGCGCGTTTCGCCAGTCAAGCCGACTGAACTCATTACGGTTGCCGAGATAAAACGCGCCGCCACCGCAACCGTCGTTGAATATGATTGTTCGTTTTTTTCGAGATGTTCCAAAGCCGCCACAACCTTGCCCTGCCGTAAAGCGGAATCGCCTTTTCCTAATTCGTCAACCGAAATTGATAAACCGAATTGCATCTTTTCATTCAAACGATTCAGCTCGTTTTGACATTTTTTGACTTCCGAAATGTTTCCGTGATGAATATGCCAAAGATGAAGTTGTCGCCAGCCTTCCTGAATCAGTGTGTAATTTTCGTTCTCCTCGATTTTCGGGAAGCAGTCCGTCACGATTTTTACGCCTTCTTCAAAACCGTATTCCAAAAGCAGCAAACCGAATCGCAGAACAGCCTTTTCTTCAGGATACGGATGGTCTGCTTTAAGAAAAAGATTTGCCGACTCTTCAAATTTTTCGGCTAATTTTTGGTAACTAATCGAATTTTGCAGGTTATTGTGCGCTTTTATAAAATTCAGTTCCGCCATATAAAGGCTTGCATCGGCGGCTAACGTCAGATTTAAAGCGGTAGTCGCTACGGAGAAAATTTCTCTTAAAAGTTTGTCGGCAAGAGAATAAAGATTTCGTCCTCTACCGCAACAAAATACTGCTTTACGAAATTTTGCGTAAAGGCTTTCTTCAAATAAGTTCGCTTGTTCATAAGCCTTGACAGCCGAATCGAATCTGGCGGCTGTTTCCTGACTTTTTTCTAACGGATAACCGCCCAAAATCATCACGGCAAAAATTTCACTACGCGTTTTTAAATCCATTGCAAGAGTTTTAAGGTCATACGAACAGTTATCGGCGAAGATTTTCTTGCAAATCAAAATAAGTTTATTTCCGATAGGCTTTGAATATAGACGGATAAAATAAATCCATATATAGAGTTTGGTCAGATTTTCATTTGTGGATACATCGGCGGTCTTATAATCGAACGAAAATTCCTTTTCGAGTTGGCGGGCAAACTCGACGGCTCGACCTATTTTTCCTTGATCGGCATAACAACATAGCAAAAGACATTGTGATGGCAAAAAATCTGCCGAGGAAATAGGGATTTGTTGCAAAATCTCCTCCGCTTGAAGGCATCGCCCTTGGGTGAATAATTTATTAGCCTTTTCAAACTCGCTAATCATTGATTTCGCCTCGAAAATAAACTTAAATGTTTCTGCCAACTACCGACATTTCTTTGAATTTCTGTAAAGTTTCCGAAAACCTTATAAAACTGCTGGTCTTAAACAACATTGTAGCTTATGTTAATGCAAATAATTTTAGGACTTTCGCTTTTTGAAAAAATATGATTAAACAGATGTTCTGATGATAACCAAAAATCAATATATCGAATATCTGCTAAGCACGCCAATTAATTACACTTG
>Ga0136617_10001887_pt1 | contig 18686 bp, 16 predicted proteins | sample AntDrymUQ3222106_2_FD_129672 | JGI IMG/M metagenome (GOLD analysis project Ga0136617, IMG submission 129672) | Polar desert sand microbial communities from Dry Valleys, Antarctica - metaG UQ322 (21.06) | ecosystem: Environmental > Terrestrial > Soil > Desert | place: Antarctica: Dry Valley... | reverse complement strand
GTCGCATCATCGAGACGAAGATCCCGGCCCGGCTCGACCGCCTGCCGTGGGCGCGCTGGCACTGGATGGTCCTGGTCGGCCTCGGCACGGTCTGGATCCTCGACGGTCTCGAGGTCACGATCGTCGGCACGATCTCCTCGCGGCTGACCGAGGACGGCTCCGGGCTCTCGATCACCGAGGGACAGATCGGCCAGGCAGCGGCGATCTACGTCGCGGGCGCCTGCGTCGGCGCGCTGTTCTTCGGCTGGCTCGCCGACCGCTTGGGCCGCAAGAAGCTGTTCCTGATCACGCTCGCGGTCTACCTCGCCGCCACGGTCGCCACCGCCTTCTCGGGATCGTTCCTGTTCTTCGCGATCTGCCGCTTCTTCACGGGCGCCGGCATCGGCGGCGAGTACGCCGCCATCAACTCGGCGATCGACGAGCTGATCCCGGCGCGCGTGCGCGGCACGGTCGACCTGCTCATCAACGGGTCGTTCTGGCTCGGCACGGCGGCGGGCGCGGCGCTCTCGATCGTTCTGCTCAACGAGGACATCTTCGCCGCCGACGTCGGCTGGCGCCTCGCCTTCGCCCTCGGGGCGGTGCTCGGCGTCGGCATCCTGATCGTGCGCCGCTACGTGCCGGAGAGCCCGCGCTGGATGTTCATCCACGGCCAGGCGGACGAGGCCGACGCGCTTGTCTCCGACATCGAACGCCAGGTCAAGGAGTCCACGGACGTCTCCGAGCTCAAGGAGCCCAAGAAGTCGATCAGGGTCCGCGAGCAGGAGCACGTCGGCTTCTTCACGATCGCCAAGACCGTGTTCGGTTCGTACCCCAAGCGCACGGTCGTCGGGCTGTCGCTGTTCATCGGCCAGGCGTTTCTCTACAACGCCGTGTTCTTCACCTACGCGCTCGTGCTGACGACGTTCTATGACGTCAAGCCCGCGAGCGTCGGCTACTACATCATCCCGTTCGCGATCGGCAACTTCCTCGGCCCGCTGATCCTCGGTCGGCTGTTCGACTCGGTCGGGCGCAAGCCGATGATCGCCGGCACGTACATCCTCTCCGGCGTCCTGCTGATCGTCACCGCCTTCCTGTTCAAGGCGGGCGTGTGGACCGCGCAGTCCCAGACCGCGGCGTGGTGCGTGATCTTCTTCTTCGCCTCCGCGGGCGCCAGTGCCGCGTACCTGACGGTCAGCGAGATCTTCCCGATGGAGACGCGCGCGCTGGCGATCGCGTTCTTCTACGCCGTCGGGACCGCAGTCGGCGGCATCACCGGGCCGCTGCTGTTCGGCAAGCTGATCGAGACGGGGAAGGAGACGAACGTCTTCTGGGGCTACGTGCTCGGTGCCTCGCTGATGATCGTGGCCGGGATCGTCCAGGCCGTTCTCGGCATCGAGGCCGCCCGACGCGATCTCGAAGACATCGCGAAGCCGCTGTCGGCGGAGGCCGCCGACGGCGAGGGTGAGGCGGAGGAGCGCGAGCCCTCGCCGGAGGCGCGGCGCCGCCGCCTCGGGCCGAGCGAGGCGGGCCTGTCCTACTCGCCCTGGCAGCAGTCCTCGTCGCGGACGCCCGACGAGGACATCGACGAGGAGGTCGCGGCGCTGGTCGACGCGCTGCGCGAGGCGGGAGAAGAGGGGCTCGTGCGCAGGGAGCTCGGCGAGCGCGTGAACTGCCGGCTCTGGGGACCCGGCCGCTACCGCCGCGCCCTCGCCACCGCGATGGCGCGCGGCGCGATCCGCCGCTCGGGCCGCGGGCGCTTCGTGATCGAGGACGAGGCGCTCACGGGGTCACGCTGAGGCCCGGCTAGCCTGGAGCGCGTGCAGCGGCTGAGCGTCCTCGACCAGTCCCCGGTCCCCGAGGGCGCGACCGGCGCCGATGCGCTCGCCAACACGCTCGACCTCGCCCGGCTGGCCGACGGCCTCGGCTACCACCGCTACTGGCTCGCCGAGCACCATGGCGGGCCCTCGCTCGCCGGCCCGAGCCCCGAGGTGCTGATCGGGCCGGTGGCAGCCGCCACCTCGCGCATCCGGGTCGGCAGCGGCGGCGTGATGCTCCCGCACTACTCGCCCTTCAAGGTCGCGGAGAGCTTCAGCGTGCTCTCGGGCCTGTTCCCGGGCCGCATCGACCTTGGCATCGGCCGCGCGGCCGGCACGGACCCGATGACGACGTTCGCGCTCCAGCGCGACCGCCGCACCACGGGCCCCGACGACTTCCCGCAGCAGCTGGCGGAGCTGCTCGCCCACTACCGAGGCGGCTTCCCGGTCGACCACCCCTTCGCGCGCCTCGGCCAGACCCTCCCGGGCGGCGACGAGCAACCGGAGCTCTGGCTGCTCGGCTCGTCGCCGCAGAGCGCGATCTGGGCGGCGCAGCTCGGCCTGAGCTACGCGTTCGCCGACTTCATCAACCCCGACGGCGCGACCGCCACGGCGCAGTACCGCGAGGACTTCACGCCCTCGGAGCGGCTTGCGACGCCGCGCGCCGCGGTGGCCGTGTGGGCGGTCTGTGCCGACACCGACGAGGAGGCGCAGCGGCTGGCGGCGAGCGGGCGCATGACGCTCACGCTGCTGCGCCAGGGGCGGCTGATCCCGGTGCCGCCACCCGAGACGGCGCTGCGCTTCCTCGCCGGCCAGGCCGGCGCAGGGTCCGCCGGCCGTGGCGTCATCGGCTCGCCCGCGACCGTGCGGGCCGGCATCGAGGAGGTGGCGTCGCGCTACCGCGCCGAGGAGGTGATCGTGGTCACGATCACCTGGGACCACGCCGCGCGCCGCCGCTCGTACGAGCTGATCGCCGACGCCTTCGGCCTCGCGGGCGCGGACGGCGAGCCGGCCGCGGCGCATGCCGGCTGACGCAAGCGTCCGCGCCGCACGCACCGGCGAGCCGGATGACTTCGCGCCCTACCATGCCGCGCTGCTGGACTGGATGGCGTGTGCGGTCCGGGGGCGCTCCGAGCCGGCGGCGCGAGCGGCGGCCGCGACCGGCGACGGTCTGCTGGAGCGGGTCGCCGCTCTCGCCACCGCCGGGCACGTGCTCGACTTCGACGACACCTACCTGCCGGGCATCGCCCACCTCAGCGCGGCGGTCGCGCCCGCGGCGATCGCGGTCGGCGCCGCGGCCGGGGCCACCGTCGGCTCCGTGATCGCCGCCTACGCGCGCGGCTTCGAGGCGATGGGCGCGCTCACCCGCGCGGGCCACCCCGCGCTCTATGACCGCGGCTGGCACCCGACCGCGGTCTGCGGCGGCGTCGGCGCGGCGATCGCCGCCGCCGCGCTGCTCGACGCGCCCGCGGCCACCGCCGCGGCCCTCGCCGCCCTGCGCGCGAGCGGCCTGCGCGCGGCGTTCGGGTCGGACGGCAAGTCGCTGCAGGTCGGGCTTGCGGCGGCCTCGGGCGTCGCCGCGGCGCGGCTCGCGGCCGCGGGGGCGACGGTGTCGAGCGATCGCGTCGCCGCCGCGTGGCGTGCCGCCTACGGCGGCGAGTGGGCCGAGCCGGGCGACGGGCCGCGAGCGATCGAGCGCAACTGGATCAAGGCGTGGCCGTGCTGCCTGCAGACCCACGGGGCGATCGAGTGCGCGGAGCGCCTCGAGGAGGTCCCCGACGGACCGCTCGTCGTGCTCGCGCACCCGGTCTCGCGCCAGGCCGCCGGCTACGACGACGTCGAGACGCCCCTGCAGGCGAAGTTCTCGATCCCCTATACGACCGCCTACACGTTGCTGCACGCCGGCCCGCGCGTCGACGCGTTCGACGCGCTCGACGACGCCGCCCGGTCGCTCGCCGCCCGCATCGAGGTCCGCACCGACCGGGCGCTCGGCGAATCGGAGTTCGCGCTGCTGGCCGGCGGCGAGGAGCTCGTGCGAGTCGACGCGGCGCGAGGGTCGCCGGAACATCCGCTGGGAGCCGAGGCGCTGCGGGCGAAGGTGCGTGACCTGGCCGGGGAGCGGCTCGACGGGGCCCTCGATGACGCGTCGCGGCCGGCGGTGGAGCTGCTGGCGGAGGTCAACTGCGCTGGTTAGGGGAGTGAGCGGCCGGCCGGCCACGAGTGTCGTCTCGACCGCGCATAGCGCGGTCGAGGTGACATTCGTCGCGACCCCGGCGGTCGGACCCCACTCCCACCCAGCCGCCGTTGACGTTCGCCCCGCAAACCGGAGACGCCGGGCTCACGGCCCAGCGTCGATCGCCTCGCGCACCTCGGCCTCGGTCGGCGCGCGCCCGAAGCCGGTCAGGCACCACGTCGCGCCCGCCTGCTCCCACGGCGCCGGATCGGTCCCCGCGGGATTCGTGACAACGAACTCGAACGGCCCCGCGTCGTCACCTCGCAGCTCGCGCACCATCCTCGCCTGCTCGGTCAGCGCCTCGGGTCCCGGCAGGTCGATCGGGAAGAGCCCGTCCCAGCGCGCGGCGCGCTGCAGCGGCCTCCGATTGGGCCAGCGACCCGCGACCCAGATCGGGATCCGCGGCTCCTGCGCAGGCGGGGGCGCGAACTCCCCGTCCCACAGCTCCGCGAGCCGCTCGAGGCCCTCGTCGAGCAGGCGCGCCCGCTCGCGCGGGTCCGCCGGGTCGCCGAACGGACCGAACTCGCCGTGGTGGTCGCCGCCGATGCCGACGCCGAGGACGAGCCGGCCGCCGCTCAGGCGGTCGAGCGTCACCGTCTCACGCGCGAGCTTCTGGATCCGGCGCCGCGGCAACGGGGTCACCAGCGCCCCGATGCGCACGCGCTCGGTCGCGCAGGCGATCGCCGTCATCGCGACCCACGGGTCGGCCAGCTCGCTGACGTCCTCGTAGGCGAGGTGGTCCCAGAGGAAGAAGCCGTCCCAGCCCTGCGCCTCGGCCGCCGCGGCGAGTCGCGCGAGCCGGCGGGCGTCTGCCAGCTCGCCGAAGGGCGCGACGAAGATGGCGCGCCGGGCTGCCACGTGCAGACGGGAGGCGCTCCGCGCCTACGCGGTCCACTCGTCGGGCACGTCGGCCCGCTTGCGGCCGACGAGCGCGACGTATTCGAGCGGCTCGCCCGAGATCGACAGGCGATGGATGTAGCGGCGGGCGGCGATCTCCTCGAAGATCTCCTCGCGGACCATCCGGCGGATCAGGCCGCGGAAGCCCGACGCGTCGACCCGCTCGAGGAAGTCGGCCTTCAGATTGAACGCGACCCAGGCCCCTTCCTCGGCGAGGTTGTAGCCCACCGCGAACGCGCGCGGCGGGATGTCGTCGAACCCCAGCGCGGCGACCGTCGTCATGCACGACGGGGGCCCGGCGCCGACTCGCACGCGCTCGTCGTCATCGAGCTGGGTGAGGTCGCACACGACGTAGTCCGCGTAGACCCCGGGCCGGTCGCGCTCGGCCGCCCGGGCGGCCTCCTCGATGATGTCCACGCCGACGATCGACGACACGCCGAGGCGCTGGAGCTGCTCGCCGACCAGGCCGTTGCCGGCGCCCACGTCGAGCCCCGACAGGGCGGCGGGATCCTCGCCCGCGGCCGCGAGCTGCTCCTTGAGCAGCCCGATCACGACCTCGGGCGAGTTGCACTTCAGGTGCTCGTGGAAGATGCGCTCATAGAGCCCGGGGATGTCGTAGATCTCGTGATAGTCGTGGAAGCGGATCGTGTGCGTCTCGCCGTCGTGGGCGACCTCGCACCACTCCGTGTCCTGCGACGCCGCGGCCTCGTCGTCCGTGGGGAAGTGAACCGTCAGATCATCAAGGGTCTTGGTCACACAGGTGCTCTTGCCCCCGGGTGAGCGACGACTAACCACGAGCCGGTTGACTTCCCCCGCCGCGAGGGCCACCCTGGGGCGATGTCCGAGGGTCCGGTCGGTGTGCATCTGGTGGGAAGCGTTCCGCTGGGCGGCGCCGAGGAGGTGTTCCGCCGCGTCTCAGCGGTGCTCGGCGACCGGCTGCGCCGGATCCCGGACGGCGAGACCGGCCCGCGCTCGGACTGGATCGGCTGGCAGTACCCCGTGTTCAGCTCGCAGCCGCAGTTCGAGCCCGGCCTGCCCGGCGCCTCCTCCTCCTACCGCGCTCTGCCGCAGCTGCGCCTGCGCTCCGGGGTCGCCGCCGATGGCATGGGCTTCGACGAGCTCGGCTACGCCTCGGCGGCGATGTCCTCGCACCGGATCTACGCGCGGCTGAGGGAGGAAGGCGTCATCCCGCCCACGTGCCGTTTCCTCGTCTCCCTGCCGACGCCGCTCGCGCCGGTCAGCGCCTTCGTCGCGCTCGAGCACCAGGCCGACCTCGAGCCCGTCTACGAGGCGCAGATGGCGCGCGAGGTCGAGCGCATCCTCGACGCCATCCCGGCCGCGGACCTGGCGATCCAGTGGGACGCCCGCTACGAGTTCGCGATGCTCGACGGCGCGATCGCCGTGTGGTTCGGCGACGTCCGCGCCGGCATCGTGGCGCGCCTGCTGCGCCTCGGCGCGCTCGTGCCGCCCGAGGTCGAGCTCGGCTACCACCTCTGCTACGGCGACGAGGAACACGGGCACTTCTCCGAGCCGCAGGACTCCAAGGACCTCGTGGCGGTCGCGAACGCGCTCGGCGACGGGCTTGCGCGGCCGCTGACCTGGATCCACATGCCCGTGCCCGTGAGCCGCGACGACGACGGCTGGTTCGCCCCGCTGCGCGACCTGCGGCTGGCGCCGGAGACCGAGCTCTACCTCGGCCTCCTCCACCCGTCCGACCGCGACGAGGGGGCGCGGCGCCGCATCGAGGCCGCGCGCCGCCACGTCGCGCGCTTCGGCGTCGCGACCGAGTGCGGCTGGGGCCGCGAGAGCGCCGAGGCGGTGCTCGGGCTGCTCGAGCTCCACCGCGGCGCCTCGGCCCCGCTGACGGAGCATGCAGAGCGGGGACAGTCCGGACTTCTGACCGGGTGAGGCTTCAAGCTTCGCCCGGTGACCTCGGCCACACGGACGTTCCGCACCCTGATCGTCGCCGCGCTCGTCGGCGCGGTCGCGGTCGCGTGGGGCGGCGACGGCTTCTGGGTGTGCCTGCCGGGGGCGCTCGTGCTCGCCTCGGCCGAGTCGAGCCCGCGCGGCGGCCTCGCCGCCGCCGCTCTCGTGGTCGCGCTCGCGGCCGTCGCGGCGCCGCCGCCGCTGCTGCCCGCGGCGTTCGTGGTGCCCACCTCGGTCGGAGTCCTGCTGGCGCTGCGCTCGCGGCTCGAGCGCGAGCGCGACGCGATGCGCCGCTTCGCGCTGCGCGACCCGCTCACCGGCCTGGCCAACCGGCGCGCGCTCGACGAGCGCCTCGGCTACGAGATCGCGCGCCACACCCGCCACGGCGAGTCCTTCGCGGTGCTCGCGCTCGACCTCGACGGCTTCAAGTCGGTCAACGACCGGTTCGGCCACGACGCCGGTGACGACGTGCTGCGCGAGGCCGCGGCCGCGCTCGTCGAGGTCGTGCGCGCGCAGGACACGGTCGTGCGCCTCGGCGGGGACGAGTTCTGCGTGCTCGCGCCGCAGACCGGCCAGGCCAACGCAGACCGCCTGAACGCGCGCGTGCGCGACGCGCTCGGCGGCGTGACCGCGGGGCTGAGCGGCCTCAGCGCGAGCATCGGCACCGCCGTGTTCCCGGCCGACGGGACGACGCCGGAGGCGCTGCTCGCCCTCGCGGACCTCGCCGCGCTCGAGGCCAAGCGCAGCACGCGCCCCCGCCGCCAGGCGGCGTGACCCGCCTCCGCCGCCTGCTCGATCGCGTCGAGCTGACCAGCGTCCGCGCCGTGCTCGAGTTCATCGACGACCGCGGTCATCGCGACGCAGCGCAGATCGCCTACTTCGCGCTGCTCTCGTTCATCCCGCTGGCGCTCCTGCTGGTCGGCACGTTCGGCCTCGCCTTCGACGACGCCGAGGTGCGCGAGCGCGTCATCAACACGGTGTTCGACAACGTCCCGCTCGCGCGGGAGGACGATCGCGAGCAACTCGAGCGCACCGTCGGCGACGCGCTCGAGGGCGCGGGCAGCCTCGGCGCGTTCTCGATCCTGCTGCTGCTCGTCGCCGCCAGCGGGGTCATGGGCGCGCTGCGCCACGCGATCAACGAGGCCTGGGACATCCACACGCGCCCGCCGCTGCTGCGGCGCAAGGCGCTCGACCTGGCGCTCGTCCTCGGCGGGACCGTCGTGCTCGCGCTGTCGCTGTCGCTGACCGCGACACGGCGGCTCGCTGACGAGCTCGACGAGCGCGACGAGGGTGACTCGATCGGCGCCTCGCTCATCGACTTCGTCGGCGACGCCCTGCCGCTGCTGTTCACCGCGCTCGTGATCCTCTTCCTCTACCGCGTGCTGCCGTCGCCGCGGCCGAAGACGCGGGAGATCTGGCCGGGGGCGGTCGTCGGGGCGCTGCTGCTCGGCGTCGTGCGCGAGACGCTCGAGCTGTACTTCGAGGAGCTGTCGGACTTCGGCGCGCTCTACGGCTCGCTCGGCGCGCTGATGGCGCTGCTCGTGTTCGTCTTCGCGGCGGCCAACGTGCTCGTCTTCGGCGCCGAGTTCGCCTCGGAGTGGTCGCGGCTGCCGCCTCCAGACGAGACGCGCGAGATCGTCGCGAAGGGCCACCGCCGCGTGCGGTCCCGTTTCGCGCGCCTGCGGCCGAGCGCCCGCGCACGGTAACGTCCGGCGCCGGGAGTCATCCGGAGGGGGTCCCGAAGGGACCCGGGGGGAGCGTCATCGATGTCAGTCGCCGTCCGTGCCGCGCTCACCGCCGCCGCGCTCGTGACCGTCGCCGCGCCCGCCGCGGACGCGCGCGTCGCCGCCGATGCGGCCGCCGCCAAGCGCTCCTCGCTCGGCGTCAAGAGCCTGAGCGCGCCGCGCTCGGTGCGGGCCGGCTCGACCTTCAGGGTGCGCGGGAGGGTCTCGAAGCTGCGCCTCCGTCGCGCCAGGACCGGACGGCTCACCTTCAGCCTGCGCCGCAGCCGGCCCACGGCCCGCAGCTGGCGGCTGCGCGTGGCCGGCACGCCGCGCGTGCGGCTGACCAGGTCGACCCGCACGCGGCGGTTCACGCTGCGGCTGGCCGTGCCGGGCAGCGTGCCCGCCGGGCGGTACCGGCTGCGCGCCTGCGTGCGACGCGGCAGCGACCGCGCCGGCTGCCGCTCACGCGTGCTGCGGGTGACCCGTCGCGCGCCGGGCGGCACCCCCGCGCCGCCCTCACCGGGCCCCGGCGGCGGCGGGCCGGCCGGCGGTGAGGCGCTGCAGAGCCTGCGCGCGCCGCTGACGGGCGAGAACTACTACTTCGTGATGGCGGACCGCTTCGCCCAGGGGTCGGAAGCCAACGACGACGGAGATCCGGCCCAGGACCTCGATCCCGCTGCCTACGACACGCACGGCTTCCGGCCGAGCCACAAAGGCTACTTCCACGGCGGCGATCTCAAGGGCATGCTCGACGAGATCGAGTACATCCAGGAGCTCGGCACCACCGCGATCTGGCTCACGCCGAGCTTCAAGAACAAGCCCGTCCAGGACAACGGAGGGAACCGCTCGGCCGGCTACCACGGCTACTGGATCACCGACTTCACGCAGATCGACCCGCACCTGGGGACCAACGACGACCTGGCCGCGCTGGTGGAGGCCGCGCACGCGCGCGGGATGAAGGTCTTCTTCGACATCATCACCAACCACACGGCGGACGTCATCTCCAACGAGCAGCCGACGCCGTGGAACTACATCGCCAAGGACCAGGTCCCATACAGGACCGCGGCGGGCGACCCGTTCGACGACCGCGACTTCGCCGGCACCGGCGCCTTCCCCGCGCTCGACCCGGAGACGAGCTTCCCGTACACCCCGGTGAACCCGGCGGGCAGCGAGACCCCCGGCGACGTCAACCACAAGGTGCCCGAGTGGCTCAACGACGTCACGCTCTACCACAACCGCGGCAACACGACGTTCGTCGGCGAGAACTCCCAGTACGGCGACTTCTTCGGCCTCGACGACCTGTTCACCGAGGACCAGCGCGTGGTCGACGGGATGAAGGACATCTACAAACAGTGGATCACCGACTTCAAGATCGACGGCTTCCGCATCGACACGATGAAGCACGTCAACGACGAGTTCTGGCAGGACTTCGCGCCCGACGTGCTCGCCCATGCGAAGGCGGAGGGCAAGTCCGAGTTCCTGATGTTCGGCGAGGTCTTCGACACCACCAAGACCTACACGTCGCACTTCACGACGCGCGACAAGGTGCAGGCGGTGCTCGACTTCCCGTTCCAGGCCGCGGCCCGGCGGTTCGCCGCCGCCTCCGGCCCGACGAGCGCGCTGCGCGACTTCTTCGCCGGCGACGACTGGTACACGGATGCCGACTCGAACGTCTACCAGCTGCCCACGTTCCTGGGCAACCACGACATGGGCCGCATCGGGTACTTCGTCCGGCAGGCCAACGCGGGGGCCTCCGACGACGAGGTCTTCGACCGCGACCGGCTCGCCCACGAGCTCATGTACTTCGCGCGCGGCAACCCGGTCATCTACTACGGCGACGAGCAGGGCTTCGTCGGCGACGGCGGTGACCAGGACGCGCGCCAGACCATGTTCCCGAGCCAGGTGGCGACCTACAACGACGACGACCTGATCGCGACCGACTCGACCACGGCGGTCGAGAACTTCGACACGTCCCACCCCCTCTACGAGGCGATCGGGTCGCTGGCGACGGTGACGAAGGCGCACCCCGCGCTGCGCAACGGCGCGCAGCAGTCGCGCTCCTCGACCGACGGCGCCGGCGTCTACGCCTTCTCGCGGCTCGACCGGGCCGGCGGCCGCGAGTACGTCGTGGCGCTCAACAACTCCGAGCAGGAGCAGACGGCGTTCGTCCCCACCTCCGCCGGGCGCCGCGCCGCGTTCAGCCGCGTGTACGGCGACGGCGTAGCCGGCGCGACGACGGACGCCGGCCGGCGGCTGGGCGTGACCGTGCCCCCGCTGTCGACGGTCGTCTACCGCTCCGACGCCGCGATCCCGCTCAGCCCGGCCGCGCCCGAGATCGCGGTCGAGCCGCTGCCCGACGGCGGTGACGCCCGCGACCGCGCCGAGGTGCGCGCGTTCGTCGACGGCAGCTCGTTCTACGACGTGACGTTCGAGGCCAAGGTCGGCGGCGGCGAGTGGACGACGATCGGCACCGACGACAACGACCCCTACCGCGTCTTCCACGACGTCGCCGGGCTCGCCCCCGGCACGACCGTCGAGTACCGCGCGACGGTGCTCGACAACGCCGGGCACACGCGCACGAGCGACCCCGAGCAGATCCAGGTCGCCGAGCCGGCGATCGCCCTGACCGCGCCGCCGCAGGGCGGACGGGTGAGCGGCAGCGTGACCCTGACCGCGGAGGTGACCCCGGACGACAGCGACAACTCGGTGCGGTTCGAGCGCAGTGCCGACGGCGGTGCCTTCACGACGGTCGGCACGGATTCGTCGCAACCGGCCTACACCGTCTCCGACGACGTCTCGAGCCTTGACCCGGGCACCCCGGTCGAGTACCGCGCGGTGCTCACCTCCGCCCCCGGGCATACCGTCACGAGCGCGGTCCGCGCGGTCACCGCGGTCGAGTCCGTCACGACGGCGACCATCCACTACAGCCGGCCGGCCGGCGGCTACGCCGACTGGGGCCTGCACCTGTTCGGCGACGCGCTCGCCCCCGGCGAGGCGACCGCGGCGTGGACGAACGCGACGCCGTTCGAGGGGACCGACGCCTACGGCGCGCTCCACGAGATCGGGATCGCCGGCGACGAGCAGCGGGTCGGCTTCATCGTCCACGGCAGGCCGCCGGGCGGGAACCCCGAGACGAAGGACCCGGACAACTCCCCGGACCGCTTCTTCACGCCGATCGACCATCCGGAGATCTGGCTCAAGCAGGGCGACGCGACGATCTACTTCTCGCCGCCCTCCTAAGCCGCCTTGACACATTCCCATATGGGTATATATTGTCGCTCATGGCACGAGCGGCGACGACGGCGGATGTGTTCAACGCGGTGGCCGAGCCACGGCGGCGGCAGATCCTCGACGTCCTCGCCGGCGGGGAGCGCCCCGCCGGTGACCTGATCCCCCTGCTCGGGCTGGCCCAGCCGCAGGTGTCCAAGCACCTGCGGGTGCTCCGCGAAGTGGGGGCGGTCGACGTGCGAGAAGACGGACGGCAGCGGCTGTATCGGCTCAACGGCCACGCGCTCAGGCCCATCCATGACTGGGTGAAGGCCTACGAGAACTCGTGGTCCGAGCGGTTCGAGCAGCTGGATGACGTGTTGGATGACCTCAAGCAGAAGGAGCAAGGAGATGGCGGCAGTGAGTAGCGGAACGGCGACGGTGACCCTGCCCACCGATGAGCAGATCCTCATCACGCGGGAGTTCGACGCGCCCAAGCACCTCGTCTACAAGGCGTGGACCACGCCTGAGCTCGTCAAGCGCTGGTGGAGCGGGCGCCGCGGCACGGTCACGCTCGCCGAGATCGACCTTCGCGTCGGCGGCCAGTGGCGCTACGTGATGGAGGCCAACGGCGGCGTCGAGGTCGCCTTCCACGGCGAGTTCCGCGAGCTCGTCGAGAACGAGCGGATCGTCAACACCGAGGTCTACGAGATGCCGGGCGCGCCGCCGCTGCCCGCGGAGGACGAGCCGCTGAACATCGTCACCTTCACCGAGGCGGACGGCCGCACGACGCTCTCGCTGCTCACGCAGACCACGAGCAAGGAGCTCCGCGACATGATCATGGACTCCGGGATGGAAGCCGGCATGCAGGAGTCGATGGACGCGTTGGAGGAGGTCGCTGTCTCGCTCGGCTGAAAAGCGGGCAACGGAGGGGCATGGCCATCACGATCAATGCGCTCGAGAGCTCCGACGTGCGGTTCCCGACGTCGGAGCTGCTCGACGGCTCCGACGCCGTCAACGTCGATCCGGACTACTCCGCCGCGTACGCGATCCTGCGCACCGACGCTCCCGACGGGCTCGAGGGCCACGGCTTCGCCTTCACCACCGGCCGCGGCACCGAGGTCCAGGTCGCGGCGATCGAGGCGATGGCGCCGCTGGTCGTCGGGCTCGACCTCGACGAGGTCCTGGCCGACACCGCGGCGTTCTCGCGCCGCTTGACCGGCGACAGCCAGCTGCGCTGGCTCGGGCCCGAGAAGGGCGTCGTCCACATGGCCGCCGCGGCGGTGCTCAACGCGGTCTGGGACCTCTACGCCAAGCGCGAGGGGCTGCCGCTGTGGCAGCTGCTGGCGCGCATGTCCCCCGAGCAGATCGTGGCGCTGGTCGACTTCCGCTACCTGACCGACGCGCTGACGCGCGAGGAGGCGCTGGCGCTGCTGCGGGAGCGCGAGCCGGGCCGCGCCGAGCGCGAGCGCGCGCTGCTCGCCGACGGGCTGGCGGCCTACACGACCTCGCCGGGCTGGCTGGGCTACGACGACGACAAGCTCCGCGCGCTGATCGCCGAGGCGCTCGACGAGGGCTTCACGCACGTCAAGCTGAAGGTCGGCGCCGACGTCGAGGACGACGCGCGCCGCTGCGCGATCGCGCGCGACGCGCTCGGTGACGCGGCGCAGCTGAGCGTCGACGCGAACCAGGCGTGGGACGTCGACGACGCGATCGCCTGGATGGAGCGCCTCGCCCCGTTCGGGATCACCTGGATCGAGGAGCCGACCAGCCCCGACGACGTGCTCGGCCACGCCGCGATCGCGCGCGCCGTCGCGCCGGTCAAGGTCGCCACCGGGGAGCACGCGCAGAACCGCGTGATCTTCAAGCAGCTGCTGCAGGCGCAGGCGATCGGGGTCTGCCAGATCGACGCCTGCCGCCTCGCCGGGGTCAACGAGGTCGTCGCGGTGCTGCTGCTGGCGGCCAAGTTCGGCGTCACGGTCTGCCCGCACGCGGGCGGCGTCGGGCTGTGCGAGCTCGTCCAGCACCTCGCCGCCTTCGACTTCGTCGCCGTCGGGGGCGAGCGCGAGGACCGCGTCGTCGAGTACGTCGACCACCTGCACGAGCACTTCGTCGACCCCTGCGTGGTCGAGCGCGCGCGCTACCGCGCGCCGAGCCATCCCGGGTACAGCAGCGAGATGCGACCCGAGTCATTGCAGCGCCACGCGTTCCCCGGCGGGGCGGTCTGGAGCGAGAAGGAGGCGGGAAGGACATGAGCGACCTGACCGGACTGCGCGCGCTCGTGACCGGCGGCGCCTCGGGCATCGGCGAGGCGACCGCGCGGCTGCTGCATGCGCGCGGCGCGCGCGTCGCGGCGCTCGACCGCGACACCGCGGGCGTCGAGCCGCCGCTCGTCGCCGTGCGCGCGGACGTGACCGACGACGACCAGGTCCGCACCGCGGTGGCGGACGCGGTCGAGCAGCTCGGCGGCCTCGACATCCTCGTCAACAACGCCGGCATCGGCGCGGCCGGCACGGTCGCGGACAACCCCGACGACGAGTGGCGCCGCGTGTTCGACGTCAACGTGCTCGGCATGATGCGCGTCGCGCGCGCCGCCCTGCCGCACCTGCGCGCGTCCGAGCACGCCGCGATCGTCAACACGTCCTCGGTCGCCGCCACCGCGGGGATTCCCCAGCGCGCGCTTTACAGCTCGACCAAGGGCGCAGTGCTGTCGCTGACGCTGGCGATGGCGGCCGACCACGCGCGCGAGGGCATCCGCGTGAACTGCGTCACCCCGGGCACCGCCGACACCCCCTGGGTACAGGGCCTGCTCGCCGCCGCCGACGACCCCGACGCCGAGCGCGCGGCGCTCGAGGCGCGCCAGCCGATCGGGCGGATGGTCAGCGCCGCCGAGGTCGCCGAGGCGATCGCCTACCTCGCCGACCCCGCCTCGGCCTCGACCACCGGGACCGCGCTCGGCGTCGACGGCGGCATGCAGGGCCTGCGCCTGCGACCCTTGGGCACATGAAGCTCACGCGCAGCGGAATCGACACCGTCAAGGGTCCCGGAGACTGGTTCACCGGCGACGTCTACCTCGACGCCGTCGCGGCACCCGCGCCCGGGCGGGTGCAGGCGAACCTCGTCCACTTCACCCCGGGCGCGCGCACCGCGTGGCACACGCATCCGCTCGGGCAGACGATCTACGTCACCGAGGGCAGCGGCCTGTGCCAGCGGCGCGGGGGCCCGGTCGAGGTCATCCGCCCCGGCGACCGCGTGTTCTTCGATCCCGAGGAGGACCACTGGCACGGCGCGGCGCCGAACCGCTTCATGGTCCACCTCGCCCTCAACGAGGTCGACGACGACCACGTCGCCGTGATCTGGGGCGAGCACGTGACCGAGGACGAGTACGCCGCCGCACCCGCGGCCGGCTGAGGAGAGCGCGATGGAGCACCGACCCCTGGGCCGGACCGGCGTCTCGGTCAGCAAGCTGTGCCTCGGCACGATGATGTTCGGCGCCTGGGGCAATCCCGATCACGACGAGTCGATCCGGATCATCCACGCGGCCATCGACGCCGGCGTCAACTTCATCGACACCGCCGACGTCTACGCGCAGGGCGAATCGGAGGAGATCGTCGGCAAGGCGCTCGCGGGCGGGCGCCGCGACGACGTCGTCCTCGCGAGCAAGGTGCACATGCCGATGGGCGACGATCCCAACCGCCGCGGCAACTCGCGCCGCTGGATCGTCCACGCGGTCGAGGACTCGCTGCGACGGCTGGACACCGACTGGATCGACCTCTACCAGATCCACCGCTACGACCCGGACACCGACCTCGACGAGACGCTCGGCGCGCTCACCGACCTCGTGCAGCAGGGCAAGATCCGCTCCCTCGGCTCGTCGACCTTCCCTCCCTCAGCCATCGTCGAGGCGCAGTGGGTCGCGCGCGACCGGCGCCTCCAGCGCTTCGCCTGCGAGCAGCCGCCGTACTCGATCCTCGTGCGCGGGATCGAAGCCGAGGTGCTGCCCAGGTGCGCGCACCATGCGATGGCCGTCATCCCGTGGGCCCCGCTCGCCAGCGGCTGGTTGTCCGGCCGCTGGCGCAAGGGGTCCGACCTCCCCGGCTCCACACGCGCCGAGCGGCTGCCCGCGCGCTACGACCTCTCGCTGCCCGGCAACCAGCGCAAGCTCGACGTCGTCGACGAGCTCGCGCAGCTCGCCGAGGCGGCCGGCCTGTCGCTGATCGAGCTCGCGATCGCGTTCGTGCTCAACCACCCCGCCGTCACCGCGCCGATCATCGGGCCGCGCACGATGGAGCATCTCGAGAGCCAGCTCCCCGCCGCCGAGGTCGTCCTCGACGCAGCGCTGCTGGACAGCGTCGACGAGCTCGTCCCACCCGGGACGAACCTCAACCCCTCCGACGCCGGCTGGGCCAACCCCGCCCTCGAGCCGGCGGCGCGGCGGCGCACGGACGGGCAATGACGCGGGTCGCAGCCGCGGTCGTCCAGGCCGCTCCCGTGGCATTCGACGTGGAGGCGACGGTCGCCAAGGTCGAGCGGCTCACCGTGGACGCCGCCGCCGGCGGGGCGGGCCTGGTGGTGTTCCCGGAGGCGTTCGTGTCCTGCTACCCGCGCGGGATCACGTTCGGCGCGACCGTCGGCGGGCGCACCGCGGAGGGCCGCGCGTGGTTCCGGCGGTACTGGGAGTCGTCGATCGACGTCCCGGGGCCAGTGGTCGACCGGCTCGGGGCGATCGCGCGCGAGCAGCGCGTCCACCTCGTCATCGGCGTCATCGAGCGCGACGGCGGCACGCTCTACTGCACGGCGCTGTTCCTGGGCCCGGACGGCGCGTTGCTCGGCAAGCACCGCAAGCTGATGCCCACCGCGGCCGAGCGCCTCGTCTGGGGCTTCGGCGACGGCTCGACGCTGCCGGTGCTGGACACGCCGGTCGGTCGCCTCGGCGCGGTCATCTGCTGGGAGAACTACATGCCGCTCCTGCGCATGGCCATGTACGCGAAGGGCGTCCAGATCTGGTGCGCGCCGACCGCGGACGCGCGCGACACCTGGATCGCGACGATGCAGCACATCGCCTGCGAGGGCCGGTGCTTCGTGCTGTCCGCGAACCAGTTCGCCACCCGCGGCGACTACCCGCCGGACTACCCCCTCGACGACGGCGGCGGCGATGTGCTGTGCCGCGGCGGCTCGGTGATCGTGTCGCCGCTGGGTGACGTCCTCGCCGGGCCGGCGTTCGGCGAGGAGACGATCCTGCGCGCCGACCTCGACCTCGACCGGATCGCGGAGGCGAAGTACGACCTCGACGTCGTCGGCCACTACGCGCGGCCCGACGTGTTCACCCTGACCGTGGACGAGCGGCCGCGGCCGCCGGTCGTCGAGGACGGCGCCTGAACGTCTGGGCAGCGCGGGGTGCGGCTAACCCCCGGATTTCGTCGGAACGGGATGAGTTCCGGCGATCGTGGCGTCTCTACTGGCATGACCGTCCGGCCCCCTCACCTCGATGCTCGGCGCAGCGCTCCGTACGACGCCGCGATCGTCGGCGGCGGGCCCGCGGGCCTGAGCGCGGCGCTCGTGCTGGGTCGGGCGAACCGGCGCGTGCTCGTGGTCGACGACGACCGGTCGGCGAACGCCGTGTCCCAGGGCGTCGGCGGGCTGCTCGGCCACGATCGCGTGAAGCCGGCGGACCTGCGGCGCAGCGGGCGGCGGCAGCTCGAGGAACATGCGAACGTCGACGTCCGTCATGGCGCCGTCGAGGACGTCGAGCCGACGGCGGATGGGTTCGTAGTGACGCCGACGGAGGCGGCTCCGGTCCGCGCCCATGCGATCGTGCTCGCGCACGGCTTTGCGCTACGACCCGCCGCCGCTGCCTGGGATCGAGGCGCTGTGGGGGCGGTCGGTGTTCCATTGCGCGTTCTGCGACGGCTGGGAGGTGCGCGATCGCCCCCTGGCGTTCCACGGCAGCGGCCCCGGGGCCGTGCGCTCCGCGCTCGTGCTGGCCGGTTGGAGCAACGAAGTCGTGCTGTGCACCGACGGCGCGCCGGACCCGGGCGGCCCGCTGCTGGCGGCCGCGGGCGTGCGGGTCCGGACGGAGCCGATCGCCCGGCTTGATGGAACCGATGGCCGCCTCACGCAGATCGCGTTCTCGCACGGCCCGGCCGAGCGCCGCGCGGCGCTGTTCGTGAACACGCGGCGCGACCAGCCGAACGGGCTCGCCGCCGCGCTCGGGTGCGACTTGACCGAGGCCGGGAAGATCGTCACGGACGCCGACGGGCGGTCGAACGTCGCCGGCGTCTACGCCGCCGGAGACGCGGCGACCGCGCACTCACGGTCGGTGGCCAACGCGATCGGCACGGGATCGCGCGTCGCGTACGCCGTCGCGCTCGACCGCGTCGCGCCGGTCCTCGCCGCGGCCGCCTGACCGCAGGTCGCTCTTCGCACTCTCAGCCCGCGGCGGCGGCCATCAGCGCCCGATCCCGCTCGCCGGCGCTTCTCCTGATCGCGCCCGGCGAGACGCCGATGACGCGCTTGAAGGCGCGGCTGAACGCGGCCTCCGACCGGTACCCGAGCCGGTCGGCGAGCTGGCCGACCGTGGCGCCCTCGTCCTCCAGCGCGGCGACCGCGACCTGCATGCGCCAGCGGGTGACGTAGCTCATCACCGGCTCGCCGACGAGCTCGGTGAAGCGGGCGGCGAACGCCGAGCGCGACATCGCCAGCTCGTCGGCCAGTGAGGCGACGGTCCAGTCCCGAGCGGGGTCGCGATGAATGTGTGAGATGGCGCGCCCGATCTGGGGGTCCTGGAGCGCTCCCAGCCAGCCCCTCTGCGCGGCCGGATCACTGGCCATCCAAGCCCGGATCGCCTGGATCACGAGGATGTCCCCGAGGCGCGTGATCACGGCCTCGCCGCCGGGCCGGAGCTCG
>Ga0136617_10001886_pt1 | contig 18688 bp, 20 predicted proteins | sample AntDrymUQ3222106_2_FD_129672 | JGI IMG/M metagenome (GOLD analysis project Ga0136617, IMG submission 129672) | Polar desert sand microbial communities from Dry Valleys, Antarctica - metaG UQ322 (21.06) | ecosystem: Environmental > Terrestrial > Soil > Desert | place: Antarctica: Dry Valley... | reverse complement strand
TCCTGCTCCACGCGCTCACTGAGGTGCCACCCCGGCAGCGAGCCGCACTTGTCCTGCGCTACTGGGAGGACCTCTCCGTGACTGAAACCGCCAACATGCTCGGCTGCTCCGAAGGCACGGTCAAGAGCTCAACCGCGCGCGGGCTGACCAGCCTGCGAGGCGTCCTGGCCCGCCACGGCTTGGCTGACACAACGAAGGAGATCTGATTGCTATGGAAGACACCGAGGCACGTCTGGTGTTCACGCAGCTTCTCGAGGCCGAACCGGCAGTGCCGGACCTCGCGCCGTACATCGACCGGGCCCGCCGCGCCACCCGGCTCCGCCGGATGACCCTCGCCGGAGCGGGCACCGGGCTCGTCGCGGCGGCGGTTGCCGGTGCACTGATCGCGCCTAGCCTGCTGCTGGACCAGGCTGCGCAGCCGGGGCCGAGACCGGCGGCGTCCGTCGTCAATAAATCATCCGCAGACCCCAAGGCGGCGCGGCTCACCGAGGCCCTCTCGAACATCAACTGGCTGCCGTCTGGCGCGAAGCTCGGTGATGCCATTGGTGATCCGGAGGGGGTGAGGGTGGGACCAATCGATCCTGGAAACGGTAACCCCCCGGAGACTGCCCCCCCCGACGTGCTCGCTCGCTGGAAGAGCCCTGGGCCGTTGGAGTTCTACCCCGCGGGGTTCACCTATCCCGGGGCTCCTAAGGCACCCGCGGATGCTGCCTACCAAGCGGACGCAAGGATCACCGAGTCCACGCACATCGCCGAGTTCTCCATCACAGTGTCCGCAGACAAACGGTCTAGCTGCCCCAAGCAGGAGTCCTTCGACCCCCCGCGAGAGTGTGTCGTCACTCCCCAGGGCGACATCGTCTGGACCCTGGTTCGAGACAAGGCCTCCGTGGTCATCGTGGATGTCTGGCGTGCGGACGGCACCAACGTATCGATGGTCGCCGAGGCTCACCCGGTGTCCGACTCGGATGGATTGAACAAAGCCGGCGGCAAGGATACGGGCGGCGGTGATGGCCAGCTGCCCTTCACCAAGGATCAACTCGTCAAGCTTGCGCTCGATCCGGGGCTGACCTACTACCCCTAGCCGCACACGTATCACACTGACCGCCTGCCCATCCCCTGCTCGTGAGGGGATGGGCGGGTGTTTGTGCGCATAGTGGTTGTTGGGTGCAACCGCCTGGACCGGCCGCTCCGTGTTGAGGGGTAGGGCGACGAAAGGACGGGTGCCAGAGGATGCGAGCCGTCGACGAGACTGAGTTCCGCGACTACGTCGCGGGTCACCTGCAGGGCGTGCGCCGCATGGCGTTCTTGCTCTGCGGTGACTGGCACCACGCTGAGGACATCGCCCAGATGGCCCAACCAAGGTCTATCTGGCGTGGCGCCGCCTTAAGAACCTGGGTGCGCTGGACGGTTACGTGCGCCAGGTCGTAGTCCGCGCCTATATCGACGAGACGCGTCGCGGGTGGCGCCGGGAAAGGCCGAGCGGCAATTTGCCAGCTGATGGATACCGAACCGGCGCTGCCGGACATCACGCCGTACGTCACGGCTGCGCATCGGGCGGGTCGCCGGCGCCGGGTCACGTACGGCGCGGTGAGCCCGTTGGCTGTCTTTGTTGCGGTCGCTGCGATCGTACTTGTGCCGGGCCTGTTGCCGGATACGGCGGCGCAGTCTGGGCCGAAGCCCGCTGCGTCCGTCGCGACTGACCCCCAAGAGGCGCATGCCGCGCAACTCACCGCAACGCTTCGCGAGTCGCAGTCCCAGTGGTTCCCTGCCGGGGCCGCCTTGAAGGAGCGGGTGCAGGGCTGGCCGTTGGGGACGCAACCGCGGCCGGGGGCCGGTGACGGCTCATGGGAGCTGACCTTTGTGGCCACCCCCACGAAGACCGTTTGGTACAAGTACCCCGACCTCACCAGCGACGACAGGGACAAGATTGCCGAATTGGAGAGGGCGCCGTTCGATGGTGTGAGCTACGACGCGGGGGCCTTGGTCACCCACTCGGGGCACGTCAGCGAACTGCGCGTGTCGATAACCAAGGCGAAGGCCAATGAGGAGACCTGCCCTCCTGAGAGTGTGCGGGCCGACCCGTGCGTGGAATCGCCGGTGCCCGGTGGTGGAACGCTCGTCGTTGTTAATGCTCCAGGCGTTGTGGATGCTACAGGCGCTGGGTCCGCGGAGTGGAAGCTGCGTGACGTACGGCTCATCCGGCCCGACGGCACGGTAGTCAGAGTCGGCGGATACACGGAGAACTCAGGTCCACCCGGCATCCAGTCCGACGGCGAGTATGCGCTCACAATCGACCAGTTGAAGAAGATCGCGCTACTGCCCGGGCTCGTCTACAAGTACCAGCCCAAGTAGCGGTCCGAGCTGCCAGCGCCCGCCCGTTCTCTTCGGTAGGGGAGGATGGGCGGGTGATCGAGCGGTACACCCTGCCCGAGATGGGCCGGGTATGGAGCGAGGCGCACAAGTACCGCTTGTGGTGCCGGGTCGAGACGCTGGTCCTCGAGGCGCATGCCGCGGCAGGCACGGTGCCGGCCGAGGCCGTAGACCCGGTCCGTGCCGCTGTGCCTCCCACGCCGGAGGCGGTTGCCGCGATCGAGGCGACCACGCAACACGACGTCATCGCGTTCCTGTCGGCGTGGGCGGACAACACGACGCCGCGCGAGGCGGCCGCGTACGTCCACTTCGGACTCACTAGCAGCGACCTGCTGGATTCGGCTCTGGCAATCCAACTCACTGACGCCACTGATCTGCTGCTCGCCCGCGCCGATGCCCTGGTTGCGGCGCTTCGTGACCATGCACTTGAGCATCGCGCCACGTTGCGGGTTGGGCGCACCCACGGCATTCACGGCGAGCCCGACACGTGGGGCCACCGGGTCGCCGACTTCGCCTTCGCCATGGCCCGCTCTCGCGACCGGCTCCGGCGCGCTCGTGCGGCGGTCGGAGTCGTCAAGATCTCCGGCGCGGTGGGGACGTACGCCAACATCGAACCTGCCGTTGAGGCTCATGTCGCCGCGGGATTGGGGCTGGCGCCGGCCGATGTCGCTACGCAGGTGGTAATCCGCGACGGGATCTCCGAGTGGGTCAACTCTCTGGCCGTGCTGGCGACGGTGTGCGAGGCGATCGCTTTGGAGGTGCGGCACGGGCAGCGCACCGAGGTCCGCGAGCTGGCTGAGCCGTTCGGCGTCGGCCAGAAGGGCTCCTCGGCGATGCCGCACAAGAAGAACCCGATCATCTCCGAGCGGATCTGCGGGCTGGCGCGGATCGTGCGGGCGCAGGTCGTGCCGGTGATGGAGGGCATCCCGTTGTGGCACGAGCGGGACATCTCGCATTCGTCGGTCGAGCGGATCGCGCTGCCTGACGCGGCGATCGGCACCGATTATCTGCTTCACCTGACTCACCGGCTCGTGACCGGTCTGGTTGTCGACGCCGAGCGCATGCGCGGCAACCTCGACCTCACCGGCGGCCTGATCTACACCGGCGCGGTGCTGCTCGATCTGGTGGCGGCCGGCCTGTCCCGGGAGGACGCGTACGCGCTGGTGCAGTCCGCGTCGATGCGGACCTGGCAGTCCGGTACGCCGTTCCGCGAGACCTTGCGCGCCGCAGCCGACGCCGCAGAGGTGAAGATCGACGAGGACCGGCTGGATCAGGTGTGCCAACCAGAGCGCTACGTCACCCGCCTGTCCGGAGTCTTCGACCGGCTCGCCCAACTGTCCTGACGCACTTCAACCCACTCGAGGTCGGCGGATCGTACGGACGGGCGGCTGTCCGGCGACGTCGCGATCAGCGTCTCGACGGGGGCCGGGATGGTTAGGTGGGGAGGTCGAACTCCCCATCCCTGGCGCCAGCTATGAACGCCTCCCACTCAGCTGGTGTAAAGGCGAGCAGCGAGCCATCACGGTCATTGGTGTTGCGGACGGCGACGCATCCGTCCAGGAACGCCACCTCCACGCAATTTGCGCCGCTGCCGCTGTGGCTGCTCTTGCGCCAGGTGGCCGAAGAAAGGTCCGGTCCGATCATGCCCTCGATCTTCCACTACCCATGAGACTCATCGTTCCTCGGCTGCGTCGGCGATCAGAGCGAGCGAGTCCTTGGGTGCCAAGGCGGATGCTCGGAGATGGTCAAAGACTACGGTGTAGCGGCGTACGTCTTCGTCCTGTTCGAGGTAGAGGGCGCTGGTGAGGTACTCCACGAGCACGATCCTCAAGTCCGTTGGCTCTGAGACCTCTAGGAGGGTGAAGGGTCCGTCGAGGCTGGCATGAGCGCCGAATGCGTACGGAAGGATCTGAACGGTGATGTGGTCGCGCTGTCCTGCTTCGAGGAGCCGTTTGAGCTGGTCGCGCATGACACTCCGGCCACCGATCTCTTGGCGTAGCACAGCCTCGCTGAGGATCGCCCAGAGGTGTACTGGGTTTGGCTTAGTGAGGGCTTCTTGGCGGGCGATTCGCACCGTGACGAGTTGGTCGACATTGCGCGATTTGCCTGGGGCGGGTGGCACTGCCGCGATGACGGCGCGGCTGTAATCCTCAGTCTGGAGTAGCCCAGGGATCAGCAGGGTTTCGAACGTTTGGATGCTGGCGGCGTCGGCTTCCAGGCTGAAGAAGTCCAGGTAGGACGAGGACATGACGTCGCGATAAGGCTGCCACCACCCTTGGCGGCGCCCGTCTCTGGCCAGAGCGAGCAGCGCTTCAACCGTGCGTTGGTCTGTGAGGCCATACTGATCAAGGATCACTCGCAGGTCCCGGGGGCGTACGTTAACTCGACCCGTTTCGATCTTGCTCAGCGAAGACGGCGTTCTTTCCAAACGCCCTCCGGCTTGCTCCAGAGTCAGTCCTCCTGCTTCTCGGAGTTTGCGAAGCTCGATTCCGAGCTTGCGCAGTCGGACTGTGGGTGTCGGTCCCGTAGCCATGGCCATCGCCGCTAGGAGTCCGCGCGGCGGTGCCCGTTGCCCGCCGGGCAAGCCCGGTGATGGTCGCGTCGATGTACCTGGACGCGAACTTCGGCGTCGGGTCGAAGCGTGACCGCGAGCCGCAGAGGAACCGAGGCGGGAAAGGTGAACCGAAAGTGACCGACCAGGACCGCCAGCAAGAGGTGTATCTCCTGCATGGCGTAGTGACGTCCGAGGCAGGTCCGTTCGGCCGCCCCGAACGGCAGGTAGGACAGGGGAGGGCGCAACGGAGCACCCGGGGCAAAGCGGTCAGGGATGAACTGGTCGGGATTGGGAAACACCTCGGGGCTCCGGTGCAGAACGTATTGGCACACGCTGACGGCGGTGCCCCGCAACAAGGGATAGCCGCCGAGGGTCGTGTCCCGGGCGGCGACGCGGAACTGACGTGCGGCCGGCGGATAGAGACGCATCGCCTCCTTAACCACCTGAAGGGTCAGGGGCAAGGCCGGCAGGTCCAGGGCCTCGGGTGTGCGCCCACCAAGAGTGCTTTCGATCTCCTGCTCCACTCGTGCCCCGCACGTCGGGATGCCCGGCGAGCAGGTACAGACTCCAGAACAGTGCCACCGCGCTCGTCTCGTGTGCGGCGAAGAGCAGTGCGACGATCTGGTCGCGGACCTCCGACGGATGGAAGGGTTCGGTCAAGCCCGCGTTGGCGCTAAAGATGTCCGTGAGTAGGTCGTCCGGCCCGGTGCCAGACTGCTGTCTTGCTCGGACGACCCGGTCCACCGCATCCTGCGCGGTCTTGATATCGGCGGCGACCTGGGAGTCCGGGGCATCGGCGGCGTGGTCCGTGAGCCCCCTTCGCTCACTTGTTCTGTCGTTGATCCACAACCACAGGCGCTCGCGTGCCCGCCAGAATGGCCCCGTTTCGACCCACAATGCGGGCTCTGCGACGAGCACCGGGCCGAGGGTGTGCAGGGTGAGCCGGTGCAGTTCGTCGAACAGGTCGGTCTCCGCGAGATCGGGCCAGCCGACGCATGCGCTCTCGGCTGTCTGGACGATCCGCTCCGCGTGGCGCGTGATCCGTCGATGGCTGAACAGCGGCGCGAGCAGCCGGCGCAGTCGATCGTGCCGGTCGCCTTCGCTCATTGACACGCTCTCGCCGAGCAGGGCTTGGAAGGCGGTGCGCTGAAGTTCGCCCTTGGTCAGGTCGCCGGCCTTGTCGACCAGCAGCGCGCGCGTCAGCTCCGGTGTGTTGACCAGGACGACCGGGGCGCCGCGTCGTTGATACTGGCCGATAGCGCCGCACTGCTCGGCGACGTCGGACAGGAAGCCCAGGTAGTCGCGGTCCATGGCAGCCTGTTCGGTGTCGCCGACGTCCGGCGCATAACGGGGGATAGTTTCGTTGGCTAGAGCGTGGTGGCCGGTCATGGTACCTGTCCGGTGTGCAGTGCTTCCTGTTGCTTGTAGTACTCCGGCGGCAGCGGCCGATTGCAGCCGCAGGAGCCGTCGACCGGGAGGTGGGCTGCTGTGGCGGCGAGGAGGTTCTTGATTGCGGCCACATTGCGACGGAAGATGTCGAGAACCGGTCGGACGGAGGTATCGGTGCTAAAGCTGACGCGACGGCGACCGACGCCGACGTCGTAGTCGGTGATCATCGCCATCGTCGCGTAGCAGAGACCGAACTCGCGGGCGATATAGCATTCCGGGTACTGGGTCATGTTCACCAGGGACCAGCCTTGGCGGGCGAACCATCGGCTTTCGGCTCGAGTGGAGAAGCGGGGTCCCTGGATCACAGCGACAGTCCCGCGTTTGTGAGTCCGCAGGCCACCTTGGGCGCCGGTCTCCGCGCACAGGGTCCGCAGGCGCGGACAATAGGGATCGGCCATCGGCACGTGGATCAGCTCGGCTGGGCCGTCAGGGTCGCGGCCCCAGGTGAGGTTGACGAATTGGTCCGGTAGGACGAGGTCTCCGGGACGGACCCGACGCCGCAGGCTGCCGGCGATGCACGTTGCGATGATCTGCTGAACACCGAGCGAGCGCAGTGCGGCCAGGTTGGCCCGGTAAGGCACTTCGTGTGGTGCCAGTGTGTGGTCCCCGCCATGACGGGGGAGGAAGGCCAGCGTACGCTCGCTGCCCGTGACGTCGTGGTAAGTGCAGATATCGATCGCGTCGGAGGTCTCACCGTAGGCGGTTGTCGGCCGGACGGTTTCGATGACAGGAAAGACGTCCTGCTGGCAGAGTCCGGAGCCGCCGATAACGGCCACAAGGGGTTCACCAGACATCGTCGGCCGCTTCGGTGGGTCGGTCAGACCAGATCAGCCGGTCGAATACTTTGCGAGTCAGCAGACACATCGCATCGTCAAGTGCGAGCGGGTCGCCCTGGAGCTCGAGGGCGTTCCAAGCGCAGCCCGCACCACAGATGCTCTTGGCGTCACACGGCGCACACTCCGAGTTGTACAGCGGGAGCCGCCCGCGCCAATGCTGGACGGTGGGGTCTTCACGGATGCGGAAGTCTCCCGGCGCGTCACGGACGTTGGCCATGTTTCCGCGGATGAAAGGGCAGTTGCCGATCTGGCCGTTGGGTTCGATGACCAACTGGTTTCCGTAGCCGTTGCAATCGGTCGGAAAGTACCGGCGTTCCAGGAGAGCCAGGTGCTTACGTTCAAGTTGGTATTCAAGATGCTGGCCGTCGAAGTTGTCGAAGTTGTTGAGTACGCCCTCCGTGGCCGCCTCGTAGTACCGTTCCAAATCCTCGCAGGGTACAAGCCGGAACAATAGTTTGCCGCGGAGGAAGTTGAATCCGAACTTGGCTACACCTAAGCCGGCGAAGAAGCTCGAGAAGTGGTCGATGGCGGACAGGTTGTGTGGGGTAATGCTGGCCGAGGCGAAGGTAGTCACACCTTCCTCTACGAGTGTTCGGATCGCGGTTTCTACTTGGGCGTAGGTGTCGTTGCCGTCCGTGTCGCGGCGGATGGCGTCATGTACCTCCGCCGGGCCGTCGCAGCCGACTGCCACCGACACGTTGTGATCAGCGAAGAAGCGGGCCAGCTTCCGGTCGATGAGTACGCCATTGGTGCACACCATGATGCTGAGGCGGTCCGCAGGCAGGGTACCGGCGGCTTGTCGATTCTCGATGCGATCTACAGCTGCCCGCAAGGCCGGCTCATTAAGCAGGGGTTCGCCGCCGTAGAGGATGGCGGCATATTCGGCGTCTGGCGCGTCGTCGTCGTGGATATGCCGCTCCCACATGTCCACCCCGGCCCGCGCGGTGTCCGCGCTCATCATCGCGTTGCCTGTCTCGCGGCCCAGCTCCGGGATCGGGCAGTACGAGCAGGCGAAGTTGCAGCCCTGCACCAGGACCAGGTACAGAACGCTGGCTCGGTCCAGTCGGCGAGCGAGTTCCGCCTCCGTGGCGTCTAGGGCGATGTCGTCCTGTTCTGATGATGAGATCAGTAGGCCTCGATGGCGCAGCTCGGATGCGACAAGGGGCGGAAGGGCATCGGTCGATGCTTGCAGAGTGCGCCAACTGCCCGTCGGAACGAACCAAGCTTCCGGATGCAGTTCGTGGAATACGGCTGTCCACGCGCCGCGTTCTCGTGTCCGCAGGTAACGCGAGAATTGTGGCGGGCCCTCGTCGGTAGCTGGCTCCACGTCCGTGGTCTCCATTTCGTCGCCAGTTGTTATTGGGTTCAGACCAGTGCCTGTTCCAAGTCCTCGCGGTGCTGTTCGACGTAGCGGATTTGTCGTTGGATGCCGTCGCGGGCACCCAGTTCCCACAGCCGCTGGTACGCGGGGTCGCCGGCTTGGGCACCCCGCTCGATCGCCGCACTAGCTGCGGACTGCCGCTTGATGATCATGTCGACCACCTGGTCACGGTCGGCTAGGCCGTAGGCGTCGCAGAACACTCGGACACGGCGAGCGCGTGGCTCGAACACCGCAACGTCGAAGGGGTCGCTAGACGGATCGCCGTACAGCGGTGTGAAGTGCCACAGCGCGAACGCCACATCCCACAGTCGCGGGCCCGGAGCGGCCAAATCCCAATCGATGAAACCCACTGGTTGCTCCTGGACGAACACCGTGTTCCACGGCGCCAGGTCGTTGTGGCAGATCACGTCGCCGCCGCCGGGGTACGCGCCGGTCGGCTGCCAACCCGCAGCCGGTGGCACAGTGAAGTCCGCCGACGCGTCGTGAAAGTGGCGGATCAGGTGCGCAACGGCTTTCAGCGTGTCCTCGCGCCACAGGTATGGCGGCGAGGCGCCGCCACTTGGGACGGCGCCGTGGAGGTACGACAGGGTTTCGACCCGGTTGGCAACGTCGAGTTCGATCGGGCTCGGTGCCACCCTCGCCTGGAGTTTGTCTAAATGCGCCAGCCAGGCGTGCACCGCCGGCGACCACGGCCCGGGGCTGCGCCTGACCGTGTCACCATTACGCGTGACTGAGTTGGTGAGGAAGCCGCCAGTCAGTTGCTGCTCGCCGCCTGGGCGAATCACACGTTCCATGTCGCACCACCCGCCTTCTGCGGAGCGACCCCGAACAGCACCGGGCATGCGTGCGTGTCAAGCGGATCAGGGCGATGAAATGGTGGCTCAGACGTCGGTAAGAGCCGAGCGTGTTCTGTTCGAATATGCAGCGCCAAGCCCACCCTGGCTACGCCACTGCGATTCCGCTCGCTGCCATGGATCGTCATCCGGTGATGCATAGAGACCGCACCGGCCTGCAATGTTGGCGCCACTTCCCGCCAGCTCCGGCCAGGCGGTGCGTCGATCAAGCGGCGTTGCGTGTCAAGGTCGGTCTCGGAAAAGAAACAAGCATTCTCTTGGGCGCCCCATCGGTGTGAGCCGATCACATAACGAACGGGCCCCATCCGCGCATCCACATCCACCAAGGCGAGCCACAGCGTTAATACCTCGCCATCCCAATGACTCCAGAAATTGTCATCCTGGTGCCAACCAATGACACCCTGATCCTCAGCTTTGGAACGAGCGCGGTCTGGGAATTTGTAAATCAGCTCGCATGCCCATAGTTGCAGGAAGTTGGCGCCGAGTACGCCCGCTGCCCAGGCGCCGATACTTGGATCCGCCACCAGTTGCTGGAGGTCCCAATTGCACAGGTGGGGCAGGTCGATCTTGACCAACGCTCGGGGAGGGTCGCCTGGACTCCAGTTGCGATAGATGGGTGGTACGCCAGTGTCGTAACGGCCCGCGATCACGGCTTCGACGGCGGTTCTTGCGCGGTTGAGCCTGGCACGGCCGATCAACGGCGGGCTGACGCAATAGCCTTCCGCCGCATACTTCTGGCGAACGTGCGCGTTTTCCTCGATGGTCGTACCTACACTGGTCTCGTGCATGGCGACCTCCTCTGTGGCTCGTTGGAGTGAGGGAGAGGACGCGGTCCCGACGTGCTCGCGGCGTCCGCGTCCTCCCCTCGGCGAGCTAGTCCAGATCGCCGGCCTTGGCCTTGGCCAGGAAGCCTGTCCACTCGTCCCGCGTCAGCGTCACCTTGCCCTGATGGTCGTCGCGTACGACCACGGAGTCGCTGGTGAATTCAGCCGTCGGACAGCACCCCTGCACACCGCATAAGGGCACTATGCGTCCCTTGGTCTCCGATCCATGACTACCTCCCGTGATCGCGCTCTCACTGATGGAGCGGTAGGAGGAGCATAAGTGAATCGCGCTATAGAGCGCAAGGAAATATTTCCTGCAGACGGTGGCGCTAGGCGGCGGTTCCGCCGGTTTGGTCTGTCTCGGCCAGATGACCTTGTCTCAGCTGCCACAGGCGTCGGGGAAATTCGCGGATGAGTCGCCTGTCGTGAGTGGCAACCACCACTGGTCCCTCGAAGTCGATGAGGGCCGCTTGCAAGGACTCGATGACGTCAAAGGTCAAGTGGTTCGTTGGCTCGTCCAGAAGCAAGACGTCGGGACTAGAGCCAACGAGGATGCCGAGTTCGACTTTGCGCCGTTGGCCGACGGAAAGGTCGGACACGCGTTTGGGGAGATCGTCCCGAGTGAGCAGGCCCCAACGCACGAGCCAACCGCGGGCTTCGTCAGTCACCAACGGCAGCCCGGCTTGGCGCAAACCGAGAGTGATGTTGGCGGCCACGGACTGAGCGGGTTCTGGAAGTCGGGGTTCCTGCGGCAGGTAGCCGATCCGCACTCCCGGCACCCACCGCACCTCCCCTGCTTCTGGTTTCTCCTCCCCGAGAAGGACGCGGAGGAGTGTCGACTTCCCGGAGCCGTTCGGGCCGACCAGACACACGCGATCGTCAGCCTCAAGGAGGCAGTCGACCCCGTCGAGGACCATTCGGTCGCCGTAACGCACGACCAGGTCCTGTGCCCGGGCGGCTACCGTGCCAGAGCTGAGCCGCCCCGGCGAGAACCTCGCCCGGAACCGCAACGGGTTCGGCGGCGGCACAAGGGCGTTGCCCTCGATGCTCTCCAACTTCTCCAGGGCAGCCCGCACGTTACGGCTGACGGCTCGCTCCGCCCCCGCGCCACGGAAGTTGTACGCACGCTTGTCGTTGTCCGACGCGGCTCTGCCGAAGCCGACGGTACGGGCCGTAGTCGCGGCACGCTCGCGAAGCCGCGCGATCTCCTCCTGCTGTGCGTCATAGGCCTGCTGCGCGCTGATCCGCGCCGCGCGCTTGGCCGCGACGTAGGCGCCGTAGTCGCCCTCGTATCGGGTCAGTCCATGAGTGTGCTCATCGAGTTCAAGGATCGCGGTGGCCACCGCGTCAATGAAATCCCGATCATGGGTCACGAACAGGATCCCACCCCGGTAAAGCTTCAGGTAGCTCTCCAACCAAGCCAGAGCCCGGTCATCGAGATCGTTGGTGGGCTCGTCGAGGAGCAGGACATCCGGCGCCGCCAGCAGCAGGGCCGCCAACCCGACCCGTGCCTTCTCGCCCCCGGAGAGCCCTGATACCTTGCGGTCTCGGGTCAAGTAGCCTACCCCGAGGCTAGCCAGGACCTCGTCGGCTCGTGCGTCGATGTCGTAACCGCCGCGAGCGTCAAAGTGCGCTGAAACCTCGCCGTACTCAGCCAGCATCTCGCTGGAGCTTGAATCGGTCATTTGTCGTTCGAGGTCACGCATCTGATGTTCTAGGCACTTCAGCCCCGCAACTGAGGACACGATGACGTCCTCGATGGACTCACCCTCAATGGCGGCTACGTATTGAGGCAGGTATCCGATCTCGTCACTGGCGGAATGTGTGACCGTGCCCTCATCAGAGGCCTCGTGGCCCGCGAGAATGCGAAGCAGCGTGGACTTCCCCGAGCCATTCGATCCGACCAGTGCGATCTTGTCGCCCGCGTTCAACCCTACGTTGACGCTCGCAAGAACCGGTCGGTGCTCGTACTCTTTGCTGACGCCTCGTGCGCTGAACGCCATAACCAATCCCGCCGGGCGAAGGTGACAGCTGCAAGAGTGCCCGACTCCCAGGCTAGCAGCGGACGCCGAGTCGGTGCTCACGCTGTTAAACGGCCCACTCGTCGTGACGCACTGGGGCCGGGTCCGGCGGTGGCGGCCGAGCGGTTGGGCGCCAGACGGCGAGAGCCTGCAGCGCCGTCTCCTGCGCATCCGCGAGAACGTCAAGCTTGTGGCGATCGGCGAGACGCAGTGAGAAGAGCTCACGGCGGCCGGCATGCCGCCGGCGGAGGTGATCCCACCAGGCATCGACCTGCAACATTTCACGCCGGGGGATCGCGCGGAGGCCCGAAGCCGCACGGGCCTGCTAGCCGACGATGGTGTCGTGCTCTACGTCGGCCGGCTTGCCGCGGACAAAGACGTCGAGACGCTGCTGCGGGCATTCGCCCTGCCGTCTCCGCACTCCCGCCAAACCAGGTTCGTGATCGTCGGCGATGGCCCGCTGCGGCATCGGCTGCAGCACCTGAGTGACGAGCTCGAGGTCGATGCGGTGACTACCTTTCTGCCGTTTGTGCCGCACAGCGAACTGCCTGCGTACTATCGGGCCTGCGATGTCGCGGTCGTGCCGACCGACCGCCTCGAAACGTTCTGTATGGTGGCCCTTGAGGCGATCGCGTGTGGGTGCCCGCTCGTTGTCACCGACAAGGTGCCCGAGATCGTCCGGTACTTTCCGGCCGTCCCGACGGTGGCCCCACATGATGCCGAGGACCTTCGCCGGCGCGTCGACGCGGTGCTCGACGGCCGCGTGCAGCCGGCCGACAACACGCGGATGGTCGACCACGACTGGAGCAGTGTCGCCCGCCGGTACATTGCTCTCTACCAGTCGGCACTGCGTCATGCGGCGCCCCAGTAGTCATACACACGGGTGAAGGATGCGACCTAAAGAACACGAGGAGACCGCCGACGCTGCGTCGCTGCGGGCACGGCTGCAGGACGTCTACTGGATCGGCGGCGGCAGCGGCGGTGGCAAGTCGACCATCGCGCGGCGAATCGCGGCCCCGCACGGCCTGCACGTGTATGCGACTGACGACGCGATGCCGGACCACGCTAGCCGCAGCACACCGGAAGATGCTCCCTACCTGAGCATGTGCAAGACAATGAACATGGACGAGCGTTGGATGAACCGGTCGCCGGAGACGATGCTCGAACCTTCCACTGGTTTCGGGGCGAGGGCTTCGGCTTAGTCGTCGAAGACCTGCTGCGCCTGCCAGCGGCAAGCCGAGCAGACCTGCGAGTTCCCTCATCGGCTGATCCGGCATAAATGGAACGGCGAGCAGACCTACGGCTGCCCACTGGGTCGATCGGAGCTGCGAGTTTCTGGGGTCGGTCGACGGATCGTACTTACCGGCGGTCACCTGGCCGCCGCGATCGTTGAGCACTCCGTGGGCATGGGGTTCATTCGTTGCCGGGTTCGTTCCCGCGTTCAGGCCAGTGCTCGCGACATGCGTGATGCCCCCCACCACCGATAGGCCCAACAACCGACTTACTGGTCGGCGCTTTGGCTGAGCTTGGGGCTGGCAGCGGGGTCGATCAGGGTCACCGGAGCGTTCTGCCTCGGCCGAGCGTTCGGAGTCGTGGCGGTGTCCTGGTCCGATGGGGCCTGCTTGGTCGGGACACTCGAAGCCATGCACACCCTGTTGCGTCCCTGGTCCTTGGCGAGGTATGTCGCGGTATCCGCGGCAATGAGAAGCTGATCGACAGTGCGAGCTGCGGCGGGATAAACGGCGCCGCCGATCGAACAGGTGAGCCAGCCTTGCGCGAGCTTGGCGTCGTCAGCGAGATCGACTTGCAGGCACGCGATCCGGTGCCGGATCCGCTCGGCGGCGTGCTCGGTCTCGGCGGCGTCGATGCCGGGCATCAGGGCGACGAATTCTTCACCGCCGAACCGCCCGACCAGATCGTACTCGCGTACCTGTTGCTTGATGGCCCGGGCGACGGCCTTGATGACGCGGTCGCCGTTGAGATGACCGTAGGTGTCGTTGATCGCCTTGAAGTCATCGAGGTCGATCATAAGGACGCCGAGCTGCGTTCCCGTGCGTTCGGCGCGAGCCAACTCTGCGCTGGCGATGGTGTGCCAGAACGTTGCCTCGATCAGGCCGGTCTTGCTGTCTGTGTTGGCGGCCCGCTGAAATTGGCCTAGCAGCAGGGCCCGATGCAGCCCGAGCACAGTAAGGATCAGAACAGAAACCGCCCATGGATCTTGAATGAGCAGACCGGCGACGGCAAAACCGAGACCCAAAGCTCCCGCAACAATCCATTGGTCGGCCAGTCGGCCCAGCGCATGAGCGCTCGGTGCCCCAGGGTTGGACAGGATGATGGCGCCGACGACGAGGGCGTAGTTGACGAACCAGTAGGCGACGGCCGCGATCACGCCTGCCACTAGCCCGCGCCACCCCGAAGGAAATCCCGGGTACTCGATCGGGCTGAGCGCAATCATTACTACTGCGGCCGCAGCGACAGCTAACACGATCGACGCAGTGGAGAATGTCCAGCGATAGATCGGCACCCGGCGGAGGCGGAACCAAGCGTGAACGTAGGTCGTGAGGACCAAAGCGAGCGCTAGCGACAGCGGCAGTATTAGCGCACCGGCAAAAGTCCACATGCCCATCAGGTTGACGTAGGGAACGCCTTCAGCAGCGACCTCGCGCAGTCTTTCGATATGACGGGTAGCTTCGATATAAGCCGCCGAGCCAATTGCCAGTAGCACGAAATGAGTTAGATCATCCGTGTCCATGGGCGCCAACACCGGGGACGCCAAGATCGTTGCTAGGGCAGCGATGTCGACCGCAAGCACATATGCCAGGAGCAGGGCGGCAAGGGACCAAATCGCCCACTGGGTCGGGCTGAACCGCCGCAGCAGCTTCCGCACCCCCCGTGCGCGGTCGCCATGCCCAAGAATCATTAGGTGGCCTCTCCCACCCCCAGGGTGACGGCGCAACAGTATCCGATCGTTATCGCCTTGTCACGACGGGTCAGAAACACTTGGCGCGTCGACTCTCCGAAAGGAGGTGACGACGATGAGCAACGACCACTGGCACTGAAAGCATCGGTCCTAGCCCGGACGGTCGCCGGTCGGAGCTGGCTTGTCGCCGGCCGGCGCCCCGGTCGCGCGCGCCCAGGCGATGGCGGCCAGCGTGGCGGCGAGGGCACCCAGCACGCCCGCTCCAGCGACTACCGCTGAGGGCGCCCATCGCTCGGCGGCGATGCCGCCGAGCAGAATTCCTATGCCCTGGGCACTGAGCAGGGCGGTCACAGCCAGCCCGAATGTCTGACCGCGCTGGGCATCGGGCACCGACTGGACGAAGGCCGCGTTCGCTGGAACCTGGAAGGCTGAAAACACGCCTGAGAGAGCCCACAGCGCCGCGGTGGCCAGCAGTCCGGGCTGGACGGCGCATAGCAATAAGGGCAGGCACGCGGCGACCGCCATCGGACCTAACCAGCGCAGCCGGGTCTGTGGTGACACCCACCTCGTTAGTACGATCATGCCCACCACCGTGCCGGCCGGGTTGGCCGCCAACAGCAAACCAGCAGCCGCGGCGCCACCTCCCAGGCTGGCCGCGTACGGGACCGCCAGCCCCTCAGCGGTGATGTAGAAGCCGGACACACAGGCGAGCGCGACGAGCGCCCGCAGCCGTCGATCGGTCCACACCAGAGCCACCCCGGCGCTCATGGACCGCCACCATGCGGCCTTCGGTCCGTGGCCCTCGGCGCTGCGCGGCACTGGTCGTTCCGCTACTCCGTACTTCACGATCAGAGCCGACGCCAAGAACGTGCCCGCGTCGACCAGCAGGCCGCGAATCGGACCGGCCGCGGCGACCAACAGACCTCCTGTCGCGAACCCGGCCAACTGTGCGACCTGGTTGGTGATGTTGGAGACCGCGGACCCGACGACGTACCGATCACCCCGCAAGATCACCGCAAGCAGCGCAGCCCTGGCCGCGGAGAACGGCGAGTTCAGCAGCTGGGCGGCCACGAGCAGCAAGAACAGGATCCACAGTGGAGCCCCGGGCACTGCCATCAGCGCGACCAGCAACGCTCTCATCGCGTCGCAGACCACCATCAGCCGCCGACGCGGGAGCCGGTCGGCCAACCCGGAGAGCAGTGGGCCGGCGACCAGGTCTGGCAGGAAGGTCAAGGCGTACGTCAGCGCGGCCAGCCCCGCTGACTGGGTGCGCTGGAATACCAGCACGGTCAGCGCTACCCGCGCGAACTGGTCACCAATTACCGAGAGGATCTGGGCGGCGAACAGCGCGCGAAACTCCGCGACCGCGAAGACGTCGCCGAAGGTCGCTGAATTTTCACCCGCTTTCGCCCGGTCCACACCATTAGCGTGCCACCAGATCCGGCCCGGCGCGCCCCCAGCTCTCCGCCCGCCCCGCCCTGCCTCGCGATCATGACGTTTCGCCTTGCGTACCCGGGTGTTCTGCCCGTTTTGTCCGAGGCGAACGCCATGATCGCTGACTCGAACAACCCCGCACCCGGCACGCCAGCGCCACGGAAGGTGCTCAGCGGCGAGCTCACTGACAACCGAGTCGAGCATTTTGCATCAAACCCGGTATGGCTCACATTGCGTGAGCGGGTGGGGCAAAAGGGGTTGACGAGGGTGTCACGCGTGTTTCGACTCAGGCTCCTAGGGAAGTCAGCGAGACCAGTACCGGGTCGATGTGTATGAGATGTGCACCGACGCGATGGGGGTGGCGGCGAGCATCTTGACTCTTCTGCCTGGCCGTTGGCCGAGTGAGGAGTCCGCTCATGCCCTACATCGTTGACCTCCGTAACGACGGCAACGCTGCCGGAGCTCCTCATGGACCAGTCCGCCGGGGCGAACTGCCCGACTGCGAATTGGTGTTTGTGAGCACCTTGCCGGTTCCGGCCAAGCAGCACCTGCCCGGGCCGATGCACGCGCTGATCGATGAGGCGCGCGATGTCGGCGGCGCGATCGCCATGGACCCGTTCCCCATTGCGGGCCAAGCGGTCGGGCGGCTGGTGGCCCTGCCATACGGCGGGTCGGAGATCGCCGAGCACCGCGGCGAGGTGTTTGCCGCCACCCTGGCGATGGCCGGCTACGCCGAGCACGTCTTGGGCGCGAAGATACTCGGGTTGGGCAGTCTCACCGTGCCGCTGACCCGCGGCGGCCGCACCGTGGCCGAACACATCCGCAAGCAGGGGCTGTCCATCGTCGCTGACCACGGTGACGATGCCACCGCAGCAGCGCTCTATGACGGCGCGGTGGAGGCGGGGATCACCGACACCGACCGGATCATCGTGCTCGGCCCCGGTATCGTCGGCAAGGGCCTGGTCACACTGTTTGCTTCGCACGGCTACCCGGTGACACTGTGGGGTTTGCCCCGCCACTCCGCCACCATGTCCTCGTTCGTGGCGATGCTGGATCCCGGCAACCTGGTCACCGTCAGCATCGACCCGGCCGACATCGCCACTCACGACGTCGCATTCGTGCTCACTTCTGGCGGCACGTTCCCGGCCAGCATGTTCGGCGATGGCACGCTCGTGTTCGACGGCGCCATTCCCCGCGGCACCAGCGACAATCCCGACTGGGTGGCGCGTGGCATCACACGCATCTCTACGGCCGGGCAGGTCACCGTGCCCAACATCGGCCACACGTCCGCTGAGTGGGGCACCCGGCCCGGACAGCTGTACAGCTGCGCCGCCGGGTGCTGTTGGCACGCGCTGCGAGTCGCCCGGGGCGAACTCCCACAGCACCACGTCGGCCCTGCCACCCTTGGCTACATGGAAGAGGCACGGGCGGGCTTTCAAAGCATGGGGTGGTCGCATGTGGACATCAGGGGCGAACACGGTGCCGGCGCGCTCAAGCCTTCGGTCGACGCGTAGGCCAATCCGTAGCGAGTCACACCCCGCGGTCGCCGGCACAAACCTGGCAGCATTCCACCCAGGAGCACCGCGGCGACTCATAGATCGTCCTGCCGGACGCTTTGCGCGACGGCTCGATCACCGCGAGTGGGGGGTGGCAGGCGGCGGGGTGGGCGCGGTACGCAAGGATGGCGGTGCCGCGCCGGTAGGCTTGCGGCATTGAAGATCCCTCAGCAGTGGGAGCGCCCGCACGATGGCTCGTGTTGTTGTCGACGTCATGCTCAAGCCGGAGATCCTCGACCCAGCGGGCCAGGCGGTCGCTCGGGCTCTGCCCAGCCTCGGCGTTGAGGGCGTGACGGGGGTCCGGATCGGCAAGCGGGTCGAGATCGAGTTCGACGGCGATGCCGACCTTGACCAGGCGAAGGAGATCGCCGACCGCCTCCTCGCCAACCCGGTCATCGAGGAGTTCTCGGTGCGGGTCGAATGACGGTGGGCGAGTGAGCATCGAGCGAGCGCAGCGAGGGAGGCGCGGAGCGAGATGACAGCCAGTCG
>Ga0136617_10001885_pt1 | contig 18699 bp, 14 predicted proteins | sample AntDrymUQ3222106_2_FD_129672 | JGI IMG/M metagenome (GOLD analysis project Ga0136617, IMG submission 129672) | Polar desert sand microbial communities from Dry Valleys, Antarctica - metaG UQ322 (21.06) | ecosystem: Environmental > Terrestrial > Soil > Desert | place: Antarctica: Dry Valley... | reverse complement strand
GGCCCGCCACCGCGCCGGCGGCGACGCCCGCCCAAAGTGAACCCGTCCGCTCGGCAGCAGCAACCCCGACGTAGCCGCCGAGCATGTAAAACGCGCCGTGAGCGAGGTTGACGACGCGCATCAGCCCAAAGGCCAGGGTCAGGCCGCTCGCCATGATGAAGAGGAGCGCCGCGAGGGTCAGCCCATTCAGGGTGAGGATGGCGAAGCTCGCAAGGCTCATCGCTGCGCCACTCCGTTCTTCTGGTCCATCACCTCCCGCACATGCACCACGACCGCTTCGGCGAATGCCGCATCGTTGATATGGTGCGGCAGCCGAACGATCCGGTGGCTCTGCGACGTCGCGAAGGCGCGTTCGAGGGCGTCGAACAGCGCCCTATCCGCCACGGGATCATGGAACGGCTGCCCTGGCGCGTCGAGCATCGACACGCCTCCCTCCGGAATGAGGAGGCGCACCGGGCCCGGCGATCGGTTGAGCTTCTCGGCGATCCAGGCGCCGATCTGCCGGAGCTCTTCGGCCGTCGTACGCATGAGCGTGACGTTGGCGTTATGAACATGGAAATGCCGACCGCGATAACGCTCGGGAATCGTCTCGGGCGCCCAGAAGTTCACCATGTCGAGGGCACCCAGCGAGCCAACCCAAGGCACGCCAGTGCGGACGATGGCATCGAAGCGGCCAGGGCCAGCACTGCAGACTCCGCCCACCAGGAGATCCGCGACCTCAGTCGTCGTAACGTCGATGACACCGCGCAGCATTCCCGCGGCCACAAGTGCCTCCATCGCGCGCCCGCCCGTCCCATGGGCAGCAAAGACCTGGCAGTCGAAGCCGTCGCCAAGGGCCGCGGTGATCTGTTGCACGCACGGTGTCGTGACGCCGAACATCGTGATGCCGAGCGAGGGCTTCTCGTCGCCGCTGTCGAGGATCGGCCGCAGCATCATGCCGGCCAACGCATGGGCTGCATTGCCGAGTACAACGCGCGAAACCCGATTCAGACCCGCTATGTCGGTCACCGGATACACCATGGTGATGTCGTAAACGTCGACGTATGGCCCGACATTGCCGGAAGCAAGAGTCGAGACCATGACCTTCGGCACACCGATTGGGAGGGCGCGCATGGCCGGCGTGATGATCGCCGTGCCGCCGGAACCGCCCAAGCCGAGCATGCCCCCAACATCGCTGCGGGCGGCGATGCAGCGCCTCAAGGCTTCGCTCATGGCCGTGACGGCGACCCCGCGGTCGCTGGTGGCGAACACGGCGTCGGCCCCGGAGGGATGATGCATGGCCACGGTCTCGGCCGCCAGGTCGACGTCGCGCGCCTGGCTCCGCGTGCCGACATCGACCATGACCACCGGCACTCCAGCCTCACGGACGAGGCGCGCTACGTAGCGCAGCTCCTCACCCTTGGTATCGAATGTGCCAACAATGTAGGCGGCGCCTCGAGTGGCCGACATGCGATCGCTCATCCCCGTTTTAGCCGTTGCCGCGACCGATGCGTCGCTCTTCGCCTGCCAAGCAGGATGTCCGAACCCGCTCTATGGTCATCCTGCCTCGACAGTCAGTGGGTGAGGCGCTTGAAGTTCTCGATGTGCTTGGTCATCGCGACCTCGGTCGGCAACCGCTCCATGCTGCTCGCGCCGTAGAAGCCATTGCAATGCCTGGAGTGCTTGAGCACATAGGCTGCGTCCTCGGGCGACGCGATCGGCCCGCCGTGCGCGATGATGATCACGTCCTTGCGGACTCGGCGCGCAGCCTCAGCCCATTCATCGATCAGCTTTACCGATTCGTCCAGCGTTATCGAGGTCGACGCTCCGATCGTTCCGCCGACGGTCGTGCCCATGTGGGGGACGATGAAGTCGGCCCCGGCCTTGGTCATCTCGACCGCTTCATCGGCGCTGAAGACATAAGGTGTGGTCAGGAAATCAAGCTCGTGCGCCTGCCGGATCATGTCGATCTCGGACGTGAAGTTGATCCCGGTTTCCTCGAGGCTGACGCGGAAGGCGCCGTCGATGATGCCGATGGTCGGAAAGTTCTGGACTCCCGAGAAGCCAAGGTCTTTCAGTTCTTTGAGCAACACTGGCATGATCACGAACGGATCGGTGCCGTTGACGCCGGCGACCACCGGCGTGCGCTTGCAGACGGGCAGGATTTCGACTGCCATCTCCTTGACGATCTGATTGGCGTTGCCGTAGGCGAGAAGCCCAGCCGCCGAGGCTCGGCCCGCCATCCGGTAGCGGCCGGAGTTGTAGACGATGATGAGATCGATCCCACCCGCTTCCTCACACTTTGCCGAGAGCCCCGTTCCGGCGCCTCCGCCGATGATCGGAATGCGCCGAAGCACCATGTCTTGGAATTTTTCCAGAAGCGCTTTGCGCTCAAATCGCGGCATCTTGCTCTTTCGTTGTCTTGACGGGCCCGATGGTCACGTTCGAGTGCCGACAGAGCGTCGCATCGGTCCGGCGGGTCAGACACGGCCCCCGCAGCAGAACAGCGCAGCCCTCTCGGGGCGTAAACGAGGGCGCTCGCTCGAGCGACGGCGGATGCGCTCGCGTGGTTTCTGGTGAACGAAACGCTTGACCGATATGCACGCTACTAGATAATGAAGCCAGTAAGCCATGCCTGAGCCCCACGAAAACCTATCCGAAACCCACATCATCGGAGATGACACGCACCTAACGATCGTGCGCGCGGAGGAGTGTCCCGCTCTGGGCCAGCGCCATATCGCGCATGTCGGTGTAGGAGACGCCGCGGTGCCGTACCAGATTGTGCGCACGCGCCTGACCGGCGCCTACCTTCACGGCTGTCTTGGCGGGGAGGGCCGGATGCTGCTCGACGGCCGCTGGCGCGCGCACGGGGCAGAGATGACGTCGCTCGCGCCAGCGCATGTGCTGCACGCGTTTCACGCCATTCCTTCGAAGCGATGGCAGGTCTGCTGGGTGCGCTACATGCCTTCATCGCCCCGATCAAAAACCGGCACGATGGCGCCCGTGATGGCACGTTTCGATCCGGGCCCGTTGAGCCACGCCATCCTGGGTCTTGACAAGGAGATGCGCGGCGCGGGTGACGCGGGAAGCTGTGCCTTGTGGGTCGACCTGATCGAACGCTATGTCTCCCGCTTCGCCGAACCATGGCGCGGTGAGGAGCGTCTCTTCACCGTCTGGGACGTGGTTCAGCGGGACTTGGCGCGGCCGTGGACCCTCGACCAACTCGCCGCCATCGCACGCATCAGCAGCGAACATCTGCGCCGTTTGTGCCAAGCAAGTCTTGGTCGGAGCCCCATCCAGCAGCTCAAGGATTTGCGCATCCAGCAAGCCGCCCATCTTCTCGCGTCCACGGACGCCAAGATCGACGCGATCTCAAGCGCTGTTGGGTACCAGAATCCGTTCGCCTTTTCGAATACCTTCAAACGCATGACGGGCTTGCGGCCATCGAGGTTCCGCAGCCACAAGCGCAGCCGATGAAGCTCTGCGCCGTCAACGCAACTTTGTTGTCCTCCTGGGCGGCTTTAGTCTTCGAGGGTCGTGAGATCAACCGCGTCGCGCCGATTGACCACCGCAGATTCCCAGCAGGATTAGAATGCCTGCCACGCTGCCATTTCAAGACCTCGATCGACGCGGCATGATTTGCAAGAGTTACGTACCACCGATTTCGCCGCATCGTCCACTGTCGTTCAGGGAGACCCCGCAATGAACCAACGTGCCGCCTCGTTTCGTTCCATAACCGCCTTGATCGGCGCCGTCACCTTGGCGGTGCTGTGTACTCCTTTGGTGTTGGCGCAAGGTCAGAAAGTGCTGAAGTTCATCCCCCAGGCGGACCTGCGCATTATCGATCCGATCACCACGACGGCGTACATCACCCGCAACCACGGGTACATGATCTACGACACGTTGTTCGCCACAGACGCCAAGTTCCAGGTGCAGCCGCAGATGGTGGACAAGGTCGAGATCAGCAAGGATCAGCTGACCTACACGTTCACGCTGCGCGACGGACTCAAGTTCCATGACGGCCAGCCGGTGCGCTCGGCCGATTGCATCGCGTCGATCGACCGGTGGTCGAAGCGCGACGCGCTGGGCCAGAAGATGGCGGAAGCGACCGACTCGTGGAAGGCCGTCAACGATAAGACCTTCACGCTGACGCTCAAGCGGCCGTTTCCTCTGGCGCTCGAAGCGCTGGCGAAGCCGTCGTCGAACGTTCCGTTCATCATGCCCGAGCGCATCGCCAAGACCGACGCATCCACCAACATCACCGAGCCGATCGGCTCCGGTCCCTTCAGGTTCGTCAAAGAGGAATGGGTGCCCGGGAGCAAGGTGGTGTACGTCAAGAACACCGACTACGTCCCACGCAAGGAGGCGCCTTCGTGGGCGGCTGGCGGCAAGGTGGTGAAGGTCGACCGCGTCGAGTGGATCTACATTCCGGATTCGGCCACCGCCGCGGCAGCGATCAACGCAGGCGAAGTCGACTGGTGGGAGCAGATGCCGCCCGATCTGATTCCGGTGCTCGCCAAGAACAAGAGCATCAAGGTCGAAAACATCGATCCGCTGGGCTCGATGGGCTTGCTTCGCTTCAATTTCATGTTCCCGCCGTTCAACAATCAGAAGATGCGCCAGGCAATCCTCTACGCGATCGACCAGAACGACTATGTGCTCGGCATTGCCGGCAGCGCAAAGAACGGCCACCCCTGCTACTCCTACTTCACCTGCGGCACTCCGCTTGCGAGCGAGATCGGCGCGGAACCGCTGAAGGGCAAGCGCGACTTCGAAAAGGCGAAGCAGCTGATCAAGGAGGCAGGGTACAAGGGCGAGAAGATCGTCATCATCTCGGCGACCGATCAACCCATCGTTCACGCGCAATCGCTGCTGACCACCGAGACGCTGCGCAAGCTCGGCCTGAACGTCGACTTGCAGGCAGGCGACTGGGGCACGCTGATCACGCGCCGGACGTCGAAGGAGGCCGTCGACAAAGGTGGCTGGTCGATCTTTCATACCTGGCTGGTTGGTCCCGACGTGACGTCGCCCGCGGTCAATTTCGCGGTTCGCGGCTCGGGTCAAAAAGCATGGTTTGGTTGGCCGGAGGACGCCAAGATCGAGGAACTGCGCGACGCGTGGTTTGCGGCGACGGACCCTGCCGGCTCGAAAAAAGCCGCGGATGCGGTGCAAATGCGCGCGTTCGAATTCGTTCCGTACGTTCCGACCGCGCAGTTCATTCTGCCCACCGCGTATCGCACGAATCTGAGTGGCGTGATCATCGCGCCGATCACGCTCATGTGGAACGTCGAGAAGAAATAGCGAAGTCCTCGTTACGTTCAACCTGCCAGGCGGCGGATGATCGCGTACATCGTACGGCGCCTGTTCTCGACCATCATCGTAATGGCGGTGGTCGCGTTCTTTGTGTTTTCGCTTCTCTATCTGACTCCGGGCGACCCGGCCGCTGTCATCGCAGGAGACATTGCGACCGACGAGGACATCCAGCGCATTCACGCCCGACTCGGTCTCGACGACCCCTTCCTGGTGCAGTTCGGCCGCTGGGTGTGGTCGCTGGCGCACGGCGATCTGGGCACCTCGATCTTCACCAATCTTCCGGTCACGCAGCTCATCGGTCAGCGCGTCGAACCGACCGTGTCGCTAACGCTTTGCACGCTCGTGCTGGCGATCCTGATTGCGGTTCCGTTGGGCGTCGTCGCAGCCGCTAAAGCGGGCACGTGGCTCGATCGCGCGGTGATGTCGTTTTCGGTCCTGGGGTTCTCTGTTCCCGTGTTCGTGCTCGCCTACATTCTGATCCTCACGTTCTCCGTTCAGCTCGACTGGCTGCCGGTGCAGGGCTACCGCAACTTTCGCGATGGTGTGTGGGAATGGTTGCGTCACCTGATCCTGCCAAGCATTGCCCTGGGGACGGTCTACGTCGCGCTGATCACGCGCATGACGCGCGCCAGCATGCTCGACGTCCTCGCACAGGACTACATCCGCACCGCGGAGGCGAAAGGACTGGCGCCGGAACAGGTGCTGATTGGCCATGCGCTCAAGAACGCGGCGATTCCCGTGATGACGATCATCGGCGTGGGTGTTGCGTTGCTGATCAGCGGCGCCATCGTCACCGAAACGGTGTTCGCGCTGCCCGGGATCGGACGGCTCACCGTCGATGCGATCCTGCGACGGGACTATCCGATCATCCAAGGAGTGATCTTGATTTTTTCTGCGGTCTACGTGCTGGTTAATTTGGCGGTTGATCTCTCATACGTGTTGTTCGATCCGCGGATACGCTATTGATATGAGCTCGACCACCCTTGCCGCGCCACCGGTCGACTCGGCTCGATCGGTTTCGCCGACATGGCGGCGCTTTCGCGAAGCATTCAGGCGTCATCCCACTGCGCTCATCGGCGGCGTCATTCTTGTGTGCATGGTGGCCATCGCGATCCTTGCGCCGTGGATGGGAACGATCGACCCACAGGCGGTTGCGCCGGCCAAGCGCCTGAAGTCGCCATCAGCGGACTTCTGGTTTGGCACCGACATGCTCGGCCGCGACGCCTACAGCCGCGTCGTTTACGGCGCGCGGGTATCGCTGATTGTCGGCCTGGCGGTCGCGGCGCTCTCGACATTACTCGGGCTGGCGATCGGGCTCGTCACCGGCTACGTCCGCCGGCTGGACGCCATCGTGATGCGCGTCATGGATGGCCTCATGTCGATCCCCTCCGTGCTGCTCGCCATCGCGTTGATGGCGCTCACCAGGGCGAGCATCGGCAACGTGATCGTCGCCATCACGCTGGCGGAGGTCCCGCGGGTCGTCCGCCTCGTCCGCAGCCTGGTGCTCAGCTTGCGCGAGCAGCCCTACGTCGAAGCGGCGATCGCCGCCGGCACGACGTTGCCGCGGATCCTCGTGCGCCATATCCTGCCCAATATCGTCGCGCCGCTGCTCGTGCAGGGAACGTATGTCTGCGGGTCGGCGATGATCACCGAGGCGATCCTTTCGTTTATCGGCGCCGGCACGCCGCCCAACATCCCGAGTTGGGGCAACATCATGGCCGAAGCGCGAAGCCTGATCCAGATCGCGGGCTACCTCATTCTCTTTCCCGGAATCTGCCTGTCGCTCACAGTGCTTGCGGTGAATCTGCTCGGCGATGGCATGCGCGATGCGCTCGACCCGCGCCTTGCGCGGCGCATGTGATGCGATGAGTGCGATTCTCGACTCCGCCCCGGCGCTGCTCGACGTGCAGGGCCTGACGACGTACTTCTTCACGCGCGACGGCGTAGTGCGTGCCGTCGACGGCGTGTCGTTTTCGGTGGGACGCGGCGAGACGCTCGCCATCGTCGGAGAGTCCGGCTGTGGCAAGAGCGTCACATCGCTGTCGATTCTGCGCCTGATCGCGTCGCCTCCCGGGCGAACGGTGGCCGGACGCGTGCTGTTCGAAGGACGCGATCTGCTGGCGTTGCCGGAGCCGGAGATGCGCAAGATTCGCGGCGACGCCATCTCCATGATCTTCCAGGAGCCGATGACATCGTTGAATCCGGTGCTGACCATCGGCCACCAGATCGCTGAAGCGCTCGTTTTGCACCGAGGTCTTTCGCGCGACGATGCGGGCGTTCGCGCGATCGAGATGCTGCGGCTGGTTCGGATGCCTGAGCCGGAGCGTCGCGTCCTCCAATACCCGCACCAGCTTTCCGGCGGGATGCGGCAGCGGGTAATGATCGCGATGGCGCTCGCCTGCGAGCCGCGGCTCCTGATTGCCGACGAGCCTACCACCGCGCTCGACGTCACGATTCAGGCGCAGATCCTCGATCTGATGCGCGAGCTCAAGACCAGGACAGGCGCCGCCATCATGCTGATCACGCACGATCTCGGTGTGGTGGCGGAAATGGCGCAGCGCGTGATCGTGATGTACGCGGGACGCAAGGTCGAGGAAGCCTCGGTCGTCGACTTGTTCGCGCGTCCCCGCCATCCTTACACACGCGGCCTGCTCGACTCTATTCCGAAGCTCGGCGCCGCGAGCAGGGCACGCGGGGGCGTCGCAGGCGGGCGACTCGCCGAAATCGCAGGCACCGTGCCGTCGCTCTCTGAGCCCATCGTCGGCTGTGCGTTCGCGCCCCGCTGCGCGTATGCGACGCTGCGCTGCCAGACCCAATATCCGCCCCTCGAAGAGAAGTTGCGCGGCCATTGGGCCGCCTGCTGGGAGTCGGAGCGAATGTTGGCAAATGAGGTGGCAGAAGCGGCAGCGGTGGCTGCGGCATGAACGCGGCCGACGAGGACATGGGCGTCGCACCGGCGCCGGCACTTCTCGAGGTCGAGCACCTGACCAAGCATTACCCCATGCGCGGCGGAGTTCTCGGTCGAGCGCGAGGAAGCGTGCATGCGGTGGACGACGTGAGTTTCGCGATTGCCGAGGGCGAGACGCTCGGCCTGGTCGGTGAGTCCGGCTGCGGCAAGTCGACCATCGGCAAGACAGTGCTCAGGCTGATCGAGCCGACGGCCGGTACGATCGGTTGGCGCGGGCAGCGCATCGATGAGCTTCAGGGCCGGGCTATGCGGCCTTACCGGCGTGAGCTGCAGGCGGTGTTCCAGGATCCCTATGCGTCGCTCAATCCGCGCATGCGCGCAGCGGATATCGTCGCGGAGCCGATCCGCAACTTCGAAGACGTCTCTGCATCGGAAATCCGCGACCGCGTGGTGTCGCTATTCGAAAAAGTCGGCTTGCGCCCCGACCAGATGCCTCGATATCCCTACGAATTCTCCGGCGGACAGCGCCAGCGTCTCGGGATCGCGCGTGCGTTAGCACCCCGGCCCAGGCTCATCGTTTGCGACGAGCCGGTCTCGGCCCTCGATGTCTCGGTACAGGCTCAGGTCATTAACTTGCTCGTCGATCTCCAGCGCGAGTTCGGCCTGTCGTATCTTTTCGTCGCGCACGATCTTGCCGTGGTCGAGCACATCAGCCACCGCGTCGCCGTGATGTATCTCGGCAGGATCGTGGAGCTCGCAGCGACGCGTGCGCTGTTCCAGAATCCGCAGCACCCGTACACCGAGGCGCTTCTGTCGGCGGTGCCGGTGCCGGACCCCACCGTGCAGAGAAAGCGCATCATTCTTACCGGCGATGTGCCGAGTCCGATCGACCTGCCCAAAGGTTGCCGCTTCCACACGCGCTGCCCGTATGCATTCGATCGGTGCCGCGTCGAGGAACCGTTGCTCAAGGAAGTGACGCTGGGGCATTTCGCCGCGTGCCACTTGCGCGATGCCCCTGCGGTAACCGATAGTTCCGTGCAGCGCTGATCCCGAACGGAATCTGTGCGATGAGCGGCCTCAACCTTTTAAGCGCGACTACCGCGGCGCGCAAGCTCGCGGCCCGCGAGATCACCGCCGAAGCGCTGCTCGTGGATTGCCTCGAGCGCATCGCCGAGCGGGAAGCCGACGTTTGCGCGTGGACTTTTCTCGATACCGACGCAGCGATGCGGCGCGCGCGTACGCTCGATTCGCAAGGCACAGCCGGGCTCTTGCACGGCCTTCCAATCGCGGTCAAGGATTTGTTCGACACCTGCGACATGCCGTCCTCCTACGGGTCGCCGATCTATGCCAACCTTCGTCCCGCATGGGACGCCGCATGCGTCGCGGTGGCGCGAGCGGCGGGCGCGATCGTCGTCGGCAAGACCGTCACGACGGAGTTCGCGACGTTCCATCCCGGGCCGACGCGCAATCCGCACAACTTGCAGCATACGCCCGGAGGTTCGTCGTCAGGCTCCGCTGCCGCCGTCGCCGACTGGATGGTTCCACTTGCGTTCGGCTCGCAGACGGCGGGGTCGATCGTGCGTCCTGCGGCGTATTGCGGCGTGGTCGGATACAAGCCGACCTTCGGCATGGTAAACCGCGTCGGCGTCAAGATGATTTCCGATACGCTGGACACCATAGGCGTGCTCGCCCGCGGCGTGCCCGACGCCGCGCTATTCGTGGCGGCGCTCACCGACCGGCACGAGCTCCTGATCGATCGGCCGACGGCTGTCGTTCCGCGAATCGGCATGTGCAGGACCTACGAATGGAATCGGGCGCAACCCGAAACGGTCGCTGTGTTCGAAGACGCGGGCGAGCGGCTGCGTGCCGCCGGTGCGAGCGTTCGCGACGTGACGCTGCCGCTGCCGTTTGCGGGCTTGGTGGAGGCGCAGACGGCGATCATGGTATCCGAAGTCGCGAAGTCCTTGTCGCACGAAAATCTCGCGCACCGCAAAGACTTGAGCGCGGATATGACCAGAATGATCGACGCAGGCCTCACGGTGTCGCCGCAGCAATACGACGCTGCGCAGTCCGTGACTCGAACGTGCCGTGCGATGCTTCCAGAGGTTTTCAACGAATTTGACGTGCTGCTCGCGCCCAGCACCAAAGGCGAGGCGCCCGCGGGAATCGCTGCCACCGGCGATCCGCTGTTCAACCGGATATGGACGCTATTGCACGTGCCCGTGGTGCATGTGCCTGTCGCTCACGGGCCGCACGGATTGCCTGTGGGCATCACCGTTGTTGGCGCCGTTAGCGGCGATCGTGCGACGTTATTGGCTGCGGAATGGATACATGCGCAGCTCGGTGGAGGCGAGCGGGCATAAACACTTGAAGATTGCGCAAATGCGTGATCAATTTTCCCGCGAGGGACATCACTACGCGTCATCCCAGACGAGCTGAGGGGAGGCCCGGGGTCCAATAGTTTGTTTTGCCAGTGAAGGCAAACTGGGTCCCGGCCGTCACCGGGGAGGACCCTTTTAGGGAAAGTTTGATAGAGAGCAAGCGATGATGACACCATCCGATGTGCTTCATTCCCCGGAGCGCGCGACGGGCTCGCTTCGAGTCGACGGCGGACGCCTGTGGCGATCGCTCATGGAGCTGGCCGAGATCGGCGCCACGCCCAAGGGAGGCGTTCGTCGTCTTGCACTAACCGATGTCGACCGGCAGGGGCGCGATCTCGTGGTCGGGTGGCTGCGCGAAACCGGCAGCCGCATCGAGATCGACGGCGCAGGCAACATCCTCGCGACGCGCCCCGGGCGCGATCCCGCGGCGCGTGTCGTGCTGACGGGAAGCCATATCGATACGCAACCTTCCGGCGGCAAATTCGACGGCAACTACGGCGTGCTCGCGGGATTGGAGGTGCTGCGCACGCTCAACGATGCGAATGTCGCGACCGACAAACCGGTCGGCGTCGCGATCTGGACCAACGAGGAAGGAAGCCGCTTCGTTCCGGTGATGGGCGGCTCCGGCGCCTTCGCCGGCGTGTTCACGCTCGACTACCTGCTGCGGCAGCGCGACATCGATGGCGTTTCATTTGGCGAAGCGCTCGACCGCATCGGTTATGCCGGCAGCGCACCGGTCGGCAAACGCGCGCTCGACGCGTATTTCGAGGCGCACATCGAGCAGGGGCCGGTTCTCGAGCGCGAGAACAAGACCATCGGCGTGGTGACTGGCGCGCTGGGTCTGCGCTGGTACGACTGCGTGTGGACGGGGCAGGACGCGCATGCCGGCCCGACACCGATGGAAGCGCGCCACGACGCGCTGCGCGGCGCGTCGCAACTGGTCGAGGCGGTCCACGCGCTCGCGCTGCGCCGTGCCCCCGACGGTCGCGCCACAGTGGGGAGCATGCAGGTCAGCCCGAATTCGCGCAATGTCATCCCTGGCCGCGTCACGATGACCGTCGATATGCGCCATCCCGACGACGACGCGCTCGCGGCGATGGACAGCGAGCTTCGCGCTGCCTCCGCCGCAATTGCTCACGAGCTGCAGCTTGAATGCGAATTGCGGCAGGTCGACCAATTCGAGGCGTCGCGCTTCGACGCCGCTTGCGTCGATGCGGTGCGAACCGCGACACAGGACCTCGGATATCCGCATCGCGAAATGGTGAGCGGCGCGGGCCACGATGCGATCTATCTCGGGCGCGTTGCGCCGACCTCCATGATCTTCGTCCCCTGCAAGGACGGCATCAGCCACAACGAGATCGAGGACGCCCAGTCCGAGCACCTTGAGGCGGGCGCGAACGTCCTGCTGCACGCCGTACTCGCGCGTGCAGGCACATCGCGCGTAGACCGTGCTTCGGCCTGAAACCGCAGATCGATGGCGCCCCCATCGCTATGGATGGCTCATTCTCTTTTCTGCCATTGCGCGCATGATCAAGCGGGTGCTGCGCCAGTTCCGCTACGCCGGCGTTCACGCGAGAGCGGGAACTGTTCGTCGCTAACGATAAAGATCCTGTCTCTCGAGCCATCCCTGGATCAAATCGGCAATCTGCAGGTTATTCTTCTCCATCATCAGCATGTGCGAGTTTCCTGCTATGCCGACTCTCGGCAGGTCGACAACCTCGTAACGTCCACCCGCCGCCCGCACCTCCTCGAGAAACTTAATCTGGTTGCCGCGTATCGTCGGCCACCGCGAGTCCTGCTCGATGTAATCGCCGTAGATCGCAAGGATCGGGGTGTTCTTGAGGTTGGCTGTGAGCTTGGGATCGCCCAGCCCCGCTGGCTCGACGAGCACCAGCGCCTTGACTTTGTCGGGCCGCGCCTGCGCGACCTTTTGACCGAACTGCCCCGACTGCGAATGGATCAACACGACACAGGGACAAACCTTGTCGACGAGCGCGGTGTACGCAGCGATAATCGCGTCATCAGTCGTCGTCCAGCGCGGCACGCCCTGCTTAGTGAAATTGTCATAGCCTTCCACCGGAAACTGGCTGCCCGGCATGAGCTTCATCCGCGCCGGGTCTTTGTGATACGAACCCGTTCCCTGGCCGATCCGAAAACGCTCAAATGGATTTTCCTTGGTCAGGAATACGGGGTCGCCCTTGAAGATATCCGGGTACATCGCCCAGCCGGAGCGGCCTCGCTCGACGGCATCCGAGTTGTATACCGCCCACCCGCGCTTGACGAAATAATTCAGCCAGCCGTCGCGGCCGTCCGGGGTCGTTTCGTAGGTGACGCCGGTCAGCCCGCCGCCGTGCCACATCAGGAGCGGCAGCGTCCCACGTTGATATTGCGGAATAAAATACTGCACGTACATCTGTTCGACCTGGTAGACGCCGTTGGGATCGACCTTGGCGGGTACGCCGCCCGGCGTGAACACAACCTCTTTCACGGGCTTGCCCGAGATCGTGACTTCCCGGCCGCCGATATGAAACGATCCCATATCCTTCAGCGCGATCGGAGCCTGCGCACAGCCAGCAAGCACCGTTGCCACGATCACCATAAACTTGTTCATGCCAGCTCTCCGGAAAAATCAATGTCCGAGGGCGCGCGAGTTTCTCGGGGAATCAGGCACAGCGCGCGCCAGAATCACTGTCGCCCACTTGATGCGTTCGCGGCGGATGATCGGCAAACTGCGCGGGGGTGCTACCGACCGGCCCGACGCCGCCGCGCACGAAGCATGGTGATGACGTGCGCGAGCCACGCTTGCGCGCGGCAACATTTGTATCCTAATATTGCATCGGCTGCAACATTTGTTGCCGATCCGATCCGACGGATCGACGGCACACAAGGATAGCCTATATGTTGCTTCCAACCGTTGTCTACGCCAAATCCGGCAGCATCGCCGAGATCCGCTTCAACCGCCCGCATCGGCTCAATGCCGTCATCGAAGCGCTCTACGACGAGATGCTCGCTGCCCTGGCCGACGCGGAAGCCGATCGCAACGTCCGGGCCGTCATGATCACCGGGGAAGGACGCGCCTTCTGCGTCGGTGCCGACTTGAAAGAGCATGGCAAGGGTGAGCGCACGGCGTTTGCGCGACGCCAGTACCTAGAGCGCGAGCAACAGGTGTGCAAGCGCATCCACCAGTTGCCGAAGCCTGTCGTCGCGGCGGTCAACGGCTATGCGCTCGGCGCTGGCGCGGAGATGGCGATCGCCGCGGATTTCATCGTGATGGCGGAAAGCGCGCAAATCGGGCTGCCGGAGACCAGCGTCGGCGCCTTCCTCGGGGGCGGCGTCACCAAGCTTTTGCCGCAACTGGTGGGCCTCGCGAAGGCGCGTGAGCTCGTATTCCTGGGCGAGCGGATCAACGGGGCGGAAGCACAACGCATCGGTCTTGCCGCTCGCACCTTTCCCGACGCGAGCTTCCGGGCGGATGCGCGCGCGTTCGCCGAGCGTCTGGCCGGGAAGGCCCCGGTGTCGATGGCGCTCGCCAAGGAGCAGTTGAATGCGTCGGCCAACCGTGATTTCTCAAGCGCCCTGCTCGCCGAGCTCGAAGGCATGGCGTTCTGCGCGACGACCAAGGACTGGCAGGAGGGTGTTGCCGCGTTCGCCGAGAAGCGCGCTCCGCTATTTCGCGGCGAGTAGCCGTGCCGCTCGGCTCTGTTCCCGTGTCCCCTCTGCGCGACGTGCTGTATCCGCAGTCCGTCGCGATCATCGGCGCGTCCAAGGATCCCACGAAGCGCGGGTTTCGCGCGCTGCGCCAGTTGCAGGACGATGGCTATGCGGGGGCGATCTATCCGGTCAATCCGAAAGAAGCCGAAATCCGCGGTGTCAAATGCTACGCGAGCATCGCCGATGTTCCCGGGCCGATCGGCCTGGCCCTGGTGTGCACGCCGGCGCACACGCTCCCAGCGGTGATCGAATTGTGCGGCGAACACGGAGTGAAAGGCGCGGTGGTGCTCGCCGGCGGTTTCGCCGAAGCGGGCGAAGCCGGCAAGCGACTCCAGGAGCAGATGGTCGCGACTGCCCGCGCGAAAGGCGTCCGGATCATTGGGCCCAACACATCGGGCATGTTCAACACCCATCAGGCGTGCAACATCGCCGGCTTCGCCCACCTGAAAAAGGGCGGCGTCGGGCTACTGTCCCAATCCGGCAATATGGCGTTGTCACTAGTGACCGAAGCGCAGGCCAACGGCAACATCGGCTTTTCCACTTACATCGGCATCGGCAACGAAGCGGACATTCAGTTTCACGAGTATCTCGATTATTTTGCTGACGACGAGAACACCAGCGTCGTCATCGTTTACATCGAGGGGTTGCGACAAGGCCGCGCTTTCCTCGACACGCTGCGGCGCGTTTCGCACCGCAAACCCGTGGTGGTCTTCAAGTCCGGACGGACCACGGCGGGACGCACGTCCGCGAAATCGCACACCGGCGCGCTCGCCGGCGATTACGCGGTAAGCGAAGGGGTGCTGCGCCAGGCCGGTGCGATTCTCGTGCGCCAGTCCGATCAGATTCTGGCGGTGGCCGAGACACTGTCGCTGCAAAGACCGCTGACATCGCGCAAGGTCGCAGTGCTGGCCGACGGCGGCGGCCACGCGACGATCGCTGCCGACACGCTGACCGAGCACGGACTCGTGCTCGCGCCGTTGCATCAGACCACGCAACAGCGGCTCGCCGCGGTGCTGCCACCCGCCGCGGCGGTGGCAAATCCGGTCGACGTGGCCGGCGGCACCGACGCCGACCCAACCGTGTTCGGCGAATGCGCCCGCGTTCTGCTGGAAGACGATGCCGTCGATGGCCTGTTGATCGCCGGGCTCTATGGCGGTTACGGCGTGCGCTTCGCGCAGAGTCTCACCGAGAGCGAGCTTGCCACGTCCGATCGGATCGCGGAACTGTCGCGCGAACTCGACAAGCCCATCGTCGTATACAGCCTCTATTCCAACCTGTACGCGGATTTGTTGCCGGCGCCGCTGTCGCGTCTGCGCGGCGCCGGGATTCCCGTGTATGGATCGTTGGAACTCGCCGTACGCTGTCTGTTGGCTTTGGCAGAGTTCCGTGAAGCACGCGGCAAGCCTGAAGGCGAGCGCGTCGCTGCGCCAAGCCAGCGGCAAGCGGAGTTCGCGCGCGTGCTAGCGGCTTGCCGCAACGAAGGGCGCACGGTGGTGCTGGAGCATGAAGCGCGCAGCGCACTCGCTGTCGCGGGTGTCGCGCTCGCGCAGTCCGCGCTCGCACGCACCGCCGCGGAGGCCAGCGCCGCGTTCAACGAGATGGGCGGCGTACCGGTCGCGCTAAAGATCGTATCGCGCGACATCCTGCACAAATCGGATGTGGGTGGCGTCGCGCTCAATCTCCGCGACGAGGAAGGTGTCGCTGCCGCTTTCGCAGAAATCATCAAGAATGCCGCACACGCGACTCCTGAAGCGGACATCACGGGAATTCTGGTGACGCCAATGGCGGCCGCTGGAGGGGTGGAAGTCATCATCGGTGTCGTGCGCGATCCTTCCTATGGCCACGTAATGATGTTCGGCCTGGGCGGCGTTCTAGTCGAAGTGTTAAAGGATGTCGTGTTTCGCGCGCTGCCGCTCTCCGCAGGCGACGCGAGAACCATGCTGGATGAGATCAAAGCGAAAGCGATCCTCGCGGGTGTGCGCGGCGCGCCGCCGGTCGACAAGGACGCGTTGGTCAACTTGATGCTGATGATTTCCGAGTTGTGCACGGCGTTTCCCGAAATTGCTGAGCTCGACTTGAATCCGGTGCGGGCCTATGCGCGCGGTTTGGCGATTCTCGACGCGCGCATCTTGCTGGATGCCGATTGCATCGGAATTTCCGCGGGTGGCCGTCTCCAGCAAGAGTAGCGGCCGTGCCGAGTTGCCAAGCGTGCGTGGCAGCGAACCGATGGCTGTTGTCGCAGAGTGGCCAATCAGGCTCATCGCGGCGGATGTTTCTCCCACACGAAAAAGGTGGCCAGCGTGCCCAACGCCGCACTTCCTGCGAGCAACAGGAGCGCGTTGTCCCACGCATGCGCAATGTCGCCGGTCCTGCGGCCGCCATCGAGGACCCAACCGCAGAGCGGCTGCAGGATCCCCGTTCCCAGAAAAATGCCGACGTTGACAACTGAAGTCGCCATCCCGGAATGTTCGGGCCGGTTGACTTCCTTGGCGACTGTCCACGCCAGCGTGAATCCGGGAATCAACATGCCCATCAGGAAGAACCAGCCGAGCGTGAAGGCGACCGGCCACTGCACATGCAGCAGCCATGGCAGCCACGACAAGGTGTAAAGAATCGCGTACACGCGCATCATGCCGCGGCGACTGCCGAACCGATCGGACAGCATGCCAACCATCAACGAGCCGATTGCGACGCCGAACAGAAGCAGACTCGCGTGCTGCGCGGCGACGACGCGAGACATGCCGTGGACGTCGACGAGATACGGAACCGCCCACAAGCCGGCAAACGCAAGATAGCTTCCGGCTACGCCGACATTCACGAAGAACCCCGGCCAGGTCGCCGAGTTGGCGAGCACCTCGCGCAATGCGCGCACCCAGTGAACGTTTCCGCCACCGCTGACCGTAGGCGCATGCACCGGCGCGAAGCCGAGTTCCTCCGGCCGGTCGCGCACGCGCAACCACGTCGCGACGCCCAGCGTGATCGACATCACGGCGAGGCCGAGAAACGCATTGCGCCATGACGTCTGCGTGACCAACCAGGCGAGCGGGGCGCCCGCGATGACGGCGCCAAGATTTCCCGCGAACATTGTCACGCCGTTCAGTGTGGCGAACCGGTTGGCCGGAAACCACACGGCGCTCACTTTGAGGATCGCGATGAATGCCACGGACACGCCCACGCCGACCAGCGTCCGCCCGACTGCCGCGACTTCCCACGTCGACGCGAGCGCGAACGTCAGCGAACCGGTGCCGGCGACGAGCGAACCTGAGGCGAGCAGGCGCCGCGGTCCCAGTGTATCGGCAAGAACGCCCACCGGGATCTGCAGCAGCGTGTAAACGAAGAAATACGTCCCCGCCAACGTCCCGAGGACTGCGCCGCTAATCGAAAAGGCGCGGGTCAGCTCGTCCGCGATGGCCGCGGGTGCCGTACGGTGAAAAAAGGAGAGGACGAAGCTCGCAAGGACGATGCCGAAAACCACGCGACGGACACGCAGAAAACGCGCGTCCTGCGGGGCGTTCGCGGGGGGCGCCATGTGCGCATTGTATCGGTCGCTACAATGGGAGCAGGACCGTGGATCAAGGCGAACCCCCAGGACGAAACGCGCGAACCGTGGTCGTCCACGATCTCGTCTTCGGCGTTCGGCGCCGTTCAATGATCGTGCATCCCATCCCTCCTGTTTCGCATCCGCCGCCGTTGCTGCACTGCCGCCATGACAACGTCGAGGTATGCCTTGTTTGCGGGCTCACTCGGGGTGATGTATCCGGATCACTCGCTTCCCCATATTTTCACCGCGGTAGAGGCCGGCGATCGCATCGGGTGCCTGCTCGATGCCCTCGAGAATTTCCTCGCGATAGCGAAGTTGTCCGTTACGAATCCAGGATGCGAGCCGCGTGACCGCTTCGTTATAGCGGTGCTCGTAGTCCCAAATTAGGAACCCCTGCATCCGCGCTGACTTGTTCAGGAGGTGCCGCTCGACACGAGTGCCTTGCGGCCACGGATCCCAACTTGACATCGATGCGGTGCCGCAGATCACGACGCGCGCCCCTTTGGCGAGGTGGCGCAGCACCAAGTCGGAAATGGGTCCCGAGGTGTTGTCGAAATAGACTTCGACCCCGGTCGCGCATACCGACGCGAGCTTGTGCTCGAAGTCCGTATGCTTGTAATCGACTGCGTCGTCGTAGCCGAATACGTCGACGCACAGGCGCACTTTCTGCTCGCCCCCGGCGATACCGACGGTGCGGCAGCCGGCTATCTTCGCAATCTGGCCGGCGGCGGACCCCACCGCTCCAGCCGCCGTGGAGACCACCACCGTGTCCCCCGGGCGCGGCTCACCAACTTCCGTCAGCGCGAAGTACGCCGTAACGCCGTTGAGGCCGAGCACCCCCAAGGACAACGACAGCGGCAGGTCAG
>Ga0136617_10001884_pt1 | contig 18709 bp, 14 predicted proteins | sample AntDrymUQ3222106_2_FD_129672 | JGI IMG/M metagenome (GOLD analysis project Ga0136617, IMG submission 129672) | Polar desert sand microbial communities from Dry Valleys, Antarctica - metaG UQ322 (21.06) | ecosystem: Environmental > Terrestrial > Soil > Desert | place: Antarctica: Dry Valley... | reverse complement strand
CCCAGGGACCTGACCAAAGTCCCTGAATCTGGGTGTTGACCTGGTCTGATACGCCGGCTGGACAGATGGGCGTGGTTCTGTTACACAGGTGGCTGTGGTGGCGTCGTGGCGGGCTTCGTTGGTGGTTCGGCCGGTCGTGGCAGGTGAGCTGGAGCGTTTCCACGCGGAGCTGGATGCCCATCACTGGTTGGGTCGGCGGCTCTCGGGTCGGGTGCTGCGCTACGTGGCGACACTCGAAGGGCGGTGGGTGGCGGTGGCCGGGTTCGGGTCCGCGGCGCTGGCCTGCACGGCGCGGGAGGCGTTGCTGGGCTGGGACCGTGAGCTGCGGCTGCGTCGGCTGGGGTGGATCACCTCCAACCAGCGGTTCTGCGTGCTGCCGGGCGGGCGGGTCCCAGGGCTGGCCTCGGCGGTGCTGGGCGGGTGCCTGCGCCGGCTCTCGGCCGACCATGAGTCGGTGTGGGGCCGGCCGGTGCTGGCGGTGGAGACCTTCACCGACCCCGCCCGACACGCCGGGTCCTGCTACGCCGCGGCCGGGTTCACCCCGATCGGGCCCAGCGCCGGCTACGCCCGCACCCGCGGCACGAAGATCCGACACGACCGACCGAAGCTGTACTGGCTGCGCCCGCTGCACCGCCACGGCCTGACCGCGTTGACCGCCGCGTTCGACTCCCCCCTGCTGTATCCCCGTCACGACAGGCCACCTGTGGACCTCACCACCCTCGACATCACCGGGCCCACCGGGCTGCTGACCGCACTGAACGCGGTACCCGAGCACCGCTGCGCCCGCGGGATCCGCCACGGACTCGCCGCGCTGCTCGCGGTCGCCACCGCGGCGATCCTGTCCGGCGCGGACTCGCCGGCCGCGATCGCCCAGTACGCCCGCGCCCTACCCCAACCCGCCCTGGCCATCCTGGGTATCCGCCGCAACACCCGCACCGGCACCCACGTGCCCCCGGCCTACCAGACCCTGCGCCGCGCGATCGGTTCCGTGGACGCCCACGTCCTCGACACCGCCGTCACCGGCTGGCTCCACACCCAGCTCCGCGCCGGAGCGCTGTCCCCCACCCAGCTCACCCGACTGGTGATCGCCCTGGACGGCAAGACCGTCCGCGGCGCCCTCGACACCGACGGCAACCAACTCCACCTGTTCGCCGCACTGGTCCACGACGAAGCCACCGTCATCGCTCAACACCCCGTCGACTCCAAGACCAACGAGATCAGCGGATTCGTCCCCCTCCTGGACCAGATCGCCGAACACCACACACCACCCCACCACGACGGAGACGACGGAGACGACGGAGACGACGGAGACGATGTCAGCAGTGGTGGTGGTGAGCTCAACCGCCCCGATGTCCCGACAGGGAAGCTCCACGGCGTCGTCGTCACCGCCGACGCTCTCCACACGCAACGCGCCCACGCCCGCTACCTGCGCGAACACGACGGCCATTACGTGCTCATCGCGAAAGGGAACCAACCCACGCTCTACGCCGCGCTCGACGAACCGCCCTGGACCACCACCGAGGTCGGCCACACCGAACACGACACCGGACACGGCCGCCGTGACGTGCGCGTCCTGAAGGTCATCGACCTCGACGACCCCGCCCACCGACACCACCGGGTCCGCTTCCCCGGCGCCCGACAGGCCTTCCTGATCGAACGCTACCGACACCTCCCCGACGGCACCATGACCGCCGCCGCCATCCTCGGAATCACCAGCCTGCCCCCCGACCAGGCCGGACCCGCCGAACTCGCCGACACCATCCGCGGCCACCGGCACATCGAGGTGCTCCACCACATCCGCGACGTGACCTTCAAAGAGGACGCATCCAGAATCCGCGCCGGAGCCGGAGCCCGCGTCATGGCAGTCATCCGCAACCTGGTCATCAGCCTGCTCCACCGCGCCGGATACCACAACATCGCCGAAGGCCGCCGCGCCGCCGCCTGGGACCGCAACCGCCTCACACTCGACATCCTCGGACTATGACCTAGAACACCCTATATGAACGACATCACATAATCGGGACTTTGGTCAAGTCCCTGGGCATGTTCCAGACGAACCAGCACAGCGCTCGCAGCGGCCCGAGCTGTCGAACGATCGGTGCCATCAACCGTGGTCGGAAACCCCACAGCCGGTTGGCAATGCCTTCCAGTACGACAGTGGCGCCCCACTCCAACGGATGAGCAGCCACTGCAACACCTCCCATAGATCGCCCGGCAACAGTACGTCAGGACGAGAGCACCTGACATGGTTAGCCCGGCCTGAGGACCTTTGCGTAACCATATAGTGACTCTGAGTGGCTACGGACGCCGCATCGCGGTGGACCGTCTCCTGGAGGTGGCGTGCCCAGGATGACGACGCCCTCAGATGGTCGTGCGCGGAAATCGTCGCTGGAACAGCGTTATCCGCGCACGGGGTGGGGGAGTTTGGTGGCGGCGGGGCGGTCTAGGAGCCAGCGGGTGCTGCGGCGACCTTGGGCGCCGGCTACCGGGATCGCGACCTCGCCGGCTCCGCCGAGGGCCATCGCGACCGCCGGGGCCTTCGCCTCGCCGGTCGTGATGATCCACACCTCGGCGGCCCGGCGGATCGTCGGCAGCGTGAGCGTGACCCGGGTGGGCGGGGGTTTGGGGCAGCCGTGCACGGCCACGACCGAGCGCTCGGTCTCGTAGACGGCGGGGGAGCGCGGGAAGATCGAGGCGGTGTGCCCCTCGTCGCCCATGCCCAGCAGGACCACGTCGAACGAGGGCACCTCGCCGTGGTCCTCCGGGCGCGCCGCGCTCGCGAGCAGCGCGGCGTACTCCTCGGCCGCGGCGTCGGCTCCCGACGGGCCGGTGTCGGTGTCGGCGCCCATCGGGAAGACCTTGTCCGGGTCGACGGGGACGTGGTCGAGCAGCGCCTCGCGGGCCTGGGTCTCGTTGCGCTCGGGGTCACCGGGTGCCAGGAACCGCTCGTCGCCCCAGTAGAACGCCACGCGCTCCCAGTCGACCGCGTCGCGCGCGACGGTGCCGCGGATCTGTTCGAGCACCGCGATGCCGATGCCACCGCCGGTGAGCACGATCTTCGGCGTGGTACCGGCCGCCTGCAGGTCGACCAGCCGCGTCACGAGCCGGGCCGCCACCGCCGCGGCGAGGATGTCGGGACGGGCATGGACGGCGATGGCGGGGGAGGGCATCAGGAACCCGCAGCGGGAGACGGCGTCCGCACCGGGGCGCGGCCACGGGTCACCAGGGCGACGCCGGCGAGCGCCGCTCCGTAGATCTCGTCCGGATCCAACCGGCGCAGCTCCTCGGCGAGGCAGTCGCGCACCTCACGGCGGGCGAGCGCCACGAGGCGGTCGGGTTGCCCCGGCTGGGACAGGGTGCCCACCCGCCCGTCCGGGCGGACCAGCTCGACCGGGCCCGACGGCCGATCCAGGCGCACCGACACCAGGCCCGGGCCGCTCTTCGCCGGCGAGCGCTTCACCCGCGCGTTGAGCCGGACCGCGAGCCAGCCGGCCAGCAGGTCGGTGGACGGCGACACCGCCTCGCCCACCACCGTCGCCGCGGTGACCGCTTCGTGCGGGGGCGCGTCCAGGGCGGTGGCGAGCAGCGCCCGCCAGGAGGTGAGTCGCGTCCAGGTGAGGTCGGTGTCCCCGGCCACGTGGTTCGCGCGGCGCTGCTCGAAGGCTCGCAGCGGGTTGCGCGCCGACAGCGCGTCGGTGATCCGGCGCTGCGCCAGCAATCCGACGGCGTCGCGCGAGGGCACGGCCGGTGCCTCGCCGGGCCACCAGGCGACGATCGGGGCGTCGGGCAGCAGCAACGGTATCACCATGGCGGCGCCGGCCTCGTCGTCGGCGAGCTGGCCGTAGCCGCGCAGCACGATCACCTCGCTCGCGCCTGCGTCACCGCCCACCCGGATCTGCGCGTCCAGGCGCGGGGCGGCCCGGCGCTGCCCGCGGGCCAGCACGATCACCCGGCACGGGTGCTCGCGGCTCGCCGAGTTGGCGGCCTCGATGGCACCCTCGATCGAGCCCCCGTCGTCGGTGACGATCACGAGCGTGAGCACCCGGCCCAGGGCCAGCACACCACCGCTCTCCCGCAGCTCGACGAGTTTGCGGTTCACCGCCGAGGTGGTGCTCGAGGGCAGGTCGACGATCATGGACGCCTCCAGGAGCGGCCGGTCCGGGCCAGCATCGCGTTCGACGATGCCGGCCCCCAGCTGCCGGCCGGGTAGGGGTTGGGCCCGCTCTCCCGGGCGGCCCAGTCCTCGAGCACCGGATCGAGGATCTCCCAGGACCGCTCGACCTCCTCGTTCACCGGGAACAGCGACGGCTCGCCGAGCAGCACGTCGAGGATGAGCCGCTCGTAGGCCTCCGGCGACGCCTCGGTGAACGAGGTGCCGTAGCCGAAGTCCATCGTGACGTCGCGGACCTCCATCTGGCTGCCCGGCACCTTCGACCCGAAGCGCATCGTGACGCCCTCGTCGGGCTGCACCCGGATGACGAACGCGTTCTGCCCGAGCTCCTCGGTCATCGTCGCGTCGAACGGCAGGTGCGGGGCCCGCTTGAAGATCACCGCTATCTCCGTGACGCGGCGGCCGAGCCGCTTGCCGGTGCGCAGGTAGAACGGCACCCCCGCCCAGCGGCGGGTGTCCACCTCGCAGGTGATGGCGGCGAACGTCTCGGTCGTCGAGGCCGGGTCGAAACCCTCCTCCTGCGTGAGACCGCACACCAGCTCGCCGCCCTGCCAGCCGCCGGCGTACTGCCCGCGGGCGGTGGTCTCCTCGAGCGGCCCGACGAGCTTGGTGGCGTTGAGGATCTTGACCTTCTCGGTGCGCAGCTCGGCGGAGGAGAACGAGACCGGCTCCTCCATCGCGGTGAAGGCGAGCAGCTGCAGCAGGTGGTTCTGGATGACGTCGCGGGCGGCGCCGATGCCGTCGTAGTAGCCGGCGCGCCCGCCCAGCCCGATGTCCTCGGCCATCGTGATCTGCACGTGGTCGACGTAATGGCTGTTCCAGATCGGCTCGAACAGCTGGTTGGCGAAGCGCATCGCCAGGATGTTCTGCACCGTCTCCTTGCCGAGGTAGTGGTCGATGCGGAACACCGAGTCCTCGGGGAAGACGTCGTTGACGATGGCGTTGAGCTCCCGTGCCGAGGCCAGGTCGTGTCCGAACGGCTTCTCGATGACGACGCGGCGCCATTGGTCGCCGCTCTGGGCCGACAGCCCCGAGCGGGCGAGCTGCTTGCACACCACGGGGAACGCCGAGGGCGGGATCGACAGGTAGAACGCGTGGTTGCCGCCCGTCCCGCGGACCCGGTCGAGGTCGCGGACCGTCTCTTCGAGCCGGTCGAACGCGTGGTCGTCGTCGAAGCTGCCCGGCACGAACCGGAACCCCTCAGCGAGCCGGTCCCACACCGTCTGCCGGAACGGCGTGCGGGCGTGCTGCTGGACGGCCTCGTAGACGACCTGGCCGAAGTCCTGGGTCGCCCAGTCGCGGCGGGCGAAACCGGTCAGCGCGAAGCCCGGCGGCAGCAGGCCGCGGTTGGCCAGGTCGTAGATGGCGGGCATGAGCTTCTTGCGGGACAGGTCCCCGGTGACCCCGAAGATCACCAGGCCGCACGGCCCCGCGATCCGCGGGAGCCGCTTGTCCCGAGGATCCCGCAGCGGGTTGATCCACGGCGCAGTCCTCATCGTGTCGACACCCCCCACCGGCGTCACCCGCGTGCAGCGTCGAGCTGGTCCTGCACGGTGTCCCCGAGCTCGACCCAGGACGTCGTGAACTTCTCGACGCCCTCGTCCTCCAAGACGAGATACACGTCGGTGAGGTCGACGCCCACCCGCTCCAGCGCGTCGAACACCTCCTGTGCCCGAGCCGCCGTGCCGGTGACGGTGTCACCGCGGAGCTCACCGTGATCGCCGAACGCGTGCAGGGTCTTCTCCGGCATCGTGTTCACGGTGTCGGCGACGACGAGCTCGGTGACGTAGAGGGTGTCGGGGTAGTCCGGGCTCTTCGTGCCGGTGGACGCCCACAGCGGGCGCTGCGGTCGGGCGCCCGACGCGGCGAGGGAGTCCCAACGCTCGCCGGAGAACACCTCCTCGAACGCGGCGTAGGCGAGCCGCGAGTTCGCGACGGCGGCCTGACCGCGCAAGGCCAGGGCCTCGTCGGTGCCGATCGTCGCGAGCCGCTTGTCGATCTCAGCGTCCACCCGGGAGACGAAGAAGCTGGCCACCGACTCGATCTGGGAGACCTCGTGCCCGTTGGCCGCGGCCTGCTCCAGCCCGTCGAGGTGCGCGCCCATCACCTTCCGGTAGCGCTCGACCGAGAAGATCAGCGTGACGTTCACGCTGACCCCGGCGGCCAGCGTCCGGGTGATCGCGGGCAGGCCCGCCTCGGTGGCCGGGATCTTCACCAGCAGGTTGGGCCGGTCCACGGCCTTCCACAGGTCAACCGCCTGCGCGACGGTGGCCTCGGTGTCGCGGGCCAGGCCCGGGTCGACCTCCAGCGACACCCGGCCGTCCACACCGCCGGTGGCCTTCCAGGTGTCGCTGAACACGTCACAGGCCTGCTGCACGTCGGCGACGGTGATCTCGCGGACCGCGTCGGAGACCGTCGCGCCCCGGGCGGCGAGCTCGCGGACCTGCTCGTCGTAGGCCGCACCGTGGGCGAGCGCCCCGGCGAAGATCGTTGGGTTGGTGGTGACGCCGACGACGAAGGACTCGGTGATCAGCTCCTGCAGGTTGCCACTGTGCAGGCGCTCGCGGGACAGGTCGTCGAGCCAGATGGACACACCCGCCGCGGACAGCGCGGCGAGCCGGTCGTTGCTCATGTCGATTTCTCCTCGGAAGTGTGCAACCCGGCGCGCGACCCTCAGGTCCGCGCCAGGCTGCGCCGGGCGGCGGCGACGACGTTGTCGGTGGTGAAGCCGAACTCGCGGAACAGGGTCTGGTAGTCCGCGCTGGATCCGAAGTGCTCGATCGCGACGTTCTCGCCCGCGTCGCCGGTGAACCGGTGCCAGGGCTGGGCGACCCCGGCCTCGACGCTGACCCGGGCGCGCACGGCGGCGGGCAGCACCGACTCACGGTAGCTCTCGTCCTGCGCGTCGAACCACTCCACGCACGGCATCGACACCACGCGGGTGGGCACGCCGTCGGCCTCGAGCACCTCGCGGGCCTGCACCGCGAGCTGCAGCTCGGAGCCGGTGGCGATCAGGATCAGCCGCGGCTGCCCGGCACCGGCGTCGGCCAGCACGTACCCGCCGCGGGCCACACCCTCGGTGGAGGTGCCCTCCAGGACGGGGACGCCCTGCCGGGTCAGGGCGAGACCGGCCGGGCCCGTCGGGCGCTCCAGGACCGCCTTCCACGCCGCGGCCGTCTCGTTCGCGTCGCCGGGCCGCACGATCGACAGTCCGGGCATGGCCCGCAGCGCCGCGAGGTGCTCGATCGGCTGGTGGGTCGGACCGTCCTCGCCCAGGCCGATGGAGTCGTGCGTCCACACGTAGATGACCGCGGAGCGCATCAGCGCCGCGAGCCGGACGGCGGGCCGCATGTAGTCACTGAAGATCAGGAACGTGCCCCCGTACGGGCGGGTCGGGCCGTGCAGGGCGATCCCGTTGAGGATCGAGCCCATCGCGTGCTCGCGGACGCCGAAGTGCAGCGTGCGCCCGTAGGGCTGGGCGCTGAACAGCTTGGTGGATGTGGAGACGGGACCGAAGGAGTCGGCGCCCTCCATCGTGGTGTTGTTGCTCTCCGCGAGGTCGGCCGAACCGCCCCACAGCTCGGGCAGCACGTCGGCCAGCGCCTTGAGCACCTCACCGGAGGCCTTGCGCGTCGCGACGGCCGAGGAGCCGGGCTCCCAGGTGGGCAGCGCCTTCTCCCAGCCGACGGGCAGGTCGCGTCCGAGCAGCCGGTCCAGCAGCTCCTTGCGGTCCGGCTCGCGGGCCACCCAGTCGTCGAAGGTGGCCGTCCAGGCCTCGTGGGCCGCGCGGCCGCGGTCGATGACCGTGCGCGCGTGGGCGAGCACGTCGTCGGAGACCGGGAACGTCTGCTCCGGGTCGAAGCCGAGGATCTTCTTGACCTCCGCGACCTCGTCGTCGCCCAGCGCGGAGCCGTGCGCCTTGCCGGTGTTCATCTTGTTCGGCGCGGGGAAGGCGATGACCGTGCGCAGCAGGATGAACGACGGGCGCGCCGTCTCCGCCTTCGCGGCCGCCAGCGCGTCGAGGATGCCGGTGACGTTCTCCCCGCCCTCGACGACCTGCACGTGCCAGCCGTAGCTCTCGTAGCGCTTCGCGGTGTCCTCGCTCAACGCGATCGTCGTGTCGTCCTCGATGGAGATCTTGTTGTCGTCGTAGATCACCGTGAGGTTGCTCAGCTGCTGGTGCCCGGCCAGCGACGACGCCTCGGAGGTGAGGCCCTCCTCGATGTCGCCGTCGGAGGCGATCACGTAGATCTGGTGGTCGAAGGGGCTCTGCCCGGGGGCGGCGTCCGGATCGAACAGGCCGCGCTCGCGGCGCGCGCCCATCGCCATCCCGACGGCTGCAGCGAGACCCTGACCGAGCGGGCCGGTGGTGATCTCCACGCCCGGCGTGTGCCGGTGCTCGGGGTGGCCCGGGGTCTTCGACTCCCAGGTGCGCAGGGCCTTCAGATCGTCGAGCTCCAGGCCGTAGCCGGAGAGGAACAGCTGGATGTAGAGCGTCAGGCTGGAGTGCCCGACCGACAGCACGAAACGGTCCCGGCCGATCCAGTCGGCGTCGCTCGGGTCGTGTCGCATGATCCTCTGGAACAGCGTGTAGGCCAGCGGCGCGAGGGCCATCGCCGTGCCCGGGTGGCCATTGCCGGCCTTCTGCACGGCGTCGGCGGCAAGCACCCGAATGGTGTCGACGGCGCGTCGGTCCAGATCGGTCCAGTCCGACGGCACGCTGGCGCGGGTGAGGGTCTCGATGTCGATGTCGGCCATAGCACTTCCCTCGGGTCGGGTGGGGGCGACAGGCATGGGCGCCTCGACGCGTCCGGTTTCTCGCGCGTCAGCCTAGCCACGTCGGGGCGACGTGTGTGATCTCCGCTTCAACAGTCATCCACGGGCTACCCGGGAGCCCCGTACGGCATGCTCCCGGTTACCATCGACACGCTGTAGAACTGGTGTCGTCCGATCCCACCACCACACGCGGAGGATGAGGTTGCCGGTGAGCGTTGTGCCCGTGTCCCAGGGGCCCATGCAGGCGCCACCTGCCTCGGGCGTCCGGACCGGGCTGCGCCGGGCGCGTGCGACGGTGCGAGCCTACCTCGGGCTCACCAAGACCCGCATCATCGAGCAGCTGCTCGTCGTCACGGTGCCGGCGATGTTCCTCGCGCAGCGCGGGGTGCCCTCGGTGTGGCTGATCGTGGCCACGCTCGCCGGTGGCGCGATGGCGGCGGCCAGCGCGCACGCGCTCAACTGTGTCGTGGACGCCGACATCGACGCGGTGATGGCGCGCACCGCGCGGCGTCCGCTCGCGAAGGGGCAGGTTCCGCCGCGCAACGCGCTGATCTTCGGTCTCGCGCTCGGGGTGCTCAGCGCGGTGTGGCTGGGCCTGTTCACGAACTGGCTGGCCGCCGGCCTGTCGGTGGTCGCGATCGCGTTCTACGTGCTCGTCTACACGATGTTGCTCAAGCGACGAACGTCACAGAACATCGTGTGGGGCGGGGCCGCGGGTTGCATGCCGGTGGTGATCGGCTGGGCCGCGGTCACCGGCACGGTGGAATGGCCGGCCCTGGTGATGTTCGGCGTGATCTTCTTCTGGACGCCGCCGCACTTCTGGGCGCTCGCCATGCGCTACCGCGACGACTACGCGGCCGCGGGCGTCCCGATGCTGCCGGTCGTCGCCACGCCGGCGCAGGTCTCGCGGCGCATCGTCGCCTACTCGTGGGTGATGGCGGCCTGGACGCTGCTGCTGGTGCCGGCCACGTCGTGGGTCTACGCCGGTGTCGCGGTGCTCGGCGGAGCCTGGTTCGTGTTCCGGGCGCAGCGCCTGCACGCCGGGGTGATGGCCGGTCAGGACGTGGTGCCGATGCGGCTGTTCCACCTGTCGAACATGTATCTGTGCGCCCTGTTCGCCGCGATCGCGGTGGACGCCGCGCTCGGGCTCCCGGTCCTCTGGTCCTGAGCGCGTCCCGGTCGGGGCAGCAGCTAGCGTGCTGGGTGTGACGAGCGCACCGTTCGGTTCCTGGCCCACCCCGATCACCTCCGAGCTCGTCGTTGCCGCCGCGGTGCGGCTCTCGGAGCTGCGCGTCGACGGCACGGACGTGGTGTGGTCGGAGGGCCGCCCGTCCGAAGGTGGGCGCACGCAGCTCGTCCGGTGCTCCGCCGCCGGCACGACCACCGAACTGCTGCCCGACGACACCGACGCCCGCACCGCCGTGCACGAGTACGGCGGCGCGGCATGGTGGGTGCGCGACGGCGTCACGTGGTTCGCGAACTGGGCCGACCAGCGGCTGTACCGGCTGGCGCCGGGCGGTGCGCCGGAACCGCTCACGCCCGAGCCGGGACTCCCGCGTGGCGACCGGTACGCCGACGGCGACCTCTCCCCGGACGGCACGGCGATCGTGTGCGTGCGCGAGCGCCACACCGGCCCGGCCGCGACCGACGTGCGCAACGAGATCGTCCGGCTCGCCGCGCACGCCCCGGCCGAGCCGGAGGTCCTGGTGTCCGGCCCGGACTTCGTCACCGCCCCCCGCCTGAGCCCGGACGGCGGGACGCTCGCCTGGGTGCAGTGGAACCACCCGTCGATGCCGTGGGACTCCACCGAGCTCGTGGTCCGCGAGCTGGCCACCGGTGAGGAGACCATGGTCGCCGGTGGACCGGGGGAGTCGGTCGTGGAGCCGCGCTGGTGCCCCGACGGGTCGCTGTGGTTCCTCAGCGACCGGACCGACTGGTGGAACCTCTACCGCTGGGCGCCCGGTGCGGACATCGAGCCGGTCGTGCGGATCGACGCGGAGATCGGCCTGCCGGAGTGGGCGTTCGGGTCGGCCCGCTACGTCGTTCTCCCCGACGGGCGGGTGGTGTTCGCGCGGCGCCGCGCGGGCTTCGACGGTCTCGCCTTCCGCGCCACCGACGGCTCGCTCACCGACCTCGACGTGCCGTTCTCGGCGATCGGCGCGGTGCGCGCCGGGGGAACGGGCACGGTCGTCGTGGTGGCGGGCACCCCGACGGACGAGCCGGGCGTGTTCCGGGTGGAGCTCGACACCTCCGCCGTGCACATCCTGCGACCCCCGCGCGACCTCGGAGTCGACCCCGGTTACCTGTCGGTGCCCGAGCCCGTCTCGTTCCCCTCTGTCGACGGGGCCGGGGCCCCGCGCACCGCGCACGCGTTGTTCTACCCGCCTGCGAACCCGGATCGCACGGGCCCGGACGGCGAGCGCCCGCCGCTGCTTGTGGTGATCCATGGCGGCCCGACGGGGGCGGCCGTGGCGGCCCTCAGCGTCGGCGTGCAGTACTGGACGAGCCGTGGCTTCGCCGTGGTCGACGTGAACTACGGCGGCTCCACCGGCTACGGCCGCGCCTACCGCGAGGAGCTGCTCGAGCAGTGGGGCGTCATCGACGTGGCCGACTGCCTGGCCGCCGCCGGATGGCTGGCGGCGCAGGGCCGGGTGGACCCCGACCGGCTGTGCATCCGTGGTGGCTCCGCGGGCGGCTACACGACGCTGGCCGCGCTGGCCCGCGACGACACGCCATTCGCGGCGGGCGCGAACCACTTCGGCGTGGCCGACCTGGAGGCGCTCGCCACCGAGACGCACAAGTTCGAGAGCCGTTACCTGGACCGCCTGGTCGGGCCCTATCCGCAGGCCCGCGAGGTATACCTCGAACGCTCGCCGATCCACCACGTGGACCGGTTCACCCGTCCGCTGATCGTGCTGCAGGGCGCCGAGGACGCGATCGTGCCGCCGAGCCAGAGCGAGATGATCGTGTCCGCGCTGCGCGCCCGCGGCGTGCCGGTGGCCTACCTGCTCTTCGACGGCGAGCAGCACGGGTTCCGGCGGGCGGAGAACATCCGCCGGGCGCTGGACGCGGAGCTGAGCTTCTACGCCCAGGTGCTCGGGTTCGACCTGCCTGCGGCCGAGGGCGTCGAGCCGGTGGAGATCGAGAATCTCAGCTCGTGATCTATGTCCGTCATTCGCGCAGCTTCGGTTTGGTGCGGAGCCATCGTTCGCCAACGAAGCGGATCTGAGCGAGGTCGGTCCAGCCGGATGACGGTACGGGGATGGTGGCAAGCACTGGCACTGTCAGTGGCTTGTCCGGGTAGGTCTTCATCTGCTTGCCAGCGAACACGTAGGCCACTTGATCTCCGCGTTGCCAGCGAATGGTGTAGCCGGCGTCGCCTGCGGACAAATACACCCAGCCAGTCGGTGGGCGTCGCAGTGCTGCTCCGTTCATAGGCGTTGATTTTGACGACTTTCCGGTGCTCATAGTGGACCTATTTCTGTGCCTCATTGCTCCCCCAGTGGCCAGTCGTGCACGTCCCGTGTATTGCACGGCGGCTTGCTTGCTAGGTTAGGCTGCGGTCAGGTGGCCTGCTAGTCGCGTTAACCGCTCGCGCGCGATTTCGGCAGGATACGTCTGCATCATGGGGCTCTTGCCGAGTTCGTTGGGTCATCTCGGCGTTTCCCACCAACCCGGGCCGTGCGTGGCGGGAGGGTCGAGAACGTCGGCGCAGAGCTTGCTCAGCTCTAGCTGCGCATCGCCGAGTTTCTTTATCATGGCTAGCGCGTCCACTGCGGGCAAGCACTGGCCGCGCAGTGTTGCGCCGATCGCCTCGTGTATGGCGCTCGTCAGCTCGACCGCAGTTTCGGGCGTGAGGTGTGGAGCGCCGATGCAATCGAGTTGTATGAGCTGGTAGGTCCCGTAACGGGCGCTGTCGTCATGGGGTCCTTGGGCGATCGGGCCCGGGAGTCGAGCCCGGTCGAGGGCGGGCACAGGGGTTACCGTGATGCGGGTCTCTGAGCCGTCGATGCTCAGCCCCGTGAAAATTCTGGGTTCACGTCTGGACGTGCGGGGATGGTCGGTCGTCATAGGTGGATCCTCCGATTTTAGCGGTATTTCAGTGTTGTGCGTGAGACGGTCGGTTGCCGCCGGTTGCGGTCACGGCAAAGTTCTCGATCGGCAGGCACGGCAGGGAGGCGGTCGGTCGGTGGTGCCTCGTCGTGGGCGTGGGGGGTCTCCAGTGCCTGCGTTATCAGGGCGGTGCGGAGCCGCCGTCCACGCGGACAGCGTCTCGCAGGTGTCCAGCCAGCGCCGTACGTCATTCCGAGTGGTCCAGGAGACGGGTAACGCATCTCGGACGTGGTACCACAGGGTCTCGACGTCGGCCCGCCCGTAATCGCAGAGCAGGGCCGTTGTCTGGCATCGGCGTTCGCGCCATCGCCCCCATCGCCGCCGAACGGGATGATTGCACTTACCACGGCGGTCTATTTGGTAGGCTTTGTACAGGGCATAGCGCACGACCAGGCCGCGCAGTGCCTCATGCGCTACCGGATCGTGCACGAGGGCGGGCCAGTCGTCTCGGTATCGCACAAGGGCGGCCACCACGTCGCGCATTCCGACAGACCGTGCGATCTGGGCCGGTGACGGCCCGTCCCCTGGTTGTGCTTCCATCGCGGACACCTCCCGTTGCCAGCCGGTACGTCAGAAGGCACCCGATGCCGGGGAGACGTCGTCTCGACTGACCGTCGCATACCCTTGCGACGGTCTGCCCCAGCACGCCGCGAGCGGCGGGCAGCGACGTCGTGCTGGACCCGGCACCGGGGCCATGTCGTCAAAATGGCAGAGGTCACCGGGTAGACGTCAGGAGTGTCGTTCTTCGGTGGGCGCGGCCGCCCAGTGTCTCTGTGGCACCCCCGGGTTAGGGTGGCGCTGTGAGCGACGACACGGGGAACGACACGGGGCAAGAGTCCGCGATGACCGATGAGGTGATGCTGGAGGGGTTGCGGGTGGCTCTTGACCGGCGGCGCGCGGCTCTGGGGCGGCAGCTCGCGGACTGCCGGGAGGCTGCCGAGCTGTCGCAGCCCGAGCTTGGGCGTGTGATCGGGGAGACCCGTACGTCGGTGAGCAAGGTGGAGAACGGGTGGCGCGGCCGGGACCGGTCGTGGTGGGAACGGGTGGACGGGCTGTGTGGCGCCGGCGGTGGTCTGGTCGCGGCGTGGGAGGAGCTCGACCGGGCGATCCAGGAGTATCGGGGCCGGGTTGCGGTGCTGCGCAGGCAGCGCGCGAAGGCTCGACGTGACGCGGCGGCTGCCGCGTCCGCGCCGTCGCGGATGCGGGCGTCGATCGGGCCGCGGTTGTCGCCGGAGAGCGACCGGCTGGCGGAGGGGTTGTCTCGGATCATGCGACGAATCGCGAAGGTGTTGCCCCGCCGCGAGGCTATCCAGCTCGTCGGTCTTGTCACGGCCGCCAGTGGTCTGTCCGGGTTGGACGGGGACGAGGTCGAGCGCCTGGCCGGTGCGGTCGCCGCGCCCAAGCGGGTGGATCGGCGCGTGCTCGGCACCTTGGGTCGGGTTCTGGGTGACTACCGGCGGCTGGAGGATGCGCTGGGACCGTCTGAGGTGCTGCCGTCCGTCCTTGCCCTGCACGGGATGGTGCGGGGGTTACGGGCGCAGTGCCCGGCCGCCTTGCGCGGTCCGCTGTTGACGTTGGACAGCCAGATCGCGTCGTGCATCGGCGGCTACCTGATGGACGTGGGGGACTTGCACCAGGCCGGTGCGTATTTCGCGCACGCGCGCGAGGTCGCGCATGAGGCGCGTAACCCGGCGTGCGGTGCGTACGCGGCGGGCAAGAGCACGTACGCGGCGTACCTGGCGGGCGATGGTTGCCGAGCAGTTGATCTGTCCGCCGCCGCGCGGAGTTTGGCGGCCCGGGCCGGGGACCCTTTGGTGATGGCACACTCTGAATCTATGGCTGCTGCGGCGTATGCGGTGGAGGGTGATGTTCAGGCGTGTCTGCGTGCGTGTGACCGCGCCCAGGCCGCGTTGCCGCCGGGCGCAGGTGCCGGCCCGGCCGGTTCACCGGCGTACTACGTCCACCCTGGCAGCTTGGCCTCTAAGCGTTGCGCCTACTTGTTGCGGTTGAACGAGCCGCGTTCGGCGCTGGACGCCGCGACGTTCGCGCTGGATCGGTACGACCCGCAGTACGTCGGCGGGTACGCGCGGACGCAGATACGTTCCAGCGCGGCGTTGCTGGCCAACGCCGAGGTGGACGAGGCGTGCCGTCTTCTCGGGGAGGCGGCCGACCGTGTGGTCCGGTGCCCGTCGGAGCGCCTGGCGGGCGAGCTGCGCGCCGTGCGGGCGGACATGGCACCGTATGCTCAGACGCGGGCGGTGCGGGATGTCGACGCCCGGCTCGCGGCGTGCGGTCTCGTCCCTCCCCGCTCCTTGTAAGCAGGCGCACCGGAGGGCGGCACTGAGCCCGGCCTTTCGACGGGGGGTCGTCTTAAGGGACGCTGCGCGCGCCTGGTGGTCCGATCATCAAGGCCGTGTTGGCGCGCTGACGTCGGCCGATCAGGGGCCCAGCACGGCCCCGATCCGGCGGCGCACCTCGTCCTCGCCGAGGACGCCGGCGACGAGATGCAGTGCGGGGCTGCGGGTGGAACCGGTGAGCAGGACGCGGATGACCTGGGACGCCTCCCGGATCGAACCGACGTAGGACGCGGTGTCCTTCTTGTACTCTTTCACGCTCGCGGCGAAGCCGTTCTCCTCGGCAACCGTGCGGATCTGGTCGAACCAGGCGTCGCTGTCGGTCAGGTTCCGGTAGTCACGTAACAGATCGGTGCACAGGCTCCGCACGATGACCGGGGTGAGACCGCCGAACCGGCTGCCGGCAGGGTCGGTCGGCGGCTCGAACAGCGTGGTGAGGAAGTATCCGTAGACCGGCCGGAAGTCCGACCACTTGCGCATGTCCTTGCGCGGGTTGTCCACGGCCCACCCGCTCGATGTCCAGCGCCCTGCGCACCAGGTCGGGCTCGGCACGGACGGCCTGCGCCAGTTCGGTGTCGTAGGCGTCGGCCCAGTCCAGCACCTCGCCGAGGATGTCCTGGCTCGGCATGGCCGCGATGTCCTCCAGCTTCACCAGGTCCACCAGTGCGCCGGACACACCGCACTCGGCCACGTGCAGCGGGGCGACGAGCGCCTCGTCGACGGGCATCTCCGCGAGGCGTCCGTTGACGAGTCCGCGCAGGTAGTAGAGCACGCTCGGGGCCGGATAACCGGCGTTGACGTAGAACTCGACGGACGCCTCGGGGTCCTTGCGCTTGGATAGTTTCCGCTTGGCCGAGCCGTCCTGCTTCAGCAGCGGCGCGATGTGTGCGTACGGGATCCGTTCGAACCCCGCCGCGTCGAACAGTTGCAGGTGCACTGGTACCGAGGAGATCCACTCGTCACCCCGGATCACCGTGGTGACCCGCATGAGGTGGTCGTCGACGACGTGCGCGAAATGATTAGGTGGGCAGACGCAGCACGCTGTCGGAGCTCTTGAGAATGACGATGTCGTTGCGGTTCGCGTCGGCTTCCAGGGTGCCGCGGACCAGGTCCGTGTAGCTGATCCGGCCCGGCTCGTCCGGTGACCGGAACCGCACCACGTAGGGCCGGCCGGCGGCCAGCCGCTCGCGCACCCGCTCGTCCGGGGCGTCGCGCCAGATCGCCCAGCGGCCGTAGTAGCCGGTGGGCACCTTCCCGGCCCGCTGTTCCTCGGTGGCCGCAGCCAGTTCGTCCTTGGTGGCGAAACACAGGTACGCGCGGCCGTCGCGGAGGAACGCGCGGACGTAGGTCAGGTAGATCTCGGCGCGGGCGGACTGGGTGTAGGGGCCGTAGGCGCCGGTGGCCTCGTCCTCGTCGGAGGTGACGCCGAAGTAGCCGAATGCGGCGTCGAACTGGGCGGTGGCACCCTCGACGGTGCGGGCCTGGTCGGTGTCCTCGATGCGGATGAAGTAGTCGCCGCCGGACTGGCGGGCGAGGTCCTTGTCGAGCATGGCGACGTACACGCCACCGAGGTGGGCGAAGCCGGTCGGGCTCGGGCAGAACCGGGTGACCAGCGCGCCCTGCGGGAGGTTCCGCAGCGGGTACCGCTGCTCCCAGTGCTCTGGACCGGGCAGGTCCGCCGGGAAAAGGGCGTCGATCTCATTGCGGTTGAGCATTACTGGGTCCTCCGCGGGCACTGAGTGGCTTGACCTGCGGGGACGACCGTCTCCGGACGGAGCCCGTAATCGGATGCACGCCCGCAGGCCCGCGACGATGCTAGTACGCGCGGCCGACGCCACCGGATCCCGGCCGTTCGGTACGACCCGCAGCAGTACGTCGGCGGGCACGCGCGGGCGCAGATCCGTTCGAGCACGGCGTTGCTCGCCAACGCCCAGGTGGACGAGGCGTGTCGCCTTCTCGGGAAAGTGGCGGATCGTGGGGTCCGGTGCCCGTCTGAGCGCCTGACGAGCGAGCTGCGCGGCCGTGCGGACGGACATGGCACCGTACGCTCAGAGCCTGTTGGTGAACCACAGTGGATCCGGCCGGGGCTGTGGGCGCGGGTAGCGATCTGGTCACGTCGGCGTGTCGCGGCACGTGTGGGGGGCGGGGCTCCTGGTACGGAGGGGTTGTCGATCCAACTCCGTTCCAGAAGCCCCTGAGGTGTCTGTGTACCTTGTCGCGGCCGAGAAGGCCGGATGCCCGGTGGCCGGATGCGGGTGCAGGACCCGTACCAGGTGTTATCCGTCGGACATGACCGACGCGGAGTGGCAGGTCCTCGGACCCGAGGCGGAGGCGGTGATGGTCGAGTGGCGTCGGGGTCGGGGTGGGCGCCCGATGAGTCACGACCCGCGGGTGGTGATCGACGCGATCCGGTATGTGACGAAGTACGGGGTGGAGTGGCGGGCGCTGCCGGTGGACTTCCCGCCTTGGGAGGCGGTGTACGCGTTCTTCGAGCGGTGGAGCTCCCGGGGGTCTGCCCGAGCGGCTGGTCGGTGGGTTGCGGGTGGCGGCGGGTCGCCGGGACCTGCCCACGGCGTGTTCGATCGACTCGCAGTCGGTCAAGGCCGCGGACACCGTCGGGGCCGCGACCAGGGGCTTCGACGGCGGCAATTATGCCGGGCCCGGCATAACGGCAATTATGCCGGGTGGGTGGTTATGCCGGGTGTGCTCGTTGGGTGTGCTGGTGGCGCAGCTCAGGTGGGGTGGCGGCGGTGAGGAGCCCGGCATAACTACAGGTGCTCGAGGAAGTCGAGGAGGTCGTCGGGTGGGCGGTATCGTTCTCGGTTTATCTCCGGTGGGGCGGTGCGGGCTAGGGCCGCCTCTTTGAGCGCCAGGTCGGCGTGTAGGTAGGCCTGGGTCGCTTTCGTGCCGGCGTGGCCGAGCCATAGTGCGATCGTGGAGGTGTCGACGCCGGCGTGTAGGAGGGTCATCGCGCAGGTGTGCCGGAGTGTGTGAGGTGAGACCCGTTTGGTCTTCAGTGATGGGCATCGGTCGGTGGCGGTCGCGACGTGCTTGGCGAGCAGGTCCGCGACGGCGTCGGAGCTGAGCGGTCCACCGGCCCGGTTCGGGAACAGTGGGTCGGTCGGCGTGGCGTGACGTTCGGTCAGCCAGTCGCTGACTATCCGTGCTGTTGGGTGGGTCAACGGTGTGCGGCGTTGTTTCCGGCCTTTGCCGGTGCACCGTAGGTTGGCGCCGGTGCCCAGCTCGGCGTCGTTGCAGACGAGCGAGGTCAGCTCGGAGACCCGCAGGCCGGTCT
>Ga0136617_10001883_pt1 | contig 18711 bp, 17 predicted proteins | sample AntDrymUQ3222106_2_FD_129672 | JGI IMG/M metagenome (GOLD analysis project Ga0136617, IMG submission 129672) | Polar desert sand microbial communities from Dry Valleys, Antarctica - metaG UQ322 (21.06) | ecosystem: Environmental > Terrestrial > Soil > Desert | place: Antarctica: Dry Valley... | reverse complement strand
CTTCGCCGCCGCGATGCTGGGACACGTCCAGCTCGTGCGCGCGCTGACCACTGCCGTTCCCGCGTCGCTCGAGGCGAAGGGCCCGCACGGAATCCCGCTCCTCGCCCATGCTCGCGCAGGCGGCGCCGAGGCGCAGGCCGTCGTCGACCTCCTCGAGTCCGCCCGAGCCCCGGCGGCGCTTCGATGATCGGACAGGAAGAGCAAGACCGCTACGTCGAGCAGGGCTACCTCCACGTGCGCGGCGTCTTCGATGCGGACGAAGTGGCCGAGCTCCGTTCGGCCGTCGAGGGCGTCCTCGAGAGGGCCGTAACGGCACAGCGGGACGCCAACCACACGTGGGGCGGCTCCTACCTGGACGAGGAGGAGCGCAAGCAACTGGTGCTCAAGGGCTTCCACGATCTGCAGTACCACGACGGCAGCTTCACGCGGGCGCTCACCCACCCCCGAATGGTTGCCGTGCTGCGCCGGCTGATCGGCCCCGACGTGCAGCTGCACCACTCCAAGATGCTGGTGAAGCCGCCCGAGCGGGGGGCTCCGTTCCCCATGCACCAGGACTATCCCTACTTCCCGCACGCACAGCACACGATGCTGGCCGCGAGCGTGCACCTCGACGACGCGGACGAGGAGAACGGCTGCCTCTGCGTCGTACCGGCTTCCCACAACCTCGGCCCCCTGCGCTCGAGCGACGACGGCTCACATCATCTCGACCCCGAGGAATATCCCCTCGAGGTCGGGACCCTTATCCCGGCTCGAGCCGGCGACGTCGTCTTCTTCAACTACCTGACCATCCACGGGTCGGGCGTCAACCGGAGCAGCCGCACACGGCGCAACATGCTCTTCCAGTACCGCGACCCGGCCGACCTGCCGCTCGGCACCGAGCACGTGAACTGGGGCCAGGGCCTGATGGTGTGCGGCCAGAATCAGGCCTTCCACACGACGCGACCGCGCTTCCGGATCGAGGAGCTGGCGACCGCGACTTCTCCGTAGCGTGCCCCCGCACCCGCCAGCCGAGTGGTGGCGGAGCGCCGTCCTCTACGAGATCTACGTGCGCAGTTTCGCCGACTCGGACGGCGACGGCGTCGGCGACCTGCCCGGAATCCGATCGCACCTGCCCTACCTGCGTGAGCTCGGAGTCGACGGCATCTGGCTGACGCCGTTCTACCCTTCGCCCGGCGCCGACCACGGCTACGACGTCTCGGACTACGTCGACGTCGACCGGCAATTCGGCTCGCTCGCCGACTTCGATGGGCTCGTCGAAGACGCACACGCCCTTGGGCTGCGAGTCGTCATCGACATCGTCCCGAACCACACGTCGAACGAGCATGCCTGGTTCCGGAACGCGATCTCGGATCAGACCCACACCGACCGCGCCCGCTACCTCTTCCGTCCGGGCCGGGACGGCGGACCGCCGAACAACTGGAAGGCGGCTTTCGGCGGCCCGGCCTGGACGCTCGACGAGGCGAGTGAGGAGTACTACCTGCACCTCTTCGCCCCCGAGCAGCCCGACCTCGACTGGCACAACGACGTCGTCCAGGCCGACTTCGCGCGCATCCTGCGTTTCTGGCTCGACCGCCGCGTGGACGGCTTCCGAGTCGATGTTGCGCACGCGCTCTTCAAGGCCCGGGATCTCCACGACGTCCGAGAGCCGGTTCCCAGGTCACCCTTCGCCGACTGGCACACGGCGATCGGCCAGGCCGAGCTGCACCCCCTCTACCGCGGCTGGCGGCGGCTCGCCGACGACTATCCCGGCGAGCGGATGTTCGTCGGTGAGATCGTTCTCGCCGACCAGGAGGAGGTCGCTCGCTACGTCCGTCCCGACGAGCTGCACCTGGCGTTCAACTTCACCCTCCTCTTCGGGCGCTGGGACGCGGAGGCGATGCGCGCGACCATCGACCGGACGCGGACGCCCCTGGACGCGGTCGGGGCGACCTCGACCTGGGTGTTCGAGAACCACGACGTCACGAGGCTGCCGAACCGCTACGGCGGCGGCGAAGTCGGCCGGAGCCGGGCCCGGGCCGCCACCCTGCTCCTGCTCGCCCTGCCGGGGACGGCGTTTCTCTACGCGGGCCAGGAACTCGGCCTGGAGGAGGTCGAGCTGCCGGACGAGCAACGCCAGGATCCGATCTTCTTTCGCTCCAAGGGCGCGCGCAAAGGGCGAGACGGGTGTCGCGTCCCGTTTCCCTGGACCTCCGCGGCCCCGGGCTTCGGCTTCACCGCAGGCTCGCCGTGGCTCCCGATGCCCGAGTCATGGGGCGGCGTAAGCGTCGAGGCGCAGCGAGCGGACGCCGGGTCGACCCTCGGGCTCCACCGCGCGGCGCTCGCCCTCCGTCGCACCGGCCGAGCACTCCGCTGGGGCTCGTTCGCGTGGCTCGAGAGCCCGCCCGGCTCGCTCGTGTTCGCCCGCGCGACGGAGGAGGAGACCGTCGTCTGCGCGGTCAACGTCGACGCCGACCCGCTCGAGCTGCCGGGGGGCGAGTTGCTCCTCGCCAGCGAGGGCGAGGCCGAGGGCCGGCTTCCGGCGGGCGGTGCCGCCTGGGTCCGAGCCTGACGGCCGAGTTCGTTCCCGGCCTCGAGCTCGCGCGGGCGTTCTACGAGGACGCCGTGGGGCCGCTGCTCGGCGCGGTTCGGCATTCGGCGGCGCTGCTCGGCTTCGGGTCCGACGTCCTCGGCTTCGACACGGAGCGGTCGACCGACCACGGGTGGGGACCGCGTCTCCAGGTGTTCGTCCCGGAGAGCGACGTGCAGGCGGTCGACGAGGTGATCGAGGCGCAGTTGCCCGAGCACTACCGCGGGTGGCCGGTTCGCTTCGGGTGGGACGCCGTTCCGGTGAGCAAGCACGTCGAGGTGACGGCGCTCGGCGAGTGGCTCGAGCAGCAGCTCGGCTTCGACCCGCGGGCGGGGCTGTCGACGCGGGACTGGCTGACCGCGCCGCAGCAGAGCCTGCTCGAGGTCACCGCCGGCGCGGTCTTCCACGACGGTCTCGGGGAGGTCGAGCCCGTACGAGAAGCCCTGCGCTGGTATCCGGACGAGCTCTGGCTCTGGCTGCTGGCATGCCAGTGGCACCGGCTCGACCAGGAAGAGCCGTTCGTCGGACGAGCGGCGGAGGTCGGAGACGAGCTCGGTTCTCGGGTGGTCGCGGCTCGCCTCGTTCGTGACGTCGTGCGGCTGTGCTTCCTGCTCGAGCGCCGCTATGCGCCGTACAGCAAGTGGCTCGGCTCGGCCTTCCGCGAGCTCGACGTCCACGCCGCGATCGAGAGCTCGCTTTCCGCTGCGCTGGCGGCCGACGAGTACCCGGATCGCGAAGCCGCGCTGGTGGACGCCGTGGAGGAGCTCGCCCGCCGCCACAACGCGCTCGGGCTCACCGCCGAGCTCGAGACACACGTGCGCCTGTTTCACACCCGACCGTTCCGCGTTCTCGGCTCCGCCCGCTTCGTGGAGGCGTGCCTCGACCGGATCTCCGATCCCTGGCTGCGCTCGCTCCCGCTCGTGGGCTCGATCGACCAGTTCGTCGACTCGACCGACGTGCTCGACTCTCCTCGAAGCGCACGCCGCGCGGGAGCGATGTATGAGTCAGCGTTGAATCCGGCCGAGTCGTAGTGCGAAACGCGCCACGTCAGGGCTGTGGCTGCAGCGAGCTCGCCGTTGTCTCTTCGGCTTGGACGCGAAGGCTTGCGCGCGCTCGACGAGATCGCCCGGCGTCGCGGCGTGAGCCGCTCCGAGGCGGCGCGTCAGGCGATCGCGGAGACGGCAGAGCGTGAGCGAAGGCAGGCGGGACTCGCCGCGGAAGCCAAGGACGCTCGCTGCGAACCCCGCCTACGTAGCCGAGGCCCGAGCTGTGGCTGCGCTCATGGAACAGTTGCGTGGTCCGAGGTGATGTTCACGCGATCACCATGCCTCGCCGCCGAGGTCGCGTCGAGCACGGTGTCCGCTTCGCCGTGCGTCCAGGCGGACGACCTGCTCGCTCTCTCGACTGTCGTCGTCTGCCCCACCTCTCGCTCGACGCCCTCCGCCAGCTTCCATCCCGAGGTGACGATTCGGGGCGAGGCGACGGCTGGTCATGTGCGAAATGGTCGGAGCGGTGACTCGCGCGGCCTCGGCGAGCACGTTGGTCACCTTCGTCTCGACGAGCTGCGAAGGGTCGACGAGGCGCTCGTCCTCGTGCTCGACCTTCGCTGAGGGCTGCCCCAGCATCGTCAAGGCGTCTCGCGTCCGCGGTATCGCGGTCTTCGTCTCGCACCGCTTCTCGACGGTGCGCATGGCGAACCTCATCCTGGTCGTCGAGGACGGAGCGATCGTCGAGCGGGGCAGCCATCGAGAGCTTGAGCGAGAAGGGCGGCGTCTATGCCGAGCTCTTCGCGCTCCAGGCCGCTGCGTACAGCTAGGGGGTGTCGTCCTCGCCGCGGCGCACGAGCGGATCGTCGCGCAGCCGCGCCGCTGCGTCGCTGCGCTCCCCCTGCTCCACCTCGCCGAGCCGGTCGTACCTCGTCTCCTCGGTGACCTCGCTCTCGAGTGCGCGTGCTTCCCGGCCGGGCACAGTTCCCTGCTCGTAGGCGAACGGGACGGTGACGGCCTCGTCGACCGCCGGGGTGTCCATCGGAGCCAGCAGCTCGGTGGGCGACTCGCTTCCGGGCGTCGGCTCGCTTCCGGGCGTCGGCTCGTACGACTCGGGCATGGGTGCACTCCAGGGGTCAGGGCGCCGGCGGCGCTTGAGGAAGAGGACTGTCAGCGCTGCGGCCAGCGCGATCAGCAGGAGCTTCATGAGCGCTCCATGCCCGGCTGGCCGGTCGGCAAACGTCAGCTACGAAGCGAGCTGATGGTGTTCGGCGGAGCGCCGAAGCCAGGGCGCGAGGAAGGCCTCGATGTCCCGGCACCCGCGCGGATCCACGAGGCGAGCGCGGACGCGCTTCTCCTGGACGACGAGAAAGGTCGGCAGGCACTCGATGCGGAAGCGCTCCAGCAGGTCGCGCCGCTCCTCGCTGTCGACCCGGACGATGTCGAAGGTCCCATGGTTGTGGCGCCGCTGGAGAACCTGCGCGAGGAATCCGTCCACACGCCGGCAGCGGCCGGAGAGCCTAGAGCCGAAGAGGACGAGCGCGGGTTTCGTCCGATGGAGGCTCCGATCTCCCGGCGGAGCGGCGAGCTGGGTCATGGCGCGACGGTAGCCACGCCCCGGTGAGGACAGGGTTCCGCTTCCTTTTAGGTCTGCTCACAAACGCCGCTACGAGACGTTCCGGCCCCAGACGATGCGGAGTCCTTCGAGGGTGAGGTACGGGTCGACCTGCTCGATCGAGCGCGCGTGCGGAGCGATCACCTCGGCGAGGCCGCCCGTCGCGATCACGCTCGGCTGTCCACCGATCTCCTTCCGCATCCGCTCGACGAGGCCGTCCACGAGCGCCGCGAAGCCGTAGACGAATCCCGACTGCAGGTTGGCGACCGTGGACGTTCCGATCGTCGTCGGGGGGGCCACGAGATCGACCTTGACGAGCCGCGCGGCGCGTGCGAACAGGGCGTCCATCGAGACCTCGACGCCCGGTGCGAGCACCCCCCCCACGTACTCGCCGGCGGGTGAGACGACGTCGAAGTTCGTGGCGGTGCCGAAGTCGACCACGATGCAAGGAGCCCCGTAGCGCTCCGCCGCGGCGACGGCATTCACGACCCGGTCGGGTCCGACCTCCCGCGGATCGTCCGTCCGCACCGGAATCCCCGTCCGCGTTCCCGGCCCCACCACGAGCAGCGGGGCGCGCGCCCAGCGCTCGGCGAACTCCTCGTATGAGCGAATGAGAGCGGGCACCGTCGAGGAGAGGCAGACGCCGGAGACGTCCTCGAGCTCGAAGAAGCCCCCGAGCGTCAGTCCGAGCTCGTCACCCGTCCGCCGTGGCTCGGTCGCAACGCGCCAATGCCGCTCCAGCCGCTCACCGTCGAAGAGCCCCAGCACGGTCTGGGTGTTGCCGACGTCGAGTGCGAGGAGCATCTAGACGAGCGAGACGTTCAGAGCGCAGGAACGAGGCGAGGCGGCCCCGAGGGCGAAGGCCGGCTTGTCCGGCCGGGAGCCCACCCTCAGCAGCACAGAAGCAAAGAGCCGAGAAGGAGGGGCTTGTGGGGGAACCATGGGTTCCCCCGCGTCATTCGTCCTCGCGCTGCAGCGTCTCGCCGATGCGCTCGGCGAGCGCCTCGGCCGTGAGCTTGGGCTCGTCGCCGTCGCCGCGCAGCTCCTCGACCGTCACATCGCTCGAGGTGTAGACCTCCGCGCGCGGGATGATCCGCGTCGGCCGGTTCTTGTCCCACACCCAGACGTCCTCCATGCGGATGTGGAAGAAGGGGTAGTTCGCCTGGGGCGTGTACTGGAAGTCGAGCTTGTTGCAGAGGTAGGTGGCGTCCTGCGTGAGGACGCAGTAGCGGAAGAGGCCGAAGACAGCCGTGTACTCCCGCTTGAGGCTGAGCTCGAGCTCGGCCTCGAACTCGTCGAGTTCGTCCAGGTGCGACATGGGGCTCATTGTAGACGCGCCAGGAGCTTCCCAACCGTTTCGCCGCCGGCGACCACGAGCCCGGGGTCGAGCTCGGCGAGCGGCTCGAGCGCGAACCGCCGCTCGCGCAGCCGGGGGTGCGGCACGGTCAGGCCGGGCTCGTCGACCTCCTCTCCCTCGTAGAGGAGCAGGTCGAGATCGATCGCACGCGGCCCGAAACGGTGCCCGTCCCGCCGACGGCCCAATCGCGCCTCGACCGCGAGGAGGCGAGCGAGCAGCTCGCGCGGAGGCAGACGCGTCTCGAGCTCTACCGCTCCGTTCAGGAAGCGCGGCTGCTCGACCAAACCGACCGGCTCGGTGTCGCGGAAGGAAGAGACCGAGACGACCTCGACCCCGTTCTCGTCGCCGAGCAGGGCGACGGCGCGCAGCAGGGTCGCCGCGCGGTCGCCGAGATTCGCGCCGAGCCCGACGTACGCACGCGCCATAACTCGACCTTAACCGCCCCGCCGGTACCCTTCTCCAATGCGCACGGCGTTGCTTGCCGGCGTCGTGCTGGCTCTTGCAGGCCCGGCGGCTGCCGCCATTCCCCCGAAGGCCGGACTCCGACCTCCACCTCCGCCGCTCGTGCCGCGCGAGCTCTCTTCGCTGCGCCCGCACGCACACGCGCTCCTTCAGCTCGAGCGGAGGCACGAGCCCGCGACCGAGCGGAGTCTACGCCGCGCGGGCGGGCAGCTCCTGTCGAGGCGGCTCCGGATCTGGCGCCTGCCGAGCGAGGCCGCCGAGAGGCTCGTTCCGCGCCTCGCGGTCGCGGGTGAGCTTCGGGAGGTCGAGGCCGACCGCCCGGTCGCCTTCCACGGGCACCTCGAAGGCGGCGATCCCTTGCTCCCGCGCCAGTGGTGGCTCAGCCGCATCGGCGCCGACCGCGCCGAGCCGCCCGGGCCGGGCGTTCCGGTCACGATCATCGACTCGGGCCTCGACGCTTCGCACCCGGAGTTCGCGGGGCGCCTCGACACGAGCCTCCTCAACGAACAGAGCGTCCTCGGACGCCGGGAGTTCCACGGCACGGGTGTCGCCTCACTGGTGGCGGCTCCGGCGAACGGCGTCGGACTCGTCGGCGTCTACCCCCGCGCCGTCATCCGGGCCTGGGACGCGAGCCCGAACGGCAGGCTCACGAGCGGAGACGTCATCGCCGGGATCGGCCGCGCCGCGGAGCTCGGGCCGGGCGTGATCAATCTCAGCATCGGCGGGCCGAATCGCGACTCGCTCGAGGAGGAGGCTGTTCTCGACGCGTTCGACCGCGGTCTCGTGATCGTGGCGGCGGCGGGCAACGATCGCGAGGACGGCAGCCCGAACACCTTCCCCGCGAACCTTCCCCACGTCCTGACCGTCGGGGCTACCGGTCCTGGCGATGCTGTCGCTGCCTTCTCGACGGAGTCGGCCGGCGTCGACGTCGCGGCGCCCGGGGAAGGCATCCCGATCGCCGTCCCGGTGTCGTACTCCCCGACCGGCTTCAGTGCCGCCAGCGGGACGAGCTTCGCCGCGCCCATCGCCGCCGGAGCGACAGCGTGGGTCTGGACCGCTCGGCCCGAGCTCGACAAGACGCAGATCATCGAGGTGATGCGCCGGTCGGCTCGCGACCTCGGCGTGCCCGGGCGTGACCGCGACACGGGCATCGGCCTGCTCGACATCCCGACGGCGCTGGCCGCACCCGCTCCCGCGTCCGATCCGCACGAGCCGAACGACGACATCGCCCAGGTGCGCGCCGGCGGGATCTTCGAGCGCGCGAAGCCACCGCTGACGACGCCCGCGCTCGGCCGCGCGAGCCTGGACGCCCGGCTGGATCTGGCGGAAGATCCGGAGGACATCTACCGGGCCTGGATTCCGGCTCGCCGGAGCCTGCTCGTGCGGGTCCGGGGCGATCGCGACGTCGACCTCCAGCTCTGGCGCGCCGAGACGACCACGGTGCAGACGCGGTCCAGCGCGATCCGGAGCAAGGATCTCCTGCGGGAGAGCGCGCGTCCCGGCTCCGGGAGCGAGACGGTCCGGTTTGCGAATCGAGGACGCCGCGGAGTCTGGGTCTACGTCGACGTCTTCCTGCGGGCGAACGGTCGCGCTACCGAGGCGAACTACACGCTCGATCTCCAGACCCAATCGGCTTAGGCGAGCGCGTGGCTCGGGTCGCGCTCGTCCTCCTGGCCCTCGCCCTGCTCGTTCCAGGAGGCGGCGCCCCTGAAGGGCAGACGACGCCCGACACGCTCGTCCAGGTCGCATGGGCCGGCGCGCCGCTCGCTACCCGGCTCCTCCGCGAGCGCGGTGGAATGCCGCTTGCTCCCGGCCTTGGAATCTGGCGCGCGCGGCCGGAAGTCGCCCGTGAGCTCGCGACGCGAGGCCTACTCCGCGTCAGCGAGCCCGACCGGCCTGCCGTCTCGCTGCGCGCGACCGTTCCCCCCGATCCCTACACGCTCGCGCAGTGGTGGCGGTCGGCAGTCGGAGCCGATCGGATCGAGCCACCCGGGCCCGGCAAGCCGGTCACCGTCGTCGACACCGGGCTCGACGCCGGCCACCCGGAGTTCGCCGGCCGGCCGAACACGATCCTCCTGAATCGGCAAGCGGTCGCGGCGGGCGATCCCAGCGGCGGGCATGGCACCGCGGTCAGCTCCGTCATCGCCGCACCGGCGAACGGCATCGGGCTGGTCGGTGTCTATCCCGAAGCGGTTCTCCAGGAGTGGGATGCCGCCACGCTCACCGTCGGCGAGCTGATCAGGGGAATCGACGCCGCAGCGGCGCGTGGCCCCGGAGTCATCAACATGAGCTTCGCGCTCGTGGAGCCGAGCGGGCTGCTCGAGAAGGCCCTGCTCTCTGCCTTCCGGCGGGGCTCGCTCCTGGTGGCCGGTGCGGGCAACGAGTACGCGAGCGGCAATCGGGTGCTGTATCCCTCGAGCTCCAACCACGTCCTGACCGTCGCGGCGACGGACGAGGCGGACGATCCGACCTTCTTCTCGAGCGCCTCGCTCGCTATCGACCTGGCCGCGCCGGGACAGAACATCCCGGTCGCCGTACCCGTCTGGGATGACCCGCTCGGCTTCTCGATCGACGACGGCACGAGCTACGCGGCTCCGATCGTCTCGGGTGCGGCGGCCTGGGTCTGGACGGCGCGTCCCGGCCTCGACAACACGCAGCTCTTCGAGCTCATGCGACAGTCGGCGAAGGACATCGGCGAGAGCGGCTTCGATCAGGCGACCGGCTACGGGCTTCTCGACATTCCGGCGGCACTCACGCGGGCGGCGGTTCCTCCCGACCCCCAGGAGCCGAACGACGATGTCGAGCACGTGCGCGCGCACGGCCTCTTCCGGGAAGCGACCGCGCCACTCACCCGCCCGGGGCGACCCGGCAGGTCGCTCGCTGCGCGCCTCGACCTGACGGAGGACCCCCAGGACGTCTACCGCGTCTGGCTTCCGGCCCGCGGCCGCGTCACGGTGACCGCGCGCGCCGACGGCAACGCCGACCTGGAGCTGTGGGAGACCTTGACCCGGAGCGTGAACGTTCGGGGAGTCGGCCGGCGCCGGAACCTCGTCGCCGAGTCGAGCCACCCGGGCGCTGGTACCGAGACGGTCTCGGCCGCGAGCCGGGGGCGAGCGGGCCGCTTCCTGTACGTCCGCGCCTTCCTCCCGAAGCGGGGCTCGCTGGCCGTCGACTACACGCTCACCGTCCGGACTGCGGCCGTGAGCGCTCGACGCTGACCCGGGGCTTTCCGTCGGCTGCGAGGCTCACGTCGGGTTTCGTGATCCGAACCGTTGCGCTGCTCGCCGGAAACCGCTCGAGCAGAGCATCCGCAATCGCAGCGGCAAGGGTCTCGAGCAGGTGGAAGCGGCTCCCTTCGAAGACCGCGCGCGCACAGGCGGCCACGTCGCGGTAGTCGACCGCCTCCTCGATCCGGTCCTCGCGGGGGAGCTCGGACAGCTCGACGGTGAGGTCGATCAGGAACGGCTGCCCCGCGCGACGCTCCTCCTCCAGCACGCCGTGATGACCGTGGAGGTTCATGCCCCGCACCTCCAGGGTGACGGTCACGAAGCGAGAGCCCGCGCTACCGTCAGGGCCTCGACGTGCTCGCGGACGTCGTGCACGCGGAGGATCGACGCGCCGCGCTCGTACGCGGCGACCCCTGCGGCGATGCTGGCGGCGGTCGAGCCCGTCTTCGCCTCGGGGTCGCCGAGCAGCCGTCCCAGCGAGCGCTTGCGCGAGAAGCCGACCAGCACCGGCCGCCCGAGCGCAAGCAGGACGTCGAGGCGCCGGACGAGCTCGAGATTCTGCTCGACGGTCTTGCCGAAGCCGATGCCCGGATCGAGGCAGATCCGCTCCTCCGGGATCCCGGCCGCCACCGCGAAGGCGAGCCGCTCCTCGAGGAAGGCGGCCACCTCGGAGGCGACGTCCGCGTAGGTCGGCCGGTGCTGCATCGTCCGGGGCTCGCCCTGCATGTGCATGAGGCAGAGGTAGGCGCCGCCTTCGGCGGCGACGCCTGCCAGGTCGGGATCGCCGCGCAGAGCGGTCACGTCGTTCACGAGCTCGGCCCCGAGCGCCAGCGCCCGCTGTGCCACGCCCGCCTTGGCCGTGTCGATCGAGATCGGCAGGCCCTCCAGCCCCTCGAGCACGGGCAAGACGCGTCGCAGCTCCTCGTCGAGCGAGACCGAGCGGGCACCGGGCCGGGTCGACTCGCCGCCGACGTCCACGATCCCCGCGCCCTCGGCGAGCTGCCGGCGGGCGGAAGCGATCGCCGCCTCGGGACGGAGGTTGACCCCGCCGTCCGAGAAGGAGTCAGGGGTCACGTTGACGATGCCCATCACGGAGGGCCGCGGGAAGCGCTGCTCGAGCGGCGGCGGCACCCGCGTCAAAAAACGCGTCGGAAGAGCGAGCACCCCGCACACACCTCGGGCGGCAGGCCGTCGCCGACGAGTCCCGCACGGAAGCGCTCGTACGGCTCGCCCCTCCAGATCGAGGCGAAGTCCTCGTCTTCGATCGACCCCAGCACCGCGCGGTCGGCGCCCATCACCATGCAGCATGGCTGCACCTTCGCGTCGTGTGTGACGTAGGCCGACTCGAAGGGCCAGTGGCAGCCGGGCTGCCCGGGGGGTCGCGGCCGCGCGGCCACCTCCGCCAGAACCGGGAGCCTGAGCTCGACCCCGAGGCGCTCGGCCTCCTCGCGCGCTCGGGCGAACGTCGCTTCCCCGAGCGCCGCCGGCTCCTGCCAGAGCGCCTCTGCCTCGGCGAACTCTCGGATCGCGCGGTAGGAGCCGGCAGGATCGGTGTCGCTGAAGGAGTGCGAGAGGTTCTGCACCCAGAGGTGCCCAACGCCCCACTCCGACGCCAGCCGGACGACGGCGGGCAGCTCGTGCAGGTTCCGGCGCATGGCGACGAACACGAGCATGACGAACGGCAGGTCTGCTTCGAGGCGGCGCATGGTCTCGACGAGCGCGCACACGTGCTCGCTGACCAGCGCGAAGTCTCCGCCGTCGCGAATGCCCTCGTAGGTCGCGGGGGTGGCGCCGTCGAGGGAGACGTGCAGCCAGTCGAGGCCGGCGCGGACGAGGCGCTCGGAGGCGGGCGGCGTGAGCAACGTCCCGTTCGTGTTGAAGCCGACCCGAATCCCCCTGGCGGTTGCGTATTCGACCATTGCGAGGAGGTCGGGCGCGAGCAGCGGCTCCCCGAGCCCCTGGAGCGTCAGCTTCTCGAGCTGGGGTAGCGCGTCGACGAGCGAGCGGAAGGTGTGGAAGCACATCGCCCCGCTACGCTTGCCGAGCTTCGGCCGATAGCGAACGAGGCACATGCGGCAGGCGAGGTTGCACGCGCCCGTGACCTCGACCTGAAGCTCGGTCGGAAGCGGCGGAGGATCCGAAGTGGCGTAGATTTCGCGGGTGATCGTACGATGGGCTGCGGCGCTCTGCATTCTCACACTCCTCGCCGGCTGCGGCGGAAGTGAGGAAGCGAGGGAGGAAGACTACGCGCGTGGAAACGCTGCGCTCCTCGAGACGCTGCCGCTTCCCGACGGAGCCTCCGAGATCAGGACCGAGACCGAGGGCTACGAGCCGACGGCCTACGCGACCAATGCGCGCTTCCGGGCGGCCAAGGGCACGACGGCCAAGGGACTCGCCGGCTTCTATTTCGAGCAGCTCCGTCCGCGTTGGCGGCTCGTCGAGCGAAGCGTCTACCCGCAGGCGAACGGCAACTCGATCGTCATCCTCGGCTTCCGGCAAGGCGAGGCAGGGGTCTGGCTGAACACGGCCGACCTCCACGCCACCGGCCAGTTCGAGCTGATCGTCGACCACCGAGCCTGGAAAACCCCGCGCTCGTAGCGCCTACAGAACCTCTACGGGGTCAGACCCCGCCGGCGGCTTCGGGCGGCGGCGGCTGCATCGTCGCTCCGGGCAGAGGGAAGGGCTTCGGCTTCGGCTGGGGCAGCCGCTTCCGCTCCTCGTCGACCGCCTTCGGCTCCTCGACCGGGGTCTCGTCGACGAACACGTCCTCCTCGGCGTCTCCCGCGAGGAGCCGCTCGAACTGATCCTTGTCGATCGTCTCACGCTCGATCAGGATCGCGGAGATCTGGTGCAGCTCGGTCATGTGCTCGCTGAGCACACGGCTGGCCGTGTTGTGCGCCTCCTCGATCACGCGCCGAATCTCGTCGTCGATCTCGCGCGCGATCTCGTCGGAGTAGTCCGGCTCGTTGCCCATCTCGCGCCCGAGGAACGGCATGTCCTGGTTGCGCCCGAGCACGCGCGGGCCGAGCTTCTCACTCATGCCGAAGCGCATGATCATCTGCTTGGAGGTGTGGGTGACCTTCTCGAGGTCGTTGGCCGCGCCCGTCGTCACTTCGTGGAAGACGAGCTCCTCGGCCGCACGCCCGCCGAGCGTCATGGCAAGCTGATCCATGAGCGCTGACTTCGTCGTCAGGTAGCGATCCTCGCGTGGGAGCGAGATCGTGTAGCCGAGCGCCTGCCCGCGGCTGATGATCGAGATCTTGTGTACCTCGTCGGTGTGCTCGAGGTAATAGCCGACGAGGGCGTGGCCCATCTCGTGGTAAGCGGTGATCTTGCGCTCGAGCTCCGAGAAGAGGCGCGTCTTCTTCTCCGGGCCGGCGATCACCCGCATGATCCCTTCCTCGAGCTCCTTCTGACCGATCGTCTTGCGGCCATGCCGGGCCGCGAGGAGGGCAGCCTCGTTGATCAGGTTCGCAAGGTCGGCGCCGGTGAAGCCCGGGGTGCCGGCGGCGAGCGTGTCGAGATCGATCTCGCTCGCGAGCGGCTTGCCCTTCGAGTGTACCTCGAGAATCTTGCGGCGGCCGTTCCGGTCGGGCCGGTCGACGACGATTTGCCGGTCGAAGCGGCCGGGGCGGAGCAGCGCCGGGTCGAGGATGTCGGGCCGGTTCGTGGCCGCGATCAGGATGATGTTGTCCTTCAGCTCGAACCCGTCCATCTCGACGAGGAGCTGGTTCAACGTCTGCTCGCGCTCGTCGTGACCACCGCCGAGACCCGCACCGCGATGGCGTCCGACGGCGTCGATCTCGTCCATGAAGATGATGCAGGGCGAGGCTTGCTTGGCCTGCTCGAAGAGATCGCGGACACGGCTCGCGCCGACGCCCACGAACATCTCGACGAAGTCGGAGCCCGAGATCGAGAAGAACGGCACACCCGCCTCGCCGGCGACCGCGCGCGCGAGCAGCGTCTTGCCGGTGCCGGGCGGTCCGTACAGGAGGACGCCCTTCGGAATCCGCGCGCCGAGCGCCTGGAACTTCTTCGGGTTCTCGAGGAACTCCTTGATCTCGTGCAGCTCCTCGACCGCTTCGTCCACGCCGGCCACGTCCTTGAAGCCGATCTTCGGCGAGTCGGGTGTCATCCGCTTGGCGCGGCTCTTGCCGAAGCTCATGACCTTGGAGCCGCCTCCCTGCATCTGGTTCATGAGGAAGATCCAGAAGGCGATGATGATGACGAATGGCAGAAAAGCTGTCAGCAGCGACCACCAGGGCGAGGAACCGGTGCCCTTCGAGTCATAGGTGACGTCGGCCGCGTCAAGCCTCCGCTCGAAGCGGATCTGCGAGTCGTTGCTCGGGTAGTTGACGACGATCTTGTTCTGCTCGGTGCCCACGAGCTCGGCGGTGATCGACTGCTTCCGCGGGTCGAAGGTGATCTTTTCGATCCGATCGGGAGTGCCGTCGACGATTGCGATCAGCTCGGAGTAGGTCTTCTTCTCCGCCTTGTTGTCGTCCCCCGTGAGCGTGTTCATCGCCACGTAGGCGAGCACGACGATGATGATCAGGGGAAACAGGGCGCTCCGGAAGAACCGGTTCATGGGCTGAGGGTAGCAGCGTGCACCCGCCTTGCCGAGCCTCCGCCGGGGCGGTTAACCCCGAGTTAACCGCTCTCTCAGGATCAGGCTTCGGGAATCAGATCCGGATGCAGCGTGCCGACGTAGGGCAGATTCCGGTACCGCTCGGCGAAGTCGAGCCCGTAGCCGATCACGAAACGGTTCGGAATCTCGAAGCCGATGTAGCGCACCCCCACCTCGATCTCGCGCCGGCCCGGCTTGGTCAGGAGCGCACAGACCTCGAGCGAGGCGGGCTCGCGAGCCTTGAGGTTCCGCATCAGATAGGAGAGGGTGAGGCCCGAGTCGATGATGTCCTCGACCACGAGGACGTGCTTACCCTCGATGTTGATGTCCAGGTCCTTCAGGATGCGTACGACGCCGGAGGAGTCGGTCGCAGCGCCGTAGCTCGAGATGGCCATGAAGTCGATCTCACAGGGAACGCTGAGCCGCCGCATCAGATCGGCCATGAAGAACACCGCTCCCTTGAGAACGCCGATCAGGAGCAGCTCGCGCCCCTGGTAGTCGGCCGACACCTCGTCCCCGAGCTCCTCGATGCGCCGTTGCAGGGTTGTCTCGTCGATCAGCACGGTGTCGACCGCGCGCTCGAGCTCGCCCTGCGTCACGCCTCCTCCAGCGCGCGGATTCCGTCGGCGGCGACCAGGCCGGGAATGGCCACGACCTCGTCGCCCCGCACCACCAGGGGCCACGCCTCGCGCGCGGAGCGCGGGATCTTGGCGTCGACGAACACGTCCTGCACCTTCTTTCGGCGTCCGGCGAGCCGGTCGCCGGCACGCCACCCGCGTACTGTAAGCCCCGGCAGGTCGGACTCGATCGTCCAACCGCCCCAGCGCGCCCGGCCGCGGACAGGCACGGGCGCTCGCTCGAGCCAGACCCGGTCGTACTCGCGCACTGCCTGCACGCCCGAGCCGAGATCGACGCGGCTCGAGCCGAGCTCGGACGCGAGCAGGCGGCGCAGCGCCTCGTCCAGGCCCCGCGGAAGCGGCGCGCGCTCGTCGGCGAGTGCGAGCAGGTTGCGATCCGCCGCGGGATGGATCCGCCGCAGCAGGGGCAGGATCTCGTTGCGGATCAGCCCCCGCTGGGTGGCGCTGTTCGACGAGTCGCGCCGGAAAGGGTGGCCGGCAGCGGTGCAGTAGGCATCGGTCTCGTCGCGCCAGAGCGTGAGCAGCGGGCGGACGACGCCGTCCTCGCGCTTCGGCTTGATCCCCTTGGTCGTTCCGCTCGAGACGAGGCGGGCGAGGACCGTCTCGACCTGATCCGACGCCGTGTGACCGCTGGCGCGGACGTGCTCGCGCGCGTACGTGTAACGGACATCGCGCAGATCGGCCTCGCTGAGCCCTCGTCCGTCCGCCTCCATCACCTGGGCGCCGAAGCGGTCTCTGCAGAAGCGCGCATCTTCTTCGGACTCCTCCTCGCGCAGCTTGTGGTTGACGTGGAGCGCGGAGACTCGATAGCCCAGCGCCTTGAGGACGAGCCAGAGGCACGTCGAGTCGGCACCGCCGGACACGAGGCACGTCACGTCGCCGCCCGGCTCGATCAGCGCGTTGCGTCGGATGTCGTGCTCGACGCGGGCTTCGACGGCCGCAGGCTCCATCGAGTCATTCTCGCAGGCGGGGTTGCGCACCGGACGAGGGGCTACCCCTCGAAGATACGTCTTTCGGTCAATAGATCGGCAGCGCGACCGTTGTTACCGTCGTCGCCATGCACAGCCCCCTCGCGGATTCATCCCCACCGATTACCGAGCGCCAGCGGCAGGTAGTGGAACTCATCGCCGCAGGTTGCTCGAACGAAGAGGTCGGCGAGCGCCTCGGCATCTCACCTCGAACCGCCAAGGCCCACTGCGACGCTCTTCGTCAAAAGCTGGGAGTGGAGAGACGACGTCAGATCCCGGTCGCGTACCGGGTTCTCACTGGACGCGATCCACTCTCATGCACCCTCGAGCCCGCAAAAGCTGGCTTGGGGAACTGACGGCACGCGTGCCCGCGGGGCTCCGGCTCCGCGGGCACGGCGTATTCCGGCACTTGGAGGCGGAGGCCGGTTCGGTTAGCTTTCTCCCACTTGAAGGTGGGAGTTTCTCCCGAATGACGCCAAAGACTGCAGATCACGAGGTAATCGGCGCCGGTCGCCACATCATCGAGCGGCCGCGGCTGATTCGGCTGCTGGACGAGACGACCGCCCGGATCATCATGCTCGTGGCGCCTGCAGGATATGGGAAGACCACGCTGGCTCGACAGTGGTTGGGTGCTGGGAACCGGACTCATGCGTGGTATGCGGGGAGCTCGGCGTCTGCGGATGTTGCTGCACTCGCTGCGGGCCTCGCGGACGCTGTAGCTGCCGTACTGCCTGCAGCAGGGCGCGGCGTCCGCGAGCTTCTCCAGGCCAGTCCTTCTCCCGAAGCGATGACGCAGCGGGTGGCGGAGCTTCTTGCGGAAGACTTCCAGGGCTGGCCGCCTGACGCCTGGCTCGTGATCGACGACTATCACTTCGCTTGGGAATCACCGGCAAGCGAACAACTCATCGATTCACTCGGAAGAAACACCAAGGTCAGGCTCTTACTAACAAGCCGCAAACGGCCATCTTGGGCAAGCGCTCGGAGACTCCTTTACGGAGAGATCGCCGAAGTCAGCTTCACTACGCTCTCGATGGATCCCGAGGAAGCTGCTCGAATACTCGCGGACAAAAATCCGGATGAAGTGCCAGAGCTCCTTGCTCGAGCAGAAGGTTGGCCCGCGGTACTTGGGCTCGCGGCTCTAAGTACGGATCGCATACTCCCCCGTGGCCAGGTTCCTTCGCGCCTATTCGCGTTTTTCGCCGAAGAACTCTACCAGGCGGTACCTGATGAGCTTCGGTCTCACCTAGCTGCTCTTGCGATCTTACCTCGGGTCACCCCCGACTTGGCGATCCTACTCTTTGGCCCGCGAGCGCACGCGATCCTCGCGCGGGGAGAAGAGGTTGGTTTTCTGACCCAAATCCGAGAGGGTCATCGGGAACTTCATCCGCTTCTTCGCAACTTCCTCGTTGAGAGGCTCGTCTCCGACGACCCTCGGGAGGCCGCCGCCTTCGTCGATAGAGCCAGTGCTCTCCTCGTCGAAAGGCAACTATGGGACGACGTGTTCGATCTCGCCGAGCGGTTCAAACGTCCTGATCTCCTTGAGGCCCTGCTCATCACTGCTTCACCGCAACTTCTCGTTGAGGGGCGTCTCCCCACCTTAACGAAGTGGCTCGCGGCGGCAGCAAACATCGCATCACCTGCCGTCGACCTCGTGCATGCCGAACTCGCCCGGCGCCAAGGAGACTATGTCAAGAGCGAAGTGTTGGCTCTCGAAGCGGCACGCCTTCTTCCTAGAGACCACGCTCTTACTGCGAGAGCCTTCCTCTGCGCCGGGCAGAGCGCCCACCTTCTTGATCGTGAAGAAGCGGCAGCGAAGCACTTGGCACGCGCGCGGGCGCTTGCTGATGATCCTCTACTCAAACTTGAGGCGATCAGAGGAGAGTTCATCGTCGCAGTGGCTCGTGAAGCCCCCGATGCGTTCGACAAATTTGCACAATTCGAACGCTTGTGCTCACCCTCACCTCTCGATCAGGTTCGACTGGCGACCGCGAGATTATCGCTAGCGCACCACTTCGCTGGGGCGATGGGCGGTATCCAGAATGCTATATTCTACGCGAACCGAGCGGAGCCCTTGATTCCTCGACTTGCTGATCCACTTATACGCACGTCATTTCTCAATCGCTATGCCTACAGTCTATCGCTACTAGGGCAGTATCACGAAGCGCTCGTGACTATCGCACGGTTGTTTACAGAAGCGGACAAATATGAGCTTCCGTTTGTTCGCCCCTACGCTTATGTGACGAAAGCCGCCGCACTTCTCGGACT
>Ga0136617_10001882_pt1 | contig 18711 bp, 18 predicted proteins | sample AntDrymUQ3222106_2_FD_129672 | JGI IMG/M metagenome (GOLD analysis project Ga0136617, IMG submission 129672) | Polar desert sand microbial communities from Dry Valleys, Antarctica - metaG UQ322 (21.06) | ecosystem: Environmental > Terrestrial > Soil > Desert | place: Antarctica: Dry Valley... | reverse complement strand
GTAGGAAACAGAATCGTCGAAGCACGGTACACCGGCGTGTTGACCGCACCGCCATGCCTGCGCGGCGAACGTCCGATGTGGCCGACGGTAGTGGCGGGCTTGCGCGGCGGCGGGTCATTCATCGCGCATAGTGAGCGAGTCAGGTGCGGCCAGTCCCAATCCTGCGCGAATCGCGCGAACCTGCTCGTCGATCTCAAGGCGAATGTCGACCGTCAGCGCATCGTCGGGCTCTTCGAGGGTTGCGAGCTGCGACGGCAGCAGTGCGGCGGGCATGTAGCGGTGCCGGCGGCGAGCAAGCCGCGCGGCGAGAGTCGCCTCGCTGCCCCGCAGATAGACAAAGCGGACGTCACCCGCATGTTGCAGACGTTCGCGATAACTGGCTTTGAGCGCTGAACACGCGACGATCGCACTCTCGCCGCGGCTTGCGCGCTCCCGCGACGCCGCCACGATACGATCGAGCCACGGCCAGCGATCGGCGTCGGTCAACGCTTCCCCCGCCGCCATCTTGGCCACGTTCTCCGGCGGATGGAGATCGTCGGCGTCGCAAAACGGCCAACCGAGCGATTCCGCCAATGCTTGGCCCACCGTCGTCTTGCCGCTGCCGGTGACCCCCATGACGATGACGATCACGTGCGGTCTCGGCCAGGATCGACTTTGTTGCCGCCGGGATTGACGGCGTGGCCGCCAAAGCTCTGCCGCATCAACGCTAAGAGCTTGTTGGCAAAATCACCTTTGTTCTGACTGCCAAACCGCGCCATCAACGCGAGCGAGAGCACCGGCGCAGGTATCCCCTGCTCGACCGCTTCGTTGACGGTCCACCTGCCTTCACCCGAATCGGCGACGAAGGGCGCGACGTCGATCAGCGGCGCATCGCGGGCGAGAATCTCCGCGGTCAGGTCAAGCAGCCACGAGCGCACGACGCTGCCGTGCCGCCACACCTCTGCAATGGCGGCGATGTCCAGGTCGAGCTCGCGCTTTCCTTCCATCAGTGCAAAGCCTTCGGCCAACGCCTGCATCATCCCGTACTCGATGCCGTTGTGGATCATCTTGACGAAGTGCCCCGAGCCGGCGGGACCGCAATGCAGCCAACCGCGATCTGTCGCTGGCGCAAGAATGCGCGCAAAGGGTTCGACACTGCGCGCGGCCACGGCGCTGCCGCCAAGCATCAACGCGTAGCCGTCGTTCAAGCCCCACACACCTCCCGATACGCCACAGTCGACGAAATGCAGTCCCGCGGCCGCAAGTGCGGTCGCGCGCCGCTGCGAATCTTTGTAATTGGCGTTGCCTCCGTCGACGATGACATCGCCCGCGGCCAACTCGGGCCACAGCTCTTGGATCGCCAGCTCGGTGGCGCCGCCGGCCGGCACCATCAGCCACACGACGCGTGGCGGCGCGAGCCCGCGCGCAAGCTCGATCACCGAGGATGCACTCGCGATGGCGCTTTCAGCTGCCAGAGCCTCACACGTGGCCGGGTCGGGGTCGAAACCGACGACTCTCACGCCACCACGCGCGAGCCGGCGCGCCATGTTGCCGCCCATGCGCCCCAGACCGACCAGACCGATTTGCATTTTGCATCCGCGAGATTTAACCCAAGCGCACGATGCTACCGAAACGCGACGGCGCGCGCCACGTGCGTCGCTTACGGTCGTGGTTCAGTCTCAGGCCGGGTCGGTTGATCCGTCAACTGGACCACTACCCGCTTATTCCCTAAGGGATACGTTGTGCGCTGCGCGAAGCGTAGATGGAGGCGCCGACGATCAACACCGCTCCTGCAATCGTGCGCCAATCGGGTATCTCGTCCAACAGCAGCACGGCGAGGGCGATTCCGTAAACGGGTTCCAACGCTGCCACCATACTCGCGGTGTGCGCGGTCAGTTGAGCGAGACTCGCGATGAAGAGCGTATGCGCGAGCGCCGTGCAAAGTACGCCGAGCACCAAGAGCAACGTCAGCGATTCCATCGAGACAGTGCCCCCGACACCGTGCCACGCCAACGCCGGCAGCAGCCATAGTGCCGCGAAGGCGTTCTGCCATAACGCAATTCCGATAGCGGAATGGGTATTGCGCAGGCCGCGATTACGTACGGCCAACAGCGCGAATGAGAGTCCGGACAGAACGCCCCATGCTAATCCGAGTGCGACACCACTGTCCCAGGAATCGACCGGCACGAGCAGCGCGAGCCCCAGCGTCACGGCGAGTGCGGTGACCGCATCGGTGCCTCGCCATCTCCGACCCAGTTGCAGGCGCTCGAGCAGCAGCACGAATAACGGAAAGCTCGCGTAGCCGAGGAGCCCGATCGCGACCGTCGACACCTTGATGGCGACGAAAAACGCCACCCAGTGCAACGCCAGAACGCCGCCGTTAACGATAAGCGCCAGCGACGGACGGCCGTTGTTTTCGCGGGCGAGCGTCGCTACGAGCGCCAGGGTCGCTGCGGCAATCAGTGTGCGGCCAACAACAATGGCCACCGCCGATAGCGCCACCCATTTACCAAAGAGCCCCGCAAAGCCAAACAGCATGACGGAAACGTGCAGTGCGAAGAGAGAGGTGGCGGTGGACATCCGTGGGTCTTGCTTCGGCCAGCAAGGGATGAGAGAGGCATCCGCCGAGCGCGCATTTTGCCACTGCGCAAGGCGGATGCAGTGGCGCCCGACGGGATTCTTCGCTTCGAGCGCGCGGTCGAAGCCGCAAGTGCGAGTGGGAGCGGCGACGAGAACCCCGGTGCGGTTTGGTAGTGGGCGACTAGAGGAATGGCCCTGAGCCACGACTCGTGTGCCAAAGTGCTAACACCTCAACTTGACTATGGCGGACACGATAGTAGAGAGCAGCTTGGTCGATGGTGGGCCTGCGCTTGCTTCGTAACCTGGACTTTCACGGCCTCGTTAGCCGTGGCGACGAGCGAGTCTCGCTAAAACCTCTTCTGCGGAAACTGTTTCCCCACGATCAGCCTCAGCGATAGAAAGGAGCAGTTCCGCCTCCTCCTCTGGGGATAACGTAAAGCCGCCTTCCCGATCCTTGGTCAACACAGTTACCGTCGCCCCCTCTTCCAGCGTCACGCCCTCAAGTACGACCTGACCACCGACCACCTTTCCAGTAGCTATCTTCATAGGGACGAGAATACTCCGATCCGTGAGCCGCGTGGACTGACGCCGAACGCTCGCATCGAGCGGGCGCCGACGCCACGTGCCATTGCGCACGCCGGCGTGCGCTAGAATCGAACCGGGTCCAATCGCGGCGTCACCGGCGCAGCACACACGAGCACCAGGGAGGAAATCATGCCGTCGCCGGTCGCCGCAGCGAAGGTCATCGAAGCCGTTCGCAAGTATCCGGGCACCCGCGTCAAAGTCGCCGTGTCGGACATTGACGGCATTTTGCGCGGCAAGTACCTGCACAAAGATAAATTCGTTTCCGCGACGGAAAGCGGCTTCGGCTTCTGCGACGTCGTCTTTGGCTGGGACTCGCAGGACGTCTGTTACGACAACACGACGTTGACCGGCTGGCAGCACGGTTTCCCGGACGCGGTGGCACGCGTCGATCTCGGCACGCATCGCCATGTGCCCTGGGACAACGGCGTGCCTTTTTTCCTCGGGGATTTTGTCTCGACGAAGAACGGCCGCGAGGTCCCCCACCCCGTGTGCCCACGGCAGGTGTTACGACGCGTGCTGCGGCGGGCAGAGAAAATGGGATTCACCGCGATGTGCGGGATGGAATTCGAGTGGTTCAACTTTCGTGAGACACCGCAGTCGTGGGCGGACAAGAAAGGCGTCGGCCCGACCCCCCTGACGCCCGGCATGTTCGGCTATTCGTTGTTGCGCGCGAATGCTTCGCAAGCGTTCTTCGAGGCGCTCTTTACCGAAATGCAAGCCTTCGGCGTCCCGATCGAGGGATTGCATACCGAGACGGGTCCGGGCGTGTACGAGGCGGCGCTCTTATTTTCTGAAGCGCTCGAAGCAGCGGACCGCGCGATCCTGTTCAAAACCGGGGCAAAGGAAATCGGTGCCCGCTACGGCATCATGCCAAGCTTCATGGCCAAATGGAGTGCCCAGTATCCGGGGTGCTCGGGGCATATCCACCAATCGCTGTCGGATGGCAAAAAGAATCTTTTCTACGATGCCAAAGGCCGGCATCGAATGAGCAAACTATTCGAGCAGTATCTGGCGGGCCAGGTAACGACCTTGTTGGAATTCGCGCCCATGTTCTGGCCGACGATCAACAGCTACAAACGGCTGGTCGACGGTTTCTGGGCGCCGGTCAAGCCGACCTGGGGCGTCGACAACCGGACCGCGAGCTTCCGGGTCATCGCCGGTTCGAGCAAGTCGACGCGGCTCGAAACACGCTGCCCGGGTGCGGACGTCAATCCGTACCTCGCGATGGCCGCCGTGCTAGCGGCCGGATTGTCAGGAGTCGAACGCCGCTTGAAACTTACGGCAGAACCGATCACCGGCACCAATCAGGGCGGAGAGAGCATTCCGCGCGCGCCGCGCACGTTGATCGAGACGACGCAACTCTTCAAAGTGTCCGTAGCCGCGCGAGATTGGTTCGGTGATGAATTCGTCGATCATTTCGCAGCGACACGCGAATGGGAATGGCGGCAGTGGCTCGATGGCGTGACCGATTGGGAGCTGAAGCGCTATTTCGAGATCATCTGACATGATATTTATGCTAGAACGCCGATGACGAACATCGCTCGCTTCAGTTTCCCCACGACGATTCATTTCGGCGCCGGCGCGCGCAAGCTTCTCGCAGCGCACCTCGTCGCGGAAGGAGTCAGGCGCCCGCTGCTCGTCACCGACCGCGGCGTCGCCGCGTTACCGTTGCTCCCGCAACTGTTGGCCGAACTGCCTGGGCTTGCCGTTGGCGTCTTTGCCGACCTTGGCGGCAACCCGGTGCGTTCGCACGCCATGCGCGGCGCGCAGGCGTATCGCGACCATCGTGCCGACGCGGTGATTGGCGTTGGCGGCGGTGCGGCGCTCGACGTCGCGAAGGCCGTCGCGCTTATGGCCGCACATCCTGGCGATATTCTCGAATACGCGTGGGATCACCCACACGTCCGGCCAATCGACCAATCGATCCCGCATTTTGTGGCGGTGCCGACGACAGCGGGAACCGGTTCGGAAGTCGGTCGCTCGGCGGTCATCTCCGACGACGAGACGCACATCAAGAAGATCATTTTCTCGCCGCGGTTGTTGGCCAAAACAGTGTTCGCCGATCCCGAGTTGACCCTCGACCTGCCTGCGTCGATTACCGCAGCGACGGGGATGGACGCGCTGACGCACAATGTCGAATCATATTTATCGCCGGCTTACCATCCGCTATGCGACGGCATCGCGCTGGAAGGCGTGCGGATCGCGGCGCGTGCGTTGCCCGTCGCCGTCCAAAATGGGCGCGATCTGCAGGCGCGATCGGACATGCTGATGGCCTCGTTGATGGGCGCCATCGCCTTCCAGAAGGATTTGGGTGCCGTGCATTCGTGCGCGCATGCGCTGTCCACGGTCGTCGACATGCATCACGGACTCGCCAACGGCATCATGATCGACCATGTGATGCGGTTCAATCTTCCGGCGGCGACGGACAAGCTCGCTGAGCTCGCGCACGTCGCGCGTGCGCCACACGGGGAGACCGGCACGCCGAAGGCGCGCGCGAACGCGTTTATCGATTGGCTAACTGATCTTAAGGGCAGGCTGGGCATTCCGGCGCAACTATCGGAATTTACCGCGACGCAACGCGTGCAGCGCAGCGACTTGCCGAGGCTCGTAGCCGTCGCCGTTGCCGACACTTGCCATCAGACGAATCCGCGCACCTGCACGCAGGCAGATTTCGAGCGTCTCTTCGCAGCGGCGTTCTAAGCACACAATCGCAACCCAATCCCGATGGCTGCGTGCGACCCGTTGCTGTCCGTCGCCCCTGGAGGAGCGGACGCTCGCAGCGCGCTATTTCTTCTTCTCCAGGAGCAGCGTCGCCTCCTTGCGCAATATTGGAAGAAGGCGTTTCGCGGCCTTCGCCAGGAGCCAAGGCAACGACACTTCGATGCGCAACACGTCGTCCAGGACTTCAATGCTCCCCGCGGCAGTTTGGCCGAGCGCGCGCATGCGGAAGCGCAATGTATCGCCTTCCCAAGTCTCCTGCTCGACCGCGATCATTGGCCCGAGGTGACCGCTGGTGCGCGCGAAGCCTTCTTTGACACGGCGGACCGCCTCGAGCTTCCCGAGATGATGGCCGACGGTGACCGTAACGGTATCGCTCACGGAATCTGTAACTGCGTTGCGTGGACATGCATGCTCGCATTATGATCGAACCGCGATCGCGGCAGCGCTCAAGGCGTCGCGGTCACTCTTGCTCAGAATGCGGCGACCAAACCCACTGGGCAAGCGACGCGGATCCCGTCTGCGGAAGAGCAGAACGTCGTGTGGCGCCGAAAACGCTTCGGGTGGCTTGCGCTAACAAACGACCGCTTCAAGTATTGTTCCTGTGCGCCCGCTCCTGGCCGTTTCCAGGCTGTCGAGACAGCGCAATTCCAGTCGTCTACCACAAACCGTTCGAACAACTGCGTCTGATCGAGTATTGGTCTCGCAAACCGCCCTTCGCCGGCGCCTCTTCACCTGCGCTCGATCATCAGCCGACGTTGTGGTCGTGGATTCATGCGGCGTTGGTCATGCCGGCGAGGTCTGCGCATCACTGCCTGCCAAACTCTTGTTTGGGTCTATGCCACACAGGGCGATCACTTCCGTTGCCAGATCCGCATCAACAGTAGTAATCTCGTTCATGACTTCCCCTCTCATTTCAGATTGATGGACAACGCTTCAATCTTGGCAGGTCGATGCCGTTCGGTTCCACCCTTCGAGTAGGGGAAGTCCTTCTTTTCGTTGGACGCCACAACGATGGGGAAATGTCCCTACTGCAACCGTGCCGCTATGAGCCTCTGGCGTAAGTCGGCACTCGGTCCTGGGCGTGCGGTCAACTGTCAATCGTGCGGGAAAAAGATATCGGCACACTGGACTGCCATCTTTGCGGCGATCCCCGCCTTTTTGGGCGGTTTCGCTCTCATGAAGTCTGAATCGTTGCCCCTAGGAATTGCGGCGGTCGTAGGAGGGGTCCTCCTTATGGGTATCCTCCACACATACTTGGTTCCTCTCGTGCGAAGCGACGCCTAGCATTGCGTATATCGACTCCCTCCGTTAGCGACGCTTTGTCCAGTCCTTCGACGTCCGTAGCTGCGTCCCACGGCCCGCGTATGTCCAACCGCACCTGCTGGATCGGCGTTGTCTCTCGGTCCCACGTCCAGATTGGCGTGAAGGGCGGCTTCATCCAGCTCAACCATGGAAAGAAGGCGCCGCTGCAAAAATTCCATGCTGGCGACGGCTTGGTCATGTATTCGCCTCGCACGTCTTATCCCGATGGTGAGCCTCTTCAGTCGTTCACCGCCAGAGGCTCAATCGCGTCGGGGGAGATCTATCAAGTCGAAATGTCCTCCGATTTCAAGCCATTTCGAGTAGACGTGCGCTTTTCGACCTGTCACGAGGCTCCGATCAAGCCGATGATCGACAAGCTCTCGTTCATCACGAACAAGACGCATTGGGGTGCTGCATTCGCTTTGGTCACCTCAAGATTCCGGCCACCGACTTTGCGCTCATCGCCAAAGCAATGGGCTGTTCCGCACTTGCCGGAAATGCGCTCGAACCCCTTCAACCGCGCGGATAGGTGACCGCCGACCCGGTACCGGCCGCTCATGTCAACATTGAGTGTCAGGTCAGTCGAGCGTATCAGGAGCCCTTGCCAATGAACGAGGTGAATCTCGAAGCGAAGTTGGCTCTGTTTTCGGAACACTGGCAGCCGCGAACGGTGTCCCAGTTCAATGGACACGACATCATGGTCGTCAAAGCCAAGGGTGAGTTTGTCTGGCACAGGCACGACGACACTGACGACTTCTTTCTCGTGCTCAAGGGCAGTCTCACAATCGAGCTGCGCGACGGTAAAGTCAACCTGGGGCCTGGCGAACTGTTCGTCGTGCCCAAAGGGGTTGAGCATCGCCCCGTTGCCACGGAAGAGGTTCACATTCTGCTCATCGAAGCTTCCGGTACGCCCAACACGGGCAATGCCGCCACTGCGGCCGCACGTCGGGTCATCTAGAATCTCGATGCAGGTAACATGAGCGTCGACGTGGAATCGATCGGGCGGATGAGTCTTGTTCGACCCACCATTCACCATTTGCCCTGGTACGTGGATGCGTTGCAGCGTGATTGGTCTCCCGACAACGTGAGAGGCGCTGCCGCCGCACGCGAAGAACTCGAGCAAATTCGCAGTAATCCTGACGAGTTCATCGAACGTCTCGTTGATCGTGAGGCGAAGGGGCCACCCGTTGTACTTCCGGATGGGTCCGCCTTTCCACGCTTGCCCGGCTATCGGCTATGGCTGTGGGACGACGAATTTTGCGGCTCTATCGGTTTTCGCTGGCAACCTGGAACATCAGCGCTCCCGGCTCACGTTCTTGGGCATATCGGCTATGCGGTCGTTCCGTGGAAACGGCGTCTAGGGTATGCCACGCGGGCGCTTCGGTTACTGTTGCCGCACGCTCGAAGCGAAGGCATGACGTACATCGAAATCACGACCGATCCGGACAATCTTGCGTCGCAAAAGGTCGTTCTCGCCAACGGCGGAGTGCTGGTTGAACGGTTTCGAGAGCCTGCGCAATACGGCGGCCGCGACGGGCTTCGCTTTCGTATCAACTTGTTAAGTCCAGGTGCTTGCAATGCCTGACATGGCGTGTGCCCGGCCGCCGCGGGAAGGCGTCTTCTTTTTACCAGCGTGGCGTGCCGGCAACTTAAGCATTTACCGATAGAACGTCCGTGAAAATCGTCAATCCTGCTAGCGGTGCCGTCTTCGCCGAAGTCCACGCCGACAACGAAAAAGCGGTTCGTGCGAAGTACGAGCGCGCGCGGGCGGCACAGCCGAAGTGGGCAGCTACCCCCATCCGCAAGCGACTTGCAGCGATCCGTGCGTTTCGCGCCGAAGTGCTCGCGCGGCAGAGCGAGCTTGCAAAAACGCTGACCTTGGAGGTCGGCAAGCCAATCCGGCAATCGCGCAACGAATTAAATGGCGTACTGCCGCGAATCGATTTCTTCGTCGCCGAGTCGCAACGCGCATTACGCGAGCAGAAGGTACACGCCGATGCTAAAGGCCGCTTGGAGGAACGGATCGTCCATGCGCCGCTGGGTGTGGTCGCCAACATCTCCGCGTGGAACTATCCCTATTTTGTCGGTGCCAACGTCTTTGTGCCGGCACTCATCGCCGGCAACGCCGTCTTGTACAAGCCGTCGGAATACGCAACGCTGACTGGCCAGCGCATCGCCGACATGCTGCACGCGGCCGGCGTACCGGAGGACGTTTTCGTGGTGGTGCTAGGCGACGGCAAGACCGGCGCGGCATTGGTGCGGCAACCGGTCGATGGCGTCTTCTTCACGGGCTCGTTTGCAACCGGGGCGGCCATCGCCGCCGGCACCGGGCGCCGGATGATCAAGACGCAACTCGAATTGGGCGGCAAGGATCCGATCTACGTGTGCGAAGACGTCGATCCGAAAAATGCCGCTGCCGCGCTCGCCGACGGTGCCTTCTACAACACCGGGCAGTCGTGCTGCTCGGTTGAGCGCATCTACGTGCACGAAGGCGTCTATGATGAATTCGTCGCGGCGTTCGTCGCGGCGGTGGCGGCGTTCAAGGTCGGCGACCCTCTCGATGAAGCGACCTACATCGGTCCCCTGACGCGCAAGCCACAGCTCGCGGTTTTGCGGCGCCAGGTCGCCGATGCGAAGAAGAAAGGCGCCAAGCTGCTATTGGGCGGCAACGTGATCAAGCGCAAAGGCCATTGGTTCGCGCCCACGGTGCTTGCCGACGTCGATCACTCGATGCTGGTCATGCGCGAGGAGAGCTTCGGTCCGATCATCGGGATCGAAGCGGTCGCCGACGACGACGCGGCCATCGAGCTTATAAACGACACCGACTACGGCTTGACCGCCGGCGTTTATACGCCGGACGCGAAGCGCGCGAAAAAAATTCTTGCGCGGGTCCATGCCGGCAGCGTGTACTGGAACTGCTGCGACCGGGTAAGCCCACGATTGCCGTGGTCCGGCGTCAAGCGCTCCGGGATGGGCGTGACGCTTTCGACTTACGGCATCCAGACCTTCACGCGGCCAAAGGCGTATCACCTGCGCAGCGTCTGACCCCGTTAGATCATCGCGCGGACCCGAAAGCGCCTCATCGCGTCGCTTGAGAGAACTTCATGACTCCAACAATCGCCCCCAAAATCAAAAGCACGCGTGTGCGTCCGGTCTGCGTGCCGATGCAGCATCCGCACCGGACGGCGAGCGGTGTAGTTGCCGAGTCGCCGCTCGTTCTAACCGATGTCACGCTGGACGACGGCACGACCGGACACAGTATGGTGTTTACGTACACGCGCCTGGCATTGAAACCTACCGCGGAGCTGATTCAGGGAATTGCTGCGCTCATCGAAAACGATGTGCTCGCGCCTGCGGCAACCGAACAAAAACTGGCCGGCCGCTTTCGGTTGTTGGGCACGCAAGGCTTGATCGGAATGGCGCTCGCCGCGATTGACATGGCGCTGTGGGACGCCTTGGCGCGTCGCTGCAACGCCTCCCTTGTCGGATTACTGGGCGGACTCGAGAAGCCGGTGCCCGCGTACGGTGGAATCGGCTACGACGGTGTCCTGGGCACGGCCAACGCCGCGGAAGCGTTCGCACAGCGCGGTTTCAAGGGGGTAAAACCCAAGATCGGCTATCCCACTATCGGTGACGATCTGGCGGTCGTTCGCGCGGTCCGCACCGCCGTTGGCCCCGACGTCGCGATCATGGTCGATTACAACCAGTGTTTGACGCCGGTCGAAGCCATTGCGCGGCTGCGCGTGCTCGACGGTGAAGAGCTGACATGGGTCGAGGAACCGACGCTCGCGCATGATTACGCGGGTCATGCGCAGATTGCGCGCGCGGCCACGACGCCGATTCAGTGCGGAGAAAACTGGTGGGGCACGCTCGACCTGCAACACGCGCTGGACGCCCAGGCATCGGATTATGTGATGCCGGACGTGATGAAGATCGGCGGGGTCAGCGGCTGGATGCGGGCGGCGGCGCTGGCGCAATCGCGGAACCTGCGCGTCTCCAATCATTTGTGGCCAGAGATTTCCGCGCAGTTGCTTTGCCTGACTCCCACCGCGCATTGGCTCGAGTACGCTGATTGGTGGAACCCGGTCCTCGCCGAACCGCTCAGCCTCGAGAACGGCATGGCTCAAGTCGCCGGAGTGCTCGGAACGGGAGTTGCGTGGAACGAGGCCGCGGTTGCGCAATACACCGTCTGAGGAGCGACTCGTGACCTCGCTACTACGCGCGCTTCCTAACCTTCCTGCCATTCCGTCGCGCGCAGCGTGTTGGCAAGCAACGTCGCGATCGTCATCGGCCCCACGCCGCCTGGCACCGGTGTGATCCAGCCCGCAACTTCTTTCGCGGCTTCGAAATCGACGTCGCCGCAGAGCTTGCCGTCCTGCTGCCGGTTGATGCCGACATCGATGACGATCGCCCCAGGCTTGATCCACCCACCCGACACGAACTTTGCCTTGCCGACACTTGCAACGACGATATCGGCCTGCCGGACGAGCTGCGGCAGATCGCGCGTTGCCGAATGACAGACGGTGATCGTGCAGCGCGCCATCAAGAGCTCCAGCGCCATCGGCCGCCCCACAATGTTGGATTGGCCGAGGATCACCGCGTGCTTGCCCACGAGGTCCTCGCCGGTCTCCGCGAGCAAGTGCATGCAGCCGTAGGGCGTGCAAGGTCGCAACGTCGGCATCTTGAGCACCAGCCGCCCCACGTTGTACGGATGGAAACCGTCGACATCCTTCTTCGGATCGATTCGCTCGATGACCTGCTCGGGATCGATCTGCTTCGGCAGCGGCAGTTGGATGAGGATTCCGTTGACGACCGCATCGGCATTCAAGCGGTCGACCAAGGCGAGTAATTCGGCTTCCCCGGTCGTCGCCGGCAGATCGAAGGCGAACGAACGCATGCCAACGCTTTCCGTGGTCTTGCGTTTGTTGCTCACGTACAGTTGCGAAGCGGCCGCATCGCCGACCATGACGACGGCGAGGCCCGGAGGTGGCAGACTCGCCGCGACGCGCGTGGCAACTTTCGCGCGCACGTCGTCGGTCAACCGTTGCGCGACGGCACGGCCATCGAGAATGCGCGCAGTCATAGGCGTCGCTTTGAGCTGATGAAAAGGGTTCGGAGGAATGGCCGATCGTTACTGGGACTTGCGGCCATCGCGATGGCCGCCGCCAAGCTTACGCGAAAACCCCCGTATGATTCCCGCGGTGATCGATGCTTCGATGGTCGTAACCGCGCGTGCGTTCTTGGCCACTGTACTGGCGCCACCGTCGCGGCACTATCGGCCGCTGCTGGTCGACGCCGCCATCGCCGGTTGGATCGACGACTCACGATTTGAGCGGCTCGTGAGATTCGGCGACGTGTTCGTCGTCGCCGGCAATGCCATTGAGTTCGTCTCCATCCTGAAAGATGAACCGGCGCGCAGCAACGCTATGGCTCTCGTCGCCGCGACGCTACATAGTGAAGGCACTCTCTCGGCCTGGCGCAACGAACGCTACGACATCGGCTCCGCGTTGGGCGTGGCGCCGTGGTTCCGGCTCGAACGCGCCGCGGCGCGCTATTTCGGTGTGCATACATGGGCGGCGCACGTCAATGGACTTACGCTGCGCGCTGAAGAGAGACAGATGTGGTTGGCGCGCCGCAGTCATGTGAAGTCGATCGATCCGGACAAGCTCGACAATCTGATCGGCGGGGGAGTCGCAAGCGGGTTGTCGGTCGCCGAAACACTGATCAAGGAAGCGTGGGAGGAAGCGGGCATTCCGGCGTCACTTGCGCGCCAGGCGCAGCGCCGCGATGCGATCGAGATCAGGCGCGAGCAGCATGACGGGCTTCAGTGGGAAACCATCATCGCCCACGATCTCGAGCTTCCGGCAGATTTCTCGCCAGTGAATCAGGATGGAGAGGTTGCCGAATTTCGCCTGGTGGCGTTAAGCGAAGTTCTCCGACTTTTAAAACGCGCGGGAGATGACCATGAAATGACCGTGGACGCCGCGCTGGTCGCGCTCGCCTGTCTCGACCGTATCGCTGCCACGGTCAGCACGCGGCGCATTCCCTTCTACTGAGTACCTCACAGGTCCGAGACGTATTCTCGGATCAGCCTTCGAGGGCGAACCGCTCGCAATGAGCGGCTGTGCACGCGCCGCCGGACGCCACGGTTAAACGGTGCGCACCAGCACGCGAAGCGACGTTAGTTGTGCGTCCGGTTACCGCGCGTCACCGGACGTCGGAGGTTACCAAGACGGTGGGGAAGGTCGCCCCTAACAGCCCGGACCCGCTGCCGCTGCGCGTTCCGGCAGCACGAGGTCGAACTGAAGGTCCCACGAGAATGCAGGCTTGTGGCCGGCGATGGCGCCGGTGATCTTGCCCGACAGCTTGCCGCCGCGCTTCAACTCGCCGGTGAGTGACTCGATCTTGATCCGCTTGTCGGAGGCCGGGTCGAGGACCCATTGGTCTTGAGGGCCCAACGACACCACCGTGGCGTGCGTGAATCCGATCTCTACGCTCTTCGCAGTCTTGGGCGACGGCGCCGCGCTGCCGCCGCCGGGGCAGAACGCCACGTGCACCATGCTGCGCCCTTTGCGGAAGCGCTCGACACTGCTCGACGTCTGGAAGAAGTCGCGCTCCGCGGGGGTGATCGGTGTACTGCCGAACCAGATCGTGATCCCGTGACTGCCCTCGTAGTACGCGACCTCGCAGTGGGTGAGGCTGAACGCCTGGCCACCCATCTGCCCCTTGGCAATGCACTTGTTCTGAGCCGAGACCCCTGTGGCCACAGCGACGAGTATCGGAAACACCAGCCAACGAACCGATGAACTTGTCATTGTCAAACCTCCCATGCGCTGGAGAAGCTTGACTATCCTACGCCGGTCCAACACGGTGCGTATGGCCTGTCCCGTGGTGCCCCCGGGATCGACAAGAACGCCATCGCCGCGGCGCAGAAGCAGGTGCGGCACCGGCTCCCGCGCGCCTTCTGTCGGCGGTCTAGTCGGCGGCAAGCGCCGCCGCTGCGGGCGAGACTTGCCGGAGACCCATTTCCTGCAGCGTATCGCGCACGGCGTTAATGGCGTGGCGCATTTCATCCGGTCCGATAGCGCCGATGCAGCCGACGCGAAACGTCTCGACTTGTGTCAACTTGCCTGGATAGAGGATGAAACCCTTCTGCCGTACGCGATCATAGAATTCGGGGAACGAGTAGCGGGCATCGGCGGGCGCATGGAACGTGGCGATGATCGGCGCCTGGACGGCTGGATCGAGGAAAACGCGAAAGCCAAGCTGCGCCATGCCGGTAATGAGCGTCTGACAATTGGCCGAATAGCGCGCGAGTCGCGCGGGTTGCCCTCCTTCGGCGATAAATTGATCCAATGCTGCATTGAGCGCTACGACGATGTGCGTTGGCGGCGTAAAGCGCCACTGCGTCGTTTTCTCCATGTAGACCCATTGGTCGTACAAGTCGAGCGCCAGCGATGTGCAGCGGCCTTCGCAATCCTCGAGCGCGGCCCTCCTCGTCAGCACAAAGCCCACGCCTGGCGGACCTTCGACACATTTTCCGGACGCGCCGATCAATGCGTCGAACGGGATCGCGCGGGCGTCGATCGGCAACGCGCCGAATGAGCTCATCGCGTCGACCAGCAGGCGCCGCTCGTGCCGGGCGACGACCGCCGCAATGTCCGGCAACGGATTCACAATGCCGGTCGAGGTCTCGCAATGAATGAGCGCCACGTGCGTGATCGACGGATCTTTGGCGAGCAGGCGTTCGACGTCGGCGGCGGCGATCGGCTGGTCTTCCGCGGTTTCGTACGTCGACAGCTTGCGGCCCATCATGGAGGTCAGTCGCGCGAGCCGCTTGCCGTACGCGCCGTTGATCAGCGCCAGCACATGGCCATCACGCGGCACCAGCGTATTGACGGCGCCTTCGACCGCGAACGTGCCGCTGCCCTGCAGGGGAATGCAGACGTGCGTCCCCTCACCGTGAACCACCGCCAACAACTTGCTGCGGACTTCCGCCGTGACCGCATTGAAAGTCGAATCCCACGAACCCCAGTCCCGCAACATCGCCGTCTTCGTCGGCAGCGATGTCGTCAAAGGGCCCGGGGTCAACAGGATCGGGTCGCGCGAATGAAGGCTCATCTTGATTCCTCGGATTCTTGAAACACGGTTACTTATCGGGCGCGGCCACTCGCCAAGCCTGCGTGCGGGTCAACAAGATGCGGGTCACGATCGCATAAACGATGCAGACGGCGGATGACGTCGCGACAATCAACGTGGCCATCGCCGCGGCCGGTCCGATCTCTCCAGCTTCGTCCAGGTTGAGCACGGCCACCGAAGCGAGCTGGGTTGCCGGAGAGTACAAAAAAACAACCGCGGAAATCGTGACCATCGCGTTGACGAACAGATAGCGGCCGATATCGAGCACGGCCGGCAAACAGACTGGGACGGTCACGCGAAAGAACGTCTTGTAGAACGGCACCTTGAGCGAGGCCGATACCGCCTCGAATTCGTCGTCGAGCGCTTTCAATGCGGTGACCGCGGTCAGATGACTTGACGTGTAATAGTGGACGATCGTCGCGAGCACCAGAATCGTCATCGTGTGGTACAGGCCATTCAGTGGATTCGCGGGCGCGTTGAAAAACAGGATATAGCCTAAACCCAGTACCATGCCGGGGACCGCCATGGGGATGGCGGTGAGCAGGCGCATCACCGCGCGCGTGCCGGGCAGTCCGCGAGTCTTTTCCAACAGATACGCACTGCCGAAAATAAACAGCGTGCCGAAGAATGCCGTGGCCAGCGCCATATGCACGCTGTTGAAGTATGACGAGATGACGCCGCCGTCGATCAGCCCGAACGTATAGTGACGCAGTGAAAACGATTTATCGTACGGCCAGAGCTTGATGAACGATGTGTAAACGGCCATGCCGAGCACGGCGAGTAGCAGGATCGCGATGCCGGCGCAATAGGCGAACATCCCCGCGTCGAACCACGGCTGGCGCTTGGGCACGTATGCCACTGCGCGCGCCGAGAACTGCGCGCTCTGCCGCCCTTGCATCAGCCAGTCGACACCGAAGGCAAGCAACACCGGAAAGAGCAGGACGAGACTGACAACAGCGCCGCGATTGAAGTTTTGCTGGCCGATGACTTCCTTAAAAATGTCGACCGCGAGCATGTTGAAGTTGCCACCGATGACTTTGGGGATGCCGAAATCGCTAACCGTGTATGAGAACACGACCATGGCGGCTGAAACGATTCCGTATTTGGCTCCGGGAAAAGTGATCGTTGCGAACTTGCGCCACGTCGGCGTCCGCAACGATTCGGCGGCTTCGTACAACCGGCCGTCGGCCAGCAGCAGCGCCGTCAGCACGATCATCAGCGCGTGTGGAAACGTCGCGTACATCGACGACAGCACGATCCCCAGCGGTCCGTAGATGGAGACCGCGCCGAGCAACCCTTTGAGCAAGCCCTGGTTGCCGAACCACTGAATGAATGAAATCGCCGCGAGTAGCGAGGGTGCAAGCAATGGCGTCAACGCGATGACACGGAAAAACGCCTTGCCGGGCATCCGCGACCGGGTGAGCGCATAGGCGAAGATGAACGCGAGCGGGACGGTAAGCGCCGTCACCGCACTGGCTACCCAGAGCGTGTTCCAGATCGATTGCTGTAGCGCCGGCGTTGCCAGGTAGGAGCTGAACAAGGCGAGCCCGACGAATCCGCCGTCCTTGTCCTGCACGCTTTTCACTAGGATCATCGCCAAGGGTGCGAGCAGGAACAACGCGAGCGTCGCGCACGCCGCTACGAACAAAACTTGCGCGAAGCGGTCTTCCCCGCCGACCAGCGGTTTGATCCGGGGCGGGGCGCGGTCCCCGAGTATCGCAGTCGAGGCCATCAGGACTACTCACCTAATTCAACACGCGCATGGCATCGGGGGGCAGGCAGAGGTTAACCGCCGCACCCCGGACCAGGCCCGCTGCGTCCGCGGTATGGCGCGGAACGTTCAGGACGAGCGGCCCCGTCCCGGCGTCGGTGAGGGTTACGCCGACCAAACAGAACGCGCCCAAGAATTCAACTTTCAACACCGTCGCTCCGACCTCGTTGGGCACGTGCGCGCCGTTCGCCTGCAGCGCGATATCCTCGGGGCGCAAGTACAAGCGCACCGCGGTTCCTTGCGTTTGCATGGATCCCGCAACGACCAGGGATAGTGCGCCAACCTTAAACCGCCCGCCGCCTTCACAGACCGCGGGCAGCACGTTCACCTTGCCGACGAAATCGGCGGTAAACGGAGTAGCGGGAGTTTCGTAGACCACGCGAGGCGCGCCCACCTGTTCGATGCGGCCCTGATTCATCACGACGATGCGGTCGGCCATTGACAGTGCTTCTTCCTGATCATGCGTCACCATGATCGTCGTGACACCCAACCGTTGCTGCAGCGCCCGGATTTCTCCGCGCAGCCGCAGTCGTTCGAGTGCGTCGAGGGCGGAGAGCGGCTCATCGAGCAGCAGCAACCCCGGCGCAGGTGCCAGCGCGCGCGCCAGCGCAACTCGTTGTTGTTGCCCGCCGGAGAGCTGGCCGGGGTACTTAGCACCTGCATCAGCCAGGCCCACGAGTGACAGCAGCTCGCGGACGCGCGCGACGATCGCGGCGTGTTCGCCGCGACGGTTGACGAGGCCGTAGGCGACGTTGGCAAAAATCGTCAGGTTGGGAAACAGCGCGTACGACTGAAATACGATGCCGTAGTCGCGCTTGGCGGCGGGCAGCCGCGAGACGTCGCGGCCGCTTTGCACGATGGTGCCCGCGTCCTGCGTCTCGAGTCCGGCGATGATGCGCAACAGCGTCGTCTTGCCGCATCCCGACGGCCCCAGGAACAACATCATTTCGCCCCGCTCGACCGCGAGGGAAACGTTGTCGAGTGCGGTAAACGCGCCGAAGCTTTTGCGAACGCCGGCGAGCGTCAGATACGGCGCGTCAGTGTCGGTCACGAGCGAGCGCCCCGCACCATGCCCAGCGGGGCGCTATCCACCCGACTAGCCCGAATTACTTGGGTTCTGCTTTCGCGTTGTACCGCTTGTTCCATTCGGTCAGAATCCGATCGCGGTTTTTGGCGGCCCACGCGAAGTCATTCTTGACCAGCCGTTTTTCGTAGTCGGCCGGAACATTCGGCAACTGCTTCGCGATACCCGGAACGGCGACGATCGCGAAATTCTTGGCGTACAACTCCATCGCGTCCTTTGACGAGGCCCAGTCCGCGAGTTTTTTCGCGGCGTCGAGTTTTTTCGTGCCTTTCATGATCGCGAACGCCTCGAGGTCCCAGCCCAGGCCCTCGGTCGGATAAATAACATCGACTGGCGCACCCGACGCCTTCGTCGTGTTCGCACGATATTCGAACGAGATGCCGATGGGGAACTCGCCGGCCCCGGCCTGCCGGCACGGCTTGCTGCCCGAGTGCGTGTATTGCGCGATGTTCTCGTGCAGACCGTCCATGTACTTCCAGCCGTCGTTCTCTCCCCACATTTGCAGCCATGCGGTGACATCAAAGAAGCCAGTACCGGACGACGCCGGATG
>Ga0136617_10001881_pt1 | contig 18719 bp, 20 predicted proteins | sample AntDrymUQ3222106_2_FD_129672 | JGI IMG/M metagenome (GOLD analysis project Ga0136617, IMG submission 129672) | Polar desert sand microbial communities from Dry Valleys, Antarctica - metaG UQ322 (21.06) | ecosystem: Environmental > Terrestrial > Soil > Desert | place: Antarctica: Dry Valley... | reverse complement strand
GGTCTTCGAGCTTGCCCGTTGGGCGCCCTTCTGTTCCGCGATCATCTCCCTCCTCTTCCGTTGATAGTCAGAGGATACCGTGGGATTCACAGAAATGGCACTGTAGGATTAGAGCCTGTTTTGTAAGGTTCACTCCGCACTCGCTAGCCGCCTGAGTATGAGCCGGATCATCGCCACCTCGATTAGCGTCTCGCTCGTCTGCACCTTCCGCTCGTAGTCTTTACCGATCCTCTTCCTCTCTGCCGCACGCAGGACCGCAAAGATGCGTTGCCAGAGGCCTCTCAGGCGGAATTGTCGGAAATGGTAGTAGACTGTGGACCAAGGCGGGAAGTCTCCGGGCAACATCCGCCAGGGGCAGCCACTCCTCAAGACGTAGAAGATAGCGTCGAAGATATCGCGCAAGGAGTGAGCTCGCAGCCGGCTCGGTAGCTTAGAGGCCGAGAGATGGGTCTTCAGGCAGGCCCACTCCGCGTCGGAGAGGTCCGTAGTGTAGATCTTTCTCATACACGAGAGTGTACAAGACCATCCCGACCCTCAACTCTGCAAAACAGGCTCTAACGGAAGTGACCATTGACCTATTCCGGCCCCTGGCCACCGTGCTTTTCGTGGGTAAACAGCACACCGTGGCTACTGCCGGATCCATTTGGTTCCGTTGGCGTTCACTCCAGCAGAGGTCGAGGCTGTTTTGACGCACTCGCCCATGTTAGCGAACCTGATCGTCCCGGTCTTCTGCCCGGCGTTCCGGGTATCACTCTATAAAGTTGTTTCGGGGTCTTGCGCCGCCCTCGAATTTCGGATATGAATTAGTGGTAAGAGCAAACCACCAAGGATCGCCGGGAAAAGGGAGTTAAGTGAGGCGTATCCGGTCCTCATCAGCGGCCGTATCATGTTGGCTGCGATGTGGCCTTCGCGGGTCGGTGTTCGCTTGCAACCAGGCTCCCGCCGGCCGATGCGTGGAGCAGAGGGGTAGTAGAATTATATCCGAGGAAAAATCCGAGACCTTCCTTGAGCCAAGGATAAATCCGTAGCTTCGAAGCACGAATCGTAGCTTCCCGGGGAGCGACATGGCCGACGTATTCATCTCCTACTCACGCAAGGACAAGGATTTCGTACTAGATCTCCAGGAAGCGCTCGAAGAGCGCGGCCGGGGCACCTGGGTCGACTGGGAGGATATCCCGCTCACCGCGAAGTGGCTGGAGGAGGTTTACTCCGGAATAGAGAGCGCCAACACCTTCGCCTTCGTCATAAGCCCCGATTCCCTGGTCTCGGAGTTCTGCAGGCGAGAGCTGGATCACGCCGTGAAGAATAACAAACGGCTGGCGCCGATCTGGCGTCGGGACGTGGACGACGAGTCGGTGCCCCCGGATCTGGCTTCGCACCAATACGTTTACTTTCGCGAGAGCGACGATTTCGAGAAGTCTTTCGAGTCTCTGATGAAGGCGCTCGACACAGATCTGGAATGGGTGCGGGAGCATACTCGCCTTCTGACGCGGGCCAAAGAGTGGGACAAAAAAAGGCAAGACAAAAAAGGCCGAGACGGCAGCTCGCTGCTGCGGGGGAAGGATTTGGAAGCGGCGGAGGTATGGCTGGGCCGGGCAGCGGAGAAAAAGCCGAAACCAACGACGCTCCAGGGCCAGTACATCCTCGCTAGCCGCCAGGCTGCCACGAGGTCCCATAGAAGGATGCTCGGCGGCGTGGCCGACCAAAGAGCAAATCCTGGGCCTTAACGAGTACGACTACACCGGCACGTGCTAGTACAACGACCGCTACGAGTACGCCAACGACGCCTACACAGGTAGATATGACCGCTGGACGAACTGCCGCGAGACGGACGCAGAGGTCTTCGTCCTCGCCGCCCTGCCGGAGGACCGGTCACACGTGGTGGCGATACAGGTTACGGCGGGAAGCGAAGCCGATCTCGAAGCCCAGAAGCACGTACTCGACACCTTCAAGGTGACCGGGACCAGCGGTTAGACTCCGGACACGGTATACGGCTCGGGTTGCAACGCACGGCTGTCCGGGCTCGTAAGAGAGAGTAAAGTTACCCTCGGCGAACAGGCGGGAGGCCGGTCGCGGCGCAAGGGACAGCCGGCATCTTTGGGAGGAGAGGCATCATGGGAGAGGTAAGCGTACGGTTTCTGGGTAGCGGCGACGCCTTCGGCAGCGGCGGGCGCTTCCAGACCTGCATCCACGTACATACTGATGGACCGAACCCGGCGCGCCTGCTCATGGACTGCGGCGCCTCCTCGCTAATCGCAATGAAGCGTTTCGGCGTGGAGCCCTCGTCCATCGACTTCATCCTGCTCTCACACCTGCACGGCGACCACTTCGGGGGGCTACCATTCTTCATCATGGAGGCCCATTACGTCTCGGGCAGAGAGAGGCCGCTGGTCGTGGCGGGACCGCCGGGGCTGGAGACTCGTATACAGGCCGCAATGGAAGTCCTCTACCCCGGCTCCACCGAAGTAGGGCGCCAGTTCGACCTTGAATTCATCGAGCTACAAGACGAAACCGCTGCCGGGATCGGGCCGGTCTCCGTAACCCCATATAGCGTCGCACATCCCAGCGGCGCCCCATCTTACGCACTGCGCGTCTCTTATAAAGACAAAGTCCTCGCGTTCTCCGGCGACACGGCATGGACGGACGCCCTGTCGCGGGCCTCGACCGGAGCCGACCTGTTTATCTGCGAGTGCAACCACTTCGAAAAGACCGGCGGGCACCACCTCGACTACGAGACGCTCATGCAGCACCGGGCAGAGCTCGGATGCCGCAGGCTCGTCCTGACCCATATGAGCGACGAGATGCTCGAACAGATACACAGCCTCGACACCGAAGGAGCCGCCGACGGCAAGAGCTACGTTCTGTAGCCTGAAGCCATCGTGGCGCGCCATGCCGAGGGTGAGGATGCTAAGATGCACGCTAGTCACGGACAGACCTTAGTAAGAGGCCGGAGGACCAGGTTGCGGAACGGTCACGAAGACCGCACGGCTTATATAACGGGCGTGGGTGTCGTCAGCCCCGTTGGGGTTGGACGCAAGGCGTTCTGGAGCTCGCTGCTCGCCAACGAGAGCGGGTTCGGTCCCATAACGCTCTTCGACGCGAGCGAGCACGATGTCAGGATCGCCGCTGAGTGTACGGACTTCGATCCGCGGGACTTCATGGATCGCAAAGCCGCTCAAAGGACGGATCGCTTCGCCCAACTCGGCTTCGCCGCCGCCAAGCTCGCCCTCGAAGACGCGAATGCCTCGGGCGAGCTGGAGAATAACGCTGAAAGGGTCGGGCTCGTGCTCGGGAGCGGCCTCGGCGGGGTGGCGAGCATGGAGGATACCCAGCACACGATAGACACCAGGGGACCGATGCGGGTCAGCCCGTTTGCGGTCACCAGGATCATGGCGAACTCCGCCGCCGCCTACGTCGGCATCCAGCTCGGTGTTCAAGGCCCCTCCACTACGGGCGCCCTGGCATGCGCGTGCGGCACGGACGCGATGGGGTTGGGGTACGACCTCATCCGCCGCGGCGACGCGGATGTGGTGATCTGCGGTGCTACCGAGGCGGGTATTACTCCGGTCATAGTCGCCGGGTTTACCGTCATGCGTGCGATGAGCCGCAACAACACCGACCCTCAAGGCGCCTGCCGCCCCTACGACCGTGACCGCTCCGGCTTCGCCATAGGAGAGGGCGCCGCGGCCGTCATCCTCGAAAGCGCGGAATCAGTCCAACGGCGGGGCGCGGAGCCCTACGCCAGGCTGACCGGCGTCGGGCGCACCACCGACGCGTATAACGTCGCTGACCCGGACCCGGAGGGCCAGGGTATCCTGCGCGCCATGCGACTGGCTCTCGCGGACGCGGGCGTGGAGGAGGAGCGCGTCGGCTACATCAACCCGCACGGCACCGGCACCGTAGCCGGCGACGGCCCCGAATCTCACGCCATGCACGCCATCAACCCGAACGCGATGGTCTCGGCGACGAAGTCCACCCTCGGGCACTCCCTGGGAGCGACTGGAGCCATCGAGACTGCCATCTGCGCCCTGGCTCTGAAGCATCAAACGGTCCCGCCGATGCGCAACCTCGAAGCTTTGGCGGAGGAATGCGCGGAGCTAGACTACGTAACCGGCGAGCCACGCCGCGTCCCAAACTTGGAGGTCGCCCTGTGCGCGAACCTCGGCGTCGGCGGCCACAACGCGGCCGTCGTCCTGGAGAGGGTCTAGAGGATACACATGCCGTCTGCGAAGAACTTGCACGAGTTGCCCGATGGCATACCAGCGCCGGTCGATGACGGTGCCTGCGACCATCTGCCGGGGATGCGGCTTCCCCCCATCGCCCTCTCCGCGACGTCGGGAGAGACTATAGAGTTGTCGGGCTTGTCGGGGAGGACGGTCGTGTATTGCTACCCGCTTACGGGTAGGCCCGGCGAAGATTTGCCGCGCGGGTGGGACGAGATACCCGGTGCCCGAGGATGTACGCCGCAGTCGTGTGCCTTTCGGGACCGCTACGCGGATCTACTGGCTCTTGGCGCTCACGTTTATGGCCTGAGTGTGCAGGATACCGGGTACCAGCGGGAGGCGGCTGAGCGGCTCCATCTGCCCTTCGACCTTCTGAGCGATGAGGGTCTGGCTTTTGTCGAGGCTCTGGGGTTACCGACCTTCGAGGTTGAAGGGATGGTCTTGATCAGAAGGCTGACGCTCGTAATTCAGGACGGGCAAATAGAGAAGGCCTTCTATCCGGTCTTCCCTCCCAACAAGAGTGCGGAAGAGGTCGTAGAGTGGCTCCAAAGAGAAGCCTCCTGAACCGGGCCACCTGGAAGAGCTAGCAGCGGTTCGAGAGTTCCGCACCGTTAGAGAGGACGCGAGTATGCAATCCATTTCCGATAACCTGTTAGAGAAGAGGCTCGGGGATCTCGAGGAGATAATCGCCCCGCGCGGAAGCGCGCTGGTGGCGTTCTCCGGCGGCGTGGACTCGTCGCTCGCGCTCGCGGTCGCCGCGAGGGCACTCCCCAAAAAGAGGGTGCTCGCCGTCACCTCCAATAACGAGACTTACCTGCCCAGTGAGCTTGAAGGGGCGGAGGCGCTCGCCCTCTCTTTGGGCGTCGAGCACCTCGTGGTGAACACGCGGGAGCTGGACGACCCGAACTACGCCAGCAACCCGACGAACCGCTGCTACTTCTGCAAGAGCACGCTGTACTCGGACCTTGCCAGGATATCCTCGGAGAAGGGCTACGCCTGCGTGGTGGATGGAGCAAACAAGGATGATGAGGGGGATTACCGGCCCGGCAGAAAAGCCGCGAGGGAGCTTGGGGTGATCTCGCCTTTGAGCCTGGCGGGGGTAAGCAAGCTGGAGGTGCGTGAGTTGGCCAGGTATTTGGGTCTGCGGAGTTGGGACAAGCCGGCGCTCGCGTGTCTCTCCAGCCGGTTCCCCTATGGGCAGGAGATCACACCGGAGAAGCTCGCCCAGGTCGCCCAAGCCGAGGAGTTCCTGCGCTCGCGGGGCTACGCGCAAGTGCGGGTGAGACATCACGGTGAGATCGCCCGTCTGGAGGTCGGCGCGGAGGAGATGGAGCGAGCCTTCGCCGAGCGACAAGAAATCTCCACCGAGCTAAAAGACGCGGGCTTTCTATACGTAACGCTGGACCTCACCGGATACACCTCTGGTTCCCTGAATGCCGCGCTCAAGCAACCCGGCAAGAAGGGCAGAAAGATACTGCCGGTGGTCGGGTAGGATCGTGGCGACGAACGAGCCGATACTCTGGATCACGTTTCTAGTCATGCTCCTCGGGCTCCTCGGCACCGTCCTCCCCGGCCTGCCGGGCGTACCCCTGATCTTCGCCGCCGCCCTCGTCTACGCTTACGTAACCGGCTTCGAGGTCGTCGGCGCCCTCGTCCTGATCCTCCTCGGTCTCTTCGCCCTTCTCGCCTTCGTCGCGGACTTCGTGGGCACGGCCTACGGAGCGCGGCGTTTCGGGGCGAGCAACTGGGGCATGACCGGCGGCGCCATAGGAGGCCTGGTCGGCACTCTAGCCGGTACCCTGTTCTTCGGCATCGGAGCCCTCTTTGGCCTGCTGGCCGGCACCATCGGTGGCGTTTTCGCCGGCGAGTACCTCCGGCGCCACAGACGCTCATCCGCGACCCAAGAGCAGCCACGGGTGAGGAGAGTCAGACGCAGCCGCAGAGACTGGCGAAGGACCTCACAGGCCGCCGGCGGAGTCCTCGTCGGCTACCTCTTCAGCGCCGTGGCCCAGGTAATCTTGGGACTTCTCAGCGTGATCGTCTTCGTAATAGCTCTGATTTATTGAGAGATTTCAGCTTACGCCAATAGGTGACCGGCTTACGGGTTCACGAACCAAACAAGGATAATTTGATCATTCGTAGGCCGCCAAGCGTCACGCGACTCTACGCCTGTTAGTACGGCTTACCAAGGCCCTCAGCCCAGAGACCGCGGTGCGCCAAAGCCATGTTTGCAAAGGCACCTGCCTCGGTAAGACTCTGTGTTAAGAGGAAGTTCATGGGCCGGCCGACGCTCCTCCGTCCCCTCCCAAGAGCTGAAAGCTGTAGGCTGATAGCTGTTTACTCTTCGTCACCTTTCTCCCGGAGGAAGCGTTCCAGTTCGCTTGCGAGTTCGTCGCCGGAGGGGAGGTTCTTTATACCGCTCTCGGCCTGGGAGTCGTAGCGCTCTTCGAGGGTACGGACGTAGGAGGTGAGGTCGGAGTCTTGAGCCACCGCTGCTGATACCTGCTGTTGGTAGTCCTCGGAGGTTTGTTCGAGCTGGGTGGTATCGAAGCCGCCGCCGATCAGGTTGGAGAGGGTCCCGAGGAGCGCCACGGCGGCGGGCGCGGAGGGGACGCTCGGCAGGTAGTGCGGCACCGAGGCCCAAAAGCTCACCGACGGGAGCCCCTTCTCCGCGCAGTAGCGGTGCAGTAGTCCGGTGATGCCGGTCGGACCCTCGTAGCGGGAAGCTGAGAGGCCCAGGTTTTCGACGAGGGCGGGGTCCTGGGCATTCGCGGAGACCGAGACGGGGCGGGAGTGTGGCACGTCGGCCAGGAGGGCTCCCATCGTAATTACGAGGCTGACGTCGAGCTCGCGGGCGAGGTCGACCACCGCCTGTGAGAACCCTCGCCACCGGAAGTTCGGCTCCGGTCCCGAGAGCAAGACCGCGCCCCGGCCACCCAGCGCTTCGATGTTCCTGGCCGTGGCCGCAAGCTCGTTCTCGGGCCACTCGATCGTGCGCGTGACGCCTTCTACTAGCTTGATCTGCGGCCGCGTGGCCTGATAGTCGAAGAACTCCTCACCATCGAAGCTCCCAAACCGCTCGGCCCCAGACGCCTCTCCGATGGTGCTCAGCGCAAGACTCGCCGCCTCCGCTGCGTCGTTCCAGCCCGTGAACCCGGCGATGAGCACCGGACGCTCGAGCTCCGGTCGCCGCTCTATGCTTACGTATCCGTTCATTCGGCTAGCTTACCACGCCGGACGGAACGGGCGGAGGCAGAGAGAGGACCGGGCTTGAGGAGGCCCGGTCCGCGTGCGCGACGGCGTAGCCGCCGGTGATGCTTTACTACTTGCGCAGCGGCTCGGGCCCACCCGGCTCTCCGGGAGAGAAGCCGCCGAAATATGCGACCTTCGTAAAGTCCTGCCCCCGCTCTAATCCGTAAAGATCCTTTAACCTATCATCGGCGCGAGGGCGATTCCTCTTTGGCTTTGAGCGGCACGGTGCCGAGGACCCCGGAGCGGCGGTAGAACCCCTTTATAGAAGGCTTTCACGCCGCCGCGGCCGGACCGACGGGCGCTGGAGGGTTCTACAGCGCCCGTCGGTCCGCTTCCCGTCGGGTCCGTTTACGGGGCGGGTGGGGTGGTGTAGCTGATACTCTCAACCGAGCCCGCGGAGCGGCTGAGGAAGTAGAGGTCGCCTTCGGGGCCGACCTTGAGCTCCACGGGTTGCTCGCCGGAGCCGGGCTTGAAGGTCACCGGGTCTTCCGACGTAGCAGGGTCGAGCTGACGAATCCAGCCGGTAGCGATGTCGGTGAAGAAATAGTCGCCGAAGTACTCGGGCGGGAACGGCGAAGTCGCGCCAGGAGCGGGGTCGTAGAAGGCGCCTCCGGTTATGGCCTGGCCCGTGGTCTTGGAGAAGCCGTGGCGGTAAGCGAAGACCGGGCGCTTGAAGCCAGACCCGCCGTTGGGACCCTCGTAGCACGGCCAGCCGTAGTTGGCACCCTTCACTCCCTCGTTGATCTCCTCCCAGGTCTGCGCCCCGACATCGTTGATGGAGATCTTATCCGTGCCGGGCTGGACGGCGAAGGTGAAGGGGTTCCTCAGGCCTCGCGCCCAGATGGCCTTCCTTATACCCGTGGTCTTCGTGTAGAACGGGTTGTCCGCGGGGATGGTGCCATCCTTGTTTATCCTGAGCATCTTGCCGAGGGTGGTGCCCAGGGACTGGGCGGCTTCTGGCCGGGCGTTCTCGCCCACCGCCACGTAGAGCTTGTCCCTCTCGTTGACGTTGTCGGCGTTGCCGAAGTGTATGGCTCCGCCGTTGTGGTTCGTCGCCCTCAAGGGCGCGAGGCGCAACAGCTGCTTCTCGCTGCCGGCGAGGGCTTTATCCGCGTTGTTGGGATCGGCGGTGAAGCGGACGACTCGGTTGTAGGGACGAGCCTTCCCGACTGCCCTGTGTGTGTGTGTGTGTGGTAGACATAGACGTATCCATTCTGGTCGAACTCGGGATCGAAGGCGATGCCCAACAAGTCGCGTTCGCCGGCGGTAGCGGTCTTGCCGGAGAGGTTCGCGAACGGCTCCGCCAAGAGCTGGCCGTCATTCACCACGCGCAGCTTGCCCCCCTTCTAGGCCACGAACAACCTACCATCAGGGGCGAACTCCATCGCCGTGGGGTTCTGCAGCCCGCCGGTCAGGCGCGACTGGTCGCGAAGCCCTCCGGCAGCTCCCCCTCGCCGTACGCGGTCCCCCCGAAGGCGATAAACGACGCCAGCCCCGCTAAAAGGGCCAGGGCCACCAGGAGCAACCTGCTCTTGGACACCGTCTCGTATCCAGACATCTTCCGTCCTCTCTCGATATAGAACCGTAGCCTGCTCGAAAGGTCCACGCTTCTCTGCTTCCCTATACGCTGCACTAATTATCGGCACGAACGGCGGAAAACTTTAGTGAACAGCGCCACTCGACGCACCACGAGGGCAGGGCCTCCTCACCGGACCACCTTGAAGTTCGAGGCGCGCGCATCGAAGGTTATGGGGACGAACGCGACAGGACTTCAATGGGAACGCTCCATCCCGGTTCAGATGAAGTCACGTTCGAGCTTCAGCGCCTCTTCGAGGCGCGACAGGTATTCGCGTTCGGGGATCTCGACAGCGCCCAAAGATGCGAGGTGGTCGTTCTGGATCTGGCAATCCAGCAATACGTAGCCTCGCTCTCTGAGGCGTTGGACGAGGTAGACGAAGCAGACCTTCGAGGCGTCGCGCATGTGGGTGAACATCGACTCGCCCATGAACGCTCCGCCCAGGGCGACGCCGTAGAGGCCGCCGGCGAGCTCGTCGCCGCGGTACGCCTCGACGCTGTGCGCCTTGCCGCGCTCGTGCAGGGCCACGAAGCCCCTGATTATCTCCTCGCTGATCCAGGTCTCCGGACGCCGGGAGCAAGCCCGGATGACACCCTCGAAATCCCGGTTTATCCACACATCGTATGTACCTTTGCGAATAACCCGCCCCAGCGACTTCGTGACGCGCAGCAAATCCAGCTCCAGCACCGAGCGAGGGTCGGAGCGGTAAAACTCGACCCGGCCATACCCATCAGCCATCGGAAAGGCGCCGGCACGATAGCAGGACTCCAGTATCTCCGGATGCAACTTCACACGCTAAAACTACCAGCAAGCAAGCTCACCGGCCAGTCATCGAGTTAGCTACCGGCGCTCTCGCAAGCGGACCCGTTTACAATATGGTGCCATGCAGCTCCCTGACCCCAACAGCCTCTCCACCGCGAACACCGCCCGCATCTATCCCATCGCGGCGAGAGACCTCGCACGAGCCATGGAGAGAGCTATTCAACGCCTGCAGCACCATCAGGGCCGCGGAGGCGACCGGCGCCCATACGCTGTAGGAGAGGATGTAGTCCCTGAGAACCGAAGCGTCATCGCTTGCAAGCACCCCAGACGCCCGATTCCGCTCGCCCCGAAAAGCCCCCGAGAACAGGTACGCCGCCCCCAAAGCGCCGAGCAGCAGCACGGTCACGAACGGCCGGACCCAGCGTCCTCTCCGAGCGCCGTTCATCAGCACTCGCAGCCGGGCTCAATTTAGTTCACGGCATTCATCTGTAAAACGTAATTGTATCCCCTGGCATCCCGGCGGCGGTTGGGGGCGGCACGTCCGCCTTCGTACCCGGGACAGTGAAGGTACTTGTTTGGAGGTCCCAGCGTTAGGTTCGCGAAGGGGCGCTGGCGGTGGGTTAAAATTGGAGAGGTTTGCTCTCCGTGTATCCTCCCTGCGTAAATAGCGGTGCGAGACGTGGAGCGGCGATACTATTGGGCGAAGGTTCATGCGGGAGCGAGTAGGGTGGTGAGAGTTGGGCATAGGTTGGCGTGAGATTTTGGGGCTTTTGATCGGGCTGGGGCTCTGCTACGTTATCTTAGACTACGCTCTGACTAACGCCCCCCAGAATCGCGAGGCGGCCTCGGAGCAGACCACCGAGGAGACCGAAAGCGGCGAGACCAAAAAGCAGAGTACCCCGGAGACTCCGGACGAGAATACGAGAGCGGTAACCGTGCGTGTAACAGGCTCCTACGGTCAGCCGTTCGGCGCCAACTACGGCAACCTGAGCTCCAGCCGCTCGGTCGAAGGGGTCATCCCCGCCGAGTACGAGGCCCGGGTCAGCTCGTCGTCCTCCTCCGGCGACTACGTCTCCGCCACGGCGTGGAAGACGACCGGCGACAGTAGAGAGCTAAGAGTGCAACTGGTGATCGATGGTACAGTAGTCAGAGACTCGGCCACCACTGAAGACTACGGAGCCACGGGCGCCAGATGGAACTCCAACGACCCCATCGAATCCGTAGCACCGCAGCCGGCCAAAACCGTGCCCGAGAAGAACAAGCAGAAGAAGGCCGGAGAGACTAGCGTGCCCCAGCCCAAATAAGCCGCGCGTCCTACCTGCCGGTTAGTGCACAGCCGGAGAGATCCTACCTACCGCCTCGCCGTGCAGGTCCGTAAGCGTCCCTTCCTTCATCTCCGCCGGAACCCGGACGCCTCTCCCGTCGAGGGCTGCGAGGGCCGCCGGTGCTATAGCCCTCCCCGCGCCGTCGGAGACCTTGAGCGCGAGGCCCCAGCCGGGCTCCGCGTCCGATCCGCTCAAGCTCGCGGCGGCGAAGACGCCCTCGGCCCCGCTCTTGGCGATGAGGTCCGTAGCCTGCATGAGTCTGGTGTCGAAGCGGCCCGTCCCCGCGACCATGTAGGGATACGCGCGCATCGCGTCCCGGACCTTGCGGACGGCCTCCAGGAGGTCCTCGGGGAACTCTTCGGCCCCTCCGGCTCCGAGACGGGCGAAGCCCAGGGCTAGGTTCTCCAGCGGCAAGGCGAAGACCGGGACGCCGCAGCCGTCCCCGGCGAGCTTCACGTCCCCGGGCTCCAGCCCGCAGAGTTTGGCGACGGTGCGACGTACGAGCCTCTGGAGCGGACCTTCGGGGTCGCGGTACCCGGCGGGGTCCCAGCCGGCGTGGGCGCAGACGGCGAGCATGCCAGCGTGTTTGCCGGAGCAGTTGCCGTGGATGGGGCGAGGCTCCTCGCCGCCCTTGACGAGGCGGGCGGCCGTGGGAGCGTGCATCGGCGGGTGTGCGCCGCTCTGGAGGTCGTCCTCGGAGAGACCGGCCTTACGCAGGATCGAACGCACAGCCGCGAGGTGCCTGGGTTCGGCGCTGTGGGAGGCACAAGCAACCGCAAGCTCCTCGCCACTGATCCCAAATGCCTCCGCCGCCCCCGAGAAGACCAGCGGCAACGCCTGAAAGGGCTTGGCCGCGGATCGCAGATGCACGTATCCTGCGGGGTCCCCCAGAGAATCCAGCGTCTCTCCCCGGGCGTCACGGACGGCGTGGCGGCCGCGGTGGACGCTCTCCACGAGGTCTCCGCGCCAGACGGTGGCGATGGGGGCGTCGAACGATACTTCGAGAGGCGTAGAGTCAGCATTTGCCGTGGGGTCCTGTTGCACGAGTCTTACTCTTCCATGATGCGTATGGTATGCACGGAGACGAGGTCTTCGGCGACGCGCATTCGGGCCATCGCAGCCGGGAAGTCGTCCAAAGCATGGTACTCGCGGGCCTCCCGGATCAGAGCCCGCAACTCCACCAGCAGCTCCTCGTCAGGGCCGCCTACGCCACCGGGACTCTCCCCCCGCACACTCGCCTCGGCCATGCCCATCACGACCTCCGCGCGCATCCTGGTCCACATCGAGAGGATCGCATAATCCAGGTAGCTTTCGATGCGCAAGAGATTCCCGACCCTGAGCTGTAGCGAGACTCTCGCGACGGATGGCTCGCCGTCCACGGCCTCCTTCTTTACGGGTTCACTACTCACGGGAACCACCGCCGGATGTTGTCCGAGAGGACGCCGGCGAGTTCCTCTTCGGAGAGGCCGGCGGCGACGGCGGCGGCCAGGGCGGCGTGGAGGGTCGAGGGCAGGTCGCCGTAGGGGATGTCCGAGCCGTAGCAGATGCGGGAGGAGTCCAGGGTGGAGAAGAGCACGAAGAGGTCCTTTGATTTGACGACGGAGGTCTCGAAGAGGACGTTCGGGTGGTCTTCGAAGGCGCGGGTGGCGGCCAAAAGCTCGACCATCGCGGAATGGCCCAGGATCAAGCGCAGGTCAGGCAGCCGCTCTATGGTCGGGAGCAACGGCTCGACTATCCTCTGCATCGCAAACCCCGCGTGAACGAGCACCGGCAGGCCCGCCTTCGCCGCCATCTCCAAGAGCCGCACGAACCGCCCATCGTCGAGCTCGAACTTCTGAGAAACGGGATGGAGCTTCAAACCTCGGAAACCGCGCTCGATGCACCGCCCGAACTCCCTCTCGTAGTCCTCGTGCGGGTTGAGGCGGAAGAAGGGGACGAAGGTCTCCGGGTACTCCTCGTGAGCCACCCAGAGAGCATCGTTCGGCCCTGAGTAGTCGTCGCGGGCATTGGGGTCGTTTAGAGGGAAGACGATGGCTTTATGGACGTTCGTGGCGTCCATCCGGGCCTTCATTCCGGAGGCGGTCATGGCGCGGCCGTCCACGTCCACGCCGATATGGGCGTGGGCGTCGAAGACTCGCGTGCCGGCCGGTATCTTGCTCTTCACCCACTCCCAGGGGCCGGCCATCGTCCCGGACGTAAGCGCCTCTATAGACCCCATGTCTTGCTCCCGCGTCTTTGTGTCCAACGCAACCGCCGATCCAGTTTGGAAACCCGCTTGCTGGCCGGGTGCAATGTTAACAGGGGGCATCCGCCGCTGCTAAACTCTCCCGGACCATGAGCGGCCCCGCCCTTTCTCCAGGTAAATCCTTTGTCGAAGCCTTCGGCCGGGCGGCGCGTCCCCTCTTCCGGAGGCTCCTGCGCAGGACGCTGCCGACGCTGGACGGCATGGTAAAGCTCGCGGGCCTCGAAGGGCCCGTCGAGGTCTTGCGAGACCGCTTCGGGGTACCCCAGGTCTTCGCGGAGTATGAGAGCGACTTGTTCTTTGCCCAGGGCTACGTAACCGCCCAGGATCGCTTCTTTCAGATGGAGCTCGGGCGGCGCGCCGGGCACGGCCGCCTCGCGGAGTTGACCGGCGAGAGCGCCCTGGAGTTCGACCGCCTCTCGCGCACGGTGGGCCTCGGTAGGATCGCCGCCAACGCCGAGAAGGATGCCTCGCCGGAGGTACTCCGTGTCCTCGAAGCATACTCCGCCGGGATCAACGCTTTCCTCACTACCGAACCACTCCCCCCGGAGCTAAGGCTGCTCCTGACTCGCCCCGAGCCGTGGACGCCGGCCGATACCGCCGCCTGGTCCGCCGTCCTATCCTGGAGCCTCTCGGCGAGCTGGGAGTCGGATCTCCTGAATGGGGACGCCGGGGAGTGCTTTGGGGACGGGCTGCGCGCGCACGTAAACCCAGGTTCCGGCGCCGCCAAGGGCTCCAATGCCTGGGCCGTCTCGCCCGGACGGAGCGCCTCCGGCTCGGCGATGCTCGCTGGCGACCCGCACTTACTTTTGGGCATACCGTGTCTGTGGTACGAGATCGGGCTTTACTGCGGTCCGTACAGTGTGGTCGGGGCTTCGTTGCCGGGGACGCCGGGGGTGGTGATTGGGCACAACGAAGACATCGCCTGGAGCGTTACCGCCGCCCTGACCGACGTGCAGGACCTGTACGTCGAACGCTTCGAGGAGGATAACCTGAGGTTCTACGAGCACGCGGGCGAACGGCGCGAGGCGGAGATGCGGGAAGAGGAGATCCCGGTTCGCGGTCGCCGCGAGCCGGTGGTCTTGAAGGTAAGGACCACACTACACGGCCCCGTAATTACCGACGCCATCGAAGACAGCGGCAGAGACCTGGCACTGCGCAGCGCCGCCCCGGAGCCGCTGAAGCTCGTCGCCGCCGGCCTCGCCGTCAACAGGGCGCGTGGCAGGAAAGAGTTCCTCGACGCCCTGAGAACCTGGACGGTGCCGAACCAGAACTTCGTCTACGCCGATCGAACGGGGGTCGTGGGCAATGCGCTCGCCGGTCCCGTCCCGATCAGGAAGAACCACGAGGGGGACCGCCCGGTCCCGGGGTGGGACGGGGAGCACGAGTGGTTGGGCTTTGCGCCGTTCGAGGACCTGCCCAAGAGCTTCGACCCCACTGAAGGTTACATCGCCTCCGCCAACGAGCCCCCCGAAGCCGGTCCCGTCCCCATCCCCGGCAACTACCTGCCCGGCTACCGCAAGAGCAGGATCGAAGCCCTGATCCGAGCCACCACCAAGCATACTCTGGAGAGCTTCCGCGCCATGCAGGGCGACCTCTACTGCGCTCCGGCGCACGCGCTCGCCGGTCGGCTCGCGAAGCTCGACCCTCCGGCCAAAGCACCCGTACGGTTGCTGAAAGAGCTTGCATCCTGGGACGGGCATCTGCTCGCGGAGAGCCGTCCCGGCGCGGTGGCGCGCGTCGCGCTGGAGGTGCTCCTGCAGCGGGCCATGGGCGACGTAGGCCGCGTCTCCTCGGCACTCCCCACCGGAGCCGATGCTTACTTCACGAACCTCCTCCCGAAGCTCATGCAACAGCTCGACGGCCTATCCGAAGAGTATTTTCGGGAAGCGCTGGAGGGAGCAGTGAAGATCCTGAGCGAGACTCTCGGCCCCGACCAGGAGGGATGGAGCTGGGGGGCACTGCACGCCGCGAAGTTGCGGCATCCCCTGGGGATCATAAGACCGCTGCGGGGTCTCCTGAACCGCGGGCCGTTCCCTTTAGGCGGAGATTCCAGCACCATCTGTCTCGGCGCGTTCCGATCCGGCGTTCCTGAGGGTTCCGTACAGCCCTCCTTCGATCCCGTCACCACCGGGCCAAACTACCGGTTCATCGTGGATACCGGTGATTGGGACCAGGCGTGGAGCGTCGTCTCGCCCGGCCAGTCCGGGCACCCCGCAAGCGCGACCTACGACGATCAGATCGAACTGTGGCAAAACGTCCGCTACCGCCCAATGATCTTCGGCCGCGCAACAGCAGAACTAGCCGCCAAACACCAGCTCGTCCTAAAACCCGGCTAGACTTCGGAGTTCGACGTGGTTCCGGTCGACTACATCGTCGATTGCTACTTCATCGCTCCCGCTACGGCCTGCCCGGTGGATGAAGACGGCTTCGTGACACTCCCCAACGGAACCACGGTTCCCGTCGAGGAGTTCACGGACGACCCGGTAGTAGAACAATCTACCGGTAACCTCGTCCGGTTCGTCGACGGCGAGCCGGTCGTCGTAGAGTATGCGCTGTTCCGGCCGCAGCCCGGCCCGGATACTGTCGTTGACAGCGCAGGCACGCGGTGCAGTATTCCTCGGAATAGATAGGGTTACGGAAAGGTACAGTCCAGGGATGTGTCCAGCATTTCAGAACCGGTTTCAATCGTAGCGTAGATCTCCGATTCTATAGGGAGCAAACTGTCTGCGAAAGATTCTACCGCTTAGATCTGGTGCTCGAACAAGGACCGAGGACGAGCAAGATCCCGCAATAGTATGACTATCTCGTGCTCCGGCCCGGAGGTATCCAGCGTGACCTCCTCGGCCTCGATGTGGTCCCAAAGGGAATCCATCTCGCGTCTCTTGGCCCGCCCGTGCCCCCTCCGCTAGTCCCAGGTCTCCACCTCCACCTCGGAATCGAGCTGCTTCCGTAGCTCTGCCAGGACGATGCGCTCGTACTCCTCTCGCCGGGGGTCTACTCCGATTCCCTCGTATTGTGGTCCTCCCGGTCCCGCCCTTCGCCCCGCTCCAGGGTGAGCGTGGAGACGCGGGGGCCGTCCACGTTCTTTACGCGCAGGGTTACGTCTTCGGCTTCGACGACGTCGCCAGACTCGGGGGGGCGGCCGAGAGCCCCGAGGATGTAGCCGCCGATGGTGTCGAAGTCCTCGTGGGGGAGGTCGAGACGGAAGTACTGGTTGACATCCGTGATGGGGATGCGGCCGTCTATGGCGTAGGTGTCGTCGCCAAGAGGTTCGATGGCGGCCTCGTCCTCGTCAAACTCGTCTTGTATCTCCCCGACTATCTCTTCGAGGATGTCCTCTATCGTGACCAGCCCCTCGACGCTACCCCACTCGTCTATGACTATGGCCATCTGCAGCTTGCGCTTCTGGAACTCGCGTAGGATCTCCTCTATCCGCTTGGTCTCGGGGACGACGAGGCAGTCCCGGACGAGGGACTTGAGCTCGAAGCTCTCGCCGTCTTCCTTGGCGGCCCGGAAGAGGTCCTTGACGTGTACCGCACCGAGGACGTGATCGAAGTCGTCCTCGAAGACCGGGTAGCGAGTGTAGCGGCCGAACGCGGCGCTCTCGACCAGCTCTTCGAGGGGCGCGCCGTACGAGAGGGCCTCTATGTCCGGCCTCGGGACCATTACCTCCCGCGCCACCGTGTCACCGAAATCGAAGACGTTGTTCAGAAACTCGCGCTCATGCGGGTCGAGCACACCGGAGGAGGTGGAAGAGGTGATCATAATGCGCAGCTCCTCCTCGGAGTGGGCCTCCATCTCCTCGCCGAGACGCACCCCCCACGGCCGCAGCACGAAATTCGTCGAGGCGTTCACCAACCACACTACCGGCCGGAAGAGCAACGTCAGGAGCCTCAGCGGACGGCTGACCCACATCGCCGTCTCCTCGGCGCGCTGGATGGAGAAGTACTTGGGCGCCTGCTCCCCGAAGACCAGGTGCGCGTAAGTTATGACCGCGAACCCCAGGACCACCGAGATCACCTCGATAATCCTCTCACTTTCTATTCCCATAGCTTCGAGCCCCGGAGCAATAAGGGCCGACACCGCCGGCTCCCCAACCCAACCCAGAGCAAGCGATGCGATGGTAATACCCACCTGGCAGACGGAGAGGTAGGTATCGAGGTCGCGCAGAACGTTGTGTACGACCCTCGCCCGGGCGCTTCCCTCCTGTTCGAGCTGCACGATGCGAGACTCTCGTACCCGGACGAGCGCGAACTCCGCCGCCACGAAAAAGCCGTTCAAGACGATCAGGACGAGCGCGGCAAAGAGGTTGATCCACGTAAAAAGTGGCTCTTCCAAAGCTAAAACATCACCCCGGAGAGGTCCCAGCGGACGTTTGCTAAATGACTGGTATCGAGATCGCTTATCACGTACGGCTCGGATTATACCCTACTACACGCGACCCTTGAGGAGACCCTGAAGCACTTGGTTCCACAAGACCCATCGAGCAGCTACACTGGCCGGACTCTACAGCCAGAAACGACAACCCACGAGCGAGAAGGAGCCAGAGCCATGAACCCCAAATCCTTGCCGGACGACAAACCGTGAGGGTACTCGTTGCCGGCGCGAACGGCCAGGTCGGCAAGCACGTCGTCAGGATTTTGGCGGAGGAGGGCCACGAGGTACGAGCCATGATCCGGGCCGAAGACCAGGCGCCCGCGCTACGCGACCTCGGCGCCGAACCCATCGTAGCCGACCTCGAAGGAGACGTCGCCCACACCGCCGAAGGCTGCGACGCCATAATATTCTCCGCCGGCGGCGGCCCCGGAAGCGGCCCGGAGAAAAAGGAGACCGTGGACCGGGGCGGCGCCGAGAAACTCGTCGAAGCAGCCAGAGACCACGGCGCACGGCGCTACATCATGGTAAGTGCGATGGGCGCCGCCGACCCGGAGTCCGGCCCCGAGGCGATGCAGCCCTACCTCCTCGCCAAAGCCCGGGCCGACCAGACACTCGCGGAGAGCGGGCTCGACTACACCATCATCCGACCGGGAAGCCTCACGGACGAGGCCGGGACCGGCATGGTGGAGGCCGCCCCCTCACTCGGCAAGCGTGGCGAGATACCGCGTGAAGACAATGCCCGCGTCATCGTCGCGGCGCTGGAGAGAGAGAACACCTTCGGCCAGACCTTCGAGGTTCTCTCGGGCGACACTCCGGTCGAGGAAGCTATCGTTCTTTGGTAGTGTTTCACTCTAGAATGATGCTTCGTTGCTCCAGGTTGTGGCGGTGGATGAAGAGCTTTAGGCAGCAATGGTGCATCTGGCGCGACTTGGAGAACGAGAGCGTCTTGCGCACGAAGC
>Ga0136617_10001879_pt1 | contig 18728 bp, 24 predicted proteins | sample AntDrymUQ3222106_2_FD_129672 | JGI IMG/M metagenome (GOLD analysis project Ga0136617, IMG submission 129672) | Polar desert sand microbial communities from Dry Valleys, Antarctica - metaG UQ322 (21.06) | ecosystem: Environmental > Terrestrial > Soil > Desert | place: Antarctica: Dry Valley... | reverse complement strand
TCGAGCAGGCGCGCACGGAGTGGGGGGCGGGCGCGGTGGCGATGCCTGCCTCGCGGAGAGCCTCGAGCTCCCGCAGGTAGGCCGCGACCGACGCCTGGCGGAAGCGGGGGAGGCCCCCGCGGGCGTAGGCCGAGAGGAGGAGGACGAGCTCGATTCCGGCCTCCTGCGCCGCCTCGGCTGCTGCGAAGGCCTCCGGCAGCCCCAGGTAGTGGAACTCGCCGACGGCCGTGTACCCCGCCGACCGCATCTCCCGGTAGACGGCGCCGTAGAGGAGACGAACGGTCTCGGGCGTCTGGCGTTCCGCCTCGCCGAGCATGACCTCCCGCCAGGCCCAGAAGTCGCCGCCCTCGGTCCGCCCGCGCAGAGCACGCTGGAACGCATGCGAGTGCGCGTTCACGAAGCCCGCCAGCGTGACCTCCTGCGCCACACCGCCATTCTGCGGGTCTGACCCCATGAAGGCACTGTTGAGGCGGTCGCTCGGACTATCCTTGCCCCGTGGCGACCCGCGTGGTTCCGGCTCCGCTGGCGCAGCTGCCGAACGCTCTCACCGTTGTCCGGCTGCTCCTGATCCCCGTCTTCGTCGTGCTGATCGTTGCCGCCGACGAGGGGTACAGCTGGCCGGCGGCGCTCGTCTTCAGCGCCGCGGGGATCACCGACCAGATCGACGGCTGGCTCGCGCGCCGCTGGAGCGTCGAGTCGAGCTTCGGCAAGATCGCCGACCCACTCGCGGACCGGCTCATGATCGATGCCGCCGTCGTCCTGCTCTGGCTCGAGGGCCGCCTGCCCTGGGCTGCGCTCGCCGTCGTCCTTGCGCGTGATGCGGTCCTGCTCGGCGGGTACAAGCTGGTCGTGCCCCGTGGCTACAAGTTCTCCGTCAACACCCTCGGCAAGCTCGCGACCTGGGTGCTCTACGCCTCGCTCGGCTTCATCATGGTGACGCGGGAGGGAACGGACTGGCCGCTCTGGCTCTTCTGGACGGGACTCGGGCTCGCGCTCGCGTCCGGGGCGCTCTACCTGGCCAAGGCTCGACGGGAGGTGCAGCTCTGAAGGCGGTCGTGATGGCCGGCGGCGAGGGGACGCGGCTGCGGCCGCTCACCTCGAACCAGCCCAAGCCGATGGTGCCGGTAGTCGGCAAGCCGTGCATGGAGCACATCCTCGAGCTGCTGCGCGCGCACGGCTTCACCGACGTGATCGTGACGCTGGCGTTCCAGCCGCAGGCGATCCGCAGCTACTTCGGTAGCGGCGAGACGCTCGGTCTCGCGATCGACTACTCGGTCGAGGAGGCCCCGCGCGGGACCGCCGGGTCGGTCCGACTCGCGGGCGGGCGCCTCGACGACACCTTCCTCGTGATCTCGGGCGACGCCCTCTGCGACATCGACCTGACGGAGCTCGTCGCCTTCCACCGCGAGCGCCGGGCCGCTGTCACGATCGGGCTCAAGTCGGTCGACAACCCGCTCGAGTTCGGCATCGTCGTCACCGACGAGGACGGGCGGGTCGAGCGGTTCCTCGAGAAGCCCTCCTGGGGCCAGGTCTTCTCCGACACCATCAACACGGGCATCTACGTGCTCGAGCCCGAGGTGCTGCGCCACATCCCGGCCGACCGGCCCTACGACTTCTCGAAGGAGCTCTTTCCGCTCCTGCTCGAGATGGGCCGCCCCATCTATGGTCACGTGTGCGAGGGCTACTGGCAGGACATTGGCAACCTCGACCAGTACCGGCAGGCGAACTTCGACGCCCTCGACGAGCGCGTCCGCCTCTCGATACCCGGAATCCGCTTGCGCGGGAACATCTGGGTCGGCGACGGCGTGCAGATGGACGACCTCGACGTCGTCGAGGGCCCTGCCTTCATCGGCAACTACTGCCGGATCTCGCCGGAGGCGAGCGTGGGCCCGTACTCGGTCCTCTCGTCGAGCATCACCCTCCGCGAGCGCGCGCGGATCACCCGGTCGGTACTCGACACAGCGACGCACATCGGGCAGAGCGCGCTCGTCGAGGGCGCGATTCTCGGCCGCTCGTGCGACGTGCGCTCGCACGTCCGCATCCACGAGGGCGTCGCGATCGGCGACGACGTGACCCTGGGTGCCCAGAGCGTGGTCATGCCGGGCGTGCGTATCTACCCCCACAAGGAGGTGGAGTCCGGCGCGCAGATCTACGAGAGCCTGATCTGGGAGTCGCGCTCCTCACCGCGGCTCTTCGGCAAGGACGGGGTCGCCGGACGGGTCAACGTGGACCTCACGCCTGAGCTCGCCCTGCGCGTCGCGGCCGCGCTCGGCACGGCGCTGCCGCGAGGCTCGCGCGTCGTCGCGAGCCGGGAATCGTCGCCTGCCTGTCGGATGATCAAGCGCTCGGTGATCATCGGCCTGATCTCGGCCGGCATCGACGTCGCCGACCTGCGCGTGCTGCCCGCTCCGGTGAACCGGCACGTCCTCAAGGTGCACGAGTATGACGCCGGCGTGCACGTGGGGACGAGTCCGAGCGACCCCGAGGTCGTGCAGATCCGCTTCTACGAGCCGCCCGGCATCGAGCTCCGCTCGGGCCTGCAGAAGGAGATCGAGAAGCACTTCTCACGCCTCGAGCTGCGCCGGGTCGCCTCGAACGAGGTGGGGACGATCAGCTACCCGACCCGGCTGCGCGAGAGCTACGCCCAGGATCTGATCGACACGCTCGACGTCGAGGCGGTGAAGGAGCGGCGCTTCCGCATCGTCGTCGACTACGGCTACTCGGCGGCGTCCTTCGTGTTGCCCCTCGTCCTCGGGCCGCTGGGTGTCGAGGCAGTCTCGGCGCACGGCTTCACGAGCGACCGCTCGGACGGCTCGGTCTCGCGGCCGGAGGCGCTCGCCCAGGCGAAGCGCCTCGTGAACGCCGTCGGTGCCGATCTCGGCGTGGTCTTCGACCGGGCCGCCGAGCGCTTGACGCTGATCGATGACCGCTCGGGCGAGATCGAGGTCGGCCAGGCACTGCTCGCCTTTCTCCGCCTGCTCGTGAAGGCCGGCCGAAGCGGCAAGCTCGCGTTCCCGATCACCGTGACACAGCAGGTCGATCGCATGGTCGAGGGCAGCGGCCTCGAAGTCGTGCGAACTCCCGCCTCGCTCGCCGAGCTCACACGGGTGGCCGCGGGGGACGGGGTCGTCTTCGGGGGCGCTCTCGGCGGAGGCTACGTCTTTCCCGATTTCCTCCCCGCCTACGACGCGATCGCGAGCCTCTGCAAGCTGCTCGAGCTGCTCGCAGCCGCGGGCGACTCGCTCTCGGAAGTCGTCGACGGCCTGCCCGATCTCACCCTCGTGCACACGCAGGTGCCCTGCCCGTGGGCGCTGAAGGGGCTCGTGATGCGCGTCCTCACCGAGCGGATGAAGGAGCGGGAGACGGACGTCCTCGACGGCATCAAGGTCTTTGACGACCGCGGCTGGGTGCAGGCGCTGCCCGACCCCGACGAGCCGGTGCTGCACCTCTACGCCGAGGGCGAGACGCGCGAGGACTCCGAGGAGCTCGAGACTGAGCTGCGCGAGCTCGTCGAAGGCATCATGCAGGGAGAGGAGGCCACGGCCCGAACCTAGAGGCACGACTCTCAACCTGAGGTTGACCCCTTGGGCCTCCGCTGCTTTACTGACCTCCGAGCCCTCGAAAGGTAGCCGCCCGTGGAAGCACTTCCCGATCTCGCCACCCTGTCCGACGCCGACCTCCGGGGGCTCATCCACGAGCTTGTGGCGGAGGAGCACGATGTCTCGTTCCGCCGCAGGATGCTCCACGGCCGGATCGACATCCTTCGCGCCGAGCTCGTTGCGCGCCTCCAGAAGGGGCGCCGAGAAGGGCGGAGCGCGCTCGAGGACGTCGACGTCGAGAAGCTGACGGCGATTCTCACCTCGCGCGTGACCCATGCCGAGGACGCTGTTTGAGCCACGTCTACTGTCCGGAGTGCGGCTTCCAGAACCCCGAGGCGTCGAAGTTCTGCGCGCGTTGCGGTGCGCTGCTCGTGAAGGAGGAGGGCGGCGCCGACACGACGATGACCTTCACGCCCGAGGAGGTGGCGGAGGCGGGGGCCGCGCTCGTGGACATGGGCGTGCGCGGGCCGGCTCTGGTGGTCCGCTCCGGCGGTGGGCGTACGGGGGAGACGTTCTACCCACAGGGCGAGCAAACGACGATCGGCCGCTCGCCGGACTGCGGGATCTTCCTCGACGACGTCACGGTCTCCCGCCGCCACGCGGTGCTCGTCGAGCGCGACGGGACACTCCACATCGAGGATCAGGGCAGCCTGAACGGCACGTTCCTCAACCGCCAGCGGATCGAGTCGGCGCCCCTCGAGGACGGCGACGAGCTGCAGATCGGCAAGTACCGCCTCTCCTACCTCTCGCGATGAGCTCGACGACCCGCCAGAAACCTTCCCAGCCGCAGCGTCTGCTCACGATCGGCACCGTCTGCCGCCGCCTGACGCCGGATTTCCCCGAGATCTCGATCTCGAAGATCCGCTATCTCGAGGACCAGGGACTGCTCACGCCGCGGCGCACGCAGGGCGGCTACCGGCTCTTCGGCGAGGAGGACGTGGAGCGTCTCCGCACGATCCTCCGCCTGCAACGCGACGAGTTCTTGCCGCTGCGCGTGATCCGCCAGGAGCTCGCGTCCCCGAGTTCCAAGGAACGCCGCAGCCGTCGCGCCGAGGGACTCTCCGCCGCCGAGGAGGAGGTCGATGCGGGCACGCTCCGCGAGCGGGCGGGCATCACCGCCGAGCAGGCGCGGGAGCTCGAGGACTTCGGCCTGCTGACGCCGCGGAGCGAGGGTGGCACGAAGCTCCACGGCGAGACGGACGTGGAGATCGCTCTCGCGTGCGGAAAGCTCGCGCGCTTCGGGATCGGCCCGCGCCACCTGCGCGCCTTCCGCAGCGCGGTCGACCGTGAGGTCGGGCTGCTCGAGACCGTCGTCGCGCCCGGCCTGCGCTCGCGCAACCCCGAGCGCCGCGGCGCCGCGCTCGAGGACCTCCAGACCCTGGCGGGTCTCGCTCAGGAGCTTTCGCAGCTGCTCTTCTCGCGCGAGCTGCGGAAGCGTGTCCCCTCGTGAAAGCGGCCGACCTGAAGACGAAGGTCCGCGACGTGCCTGACTTTCCGCAGGCGGGTGTCGTCTTCAGGGACATCATGCCCCTTCTCGCGGATCCCGAGGCGCTCCGCCACACGATCGGCGAGCTCGCCGGCTGGGCGGCCGAGCGCGAGCCCGATCGCATCCTGGGCGCCGAGGCCCGTGGCTTCATTCTGGGCGCGGCGATCGCACGCGAGGTGGGTTGCGGCTTCGTCGCGGCGCGCCGTCCCGGCAAGCTCCCGCCCGAGACCGTGAGCGCCACGTACGCGCTCGAGTACGGGCAGAACGCGCTCGAGCTGGACCCGTCGATGATCCCTAGCGGCGCGCGCGTGCTCATCCACGATGACGTCCTCGCAACGGGTGGCACCGTCGCCGCGATCGCGGGCCTCGTGGAGTCGCTCGGCGGCGTGATCGTGGGAGCCTGCTTCATCATCGAGCTCGAGTTCCTGGGCGGCCGTGAGCGGCTCGGCCGGTACGACGTGCATTCGCTGATCCCGTACTGACGGTAGTCTCGAGGGTTGACTCCTCGCGCTCAGCGTCGATAACGAGAAGAGATGTACGACGCACTCACCGGCCGGTACACCTTCGCCTGTCCCGCCCGCGGCGAGACGAGGGTCTCGCTCTCGGGCTTCCGGGAGCTCGAACGGCTTCCGGGAGCGGCGCACCCGGCTGTCTATCGCATCCGCTTCGCGTGCCCATGCGGCGACGACCACGTCGGTCTCGTCAGCCACGACGAGCTCGACTGGGCACCGCTCGGCCTCGTCGAGACGGCGTGGATCAACCTCATGACCTCGCGCAGCGAGCCCGTCGAGCGCGAGCTGGGCGATCGCGCCGCCCGCCGCATCGAAGCGGGGGAATGGCCGTGGAGCTTCTTCTGCTACCCGGAGGATCGCCCGCAGCCGATCTTCCCGTCGGCCTTCTTCCTGCTCGCTCCGGGCTCCGGCTCGATCGGCCTGGCCGCGCGGTGCCCCGCCTGTGCGCGCGTGTCGGTCAACCTCGTCTCACCTTCGCATGTCGATGTGCCCTTCCACCACGACCGGCGCATCGCGGTGATCGCGCACGTCTTCCTCGACGATGCCGCCCGGACGCTCGAAGAGTTCCGTTCCGAGCTCGCCTCGGCGCAGTTCGACCTGCGCCGCCTCGAGCTCTGACGGTGGGTGATCCACTAGCCCGGCCGTGGGTACCTCCCGCCAGGGATCGTGCCGGCAGCGCTTCGCGGCGATACCTTGAGCACGATGGAGGCACCCGCAAGCGAGCGGAAGCGACGGGGAGCGGAGCGGCTTCTCCTGCACTGCGTGGCGCTTACGGGAGCGGAGGAGGCGCGTCCCTCGGCCCTCGAGCGCCTGCAGGACCTGATCGGCGACGATCTCGCCCAGTTTCTCGTCGACGGCCTCTCTCTGCGCCGCCCCCGGCTCGCTCCGAACTAGAGTCGCCTGGGCGCAGCGGAGGCTGGGACTACTCCCCGAAGATGCGCACGTAGAAGAAGATCGCCGCGGCGGCGATCGGCGAGACGATGAACGCAGTGCCCTTGTCCACGCCGAGGGCGAGCATCCCGAGGAGCAGGAAGAGGCCGAGCCCGATCGCCCAGAGGGCGGAGACGAGCCCGCGATCAAGGCTGGGCATGCGCAGGTGCACCGGCGGCGATCGTACCTGCGGAGGAAGGCAGGGAGCCCAGCGGTTGTTGCGAAATGGGAAAAGAAATTCGCCGAGCCGGTTACGCTTTCGTCCACCGCACCTGCTGACTTTCCGCTTCCGCGTACAGTCGCCCTGTGCGGCTTCGACCTACTTGCGTCCCGTGCTCGGCGCTAAGGTCAATCTAGGGATAGCGGCCCCTTCTGACAAGGCTCTCGACTGCGAAAAACACGCTCTTTGCAACCAAAAACTTCTCCACAAATCCACAGGAACAACACGGAAGAACTTCCACAACCTGTGGATTTCGACGCGGCGACCGACGGCTCGACGCCTCCCGGTGGCCGCCCGCGTGGGACCGCCATCTGGATGGTCGGAGCGGCAGCTCTTCTGCTCGCGACGCTCCTCGCGGCCGCTCGAGTAGGGGAGCGCCCGGGCGCACTCTCGAACTGGCAGGCGCTCGTTCTCGGCCTTGTCCAGGGACTGACCGAGCTGCTCCCGATCTCTTCTTCGGGCCACCTCATCGTCGTGCCTTGGCTCGGAGGATGGAGGTATCTGCAGGAGAACGACGAGTTCAACCAGACCTTCGATGTCGCGCTCCATCTCGGCACCCTGATCGCCGTCGCGGGCTACTTCCGCCGCGATCTGTTCGCGCTCGGCGCGGCGTTGGTGTCCGTGCTGCGGACGCGAAGGATGCAGCGGCCCGAGGAGCGGGTGGCCATCGTCGTGGCTGTCGCCACGGTTCCCGCGGCGCTGGTGGGCGCAGCCGGCGAGAGCGTGATCGCAAACCGGCTCGGGGAGCCGTGGCAGATTGCGATCCTGCTGGCGGTCTTCGCCGTCGTCCTCTGGCTCGCCGACCGGCGCCCGGCGCGGCGGGAGATGGCGAGCCTCGGACCCGGCACTGCGCTCGCGATCGGTCTGGCGCAGTCGCTCTCGCTGGCGCCGGGGGTCTCGCGTTCGGGGATCACGATCTCGGCGGGCCGCTTCCTCGGGCTCGATCGCGACTCGGCGGCGCGGCTGTCCTTCCTGCTGCTCGTTCCGATCACGTTCGGCGCGATCGCCTTCAAGGGCGTGACCGAGGTGCTGCTCGGTGACCTGCCGGCCGGAACGGGCGGGCCGTTCGTCGTCGGGACGCTCGCCTCGGCCGCGAGCGGCCTCTTTGCGATCTGGGCGCTTCTCGGCTACGTCCGTCGCCACGACTACTCGCTCTTCGTCGTCTATCGCCTGCTCGCCGCGGCGGCGGTACTGCTCCTCATCGCGACCGGGGTGCGGGCTGCGACGTTCTGACGCGAGAGGTTTCACTGCGTTCTGTCGGCGGCACGATGAACGAGGCGAAGGCAACGGCGCCACCCATGGTTCTCAACACGAGGGAGGCGGACGCGAAGCAGCTCGCGCGCGACCAGGGCGATACCAATGGCGGGCGCTCGAGGAAAGACGCTGCCGTGAACATCCACAACGAGGACGGTTGGTCGACAGCATCGACGAGCCGAAAGTTGATCAGGAGCCGGTCACCGCGTTGCGACGGTCGCCCGACCATCCAACTCCTCCTGCGCGTGGGCTCGCGCCGAGCCGAGGGCTGAGACGCCTCAGATGCGCGGACCGAAACTAGTCGCCAGACAGCCAGACGACGACGAACAGGAACGCGATGGAAATCGCGCCCAAAGCGAGAACGACGAGTGTGTCGCGCTTCATCGAGGTTGGAGGGGAGAGTTCGAGACGACTGTCACTCTTGGTGTGCATCCTGAGGGTAGCGCCGAGAACCGGGGATCCCACGACAGTAGGAGATCGCGTCTCCAACTTGACATAACACCCGTTAGCGTGCATTGCAGGCTCGAAGCTTCCAGGCTTGCGCGTTCGCGCTCATGAACCTCCGCGGCAGTTGTGGCAGCTCACGGTCGAGAGCCAGTTCTCGGTCGGAGAGACGAGCAATCGGCTCATCAGCTTGGCGACGCTGTCGGGCTTGAGCTGCGCCCGTCTGATTGTTGATCTTCGGAGAAGGTCCTTCGAGCGGCGGCATGAGCCTCAGCAGTCGAGCGTGGCCCCGGCGACCCGGCAGATCTCGTGTTGGCGTGGACCCAGCGACCCTAGCCGCCGCACGAGCATGACCTTCGGGAAAGGTCGAATGTTGTCGAAGGAAGCGACCGACTGCACCGGCAGGCCCTCGGCGGCGCCCAAAGCCAGCTCGCTCGGCAGGCCACGCACGCGCCTGGTCACCGGCGCCACGAGGACCCGTCGCATCGTTTCGTTGGCCGCATCCCGGCTTACCACGAGGAACGGGCGGCCCTTCTCGTCGGGCGCCTCACCCCACCAGACCTCACCGCGCCCTACCACCAACGCTGCCACGGCTCTTCGTCGATCGCATTGACCGCGAGACGAGTCGCTTCGGCAATCTCCTCGTTCGTTTCGGGAAGCCGGTCCATGGCGTCTCTGTATTGCCGGTCGATGGCCTGGCGACGCCGGCCCGCGACCATCGCCTCGAGGCCGCTGCGTATTGCCTGCGAGCGGCTGTCGAACGCTCCGTCCTGAACGAGCCTGTCAATGGCGTTGACCAAGTCGTCTGGCAGCTTGACCGCAATCTGTATCGTCATACCGATAGCATACCCTTAGGTCGTACGACGCCTGGGGTCCCGAGTACGGAGTCCACCGCGGCTCGAAAGGCGCGCGGAGGCTGCGTCGCTAGCGCTCGGTGGCTACGTACGCAGGTACAGCTCGAGATCAGGCGCGACCGCGCGCAACTCCCGCAGCGCCCGGGACTCGAGCTGACGCACGCGCTCCCGGGTGATCCCGAGCACCGAGCCCACCTCCTCGAGCGTGTGCGGTGTCGAGCCGTCGAGTCCGAACCGGAGTGTGAGCACCCGGCGCATGCGCGGGTTCAAGTGCTCGAGCGCGTCGGCCAGCTCCCGGGAGCGCAGCTTGAGCGCGGTCGCGGCGTCGGGCTGGTCGCTCTTCGTGTCTTCAATCAGGTCGGCGTACAGGCTCTCGCCGTCGCCGACCGGGGTCTCGAGGCTGACCGGATCCTCGACCAGGCCGAGCAGCTCCCGGATCCGCCGCTCGGGGAATCCGCTCTCGGCGGCGACCTCCTCGACCGTCGGGTCGCGGTTCAACTTCTGGGTGAGCACGCGGCGGGCGCGCATCATGCGCCGCACCTGCTCGGCGACGTGGACGGGCAGGCGGATCGTCCGGCCCTGATCGGCGAGTGCGCGCGTGACAGCCTGGCGGATCCACCACGTCGCGTAGGTCGAGAGCTTGTAGCCCATGCGGTAGTCGAACTTCTCCACCGCGCGGATGAGACCGAGATTGCCCTCCTGGATCAGGTCGAGCAGAGGCACGCCGGCCTTCGTGTAGTTGCGCGTGATCGACATCACGAGGCGTAGGTTCGACTCGATCAGCCGCTGCTTCGCCAGCTCGTCGCCCTCGTCCTTGCGCCGGGCGAGCTCGCGCTCCTCGCTGCGCGTCAGCAGCCGGCCGCCGCCGATCTGCCGCACGTAGAGCTTGAGGGGATCCTGTGTCGGTTCGACAGCGGCGGGTCGAGCGATGTCGTCGCTGTCGCGCTCCACGACCACGTCGGCCGCTACAGCCTCGAGGCGCGGCTCGGCGTAGGGCTCGAAGGAAGGGTCGAGGAGGGGCCGCTGCTCCACGGTGCAGGTATCGGCGCCGCGAGGCTGGCGCTTGAGCGAGCCGCGCCTCGTCCGGGGACATGACGCAATTGCAAAGAAAGGGTAAGACTGGCGGGAAAGTCGCAACCGTTCTCGTAGAGAAGGCGTCAGTATCAGGTGAGAGCGCCCGGCGGGGCGCTCCTCGTTCTTTCTTCGCTATGTGTGGAATTGCCGGCTACAGCCTGAGCCCGGAAAGCGGCATCGACCGCAAGCTTGCCGTGCAGGTGCTCCTGGCCGCGATCGCAGAGCGCGGCGCCGACGCGGTGGGCTATGCCTGGCGCGGCCACGAGCCGGAAGTGACGATCCACAAGCAGCGCACGGGCGCGACCGCGCTCCTCGAGCAGGTCGAGGTTCCCGACATGGCACGGGACGTTCTCGTCCATGTGCGTGACTACACGAAGGGCCACCCGACCATCGCGGCCAACAATCACCCGGTTCGCCACGGCGCAGTCGTCGGCATCCACAACGGGATCATCGTGAACGACGAGGAGATTTTCGACGAGCTCGGGTTCGAGCGCGCCACCCCGGAGATGACGGTCGACTCGGAGGCGATCTTTGCGCTGGTCGAGAGCGAGCCGGGCCGGACGAGCATCCTCGACCGGCTGCACGGCTCGATGGCAGCAGCGTGGATGGACGAGCGCCGGCCCGACGCCCTCTTCCTCGCGCGCGGCGTGGGACGGCCGCTCTGGGTGGGTCGAGGGCCGCGCGAGGTCTTCTTCGCGTCGACGCGAACCGCGCTCGAGCTGCTCGAGCGCTACCTCCGTACGAGCTTGCTGAAGCGGGAGCTCGACGAGGGCAGGCTCGCCGTCCTGGTCTCGGGTCGGATCGCCTCGACCGAGCGCTTCAACCCCGACCGGTCGTTCCGCGAGGAGCGACAGCTGCCCGCGGTGCGCGCGCCGCACGAGGGCGCGTCGTGCCTCCAGCGCCTCGCGGCGCTCATCCCGGCGGGCTGAGCCTCGATCCACCGCTTTCGGACCTACGGTGTGAGGGGGTCGGAGTGGCGAGCCTGATCTGAGGCGTCCGGCTCGAGCGGCGGGTCGCGACCACGAGCTGTCTTACGATGTAGTCGTGCCCAGCGACGAAGTGTTCTCCGACGTGCTTGCCGCGAACGAGGCATACGCACACGACTTTCGACTCGCAGGGCTCCAGGCGCACGCGGCGAGGGGTCTCGCGGTCCTCACCTGCATCGACTCGCGCATCGAGCCGCTGGCGATGCTGGGTCTTGCTCCCGGCGACGCGAAGATTCTACGAAATGCCGGTGCCCGCGTCACCGACGACGTACTCCGCACGCTCGTGCTCGCGTCATACCTGCTCGGCGTCGATCGCGCGATGGTGATCGCGCACACGAAGTGCCGAATGGCTGCAGGAGGCGAGAACGAGGTGCATACGGCTGTAGGCGAAGCCGGGGGGCCCGACACCCGGAGCCTTGCCTTCCTTGTGACGAGCGACCAGGAGGCGACCCTCCGCGGCGACGTCCAGCGGCTGCAGTCGTGGCCTTACCTCACGCGCCTCCGGGTGGCCGGGTTCCTGTACGACGTCGACACCGGGCGCGTCACCCAGCTCTGCTGACCGCCGCGCCACGTGACGGCTGCCGAATGGCAGCTCGAGACGACGCCGGGCTTCCGATCGGTGGATCGAGGCTCGAGAGCCACCCTCCCCCAGCGGTACGCTCGGCTCCATGGCCGCGCTGCGCATTCCGCTCTCCCTCGAGGTCGCCGCCGCCCGCGCCGCCGCGCGGCTCTCGCGCCTCGCGCGCACCGGGGGCGGCACGACGGTGCCCGGCAAGCTCCTCTGGAAGCTCGACCCCGGCGCGATCGACCGGCTCGCCGCGCGCCTGCCCCTCGGCTCGGCACTCGTCTCGGCGACGAACGGCAAGACGACGACGGCCTCGATGGTTGCGGAGATTTTGGAGCCGCGCTTACGACTCGCGCACAACGCGGCGGGAGCGAACCTCGTATCGGGCGTCGCGTCGGCGCTCCTCGCCCGGCCCGAGGCCGAGCTCGGCCTGTTCGAGGTCGACGAGGCGGCGTTGCCCGAGGTGGCGCGGCGCGTCAAGCCCCGGGCACTCTGCCTCGGCAACCTGTTCCGGGACCAGCTCGACCGCTACGGCGAGCTCGAGCTCGTCGCCGAGCGCTGGCGGACGGTTGCCGCGGAGCTTGGCGGCGGGACGACGCTCGTCCTCAACGGGGACGATCCCCAGATCGGCGCCCTGGTCGGCGACGCCCGCCGAGCCGTCGTCTTCGGCATCGACGATCCCCGCCATGCGCGACCGTCGCTCGAGCACGCCGCCGACTCGAAGTACTGCATCGCGTGCGGCACCCCGTACGAGTACCGCGCCTCGTACGTCGGCCACCTCGGCGATTACCGCTGCCCGCGGTGCGGTCACGCGCGGCCCGACCTCGAGGTCAGTGCGACGGCGATCGAGCTGCACGGGCTCGAAGGAGCGGCTTTCGTCCTGATCACACCGGACGGCACCCGTGGGATCGAGCTCCGCCTGCCGGGCCTCTACAACGTCTACAACGCCCTCGCAGCGGCCTCGCTCGCACGTGAGCTGGGAGCCTCACTCGACGAGATTGCGGTGGGTCTCGGCCGGTTCAGGGCAGCCTTCGGCCGCTTCGAGCGCATCGCGATCGAGGACCGCTCTTTGCTCGTGCTCCTGATCAAGAATCCGGCGGGCGCGAACGAGGTCGTGCGGACGCTCGTCGCCGGAGGAGCGCCGCGCCTCGCGCTCATCGCCCTCAACGACGCGATCGCCGACGGGCGCGACGTCTCCTGGATCTGGGACGTCGATTTCGAGCCCCTCCTTCCCTCTCTCGAGCGGCTCGTCGTAAGCGGCGATCGCGCCGCGGAGCTCGCTCTGCGCTTCAAGTACGCCGGCTTCGACCCGGCAGCCATCGACGTCCTTCCCTCGCTCGACGACGCGCTCGATCACGGCCTCGCGCTCACCCCGTCCGGCGGCGAGCTCGCCGTCCTCCCGACGTACACCGCCATGCTCGGCCTTCGTGCGCTCGTGACGGAGCGAGGCTACGCGCGGCCGTACTGGGAGCGGGCGGCGTGACCCGGATCGTCGTCGGACATCTGTACCCGGACTACCTGAACATCTACGCCGACCGGGGTAACATCGCCGTGCTGGCGCGGCGGGCGGCGTGGCGGGGGCACGAGCTCGACGTGCGCCCGATCTCGGTCGGTGACGATGTGATCGCCGGCGAGAACGATCTCCTCTACATCGGTGGAGGGCAGGACCGTGAGCAGGCGCTCGTCGCGCCGGATCTCGCCGCCAAGGGTGCGGGGATCGAAGCCGCGGTCGAGGGAGGCGCGGCGCTCCTTGCCGTCTGCGGCGGCTATCAGCTGCTCGGTCGCGGCTACCGCGTCGGCGGAGGCGCGGAGCTGCCCGGTGTCGGCCTCTTCCCGCACGTGACAGTCGCGGGCGAGCGGCGGATGATCGGCGACGTCCTGCTCGAGTGCGAGCTCGAGCCCGGCGAGCGACGCACGCTGGCGGGCTTCGAGAACCATGCCGGCCGAACGCGGTTGGACGTCGCTGCCGAGCCGCTCGGGAGGGTGGTCGCCGGCTTCGGCAACGACGGCGTGAGCGCGCACGAAGGCTGTCGCGTCGGGCGCGCCATCGGGACCTATCTGCACGGTCCGCTGCTGCCCCGGAACCCGTGGCTTGCCGACTGGCTGCTCCGCCAGGCGCTTGCCCACCGGCTCGGGGGGGAGCCACCCGAGCTCGAGCCCCTTCCGGACGAGCACGAGCGTCGCGCGCACGAGGTTTCGGCGGGACGAGCGCGGGCGCGCGGCGGGCGCTACTCGTAGATCGACCGCCCGTGTCCCGGAAGCGCGTTCTCGGGGTACGTCACGAGGTCGTCGGTGAAGCGAGGCTCGCGACGGACGCGATCGAGCCAGGCGCTCACCGCGGGAAACCGCGTGAGGTCGTAGCCGGCGTCCTCCGCGACGTGCGTGTACGCGAAAACCGCCACGTCGGCGATCGACAGGCGGTCGCCGACGAGGAAGGAGCGGTGGGACAGGTGCTCTTGCAACACCTCGAGCGCCCCCTCTCCGACTGCGAAGCGGGCGGCGACGCCTCGGGGGTCGAGCCGGTCGCGGCCGGTCAGTTTGCGGAAGCGAGCGGAGCCGATGCCCGACATGACCCGTTCCTGCTCGAAGAAGAGCCACTGCGCGACGTGGGCGCGCTCGAGGGGATCGTCGGGGAGGAACGGCGTCCCTTCGGCCACGTACCAGAGGATCGCGTTCGACTGGACGATCACCGCGCCGGAGTCGAGCTCGAGAGCCGGCGTCTCGCGCACTGGATTGAGCGCCCGGTACTCGTCGGTGAGCGTGTCGCCGGCGAAGATGTCGATCGGCACGCGTTCGTACTGTCGGTCGAGGAACGCGAGCAGGAGTCGCACCTTGTAGCAGTTGCCGGACGCGTTGTAGTCGTAGAGACGCACTGGTCTTCTCTCTGGAACGCGGGTCCGGCCTGAGCTGTGAGCTGCGACCTACGCGACTTCCGCGGGCAGCCGAGCGGCGGCCCGCCGGATCGCCTCGATGGAGCGCTCGACGTCCTTGGCCGTCGTGCGCCAGTTCGAGACGGAGATGCGCATCGCCGCCTGCCCCTGCCAACGCGTCCCGCTGAGCCAGCAAGTCCCGTCGGCCTGGACGCGCCGCACGATCTCGTTCGTCCGGGCGTCGTGTTCGCCGTCAGGGTCGAGGAAGCGCACGAGCACCTGATTCAGGACGACGTCGTTGAGGATCTCGACGCCCTCGTCCTCCCCCAGCAGCTCGGCGAAGCGGCGGGCGTGCCGGCAGCAGCGCTCCACGAGCTCTGCGACGCCAGAGCGGCCGAGCGATCGAAGCGCCGCGTAGACGGCGAAGCCACGCGCGCGGCGGGAGAACTCGGGTGTCCAGTCCATCTGGTCGCGCTCGCGGTCAGGGCCGGCGTGGATGAGGTAGTCGGCGTGCACGGACATGGCCGCGCGGTGCGCCTCCGGGTGTCGGCAGAAGGCGAGCCCCGAGTCGTACGGCACGTTCAGCCACTTGTGCGCGTCCGTGGCCCAGGAGTCGGCGAGTTCGACGCCCTCGACGAGGTGGCGCAGGGCCGGGCTGGCCGCCGCCCACATGCCGAAGGCGCCGTCGACGTGGAGCCAGGCACCTGCCTCCTCCGCCGCGTCCGCGACGGCGGGCAGTGGATCGAAGGCGCCCGTGTTCACGTTTCCGAGCTGCGCGCAGACGATCGTCGGCCCGCTGCCCGACGCGAGTGCCTCGCGGAGGGCGTCCGCCCGCATGCGGCCCTGGCCGTCGGCGGGAACAGGCTCCAGCTGCGCTGACCCGATCCCGAGAAAGCGGAGCGCCCGGTCAACGGTGACGTGGCGTTCCTCGCCGACGAGCACACGGATCGGCGGCGAGCCGGCGAGACCGTCCCGGGCGACATCCCACCCGACCCCCGCGAGCACGTGGTGCCGAGCTGCCGCGAGCGCGGTGACGTGCGCCATCTGGCAGCCGGTCACCAGGGCCGCCGACACCCCGCTCGGAAGTGCGAGCAGGTCGGCGAGCCATCCGACGGCAACCTCCTCCACGACCGATGCACTCGGTCCCCCCACGTAGAGACCCGCGTTCTGATCCCACACCGAGGTGAGCCAGTCGGCGGCGAGCGCAGCGGGGAGCGCGCTGCCGATCACGAAGCCGAAGTAACGCCCACTCGGGATCGACACGACCCCGGGTTCCCCGCCCTCGATCAGGTCGGCAATCACATCTTCGGCTGCGCTCGGGTGCTCGGGAAGAGGCCCTCCGAGCGCGTCCCGCAACTCCTGCACCGAGGCGGTCGCACGAACCTCGCGGTCGCCGAGCGACTCCAGGTATCGACGCGCGTAGGCGGCGGTGAGTTCGAGCGCGCCGACGTCAGACATGGGCCCACCGTACTCCACCGCTCCCCGGCGGCCCGGCTCGAGCCCGACGTTCGGCGCGGACACGTGCGACAAAGGAACGTTACGCGCCTGCCGCCTTGCAGCCACGGCGCGAGCGCGCTTGCACGGTGCGGCTCGGCTACGACGCAGGTTTGTGCTTGGCTCGGGCGCAACATCGTCGGCCAGGCCGTAAGCGCGTCGACGTTCCGGTCACGCACGGTCGTCGTCGATCTCGAGGCCGAACGAGGCGCGTCCGCGTAGGCGTGTTCGTGGCTTTCAGCTTCGGACCGACGGAAGTGCCAGCCCGCGCGACGGTGGCGGTGCGCTCAGGGAAGCCGCTGCAGCACGTCGCGCGGCTCAGGCCAGAAGAGAAGCTCTGTTGCTTGTACCCGCGAGCACCAACGGTAGTCGTCGTGCTCCCAGTCGAGGTTTGGCTCCCACTGCGGTCCGACCTCCGCCATAAAGCAGTCAACTCGGACGGGGCCGATGTTCGCGTGAGGTTCCCACGCCTCCGGCACGTACGAGAAAGCGGCGTCGACCGCAGTCGGCTCGGCATCCAGCCCGGTCTCCTCGCGCAGCTCGCGCCGTGCGGCCTGCGCGGCCGTTTCGCCCCGCTCGACGCCACCGGCGACCGAATGCCAGTAGCCGCCCTGGCGCTCCGAGCGGTGCAGCACGAGAAACTCGTCGCCGCGGCGGACGAAGATCAGAACCTCGTGCGGCTGCCTCACGCCGGGAAGATCACCTCGGCCCGCAAGCCGCCGACGTTCGTGTGCGCAAGCGTGCCGCCGAGCTCGTCGCGTACGAGCCAGAGGGCTGTGCCGTTCCCTTCCCCGCGGAGCCCGCCGCCACCGTCTGCGATCGCGAGCGAGGAGCGCGAGCGCTGTCGCCCATCCTCCCGCGAACGAAGGGGGCTCGAGGACGCTTCGACGGCCGCCCCCGAGACGAGCCCTGCACGAGCATCGCCCGCGGCGCTCGATCGCTCGCCGAGGTCGACGTCGTTCTCCCGATGCTTCGTGAGCACCTCGTGGACGGCGGGCGATCGCGTGGATCCGGTTGACCGAGTCGATCAGTGCCGCCGAGGGTAAAACGGCGCGGCCAGTCGGGGTCGTACGGGACGACGACGATCGACTCGTCGCTCACGGCAGCCACAGCTTCCCGAGGTACGCCACGGGATCGCCAGGCCGCCAGCGCTGGAGAAAGCGCTGGATCGGCGGGTGCAACACGACCTCGCCGAGCTCGTCGGGCTCGAAGAGGCGATGGCCGCGCACAGCGGAGTCGCTCGAGCGAATCTCCTCGAGCGAGTCGTGCGGAAGCTCGCCGGCGAAGATCACATGCAGGACGTGCTTGCGGAGCAAGCTGCCCCGTGGAGCGATCGAGTCGACGAGCGCGACCGGGCCTTCGAGCGGAAGCTTGACGCCGTCCTCGAAGACCCCGACCTCCTCGACGAGCTCACGGTGGAGCGCCTCGGCCAAGCTCTCGCCGACGACGACCCCGCCGCCGGGGAGCAGCCAGTGCTCGCGCCCCGCCTTTTCGTGCCGGCAGAGGAGGATACGCCCGTGCCACTGCAGGAGCGCGGAGACGCGGATCCTCGGCTCACCGCCCACCTAGCGGGTCACCGTCCCGAGGAGCCGAGTCCGCCCTCACCCCGCTCGCTGTCCGGCAGCTCGTCAACGAGGAGGGGCTCCACGGCGGCGACGGCCTGCACGACGAGCTGCGCGATCCGCATCCCGGGCTCGACGACGAACGTCTCGTGCCGGTCGGTGTTGAGCAGGATCACCTTCAGCTCGCCGCGGTAGCCGGCATCCACCAGGCCGGGCGCGTTCAGGACGGTGACGCCGTGACGGGCTGCGAGCCCCGAGCGCCGCAGCACGAAACCGGCGTGGCCCTCCGGAATGGCGACGGCGATGCCCGTCGCCACGACCGCACGCTCACCCGGCGGAAGCACGGCGCCCTCGCACGCGGCGAGGTCGAGACCCGCATCGCCGGCGTACGCCCGGGTCGGGAGCACCGCATCGGCGCGGAGGCGCCGCACCGGCAACTCGATCAACGCGAGGCGCGAGCCGAGGCGGGCGGCGCCGATTCGGCGACGAGGAAGGGCGCGAAACGGCGCAGCTCGGCTCGAGGCAGACGCGCGCGGATCAGCACGCCCTCCGGCGAGTCGACGCGCTCGTCGATGGGAGCACCGAGCGCGTAGAGCTCGGCCAGGCGGGCACCCTCCTCGTACGGGAGCAGCAGCCGCACGGGCTCGAAGCGGTCGCTGAAGCGAGAGGCGATGCGGGCGCGGAGCTGCTCCAGACCCTCGCCGCTTGCCGCCGAGATCTGAAGCGCCTCCGGAAACCGGTTCTCGAGCCGGCGGCGGCCGAGCGGGTCGACGGCGTCGATCTTGTTGAGCACGAGCTCGCGCGGGAGCTCGTGCGCTCCGATCTCCTTCAGAACCGCTTCGACGGCGGCGACGGTCTCGTCGAGACGCTCCTCGGGC
>Ga0136617_10001878_pt1 | contig 18729 bp, 18 predicted proteins | sample AntDrymUQ3222106_2_FD_129672 | JGI IMG/M metagenome (GOLD analysis project Ga0136617, IMG submission 129672) | Polar desert sand microbial communities from Dry Valleys, Antarctica - metaG UQ322 (21.06) | ecosystem: Environmental > Terrestrial > Soil > Desert | place: Antarctica: Dry Valley... | reverse complement strand
GCGGATTACGCACTCGACGGGGAACACATCGGCCCGGCGACACAACATGCTCCGCCCCGCGATCTCCCCGGCGCAGTCGCGCACGGATGGCACCGCAGCGACTATCTCGTCGGCGTCGGCAGTGATGAGATGGTGATTGATATCCGGCGGAAGCTGTTCCAGCCACCAGCGTGTCAGCTGGGTGAGCACGGTACCCTTGTGCGGGACCGGCTCTGCCATCACTACGTCGAAAGCGCTGACCCGGTCAGTGGCAACCAGCAGCACGCTCGCATCGTCGACCTCGTAGACATCGCGCACTTTCCCCCGCCGCAACAGCGGCAGGGGCAGTGAAGTGCGCGACAACGCCATCAGACGCGAAGCTCTTCGTCTTCCACGGCGCTGTCGGAAGAATTCGCCAGCGCGCGCTGCAACACCTCACTCAGGAACTCGTCGACCTGTTCGGCGGACCTCCCGATGTAATCATGCGCGTTCAGCACATCGCCAAGCTGCTCTCTTGTCAGCGCCAGGCCTTCGTCGGAAGCAAGGCGCGACAGCAGGTCGTTGCTCGCCGCTCCTTCCTTGAGCGCGCGAGCGGCCTCCATCGAATGAAGCCTGATGGTCGCGTGTGCACTCTGCCTGTCGCCTCCCGCAGCGACTGCTCTCACGATCAACTTCTCCGTCGCCATGAAGGGCAGCTCCATTTCGATGCGTTGCCGAATTCGGGCAGGATGCACTTCGATGCCGGTCGCAACGTTCTCCATCAATACCAGAATCGCGTCTGTTGCAAGAAAAGATTCGGGGATTGTCAAACGCCGGTTGGCGCTGTCGTCCAGTGTGCGCTCGAGATACTGCACGCTGTGCGTCTGATTCGCATTTCCTTCCAGAGAAAGCACGAAACGGGAGAGGGCATTGATGCGCTCGGAGCGCATGGGGTTGCGCTTGTACGCCATTGCCGACGACCCGATCTGTTCCCGCTCGAACGGCTCCTCGAGCTCGCCAAACGATTGGAGAATGCGCATGTCGCTCGCGAACTTCGCGGCACTCGCCGCGATTCCCGCGACCACCGACAGGATCATCGCGTCGATCTTCCGCGTGTATGTCTGACCGGTTACAGCCAGCGAAGTCGCGAAATCCATCTTCGATGTCACCAGCCGGTCGAGCTGGCGAACCTTCTCGTGGTCGCCATCGAAGAGCTCCAGAAAGCTCGCCTGCGTGCCGGTCGTTCCTTTGACACCGCGCAACGGCAACGTAGACCTTCGGTGGTCGATGTCCGCCAGATCCAAGACGAGATCCTGCATCCAGAGCGTAGCTCGCTTGCCGACGGTTGTGAGCTGCGCGGGCTGAAGATGCGTGTACCCAAGGGTCGGTTCGCTGCGCCATTCGCGCGCGAACGCCGCGAGAGCGGTAAGAATGCGAACGATGCGGCCGCGAAGCAGCTCCAGTCCGCGGCGCATCAGGATCAGGTCCGCATTGTCGGTGACGAACGCGCTCGTCGCACCGAGGTGGATATATGCCTTTGCTGCCGGTGCCGCGTCGCCGAACGCATGCACATGCGCCATCACGTCATGCCGGAATCGCCGCTCGTAGGCCGCCACCGAGTCGAAGTCGATGTCGTCGAGGTGCGCGCGCAGCTGCGCTATTGCCTCCGCCGGTATGTCGGCGCCAAGCTCACGTTCCGCCTCGGCGAGCGCGAGCCACAGCCGCCTCCAGAGTCCGTAACGCGTTGTCGGGGACCACAGCTCGAGCATCGCCCGCGAGGCGTAGCGTTCGGCGAGCGGGGACGAGTAAATGTCGTGCATCTACTGTATTACAAACTCGGTCGTGTACACCTGGCCCTGCCGCTCGATGTACATGACGATTGCCCCCCGGCCGCCATAGTAGTCCAGCGCGCGGGCGGCAGACTCCGCGTCGGCGATCGGCACCCTGTTTATCTGAAGGATCACGTCGCCCTGCTGGATGCCGAGCTGCTCTGCGACTCGGGCCGAAACAGTTTGAATGAGCGCCCCGCTGACGCGCCGGATGCCTCGCTCCGCCCTGATCGCGGGCGTCAGCGTGACGAGCTGAATCTCGCGGAGCACCGTGACTTTCGGCGCGTTGACTTCAGGAAGGTCGCTCACGCGCACGCTGGCGCGGATCTCGCTCCCACCGCGCTGGAGCACCAGCGGCACTTCCTCGCCAACCCGCAGCTCGAGGCGCTCCGCTTCCCAGTCGTACGCCGTGCGCAGCGTCCGATCGCGCGACCGAAGGAGGATGTCGCCGGGACGAATGCCCGCGCGCGCCGCAGGTGAGCCGGGGACAACGCTGCTCACCGGCACGCCGACAGTGGGCCGGCCCGGTGCGCCAACTCGCGGAACTTCGAGCTTGAAACCGATCCACGGCCGGCGAACTACTCCGTGAGCGAGCAGATCTTCGGTCACACGCTGCGCGCGGTTGATTGGAATTGCGAACCCAAGTCCGATCGAACCACCACCAGCGGAGAAGATCGAGCTGTTCACGCCGATCACTTCGCCCAGCGCGTTGATCAGCGGTCCCCCGGAGTTTCCGCGATTGATGGAGGCATCTGTCTGTATCATGTCGACGTAGACTCCTGCGCCTCCGCTTTCCGCCGCGAGATTTCGCCCTATCCCGCTGACGACACCAGCGGTGACGCTCGGCTCTGTGTTCGCGAGCAGGAATCCAAAGGGGCTTCCGATGGCGATTGCCCACTCGCCAACAAGCAAATCCGAGGAGTTGCCGATCGGGGCAACAGGCAGATTTCGCGCGTCGATCTTGATCACCGCCAGGTCGTTGGTTTCATCTTTGCCGAGAAGGCGCGCGTCATATCTCGTTCCGTCGCGCATGGCGACAAAGATTCTCGTTGCGCCGTTGACGACGTGCGCGTTGGTGACGATGACCCCGTCAGCACGCACGATGAAGCCCGATCCCAGGCCGGGAGTATTGCGTATGCCGGACCTTCCACCGAAGAACTGCTCATAGACATCGGCGGGCACACGCTCGACGGTTTCGGTCTGGACAGTGACAACGGCCGGCGCCACGCGCTCTACGGCGGTGGTGATCGCCGTGCGGCGCTGCGCGGAGATTGCGGCAGCACGATCTGCCGGCAGCTGGCGCGCTTGCGCCAGCGGGAGACTCTGGTTGTCGCACGCAGCAGCCGAAGCGGCGCAGGCGACTATCGAAAGGAACACTTTCACTTTCAATCGCGTTGCTTTGGACGCTTGCTCAAACCGCTCAGGAACCGGTCCAGCCCGCGATCCGTGAGTGGATGCAGCAGCAGGGATTGAAGCACCCTGGGTTGCACGCACACGATTTGCGCGCCGGCGGAGATACACTCGGTGAATTGTGTAGTCGTCGTGGGAGATGCGACCATCACGTCGCACTCGCAGTCGCTTGCCTCGAGCAGTGAACGAATCTCGGTGACTGCAGCTGTGCTGGTCTGGCCCTGCGCATCGAGCTCGTCGAGAGACACGCGCACAATGGATGCACCCGCCTTGGCGGCGAGCACGGCCTGAGCGCCATTGAACACAAAGTCTGCGCAGATGCCGACCCCTTCGAGACTGAGGCGATGCATTGTCGCGATGGCATCCTCCACCAGTGGCAGCTGCACGATGATATGATCGGAGATCTTTGCCAGCTCTCGCGCTTCGCGGTAAATGTCCGAGCCGGTGATCGCCGCAACTGCGACGCATACCGGAATCGCGAACTCCTGCGCGACCGCCTCCAGCAGCTCGCGACCCTCATCCGACGCGCTGCCCGCAAAGCCCGCATCCGAGATGACCACACCATCCGCGAATCCGGCAGCGGACGCGTTTCGCATCTCTTCGATCGATACGGTTTCAATGAAAATGTTCATGAGTTCGCCAGATAGAGTTCAGGAGCATACTCGACGTGCTGCAGGTACAGCGCGTAGCCAGGGGAGGGAGTAGAAACATCGCGGTTGTCCGCCGCCCCCAGAAGTCTCGCGACAGTCGAAAGTTCGCGTTTCCCGGTTCCAACGTCGAGAAACGTACCAACCAGAAATCTGACCATGTGGTGGAGAAATCTGTTGGCGGTGATGGTGAAGGCGAGACCTCCTTCACGATCGCCCCAGGACGCGTCGCGGACTGTGCAGCGGTGATCATCCTCTTCGGGGGCGGTACCTCTCACCGCGAACGCGCGAAAGGAGTGTGCCCCGACGATAGTAGCTGCCGCGGCGTCGAGCAGAGCGCGATCCAGCGGGCGGTGCCAGGCCAGCTCCCTTCCTCTTCTGAACGGTGACTCCACGGCTTCATCGGTGCCGAGGAGGTAGCGATATGTGCGCGACAGGGCGCTGTACCGGGCGTGGAAGTCATCCCGCATCCCGAACGCGCTCTCCACCCAGATGTCGTCCGGGAGCACAGCGTTCAACGCACGCCGCAGCTCAGCCGGTGTCCAGCGATCGGGTACTTTCACGCCGGCGGCCTGGCCAAGTGCATGAACGCCGGCATCGGTGCGGCCGGCACCCAGAACCGGCACCGCACCCGCGCACAGTCGTTCCAGGCATTCTTCGATGACACCCTGAACCGTGCGCTCTCGTGGCTGGCGCTGCCAGCCGGCGAAGCGCGTTCCGTCATAGTGAAGCACCAGCTGAACGGTTCGCGTCCCCATTGCCCAAGTTACCGTGCACCACTTGCACGGGCAAACCGTGCTGTCGGCGTTGACTTTCATTGAAGCGGGCGTCAAACTCGGTACGCACAAGGCCGCTCTCCCACATGACCGATGGCACCACGCACGCTCGCAACGCTGGCAACCGTACTTTCCGCCGCAAGAGACGCTGATTCCGCACTGACGCTGCTCCAGAACGAGGCAGCGGACATCGAGCGCTCTTCCCAGCTGGCACTGTTTATGTGCGACTCGCGTCGCCAGCTCATCACCGAGCGCCTGAGCCCGTCGTACACCGGCGTTGGTCGCACGCCTCTCAGTGTCGCGATTGACCACCTCCCGGCCCCGATTCGCCGCGCGCTGAACTTCGGTGCAGCAGTAGTGGATTTCGGGTCGGAATCGGACGACTACATGAAATTGCTCGGTATCACGCCGCAACAGCAGGGCGGGATACTGTCCGTTCGTGGTCTCACTCTGGACGGCGAGCTCGCCGGTTTCATCGCGATCTACGAACCACGAAAACGGTTCGGCCCGCGAATCGTCGAACGGCTCGTGCCGGCGCTGGATCTCTTCGCTCTCGCTTTCGAGAGAATGGCAGAGCACGACGCGCGATTCGAAGCGGTGCGCACACTCGAAGAGCTCACCCGCAACATCCACTCTGAGTACAATCGGGCGCTGAAGGGGCTCAAATCGCAACTCGATGAAGCGCGATTGATGACCGCGGCGCCGGGTGCGCGCGAAGCGGCCAGAATAGCGGAACTGGAGAGCATCGTCAGCGCAGCCACACAGAACGCAAAGTTGCGCGCCGAGCGACTGGCCGCGGTGGAGGAACAGGTTTCTCACGCCGTCGGAAAGCTTCAGCAGGTGCATATCGATCTGCACCGGCAGACGGAGCTGAACCGCGCCCAGGCATCGGTTCTTCACGAGATCGAACGCGCGGTCGAGGAGAAAGGGGAGGACGAGCCGGCCGAGGCGCTCCGGCAGATCAAAGCGGTTCTGGCGCCCCGATACTCATAGTGCGGACGGCGCAGGAATGACTTCTCCCACTCCGCTTCAGGCGGCAATCTCGAAGCTTGCCTATCACGAGGAGCTCGGCGCTGACGACGCTGCCGCCGCGTTCGGCGTGATCATGCGCGGAGAGGCCAGCGCACTGCAAATCGCCGCGATGCTCACCGGGCTGCGGGTGCGAGGCGAAACATCAGCGATCGTCGCCGGGGTGGTGCGTGCCCTGCGCGAAGTAATGGTGCACTTGCCTGCGGACGACCGTGAATCGCTCGTTGACACGTGTGGAACGGGAGGCGGTGCGGTGCCGACCTTCAACATCTCCACCGCGGCCGCGTTACTCGCCGCGGGGGCGGGAGTGCGCATCGCGAAGCATGGCAACCGCTCGTTCACTTCGCGGTGTGGCAGTGCAGACGTGCTGGAGGCACTCGGCGTGGCGATCGATGCACCGCTGGAGGTCATGGCGTCGGCGCTGGCGAACGCCGGCATCGTATTCATGTATGCGCCGCTGATGCATCCCGCGATGCGGCACGTCGGGCCGATCAGGCGAGAGCTGGCGATACCGACAGTGATGAACGTCGTCGGCCCGCTGGCGAACCCCGCGGGCGCGGCGCGACAAGTAGTTGGTGTTGCCGATTCAGCACGCGTGCCGATTCTGGCCGGCGCGCTTCGCGAGCTCGGCGCACGGCACGCACTGGTTGTGCACGGCGAACCCGGCCTGGACGAGATCTCTCCACTCGGCGTGACACAGGTCGTGGAGATTGTCGACGGCGAATCCCGCGAATGGACCATTGATCCGGCCGAGTTCGGATTCGGCGGCGACCCGGCGGATCTGCGAGGCGGGGACCCTGAGGAGAACGCGCGAATCGTGACAGACGTGCTGGGTGGAAACGGAACGGCCGCCGCGCGTGCAGCGGTTGTCATGAATGCGGCGGGCGCAATCTATGTGAGCGGGCGGGGTACGACGTATAGCGAGAGTGTCGATGCCGCGGGCGCTGCACTGGCTGAAGGGAAGGGCCTGGTGGCTCTCGACCGCCTGCGCTCAGCGTATAGCGCGACGGGTTAGCAGCGGCGCAGGACGCCGACGACGATGCCTTGAATGGAGATGTCGTTCTCGTGCACGTAGATCGGCGCCATCGCTTCATTCGCGGGCTGTAGTCTGATGCGCCCATCCTTCTCACGGTAGAGCTTTTTCACCGTCGCCGACGTTCCATCTATCAGGGCGATTACCATCTCTCCGTTGTCGGCATTCTGCCGCTCGTTGACGATAACGAAATCGCCATCGCGGATCTGCTCGTCGATCATCGAATTTCCGCGGACTCGCAGGACGTAGTGATTCCCGCCCTTCCGTATGAAATCCTCCGGAACAGTGATCGTCTCCTGTGACTGGATCGCCTCGATCGGCATGCCGGCGGCCACTGAACCGGCCAGCGGAAGCTGCAGCGCGCGAGGATAGATGTCCGACGGAAGCACTTCGATGGCGCGGCTCTCGTTGTATTCGCGCTTGATGTACGCTTTCCGTTCCAGATTGCTCAAATGCTCGTGAACGGTGGCGAGCGACGTGTAGCCAAACTGGGCGGCGATTTCCTCGAAGCTGGGAGCATAGCCGTTGCTATCGGTATACTCCGTAAGAAACGTCAGGATTTCACGCTGGCGCTTGGTGAGCGACATATCTTTCCCGGTGAAAGGGTGCTTGACGATCGGCACAGAGCCGAACATTTGCCGAACTGGAAGATTATCCGAACAAGTCCCGAAACGCAAGACAATTCAGGGTGGCTCGCTCCCGGTGGTACCCTTGGTCAACTTGTGGATGCGTCGCGCCGGCGCGCACTGAGTCTCCCGCCGCTCACGGCCAATGCCGTGCGACAGGCGCGCGCGTTACCCACGCCACCCCGGCTCGACCTCGCACTCAGACGGGACTTCGTCACAGTCGTTGCCGAGTTGAAGCGAGCCTCGCCGTCGAAGGGTGAGATCAACGCGTCGCTCTCGGCGACTGAGCGTGCGGCCGCCTACGAATCGGGCGGGGCAGCGGGGCTGTCGGTCATCACCGAACCAACACGCTTCGGCGGGCTCAATTCCGATGTCACGTCAGCCAGATCAGCGTCGGCGCTGCCCATCCTTCGCAAGGACTTTCACGTGGACGCCGGGCAGCTTGTCGAGGCACGGCATCTCGGGGCTTCGGCGGCGCTCGTGATTGTCAGGGCGGTATCTCCGTCAAAGCTCGAAGAGCTTGCCGCTGTGGCGCGGGAAATCGGTCTCGAGATAGTGTTCGAAGTGAGAGACGAGGCGGAGCTCGAACTTGCGCTCGCCGCGGGAGCGAGAATCGTTGGAGTCAACAACCGCAATCTCGAGACACTGGTAGTGGACGAGCAAACGGTGAATAGGATCCTGCCGCTGGTGCCCGACGACCGGATCGCGATCGCCGAAAGCGGCTACTCGACCACTGAGCAGGTTCAACGTGCAGCCGACGCGGGTGCCGACGCAGTTCTCGTGGGATCCGCTCTCTCGTTCGCAACCAACGCGTCGGCAGTGGTAACGTCGTTGTCCAGGGCGCGTCGCGTTTCGCGAACCCGATTCAATCAATCGGTTCCGCCGCGGTGACCCTCTTCAAGATGTGCGGCATGATGCGACCGCATGACGCTTCTCTCGCCGTTGAGCTCGGCGCAAGCCACATAGGTGCCATCTTTGCGCAGAGCGTGCGAAGAGTCTCTCTCGATTCAGCAATCGACATCTTCGATGCGGTGCGACAAGATGCGCGGTGTGTCGGCGTGTTCGACTCCACCTCGAGCCCGGCGGAGATAGCGGCGACCGCGGTGGGTTGCGGTGTCGACATCGTCCAGCTTCATGGCAGCGCTTCCCCCGCTGATATCCGGACGATACGCCACTCGTTTGACGGACAGATCTGGTACGTGATTGGTGTCGATCCCGCGAGTCACTCGCTTCCCGTTATCGAAGCTGACCTGTACGAGGTTGTGGATGGCCTGCTGATCGATTCGCGCGTCAACGGCCATACCGGCGGCACCGGCGTATCAACGCGGTGGGCCGACATTGCGCCAGACGTGTCGCGGCTTGCGTTGCGACGTCCCATCATCCTGGCGGGCGGACTGAATCCTTCCAATGTCACCCGCGCGATATCTACTCTTGATCCGGCGATCGTCGATGTGTCGTCAGGGGTGGAAACACGTCCGGGTGTGAAGGATCCGGATCTGATGCGGGCTTTTGCGGAAGCGGTCAGTTCCGCGTCTATAGAGTGACCCGCGCAGTATTGGGCGTGCATCCGGACCACAATGGCATCTACTGACAGAACAGATCGCTTCGGCGCTTACGGAGGACGGTACGTTCCCGAGACACTGATTCCCGCGCTGGACGAGCTGGAAGCGGCTTTCGACAGCGCGCTGTCGGACGTCGCGTTCGTCGCTCAAGTGGACGAGATGCTGTCCACGTACGTCGGTCGCCCGTCGCCCCTGAGCACCGCCCCGCGTCTCTCTCAGCAGGTCGGTGCGGAAGTGTTTCTCAAGCGTGAGGACCTCAATCACACCGGCGCGCACAAAATCAACAACACGGTCGGCCAGGCGCTCCTCGCGATGCGCATGGGCAAACGACGCATCATCGCCGAGACGGGAGCGGGACAGCATGGAGTTGCCACCGCCACTGTATGCGCACGCTTTGGTCTCGAGTGCGTCGTCTACATGGGCGAAGAAGACATTCGGCGACAGTCGCTCAACGTCCACAGAATGCGGCTGATGGGCGCGGCAGTAGTGCCGGTTTCTACCGGCACGCGAACGCTGAAGGACGCAACGAGTGAAGCAATTCGCGACTGGGTCGCCAACGTCAAGGACAGCTACTACATCATCGGCTCCGTCGTCGGACCGGCGCCGTATCCGCGCATGGTGCGCGAGTTCCAGTCCGTGATCGGGCGCGAGGCGCGGGCGCAGATGCTGACCACTGCGGGAAGGCTTCCGACGACGGTCGTCGCCTGCGTGGGCGGCGGCTCGAATGCGATGGGAATCTTTCATCCGTTCGAGGAAGATGCGGAAGTGCAGCTGATCGGAGTTGAAGCAGCGGGGCGCGGTCTGGAATCGGGAGAGCATTCGGCGTCTTTGCTGCGCGGTCGTCCCGGCGTGTTGCACGGATCGCTGAGCTATCTGCTGCAGGACGAAGCGGGGCAGGTGCACCCCGCACATTCGATTTCGGCGGGGCTCGACTATCCCGGCGTAGGACCGGAACACGCATTCCTCAAGGACTCCGGCCGCGCCGAGTACGTTGCGGTAACCGACGATGACGCGCTGCGTGGATTCGCCCTGTTGAGCCGTCTCGAGGGAATCATCCCCGCGCTGGAGACTTCTCACGCCATCGCCTGGGTGGTGGACAACGCTGACCGGTGGATTGCGACCGACGCCGTTCTCCTGTGCGTGAGCGGGCGCGGTGACAAGGACATGGCACAGGTAAACGACCTGCAAGTTCCCGGTTCCTGATGCCAGCGGCAGCACAACTAGCGGGCACTTCCGTCGAGCTGCCGTTCGCGCAATCGCTGGTGACGGAAGCGTTGCGCCTTTTCGCCAAGGCCATTCGCGCGCATCAGCTGTATCTGCCCAACAACCCGATGCATGTGAGGGCGATGGAAGCCGCGCGTGGAGGATTTCGCGCAGTGTGGGACGAGGCTGACACTCTCACGCTTGCCGTCACCGATGCAGAGCTTCGGTGGCTCGACAGACCGGTTCTCGACGAGCCGGGCCGCACGTCAGACAGCATTCCGTGGATGTTCTTCAAGGACGGCGTTCGCGAGCTCCTGTTCCGCAAGGGATTCGAGGACGAGGAGCTTATTCCGCTGCTGGCACTGCTTCAGCGCGCCCGCCTTGCTTCCGCGGAGGAGGATGACCTGCTCACGCTCCTCTGGGAGAGGGATTTCTCGTTCCTTCAATACAAGTATGTCGACCTTGCGATGGAGGGCACCCCGGTCCTCGAGCGCGGGGCTCCGGACGATCGGGAGAGAATCCTTGCACCCGGCTCGATCGAGACCGATGCGCACCTGCTCGCCTCGTCGTCGATCACGCGCATGGACGAGTACGATTCCACCCTCTATTTCCTCGACGACCGCGAGATCGATTACCTGCAGGGCGAGATCCGCGCGGACTTCTCCAGCGACTTGCGGGAACGGGTGATCGCTTCGCTGCTCGATACTTACGAGCAGCAGTCGGACGCGGCAGTGCGCGAGGAGATAGCCGGCATCCTCGACAGTCTCTTTCTTCTACTACTGTCGCTGACGCAGTTCCGGACGGGCGCGTTTCTCATTCGTGAAGCAGCTCTGACAGTTGGCCGCTCCCGCGATTTATCGCTCGCGGAACGTCAGAGACTGGTTGAGCTGTCGGACCGCTTGAGCGAGAAGGAAATCTTCGAGCAGTTGCTGCACGCGCTCGAGGACACCGTTCTCCGGCCTCCGCAGGACGATCTGCAGGAGCTCTTCAGCCAGCTCAAACCGGTCGCGTTGGAGACTCTGTTGTCGTGGATCGGGCGAAGCCGCAATGCGGACCTCCGCTTGCTGCTCGAGGCCGCGGGATCGCGGCTCGCTTCAGCTCACACGAGCGAGCTAGTGCGACTGATTTCGTCGCCCGACGATGTTGTCGCCTTCGAGGCAGTGCGCCGCGCGGGTGCCATGAAATCGACTGCGGCGGTGGCCGCGCTTGCCGGCGTGATTGCACACGGGAGTCCGGAGCTGCGTCTTGCCGGAGTTGCCGCTCTATCCGACATCGGATCTCCCGGCGCGCTTCAGGTTCTCGAGCGCGCACTCGAAGATGAGGACCGGGATATTCGTGTCGCCACGGTTCGCATGCTTGGCTCGCGCAACCATCGCGCAGCCCTTTCCGGAATCGAGAACCACATTCGAACGCCTACTCTGCGCAGCGGCACCCTCGCCGAGAAGATGGCGTTCTTCGAAGGGTATGGCACATTGTGCGGAGACGAAGGCGTGCCGTTCCTGAACGCGATCCTCAACACGCGAGGACTCCTCGGCCGACGCGAAGACGCCGAGCTGAGGGCATGTGCCGCCATGGCACTCGGCAAGGTCGGGACTGACAGCGCGCTGATGGCCCTTCAGCGCGCGCTGGCCGATCGCGATGTAATCGTGCGCAGTGCGGTGAGCAGGGCGGTGCGTGGCTGAGTCTCTGACCGATGCGTATCAGAAGCCGACGCAGCCCCCCGCCAGCGCAGCGTATGTTCGCCGCCGCGGGCGCGACTTCGTCGTGTCCCTGTACGGAACAGTGCGCGCCATCAAGCTCTATCCGGTCGAGCACACCGCGGTTCAGAAGACACTCTCGGAGCTTGCCCAGATTGCCGGAGAGATTCTGGACCGCGAAAAGGAGCTCGAGTTTCGCCTGTCGGGAGAATTTCTTTTCATCAACTCCACGCGGCTGCGCCTCGACCTCACCAACTACGCTAGCTTCGGATATCTCCTGCGCCTCTGTCGCGGTGCGGGCATTGGAACGATCAAGGTGCACGACCGCGCGCCGACGAGAAGCTGGCTCGTGCTGCTCTCGCTTCTCGATGCGCAGACATCACTGGACCCGCATGAGCGTTTCGATGAGATAGCGGTTCACCTCGCTCAGACGCACATCGCCGGCATCGAGATCCTCCCGCCGGTGGAGAACGAGGCAGACCGGGAGTTTGCGGAGCAGGCGCGTCAGGCAGCCACTCGCACCTACACCAGATCAGTGGCGGTGACGAAGGACGTGATCAACTCGGTCCGCATGGGGCGCGCGCCCAGCATCAAGAAGATCAAGCGCGTGGTGCAGGGAATTGTGGACCAGATTCTCAACGAAGAGACTTCGCTTGTCGGGCTCACCGCCATACGCGACTACGACGAATACACGTTCACTCACAGCGTGAACGTCTGCATCTTCGCCGTGGCACTGGGCCGCCGTCTGGGAATGACGAAGAATCAGCTGTTCGATCTCGGCCTGTCAGCGCTGATGCACGATATCGGGAAATCGCGAGTCCCGATCAACTGTCTGCACAAGAGTGACGAGCTGCTCGACGCCGAATGGAGGCAGATAGCCGCCCACCCGTGGCTCGGAGTGCTCGTTCTGTTCAACCTTCGCGGACAACAGGAAGAGGTGTCGTATCGTGCGATGACTGTCTCGTACGAGCATCACATGCGCGGAGATCTCAGCGGTTATCCGAAAAACATCCGGGCGCGCAGCGTCTGCATGACGAGCAAGATCGTCGCCGTCGCTGACGGATATGATGCGGCGACCTCACGGCGCGCCTACCAGACGACGCCCTATCCGCCGTCGGCCGTGCTCCAGGAGATGCGCGACAACCCCGGCCGGGGCATGGACCCCGTCGTCGTCAAGGCGTTTATCAATCTTCTCGGTATCTACCCGGTGGGTACTCTCGTGGTGCTCGATACATTCGAGCTCGCGGTGGTCTACGCGGCCAATCACAGTATCGACGCGCTCTCCCGTCCGACGGTGAAGATCGTGAGCGACGCTCAGGGAATAATGCTCCGGCCGGCGCCTGAAGTTGACCTTGCGTTGCAGGACTTGAGCGGCGAGTATCCTCGAACCATCATCAAGACCGCCGACCCTGCGAGATATGGCATCGACGTTGGCGACTACTTCGTCTAACAGGATTGACACGAGATTCGATTCCCTGAGAGTCTCGAGCGGGAAGGCGCTGGTCTGCTACGTTACCGCCGGCTTTCCCGATGCGAACAGCACTGTCGACGTGTTGCGAATGCTGGAGTCGGAGGGCGCCGACGTGATCGAGGTGGGCGTGCCTTTTTCCGATCCGATCGCCGACGGTCCGGTCATTCAGGACAGCTCACAGCGAGCGCTGGATGGGGGGATGACACTCGACGGTGTCCTCGATATCGTTTCGCGCGCGCAGCTGCGCACTCCCACTGTGCTGTTCTCGTATCTCAATCCGCTGCTGGCGGCGGGCGACGGTCTCCCGGCGCGGGCCAGCGAAGCCGGGGTGGATGGAGTCCTCGTCACGGATCTGCCGGTGGGCTCCGATCCGATCCGCGAAGACTGGCTCGGGGACAGCGATCTTGCGTTCATCCGCCTCGTCGCACCAACGACACCCGCCGAGCGAATGCGTCTCATATCACGGCACGGCTCCGGCTTCGTGTATCTGATAAGCCGGCTCGGTGTCACCGGCGTTCGTGCTGATCTCCCGCTCGAGCTGTCCCACACCGCTGCCACGTTGAGGGCATGCACAGAACTGCCGGTATGCGTAGGCTTCGGTGTGTCCACTCCGCAGCATGCGCGCGCGGTCGCTCGAATCGCCGACGGCGTTGTTGTAGGAAGCGCTCTCGTGTCGGCCGTTGGGCAAAGTCTGAAAGCTGCCGCGGCGCTTACTCGTTCACTGCGGGCAGCTCTCAGTAAGGCCGCTGTGGATGACTGACACAGCGGATACCGGCAGAAAGATCACTATCCGTGAGCTCGCGAAAATGAAACGCGACGGCCACAAGATCGTTGTCGTGACCGCCTACGACGTTCTTTTCGCGAAGCTGGTTGATGCGTCCGGTGTGGACATCGTTCTCGTCGGTGACTCACTCGGCAACGTTGTCGCGGGTTTCGAAACAACGCTTTCAGTTACCCTCGATCAGATGATCTACCACGGCGCCGCGGTTCGCCGCGGAGTGAAGCGTGCGCTGCTGGTCGTCGACATGCCCTTTCTGAGTTACCAGGCGAGCTCGGAGCAGGCGGTGCTCAATTGCGGGCGGGTGCTGCAGGAGACATCGGCCGACGCAGTGAAAATCGAAGGAGGCGGACCGGAGATGGTCGGGGTCATCGGACATCTCACTCGCATCGGTATTCCGATTGTCGCCCACCTCGGATTCACGCCGCAGTCCGTGCGCACGATGGGAATGAGGGTGCAAGGCCGTGGAGCGGACGATGCGGCGCGCATGGTCGATGAGGCGTGCGCTGTCGAGGAGGCTGGCGCTTTCGCGCTCGTGCTCGAGCTCATTCCTGCCGATCTCGCGGGCCGCATCACGGAAGCCGTCAGCATTCCTACCATCGGCATCGGCGCGGGACCCAGCTGCGACGGTCAAGTGCTCGTGCTGCCCGATTTGCTCGGCTTGAACGACGGTTTCGCTCCCAGATTTCTCAAGCGTTACGCCGACCTCGCGGCCACGGTGAAGGACGCCGTTGGCAGATTCGGCTCGGAAGTGAGATCTGGCGAGTATCCCGATGCCGAACACAGCAACTAGCATGGTAGTCATCTCGGCGATCGCCGAGATGCGAGAGGCCGTGGCGGCAGCGAAGGCGAACGGTGCCAAAATTGGATTCGTGCCCACCATGGGGGCTCTCCACGCCGGTCATCTCAGCCTGGTCGAGCGCGCCCGCCGGGAGGCAGACGCCGTCGTCATGAGCATCTTCGTGAACCCTCTTCAGTTCGGACCGGCAGAGGATCTCGCCCGGTATCCGCGACCGATCGAAGCAGATGACAATCTGGCAATGCAGGCGGGCGTTGATCTTCTATTCCGCCCGGAGGCCGCCGAGATGTACGCGGACGGCAGGACGGTGAGTGTAGTAGGCGGAACACTCGCCGGCGCATGGGAGGGAGAAATGCGTCCGGGCCATTTCGATGGCGTGCTCACCGTCGTTGCCAAGCTGCTCAACATCGTAGTCCCTGATTTCGCGGTGTTCGGCCGCAAGGATCTCCAGCAGGCGGCGCTGGTGAAAGCGATGGTGCGGGACCTGAACCTGCCGGTCTCGATCGTGCTCTCGCCGATTGTTCGCGAAAAGGACGGACTCGCCATGTCCAGTCGCAACCGTTACCTCATGAGCGACGAGCGGGGGAGCGCGCTTGCGTTGAATCGTTCGCTGACGGCTGCGCGCGTGGCGTACGAAGCGGGCGAGAGGAGCACTGTTCGGCTCGAGCAGGTCGGTCGCAATACGATCCGCGACGACCCGCAAGTCAAACTCGATTACCTAGCGGTAGTCGACCCAGGAACTTTCGAGCGCAGGGAGATCGCGGAGGAGACGTCAGCGGTGATCGTCGCGGCTCGCGTCGGCAACACCCGGCTCATCGACAACGTGATACTCGGCGCGAATGAAGGTTGACGGAAACGGCTTGCCCGAATGGGCCGCCGTGGGGCCGAAGCGACTGGCGCACATTGGAAGGGTCACGTCACTGCTCCGGGCCTGGGGTGCGGCGATGCGACTCGATCCAGCGGAGGCTCAATCGTGGATTGACGCAGGTGCGTGGCATGATTGCCTGCGCGATGCAACAGAAGCCGAGCTGCGAAAAATTACCGGTGACTCAACGACACCGTATGAGTTGTTGCACGGGCCTGCCGCTGCATCGAGGCTGGCAGCCGAGGGAGAAACGCGGCAGGGACTGCTTGACGCAATCCGCTATCACACCTTCGGATCTCCCGCCTGGGATCGTACCGGAAGAGCGCTCTACATGGCCGACTATCTCGAGCCGGGAAGAAAGTTCTCGCGCGAGGACCGGAATTTTCTCGCGGCTCAGGTGCCGCACTCCTTCGATGCCGCATTTCGACAGGTGGTACGCTTCCGACTCGACTGGTCGGTGCGTGAAGGAAACCACATCTTCCCCGAAACTGTCGCGCTCTGGAATAGCCTGCGGTGAAAATCGGCAGGTGGATTCTTCTCGCTCTCATCCTCGGGAGCGCAGCAGTCTATGGTGGCAGAAAATATCGCGCGTTGAGTGGAGTGCCCTCTTCGATCGCGGGAGAGCGCGGTGGCGATTTCATCGCGCCGCCGGGAGTACGCATCAAGGTCGAAGTCCTGAACGCCACGGAAACGCGCGGGCTGGCCCGCCGCGCGACACTCTTTCTCAGGGATAGAGGCTTCGACGTGGTGGCGGTTGGCACGGCAACCGAACGGCTGCCTGCCACGCTCGTCATCGACAGGTCTAATCATCCGGAGTGGGCTCGCCTCGTCGCGCGGGCGTTCAATTCGCGAATGGAGCAGCGCCTCGACAGCTCACGCTACCTGGATGTCACCGTGCTCATCGGCGCCGAGTGGCGCCCGCCCGCGCACCCTTTCTACCCGTAGCTGGCCGCATGCGGCGGAGATGTCCTTGCCGCGACTTTTGCGAATTGCAACCTCGACGCCCCGCGCACGAATCGCCCGGGCGAAAGCGGCGATAGCCTGCGGACTCGTCGGTGTGAAACTTCCCGCGCCGCCGGCGTGCAGCGGAATGAGATTCACGAATGCCTTGCAGCTCCGCGCAAGATCGGCAAGCTGGCGGACGTGCTCGGGATGGTCGTTCACACCCTTAAGCATCACGTATTCGAAAGTCACTCGCCGGTCGAACACCCGCGCTGCCTCTATCACCTGAGCGAGCGGATACTTCGTGTTGATGGGCATCATGCTGCGCCGCAACGCGTCGCTCGGTGCGTGGATCGAGATCGCAAGCCGAAATTGCTCGCGCCGCTCGCCCAGTGCGACGATTCCGGGAAGAACGCCGACAGTGGACACGGTGATGTGTCGTGCTCCGATCCCGAAGCCGGCCGAATCGTTCAGTATAGTGAGCGTGGTGTCGACTGCCTTCCAGTTCATCAGCGGCTCGCCCATTCCCATGAACACGATATTGGTAGGCTGACGGCCGGTGAGAAGCAGGAGTTCACGAACCTGGCCCGCGATCTCGAATGCGCGGAGGTTGCGGGAGAATCCCATCGCTCCGGTGGCGCAGAAGGAGCACTGCAAGGCACATCCCGCCTGCGAAGAGATGCACAGCGTCAGCCTTGGTCCCTCCGGGATCGCCACAGTCTCGATGTGCTCGCCATCGAACAGGCGAAAGAGAAATTTCTCGGTGCCATCGGCCGATAGCTGCCGAGCCGCGAGCTCGAGGCGGGGAGTTTCGAAATTCTCCGTTAGCCGTTCGCGCAACGCGGCCGGAATCTGCGCGATAGAGCTCAAACTCTCCCGAGGCGACTTCCATAGATGGCGGAGAATCTGGGCAACCCGGTAGGACGGCTCGCCGCTCAGCGCGACAAACTGTCCCAGCGCCTCGGCGGCATCTGCGGGAGCCATGTCGAGGAGGTTCACCCGTTCGAACGCCGCGGAGTGGTCATCAGTCATCCGCGCTCCTTCCACCAAATGTATGTCACTACTAAGTTTAACCCGTTGCGACTACTACTTCGACCCATCGCACGGCGGCGCCCCGCTGCCGCCAGAACTGCCGCTCCTTTCACCGGCTTCGGAGAACATTCAGCGATTCCAGGCGGCGCCTGGAGTTGACGACCGGCCGGCGAACCTTCAGCACTCAACTCAGACCGGGCGGCCTGGCTGGCGCGTTTCGGCAGTCCAATGCAGGCGAGTCGGTAACCGTTGCCGGCTGGGTGCATCGCGTCCGAAGTCTCGGCGGGATCGTCTTCGTGGATCTTCGCGACCGCGAGGGCATTCTGCAGCTGTCGTTCAACCCTGACTGGGCCAGCGAGCAGTGCATCGCCAGCGCCAACGACCTCGGCCAGGAATTCGTGATCCAGGCGCGGGGAACCATCGCGCTTCGTCCCCCCGAAACACGGAATGCCGAGCTGGCCACGGGCGACGTCGAGCTTCACGCAACCGAGGTATCGGTGCTTTCCCGGGCGACTGTCCCGGCAATTCCGGTAGCGCGCGGCAAGGGAGAGAAGCTGCCGTCGGAGGAGCTTCGACTCCGACACCGGCATCTCGATCTTCGGCGGCCCGAGCTTCAGCAGAAGCTGATGCTGCGACACAGACTGATGCAATCAACGCGTCAGTACCTCGACGAACTCGGCTATCTCGAGATTGAAACTCCGATTCTCACCAGGCCCACTCCGGAGGGTGCGCGAGATTATCTCGTCCCGAGCCGGGTGCATTCGGGAGAGTTCTTCGCGCTGCCGCAATCGCCACAGCTTTACAAGCAGCTGCTGATGGTGTCGGGCTTCGACCGGTATTTCCAGATCGCACGCTGCTTTCGCGATGAGGATCTCCGCGCGGACCGTCAACCCGAATTCACCCAGATCGACATCGAGGCATCGTTCGTCAACGAGGAAGACATCATCGAGATGGCTGAGGGTCTGCTGGTGGCGCTGTTTCGCGACGCAGACATCGGGATATCAATGGGCTTCCCGCGTCTGAAATACGCGGACGCGATGGAGCGCTATGGCTCTGACCGGCCGGATCTCCG
>Ga0136617_10001877_pt1 | contig 18731 bp, 19 predicted proteins | sample AntDrymUQ3222106_2_FD_129672 | JGI IMG/M metagenome (GOLD analysis project Ga0136617, IMG submission 129672) | Polar desert sand microbial communities from Dry Valleys, Antarctica - metaG UQ322 (21.06) | ecosystem: Environmental > Terrestrial > Soil > Desert | place: Antarctica: Dry Valley... | reverse complement strand
GAGCGCCGGTTGTGTCCTCTACGTCAGCGGCGTCCGGGTCGAGGACCTTGAAGAAGCTCAGCTCCTGGATGTACGTAGAATCCGGATCCCACTCGAAGAGGGCGCCCTCGCGCACCTCCCCGTCGTTCCACTGCTCGTTGCCAGTGTAGACGTTCGCGTACTGCTTCGTGTAGATCCCGGGGTCCAGGGAGTTCTCGACCTCGCGCGCTACCTCCTCCTGCGACGGCCAGATGTCCTTGAGATACACGGGATCGCCGTTTTCGTCGTCGCCGAGCGAGTCCCTGGTAAGGTCGATATCGACCGTGCCAGCGAGCGCGTAGGCGACGACGAGAGGCGGGGAGGCCAGGTAGTTGGCCTTGACGTCCGGGTTGATCCTCCCGTCGAAGTTGCGGTTGCCCGAGAGGACGGCGGCGACGACGAGGCCATTCTCGTCGACGGCCTGCGAGATCTCCTCGGCCAGCGGCCCGGAGTTCCCTATGCAAGTCGTGCATCCATAACCCACCACGTCGAACCCGAGCTCCTCCAGATACGGCAAGAGGTCCGAGGTCTGCAGGTACTCGGTAACGACCTTGGAGCCCGGGGCGAGGCTCGTCTTCACGTGTGAATCGACCGAGAGACCCTTCTCGACGGCCTTTTTAGCCAGCAGCCCGGCACCCATCATCACCGATGGGTTCGAGGTGTTCGTGCAGCTGGTTATGGCGGCGATAACGGCGGAGCCGTGCTTGAGATAGACCTCCTCGCCGTCCACGGTGACGGTGATCTCACCGGAGGGTACAGCCTCGGATTCGCCGCTCTCCGGCTCGCCGCCAGAGGTCCGGTCTGGCTCTCCCTCACCCGTCGCGTCCGCCGCGCCGCCCGGCGTATCGCTCGCCTCCATCGACTCAGTGTCGTCCGAGGTGTGGTCGTCGTCGGGGCTCTCACCGGTGGAGACGTCCGCGTGTCCGTTGGAGGAGCCATTGCTCACCAGCGCGTGGTCCATACCGGCCATCTCCCCCAGCGCCTGCCGGAAGGACGGCTGCATGTCCGTGAGCGAGAGCCGGTCCTGCGGGCGGCGCGGGCCCGCGAGGCTCGGCTCGACGGTGTCCATGTCCAACTCCAGCGTCTCCGAGAAGCGCGGCTCGGGTTGCTCGTCGGTGCGCCAGAGGCCCTGCTCCTTGCTGTACGCCTCTACCAACTCGACCAGCTCTTCATCCCGCCCCGTACCCCGCAGGTACTTGAGCGTCTCCTCGTCCACCGGGAAGAACGTACACGTCGCCCCAAACTCCGGCGACATGTTCGCAATGGTCGCCCGATCCGGCAACGAGAGCTTGCTCAAGCCCTCGCCGTAAAACTCCACGAACTTGCCGACGACGCCGTGAGCACGAAGCTGCTGCGTTACGGTCAACACCAGGTCAGTAGCGGTAACGCCCTCCTGCAACGCGCCAGTCAGCTTGAAGCCGATAACCTCCGGGACGAGCAGGTAGTACGGCTGTCCGAGGGTTACAGCCTCCGCCTCGATACCACCGACGCCCCATCCGAGGACGCCGAGGCCGTTGATCATGGTGGTGTGACTGTCCGTCCCCACCAACGTATCCGGCATCGCCACACCGTCCTTCACGATGACACCCTTCGCCAGGTACTCCAGGTTGACCTGGTGGACAATGCCGGTCGCGGGTGGCACGACGGAGAAGTTATCGAAGGCCTGCTGGCCCCACTTCAGGAACTCGTAGCGCTCGTGATTGCGCTCGAACTCGCGCTCGGAGTTGAACTGCAGCGCCGAGGCCGAGCCGAAGGCGTCTACCTGTACGGAGTGATCAATCACCAGGTCCGTGGGCACGAGCGGGTTGATCCTCGTCGGGTCCCCCCCGACGCTCTGCATCGCACTCCGCATCGCCGCCAGATCCACGATCGCCGGGACCCCGGTAAAGTCCTGCATAACGACCCGCGCCGGAAGATAAGCTAGCTCCCCCCCGACGGACTCCGGCCAGTTAGCGAGCGCCTCCACGTCCTCCTCCGAGACGAACTTTCCGCCGGCGTTGCGTAGCAGGGACTCCAGCATCACCCGGATGGAGAACGGCAGGGAGAAAACGTCCCCGTCGATCTTCTCATCCAGAGTCTTGAGACTGTATATCTCCACCTCATCGGAGCCGGTGGTGAGCTTGGTACGTGCGCCGAAGCTATCGTCCGCCATGCCTGCAACCCTTTCCCTAGGATTCGTATTCGTAGTCTGTTTTGATTATAGATGATCCCGTAAGCCTTAACGTCAGGCGAGAGGCTCTATACTTGCGCCGTGGCAAAACGCGGCTACAATCGAGATACCATCCGAGGCGGGGCGAGCGAGTGGGACGTCTCGCGGCCCTTCTCCAGCTACCTGCGAGTCCTGGGACGGCTGCTCGTGCACCCCATCCGCTTCTTCGAGCTACTGCCAAAGGTCCCGGATCCACGCGCCCCCGGCCTCTTCCTTGCTTTTTCGAGCATCCTGGCGGCCCTCGCGTGGTTCTTTGCCGGTGGGATCTACGCGTCGCTCGCGGCGCTTCTTCTGCCCCTGCCGCTCTCGCTCGTCCTCGCCGGTGTCTACCATCTCGCAGCCTGGGGCGGACGGTACGGGTACGCCGTCACCTGGCGCACGCTTGCGTATCCGATCGGCTACCTGCTGCCGCTTACTGCGGTCCCCGGGTTGCGGTGGTTCGCGGCGGTCTATTTTGGGATTTTGTTGCTCGCGGTTGGTCTTGCGGTGGCGAAAGAGATCGGCTTCGGCCGGGCCTTCTTATCCTGCCTCGTCGTAACAGGGATCTTGCTCTTCGCGGCTTATTCGAACCTGGAGGGTTAGCGAGCCGACGCGGCTACTCTCCGGGGTCCGATGAGCCTCTCATTTCGCCGACGAACTCCAACGCTATATGGTCGGTCTCGACGAAGCCCAGAGACCGGTAGAAGGCGCGGGCGGCGCCGTTGTCCTTTGTAGCGATAAGCTCTATAAGGGCGGCATTCTCGGCGGCAGCGACATCCTGTATCGCCTCGACGAGGAGCTTGCCGATGCCCCGGTGGCGGGCGTTACCCGAGACGACGAGCATCGGCGCCTCGATCACCGTGTCGCCGTGGGCGAGGTCCGGTTTGATCCATAAGCTCGCCGCCCCCACCACTCCGCCTTCGTCCTCCGCCACCAGGACCCGCGCCCGCGACTCCTCCAGCAACGCGTCGAGCCGCGCCCGAAACGGCTCGGTCCTGGGTCTCTGATCGCCCAGGGCATCAGCCAACTCCCCCGCGAGAGCGTGGAGGGCTTCGGCGTCTTTACGGGTCGCTTCACGTACGATGGGCGGTGATTCCGGAGTAGATCTCTCGCCGTCCATGTTACTTAATCTACCCCATACGCCGCCGCGCAACTCCAGCAACATCTTTGCCCGTGTTCGAAAGCGGATGTAACATGGCGCCGTGGACCGGTGGAGGTCTTGAGACTCTTGTGAGAGGGAGACGCGTATGCAGGTTCTCTGGGGCATCGAGGCATTGCCGTCCTCCTCGTTATCGCGTTTCTACTCTCGACCGACCGCCGGGCGATAAGCTTGCGCAAAGTGATCGGCACTCTAGCCATTCAGGTCGCCAAGCCCGGCATCCGGGCCGTAATCGCCGCCAGGTTCCCCAACCTAATAAGCGACGCCATCGCCGGGATGCTCGTCTGAAACGGAGGAAGACCTTTGGGACGTAAAGCAGTGATCGTCGTCCTTGACGGCGTCGGAGCCGGCGACGGCCCGGACGCCGCGGAATTCGGCGACGAGGGCGCGAACACCCTGGGCAACACCGCGCGCGCCGTCGGTAGACTGGAGCTACCGTACCTGCGCTCCCTCGGGCTCGGCAACGTCGTGGAGCTGGAAGTCACGCCGCCCGTCACGGTCCCGAAGGCTTCTTATGGGCTTATGCAAGAGCGATCCGCGGCCAAGGCCACACTGGCCGGGCATTGGGAGATGATGGGAATAGTCCTCGAAGACGCGTTACCGACGTATCCGGGCGGGTTTCCGGCGGAGCTGATCTCGCGCTTCGAGGAGGAGACTGGCCGAAGGGTCATCGGCAACCGGCCCGCCTCCGGCACGGAGATCATCGAGGAACTTGGGCCGGAGCAGGAATCTTCGGGAGCCTGGATCGTCTACACCTCCGCCGACTCGGTCTTCCAGCTCGCGGCCCACACTGGCGTGATCCCACTGGAAGAACTCTACGCTGCCTGCGAAAAGGCCCACGCGATGCTGATCGGCGAAGGGGAACTACTGGTCGAGCGGGTCATCGCCCGCCCCTACCACGGCAAGAGGGGCGCCTACGAGCGCGAGAACGAAAACCGCCACGACTACGGCATCACCCCGCCGTCGAGTACGTACATGGACCTCATCGAGGACGCCGGCCACGAGGTAGTCGCAGTCGGCAAGGTCCGGGACATCTTCGACGGCAGGGGCATCACCGAACACCTCCCCGGCCAGCCCGACGACGCGGCGAAAGTAGACGCGGTCCTGGAAGCTCTGGGGCGCATCGAGTCCGGTTTGATCTTCGCCAACCTCGTGGACTTCGACGCCGAGTTCGGCCACCGCCGCGACCCGAAAGGCATGGCGCAAAACCTCGAACGCTTCGACGCCCGAATACCGGATCTACTACAGGCACTCGGCAACGAAGACCTCCTCATCATCACCGCCGACCACGGCAACGACCCGACCTACTCTGGCACCGACCACACCCGCGAACGCGTCCCGCTACTCGTCGCCGGTGGCGCCCAACCTATCGAGCCCCGCGACCTCGGCGTCCGGGATGGCTTCTCGGATGTGGGCGCGACGGTCGCCGCATGGCTCGGAGTGGATAGGGGCGGTCTGCCGGGAGAGGACGTGCTGCGGTGAACGTTACCCTCGAAGCTATAGAGACGAAGAAACGCGGCGGGGAGTTGTCGGAAGAAATTATCCGGCGGGTAGTAGAAGGTTACACCTCTGGCGCTGTGCCCGATTACCAGATGTCGGCGCTGCTCATGGCGATTTTTATTCGAGGGATGAGTTACGGGGAGACGCTCGATCTCACGCGGGCGATGGCGGAGAGTGGGGCGCAGTATTCGTTTCCGGAGTGTGTGGACAAACATTCGACGGGCGGGGTTGGAGACAAGATCAGCCTGACCTCCCTCCCTATCGCCGCCGCCTGTGGCGCACCGGTAGCCAAGCTCTCCGGCCGCGGCCTCGGGACGACCGGCGGCACCATAGACAAGCTACATTCCATCCCCGGCTTTTCTTTCGACCTCCCGGAGGAGCGCATGAGGAAGCAGGTCGAAGAGATCGGGCTCGCCATCACCGAGGCTGGAGACCTGGCCCCGGCGGACAAGGCCATCTACGCCCTCCGGGACACGACCGGGACCGTGGACTCCCTCCCTCTCATCGGCTCGTCCATCGTCTCCAAAAAGGCCGCGACGGGTGCTGGATACCTCCTCTACGACGTGAAGTCGGGCTCGGGGGCGTTTATGCAGAACATCGACGAAGCACGCGAGTTGGCCGAACTACTGGTACGTTTGAGCAAATCCCTCGGCGTGCAGGCGACCGCCTTGATCACAGCCATGGACGAACCACTGGGGAGCGCCGTCGGCAACGCCCTGGAGATCCGCGAGAGCGTACGCTTCTTGCGCGGAGAGCCCTCCCCCGCCGACCTCTCCGAGAAAGCTCGCGCCGTAGCCACACGGCTGTTGAAACTCAAGGGCATCAAGGACCCCGAGAGCGCGGTCGAAAGATCTATCTCCTCCGGCGCTGCCTACGAAAAGTTCTTCCAGTTCGTGTCGGCCCAGGGCGGAGACGTAAGAGCCCTGAAGGACCTCCCAGTCTCCAGCAAGGTGCGCGAAGTGTCCGCGCCGCGAGCTGGCCACGTAGCACGGCTCGGCGCTCTGGGCATCGGTCGCGCAGCCCTCCTCCTGGGCGCGGGAAGGCAGAAAAAGAGAGAAAAAGTCGACCCGGGCGCGGGCGTGGAGGTCCTCCTCAAGACCGGCGACGGGGTCGAAGAGGGCCAGCCGGTAGCGCGGCTCTACGGAGAACGTAACGTGGAGAAGGCCGAACAGATCGTCCTGGAATCCTTGGAAATATCCGACGCGCCAGTAGACCGTACCCCTGTTATTCTACGGAGCCTGTGACGAAGCTGGTCAGCTATCAGCAGTCAGGTAAGCTGAAAGGAGCGGGAGGTAAATCCGCTTGAAGAAGCAGTCAGTAGAACGTCAGTGGTTCGGAAGTATCTAGCGGCTGGCCGAAACCAAAAAGCCGAGGGCTGAAAGCTGAAAGCGCCGACTGAAGGGAGCCAACCATAAGTCCTGTTCACCTGCGGGCGGAGCCGGGGGATTTCGCCGAGAGCGTGCTGTTGCCGGGGGACCCACGGCGGGCCGAGTATATTGCCGAGAACTTCTTTGAAAGCGCGAGACTCGTGACCGCGGAACGTGGAATGCTCGGTTTTACCGGCACTTACAGGGATAACCTGGTCTCCGTCCAGACGACGGGGATGGGCTGCCCGAGCACCGCCATCGTGGTGGAGGAGTTGATCGGGCTGGGCGCGAAGAACCTTCTGCGGGTCGGGACCTGCGGCGGCTACCACCCGGAGATGCAGCTCGGGGATTTAGTGATCGCCACGGCCGCGACCGCCCAGGACGGAACGGTCTCCAGCATCACGCAAGGCGTCCCCTACGCCCCGGCGGCGCACTTCGACCTCGTACACGCCGCCTACCACGCAGCCGAGGAGGCCGGACGCGAGCCATTCATCGGCCCCATAGTGAGCGCGGATTTGTTCTACGATCCGGAGGAGAACCCCCAAGGACTGTGGCACTCCCTGGGGGTGCTCGCGGTGGAGATGGAGGCGTCGGTGATCTTTACTCTAGCGGCGATGCGGGGGGCGCGCGCGGGCTGCCTGCTTACGGTCTCGGACGCCATCGGTTCGGACAGGGTCGAGCGCATAGAAGACAGCGTCCTCAAATGCGCGGTGGACGAGATGGTGGCGCTGGCGCTGGAGACCCTCGAAGCTATACACTAGGACACCTCGGGGGAGTTGTGGCAGGAGAACTCGAGACTCGCGAGCGGCGGTCGAAACGCCCGGGCGGGTCCGCGGAAGGTAACGGTACAGACATTGACGATCCTCAACGAGTCGGGTACACCAGACGTCCTCTCCCCTCTGTGTGGCCTCCACGCCCTCGCCGGGAGGCTTCCGGACGCCCTCCTCATCGTGGCGGGCACCCGCGCGGACGTCCATCTTGCCCAGTCACTCTCGGTCCCCCTCCCCGGAGCGCCCGCGGACCCGCGAGACCAGAACAGCGGCGGTTACGAAGTTCATCCGAGGGTTGTATTCATCGTCCTGGAACCGGATGAGGAGCCTTCGAGCGGCGCCCTTGCCTCCCGCGTGATCGAGGCGGCGGCGGGCTTCCGGCGTACGGGGCTGGTGCTGCTCGTCGCGTGCCGCTCCGTGGGCCTGCTCGGCTTCGATGCCGGCTTCGAGGCCGAGCTCGCCGAACGTCGCCTGGGCCTGCCGGCACGGGCCTTGCTGCCCGACTCCGATACCGGCGGCATTCTGAGCACGGACCTGGAAGACGCCGCGGTTCGAGTCCTCCTGGATCTCTCCCCCAGCAACGTCCCCGAGCCGGAAGAGGAGCGTGCCTACTACTCGAAGGGGGGCCTCCTCGGGAAACTCCCGCTGCGGAGCAGACCCGGGCGTAGGACGGCCGGGGAGTCGGGCGCCCGCCGTCCGGTGGTCCTCCTCGGCGCGACGCCGGGTCCGCGGAGGGAGCTCGCCCGGGAGTTCGCGCGGGTCGGGGTCGAGGTAGCGGGCGGGCTCCCGGACGCGGAGGATGAGTGGCTGCCGGATATCGGTGAGAGGACGGTCGTGGCAGCGATGGACCCGTATCTTATGCGGGCCTGCGGGGCCGCCGAGGAGCGCGGGGCGATCCTGGCCAGGAGCCTTTTCCCGATCGGGGTGGACGGTACGGCCCGTTTCATTCAAGACGTCTCCGCGCTCGCCGGGCTAACGACGAGCGAGGCGGGCCGGGCCCGGCAGGTCTGGAAGGGCCTGGATCCCTTGCGAAACCGTATCCGGGGAAAGCGTATCTTCTTCACCGGAGACACCGGCCTCGAAGTACCGCTCGCCCGTTTCCTGGCCGACGCCGGGGCGGTCGTCCTCGAAGTCGGGACGCCGCGGCTGGACCGGCGCTCCCTGGCCGCGGAACTCTCTACCCTGGGCGAAGACGTAGACGTCGTCGAGTCCCCGGACTGGAGAGCACAACTCGCGCGGATAGACGCCGCCCGGCCGGACGTGGTAATAGCCAGCCCGGGGCTCTACGTACCACTCGTCGCGCTAGGACACCTGTGCCGCTCCTCGCGCGAGCTCCTCTCCCTGGGCGTACACGGCTACGAGGGCGCCCGGCGAGTCCTGGAGCTCTTCGCCCGGACCTTCGAGGGGGCCGAGAAGCTCGACGCCCTCAATCTGTGAGGCCCTTCTGAGGATTCTGCGCGGCGTTTACGAGGGACCGGGGAGCCACGGCATCCTGCGCCTAGCGGCGAGCATCAGGGGAGTGCATGCCGTCCTGCGAGCATACCCAGACGAGTGGTACTTCCCGGCTCTGCATGGGGCGTGGACGCGAACGGGAGAGCCCGCACCAGTCTCCTTGAGCGCGGTGCGCGAGCATTCGGGCGGGTCGTGGGCGCCGGGCGACCCCGCGCGGGACCTCGCGGGGATGGCGCGCAGCCGGCCCGAGGCCGAGGCTCTGATCTTCGCGCGCTCCGAGACGGCGTTGCTCGCGGGCGAGGGCACGCCCATCCTCTCCCTCCCCGAGAACCCCGGGACCGGCCTCTCACCGAAGCTCATCACCTGCGAGTGGGAGTCGCCGGAGGTCCGGGAGGTCGAAGCGGGCGACCTGGGCCTGGCGGAGCTCGTTAGAGCCCACGCCCAACGCCAGCAGAGAAGCCCGGCTCCGACGGTCAACATCTTCGGGCTGCCAGTCTTCGGGCCGAACGCGGCGGCGGAGGTCGCCGAGTTGGAGCGTACTTTGGGCCTCGTCGGAATCGGGGTGAACGCCCGGGTGCCGCTGGGGACGACGGTCGCGGACCTCTCGCGGCTCCCGCGTGCGTGGGCGAACGTGGTCCTCTACCGGGAGGCGGCGGAGTCGGCGACGCTGTTCCTGCAAGATGAGTTCGGGATGCCGCGGGTAACCACGCCCCCCATAGGTTCGGTCGGGACGGGCGCGGTCCTCAGAGCCACCGCGGAGCTGTGCTTTCTGGACCTGAAGTCCGTGCGGCGGGCGGTCTGGGCGGAACTCTCGCGGACGGGGAAGCTGGCGTGGTACGCTAGGCTGGCAGTCCCAGAAACCTTCAGGGGACGCCGCGTCGCCCTCTTCGGGGACCTCACCTACACGACCGGGCTCGGCTACACCCTGGCCCGCGAAGTCGGTCTGGAGGTAATATGGGCGGGGACGTACCTCGCGCACCTGGAGAAAGATTTCCTCTTCCGCGCCGGTACCTTCACCGAGGAAGCATTCGTCGAGGACGACCCCGAGGCCGTCGCCGCCCGCGTCGAAGAGACCATCCCCGACCTCCTTATCGGGACGCGCTTCGAAAGGGAAGTCGCCGAGTCTCTAGACATTCCCTTTCTCCCTCTGTGCCCCCCGGTCTCCAGACATCCGTTCGTGGAGAGGCCGCTCATGGGCTACGCGGGCTCCAGCGAGTTGGCCGATGCTTTAGAGAACGCCCTGGAGAGCGTCCCGCGCGGACCCCGCACCAGAGCGCGTGAAGAGAAGCCCGAACCCGAGGCGCGGGGCCCCCGGTGGACCGGGGAGGCGCTAGCGGAGCTGGAAGAGATACCGGCCTTTTTGAGAGGCAGGGCGCGCAGGCTCGCGGAGGATCACGCCCAGGCCGTAGGCTCCTCCGAGGTCACGCCACGTATCCTCGAAGAGAGCCGCTCCTGAACCGGCCTCCCGAGCCGGTATAATCCGGCCGCGAAAGGCTACGGAGAGCATTTAGTTAGAGGGAGCAAGCCTGCCTTGGGTATCAGAGACTTTATCGAGTACCTCCGGGAACACCGGGAGAAGGTGGAGAACACGGAGGCGCTCCCGGACGCCGAGCGCACGGAGGTCCTGAGCCAGGCCGAGATGATGGTAGGAATGGCAGAGGAGGCGGCCAGGGAGTTGGAGTCGATCGTGAAAAACCGGCGCGTGAACCTCCCCGAAGAGCACGCCCTGCGTTTCGCCCAGGACGTCTTCCTCTACCTCATCGACGAAGAGGAGAAGATCAAAGAGAGGCTGCGCCGATAGTCATCTGACGCGCCTGCCCGGAGCTTTTACCCGGCGGCACCTCCCGCGGCGCCTACCTCAATCGTCGTCATCATCATCATCGTCGTCGTCTTCACCGGCGCAACCGGCGACGAAGAGTACCGCGGTTGCCGAGATGCTTGCCAGGCCGAGCTTGAGGAAGCCACGGCGGCTGATCTTCTCCTGGCCGGTCTCTCGCTGGACTGTCTGAACCTGCTCGGTCTTCATCTGCGCTCCTCCTCATCTCCCCGAATACATCTCCCGGTATTATTCCAGATAGTGACGCTTCCGGCATACCGATTATTTGTTGCGCTTTACGAGGATGGCCTTTTGGGGGGAGAGTTCGTGTTCGTCGAGGTACTGGTCCAGTATTCCCTGGAGGCCGACCATTCGGCGTTCGCCCAGCTCGGGATGGCGGATAGTTATCTTCACGGAGCCGGCCTCGATCCCGGCCTCCACTTCGAGCATACCGTCCACACCGGCTAGCTCGCTGGAGAGAAAGACGTCGGTGAGGAGGGCTTCGGCGGCGGTGGCGAGGTCGCTCAGAGCGCCGCCGCGCAGCCCGGCGACGGCGCCCGTCCAGGCGATAAACACACGAGCCTCCCCCGCGCGGGCGAGCTCCGCCGGGAACTCTCTTGTGTGCGTCATCTCGCCCATGAACGCTGTAAGAATACACGGTCGGGGCTCGTTGGTCGCTTGGTATACTCGGGTAGTAACGCTCGTCCGGGCCGAAACTTTCGCGGCGTCTGGCCGTATACGAATACTTGCCGATGGCACTGCGAAGATTTACGGGAGGTAGTAAGAGGTTGAGAGGCAAAGCGGCTCTTTATCCGGCGCTCACTATAGCGCTCGTTCTGGCGTTCGGTTTGGTGGCGCTCGTTGGGTGCTCGTCGGGTGGGGAAGCGCCGGGACCGAGGGACCAGAACGTGGCTCAGGCGGTGCCGGAGGTATCCGGGGATGTGCCGGAAGACGAGCCCGTGGCGAGGGTAGCGGCGCAGGTAGGGCCGTCGGTGGTGCAGGTAAACGTGCGGGCGGTGCAGTCCACGCCGTTTGGGGGCGTTCAGGAAGGCTCGGGGGTGGGGAGCGGTGTGATCTACCGCAACGACGGCTATATCGTCACGAATAACCACGTGGTCCAGGGCGCGAACGAGGTAAACATCGCCTTTGCCGACGGCTCCAAGGAGCGGGGACAGGTGGTGGGGACGGATCCTTCCAGCGAGATCGCGGTGGTCAGGGTGGAACGGCGAGACCTGCCCGCGGCGAAGTTCGCCGAGGCGGGCACGGACGTCGTACCCGGACAGCTCGCGGTCGCCATCGGTAGCCCCTCCGGCTTCCAGTCCACCGTAACTTCGGGTGTCATCAGCGGCCTCAACAGAGAGATACCGGCCGAGATCACCGGCGGCCGCCGTGAAGAGGCTCTGGTAGACCTGATTCAGACGGACGCCCCCATCTCGCCGGGCAACTCCGGCGGGGCATTATTGAACCGCGACGGTGAGGTCGTGGGCGTTAACGTCGCCTATCTGCCGCCCGAGAGCGGTGTCGAGAGCATAGGTTTCGCCGTCCCTTCGAGCACGGCGATCTCCGTAGCCGATCAGCTCATCGAGACCGGCCAGGTGTCGCGCCCGTTTCTTGGCATCTCCAACCGCGACCTCACCCCGGAGATCGCCGAGCAGTTCAGCCTCCCGGTACAAAGAGGGGTAATAGTCGTGGAAGTCGAGTCCGGCGGCCCCGCCGACCGGGCCGGGCTACGCCGCGAAGACGTCATCACCGCCCTCGATTCGACCGAAGTAGAAGGCTCCGGCGACCTGCTGGGCGCCCTGCGCGACTACCGTCCCGGAGACACCGTCACCCTAACCGTCCTGCGAGGCGGCGGCGCGGGAGATGAAGAGCGCATAGAGGTCGAGCTAGGCGAACGCCCGCAATAAGCGGTACGGAAGGAGCAGTCATGTGGCCGAAGAGGCTCAAAGAAACCTTCGCCATACTGACTATTGGCGACGGAGTGATCGAAGTCCTCGCCCCTAGAGAACACTCCCTCCTCTGGGCGGAGACCGGACCTAAGAGCACCCGCAAGATAGCCTACTTCTTCGCCGAGAACCCAAACTACATGCGCCTCCTCGGCCTGACCCAGATCGCCTGGGGCATCTGGCTCGCCACGAAACAATACCCGGAAGAGTAACCCGTGGCCCACTCACACCCCGATCACGACCACGGCCATAGCCACGACCACGGGCGAGGGGCGGATAGGCGCGCGTTGTCGGTCGTCTTTGCCCTGACTGCCTCGTATATGGTGGTGGAGGTAGTGGGCGGGCTCGTCACGGGAAGCCTCGCGTTGCTCGCGGATGCGGGGCACATGCTCTCTGACGCATTCTCGCTGGGGCTCGCGCTCGTCGCGGTCTGGCTGGCACAGAGGCCCGCGACCCCGAACAGGAGCTTCGGCTACAAGCGCGCCGAGATCCTGGCCGCTCTCTTGAACGGCGCGACGCTCGTGGCGATCTCCGTCTGGATCTTCGTCGAGTCCTATAACCGTCTCTGGGAGCCGCCGGAGATCCTGGGCGGCTGGATGCTGGCCGTCGCCGCACTTGGCCTCGTGGTAAACGTCGCGGGCGCCCTTATCCTCTCGCGCTCGGGCGGCGAGAGCCTGAACGTCCAGGGCGCCCTCCGCCACGTAATCGCCGACGTTATGGGCTCGGTCGGCGCGATAGCAGCCGCGCTGGTGATCCTCGCAACCGGCTGGCGCTACGCAGACCCGCTCATCAGCGCCCTTATCGGCCTGCTAGTCCTGGCAAGCTCCTGGAGGCTGCTGCGCGACTCCACGAACATCCTCCTCGAAGGCACGCCACCCGGAATAGACGCCAACAAGGTCGGCGAGAGCATGGCCGCCGCGCAGGGCGTACGAGAGGTCCACGACCTGCACGTCTGGACCATCACCAGCGGCTTCCCGGCCCTGGCGGCCCACGTCCTCGTCGGCCACGACGAAGACTGCCACGCCCGCCGCCGCGACCTTGAAGACCTCCTCGCCCGCGACTACGGCATCAAGCACACCACCCTCCAAGTCGACCACGCCGGAGACCACACCGCAACCCTACACAGCCTGCAGTTCCGCTCCCGCAACGAATAGCCAGACCAGCCAGACTTCACCCTCCTTCAGAAGACGGGTAATATCGCGAGGCACTTACACCAACACATCAACATGCGTTAGAATGATTTTATGACCGACGAACGCTGCGATCTGCTGTGCATTGATGCTCCACGGGCGGAGGCGATACGCCGGGCGCGGCTCAACGACGGGGTTGCTGAGGGGGCGGCGGAGCGGGCACGGGCGCTAGCGGACCCGACGAGGCTAATGTTGGCGGCGGCGTTGCGGGAGGGTGGGGAGCTTTGCGTGTGCGACCTTGCCTGGATCTCCGAGCGCGCCCAGAACCTCGTCTCGCACCACCTGAGAATACTCAGGACACATGGCCTCGTGCGTTCGCGGCGGGACGGCAAGCTAGTCATGTACGAGCTCACGGAGGGAGGACTCTCGCTGCTCTCCGCCGTGATCGGCGAACCGGCAAAGGGCACGGAGGTGCGCGCGTGAGGGAGAGAAAGATGCTTCCGGTCATAGGACAGGAGCCGGTCACTCCGGCCACGCGCAGGGAGCCCAATGAGCAGACTTCGGTCGATGGCGCGGAGCGAACGGTCATCCGGGTAGAGGGAATGGACTGCGCCAGTTGCGCCGCAACCGTCGAGAAGGGCGTGTCGCAGCTTCCGGGGATGCATCGGGTGGTGGTGAACTTCGCCGCCGGGAGGCTCGACGCGGAGCACGACCCCGGCCTCACGTTAGAGAAGATCGAACGAGCTGTCAGAGACGCCGGCTACGAGGTAGGCGGTACCGAAGAAGCGGAGCGAACGCCCTTCTGGCGCACGCCGAGAGCCATCCTGACGGCTACCTCCGCGCTGATGTTCGCAGTGGGTCTGGCGTTGAGTCTGGCAGGGGCGGCGGAGGTCGTTCGCGTAGGGACTTACGCCGCGGCTATTGTGGTTGGCGGGTTGCCTATCTTCCGGGCGGCGCTTGCGGGGCTGCGTGCCCGACATCTGGACATGAACGTGCTGATGAGCGCGGCCACGATAGGCGCCGCCGGGATCGGGCAGTGGGCTGAGGCCGCCTCCATAGTCGTCCTCTTCGCGGCGGGCAACGCCCTTCAGGTCTACACCATAGATCGCACCCGCGGTGCCGTGCGGGCGCTCGTGCGGCTTACCCCCAACGAGGTTCTCGTTGTAAGAGGCGATGCTAGGTTGCTGGTCCCCGCCGATGAGGTCGTCGTCGGGGAGACGGCGGTCGTGCGCCCCGGTGAACGTCTGGGGGTGGACGGCGAAATCATCGAGGGTGAGACTACCATGGACGAGTCACCGGTTACGGGAGAGAGTATCCCGGTGGAGAAGGGACCGGGGGACGAAGTGTACTCCGGCAGCCTCAACGGCTCCGGGGGCGTGCTGGTACGGGCGACGAAGAAGGCCGGAGACTCGACGCTGCAGAGGATCGTACGTCTCGTGGAGGAGGCGCAGGCCAGGAAGGCGCCCGCCGAGCAGCTCGTGGACCGGTTCTCGCGGATCTATACCCCGCTGGTCGTCGCCGTCGCCGTGGGCCTGGCCGTAGTGCCGCCCTTGCTCGGGGCGGAGTTCGGGACGTGGTTTTACAGGGCTCTGGCGCTGCTCATCATCGCCTGCCCGTGCGCCCTGGTGATCTCCACGCCCGTCACGGTGGTCTCGGGGCTCGGGGCGGCCTCCAGGCGCGGCATCCTGATCAAAGGCGGCGCGGCGCTGGAGGCCGCCGGGCGTCTCAAGGCGCTGGCCTTCGACAAGACCGGAACACTTACGGAAGGCCGTCCCATCGTTTCGCGGGTCGTAGTGCTGAGTGGCAACGGAGAGGCGGAAGCGGTAAAGATCGCAGCGTCTTTGGAGCGTCGCTCGGAGCATCCACTGGCTTATGCTATCTTGACCGCCGCGAGGAGTTACGAGACGAACGGGTCTAGCATCCCGGCGGTTACGAGTTTCCGGGGGATAGCGGGGCGGGGTGCTGAGGGTGAAGTCGGGGGCGAGCGGTACCTGATCGGGAGCCCCAGACTCTTTGCCGAGCGAGACATCCCTCTGGATGCCGCACAAAAAGCGCTTGAAGAGGTCGCATCCGCAGGCGAGACACCGGTGGTCCTTGGGGAAGAGAGCGGACCTCTGGCCGTCTTCGGGCTCGCGGATACCCCGCGCCCGGAGGCGAAGGCCACCCTCGACGCCCTGCGCGCCGCCGGAATCGAAAAGCTCGTGATGCTCACCGGGGACTCAGAGGCCCCCGCTCGCAGGATGGCCAAGGCTCTGGGGATCGACTACCGGGCGCGTCTCCTCCCGGAGCAGAAGGTCGAGGCGGTGCGCGAATTGGTCGAGAGAGCGGGCTCGGCGGGTATGGTCGGCGACGGGGTCAACGACGCGCCCGCCCTCGCCGCCGCCTCGGTCGGGTTCGCCATGGGCGCGGCAGGCACGGACGTGGCCCTGGAGACCGCCGACGTCGCCCTCATGCAAGACGACCTGCCGAAGCTCGCCGAGGCGATTCAACTCTCCCGCTCCGCCGAGCGCATCATCCGGCAGAACGTCGCCATCTCGATCCTCATAAAAGGCATCTTCGTCCTGCTCGCCCCCTTCGGCCTCGTTGCGTTGTGGCTCGCCGTGCTCACCGACATGGGCACCTCCATCGCCGTGACCCTGAACGGCCTCAGGCTGTTCCGCAAAGGCAACGGCTAGCGTGACCGACGAAGCAGTACCCTCGCAGAGGAATTCCCCAATCGCCTGTACCCTGTCCGGGCCACAACAGGCTCGTCGGCGGCAGGAGGTAGCCACGGAGGACTTCACAGTAGCCCGGCGGCCTAGAGAACTCGCTGACGGGTACGAGTTCACCTTTCCGGGGAGCGCGGAGTGGGCGGCGCGGCTCACCGAGTTCGTCCTGTTTGAGAGGACCTGCTGCCCTTTCTTCACCTTCGAGATCTTCTTCGAGCCGGACGCAGGGCCGATCGTGCTGAAGGTCAGAGGACCGGAGGGCGTAAAGGAATTTATTGAGGACTTGGCGGGGCTCCGGCCCAATTGAGCATCGTTGCAGATCTTATTTCAGGGTAGAGCATCCCCTGTGTTGTGCTAGGATTTAGAGACCCATGAGAGGCGAGGCAGCAGTTCCAAGTCCACCTTTCGTGACTGACCCGGAGGATTTCAAAGAGAGGTACCGAGGTGGAGAAGAGCACGGGCGGCAGGTTCAACAGGACCACGATCATTATCGGGCTCATCGCCCTGGCCTTTATAGTGGGTTTTGCCGCGATCGTCATCATAGATAGCCAGCAGCAACAAGGGTCCGGGGAGGTAGAAGGGGTCGAGGAGTTCGAGGTGGCCAGCGGGGTCAACAACCACACCCAGGACACCGTGGACTACGAGCAGGACCCGCCGGCCGGTGGCGAGCACAACCCCGTGTGGCAGAACTCCGGCTTCTACGACGCGCCGGTGCGCAGCGAGAACGCGGTGCATACCATGGAGCACGGAGCGGTCTGGATCACCTACAGCCCCGACCTCCCGCAGGACCAGATAGACGTAATCCAGGGAATGGTAGAGGGCGAGACCTGCCTGATCGCGAGCCCATACCCGGACCTGGACTCACCAATAGTGGCCTCCGCCTGGGGCTATCAGGCGCGGCTCGAGAGCGCCGACGACCCCAACCTGGAGAGATTCATCAACCGCTACCAGCAGGGTCCCCAGACCCCCGAACCCGGCGCCACCTGCACCGGTGGCATCGCCGACCCCGCCGCATAGATGAGAGGGAGTCTGCAAAGAGTCGGACACTCGCAAGAGAAGTCCTCCGAAAGGAGCGCGCCGCTCGCCCGGACCCCAATTCTCACAGCGCTCCTTGTCGTCGGTGCGGTCGCCCTGGCCGCTATAGCGGGCGCGGTAGTAGCGTCGCTCTTCTCCGGTGATGAGCCCACTGGTGAGAGTGCTGCGGAGACGGGGCTCATGGCGCCGGCCGAGGATTCGGCGGAGGCGGGGTTTGCTCGCGACATGATGGTCCACCACGCTCAGGCCGTTCAGATGGCGGAGATCGTACGGGACGAGACCGAGAGCGAGGAGATCCGCACCATGGCCGCCGACATCGCCCTGACTCAGCAGGCCCAGATCGGGCAGATGCAGGGCTGGCTCGCCGTTTGGGGCCTCCCCGCTACCGGGACCGGTCCCGCGATGACCTGGATGGGCCACCCTACGGAAGGCCGGATGCCGGGCATGGCCTCGCCTCAAGAGCTGGACGAACTCCAGAGAGCGGAGTCCGAAGAGGCCGCCGTGCTCTTTTTGCAGCTCATGATCCCGCACCACGAGGCCGCCGTGCCGATGGCCGAAGCCGTCCTCGAAGAGACGGACCGCCCGGAGGTAGAGCGGCTCGCCGGAGCAATAGCCGCCTCGCAACAAAGCGAGATCCAACTGATGCAAGGCCTCCTGAACCAACGCGGTGTCCCAGCCGAAGACTCATCAGCGCCATCCTCCAGCGAACAATCCCACGCCGACGCTAGCAGCCACATGCACGGCGGCGAATAGCCGCATCATGCCCGAAAGCCCGCATAGAGGCCCGCAACGCGTCTCACAACGCGGCTCGCGCCAGTAGCCGTGAACCGTGCCGGCAGCACCGGTCTCGCCCTCGCGCTCTCCCTCGCCGTCTTCCTCGCGGACCAGGGCTCGAAGCGACTGGTAGAGAACTCGATGCGGATCGGGGAGAGCATCCCCACTGTCCCGGGCGTCCTCAGCCTGACGTACACGAAGAACGATGGCGGAGCATTCGGTATTTTGGGAGGTCAGAGTGTCGTGCTGCTGCTTGGGAGCGCAGCGGCGGTCGCGTTCGTGCTGTGGATGCTACTCAAAGGCCCACCAGCCCGCGCCACCGCCGCAGCATGCGGGCTCATCCTCGGCGGCGCCGCTGGCAACCTCATCGACCGCCTCGGAGCGGGCCGGGTCACGGACTTCTTCGACCTGGAATTCTGGCCCCTAAGGCAATGGCCCGTCTTCAACGTCGCCGATATCGCTATCGTCCTCGGCGTGGCCGTCCTCTTTCTCGCCGCCCTCCGTCCCGAGGGGCCCGGGGAGCAGTCGGCAGTCAGCGATCGGGAGAAAGTCGAACGCTGACTGCCGTTGGTTGAAGGCTTGTTGCCGGAGGCTATCCTCGCGGCAAGTCGGGGTTAGGATAATCGCCGGAGCTGCGTTCGTCACCGCCGCCGGACTCTCCCTCGGTCACCGCGGCCTCGGCGGCCTGCGGGCGGTCGGCCCCCGCGAGGCTGATAGCGCGGCGCCCCGGCAGCGGGTCTTCGACGGCGCGGCAGCGGGTCCAGCGTCGCACGACCCGCTCGCCGACGTGGCCGATCTCGTCCGGAGCGGCGGGAACGGCGGCGTCGAGCAGGCCGTGCTCGCGGCAGAAGTCGTCGTCGAAGATGCT
>Ga0136617_10001876_pt1 | contig 18735 bp, 16 predicted proteins | sample AntDrymUQ3222106_2_FD_129672 | JGI IMG/M metagenome (GOLD analysis project Ga0136617, IMG submission 129672) | Polar desert sand microbial communities from Dry Valleys, Antarctica - metaG UQ322 (21.06) | ecosystem: Environmental > Terrestrial > Soil > Desert | place: Antarctica: Dry Valley... | reverse complement strand
TCGATTCCTGGCGAGCTTGCATCGATCTCGCTGGCGCTGAAGGCGGGTGAAATCACCGCTATCGCCGGCGTATCGGGTAACGGGCAACAAGCGCTGGCCGACGTGCTCTGCGGCTTGCGTGCAGCGGAGGCAGGAACGGTTCGGTTAGCTGGCCGGGCGATGCACGCCGACCCGCGCGCGTGGATCGTGGCGGGAGTGGCGCGCATTCCGGAGGATCGCCACGCAGTCGGCGTCATCGGCGATTTTGCGCTGTGGGAAAACGCGATCGCGGAGCATTACCAGCGACGCTTTGCTCGCCGCGGATGGGTGCGGCGATTGGCTGCACGCAGTTTCGCGCGCGATGTGATGGAGCGCTTCGATGTGCGCGCCGCGCGTGGGGTCGATACCACGACGCGCTCGCTTTCAGGCGGCAACATGCAAAAGCTCATCCTCGGTCGCGCATTGTCGAGCGCCGCCGATGGCGTGCCGAAGCTCATCGTCGCCAACCAACCGACGTGGGGGGTCGACATCGGCGCGGTGGCGTTCGTCCATCAGCAATTGCTCGATGCATGCGCGCGCGGCGCCGCGGTATTGCTGATTTCGGAGGACTTGGACGAGATCCTGGCCTTGGCGGATCGCATCGCCGTCATGCATGCGGGACAGCTCACGGCAGCGCGACCTGCGGCGCGGTGGAGTCTCGCGGAACTCGGGCTCGCGATGGCGGGTTCCGGGCATGGCGAAGTGGCGCATGCGGCTTGAGGCGCGCGGCGAAGTCTCGCGCTTCATGCTCGTCGCCGCGCCCTTTGCGGCGGTGGCCTTCACACTGCTCGTATCGTCCTTTTTTGTCGCTTGGGCCGGGGCGCCGATCGGCAGGGCGTATGCGCTGATCCTCGAGGGCGGCTTTGGCTCGCGTTTCGCCTGGAGCGAGACGCTGACGCGGGCCACACCATTGATCCTGACCGGCCTTTCGGCTGCGGTCGCGTTTCGGGCGCGCTTCTACAACATCGGCGCGGAAGGTCAGCTCTACGTGGGGGCACTCGCCGCCGTGGCGATCGGCGGGTTGCACGGTGGGACCGGATTCGCGGCTCCCCCGGCGCTCTTGTTTCCGCTGATGATCGCGGCCGCAATGCTTGCCGGCGCGCTGCTGCTGCTGGTGCCCGCGCTATTGCGCATGCGCCTCGGCGTCGACGAAGTCGTGACCACGCTGCTCCTCAATTTCATCGTGCTGCTGTTCGTGTCGATGATGCTCGAAGGTCCAATGAAGGATCCGGTCGCGATGGGCTGGCCGCAGAGCGTCGCCTTAGGAGATGACCTGCAACTCGGCAAACTGATCGAGCGCACGCGCGTGCATACGGGTCTCTTATGGGCAGTCGCGCTGGCGGCGCTGCTCTCGGCGATCTTCAAGTATTCGACGTTCGGTTTCGCGGTGCGCGCGGTGGGCGCGAATCCGCGCGGCGCCGCGTTCGTCGGCGTCCCGGTGCAGTGGACCATGATAGCGGTGGCGCTCATCTCGGGTGCGCTTGCGGGACTGGCAGGCGCGATCGAAGTGGCAGGGCGCACCGGTTACGTCACGCTCGACATGTCACCCGGCTATGGATTCAGCGGGATCGTCATCGCGATGCTTGCCGCATTGAATCCACTTTCTGTCGTCGCGGCCGCGGTATTCGTCGCCGGAGTACTGGTTGGCGCCGATAGCATGAGCCGCGGCGTGGCCGTGCCGACGTACATCGCCGAGGTCATCGTCGCGATCTCGCTGTTGTCGATGCTGGTCGCGACGGCGTTTGGGCGCTACCGGTTGCGGTGGCGTTGATGCTCGTTGTCTTTTTTGTCGATGCTGGCCGTGACCGCTTTCGCGCGCGACCGGGCGCAGCGGCATTGATACTCGTCGTCCTTTGTTTCACGGTGGTGGCGACTCCCCTGGCGCGCTCCCAGTTGCGACGACGCTGATGCTTCCCGACATCCTGCTCGTCTTGGCCAACGCCGATTTCTGGGCCGCCGTGCTTCGCATCGCGACCCCACTCATTTTCGGCACCCTCGGCGTGCTGCTGTGCGAACGCGCCGGTGTGCTGAATCTTGGCATCGAAGGCATCATGGTTGCGGGCGCGTTCGCCGGGTGGCTCGCCGTCTATTTGGGCGCGAGCCTGTGGACCGGCGTCGTGGTTGCGGCGTTGACCGGCGCAGTGTTCGGAGTGTTGCACGCGCTCCTGACGGTCCCTCTCGCCTTGTCACAGCACGTCGCCGGACTGGGCATCACCTTGTTCGCGACGAGCGTTTCCTATTACGCGTATCGCGTGAGCTTTCCCAACGTCACGTTGCCGCCGACGATTGAGCCATTCGCAGAGATGGCATGGCTGGGAATTCCGATTCTTGCGAAGCAGACGCCGATGACGCTATTGGCGTTAGCGTGTGTGCCACTATTGGCATGGGTGTTGTACCGCACGCCGGTTGGTCTCGCCTTGCGCATGGTCGGCGAGAATCCGGCGGCAGCGGAGGGGCAGGGCCTCGACGTGAATGCGCTGCGCACCGGGGCCATCGTCGCCGGATCGGCGCTCATGGGGGTGGCCGGCGCGTTTCTCACGCTGTCGGCGTTCAACGCGTTCTTTTTTAACATGATCAACGGTCGCGGCTGGATCTGCGTGGCGCTCGTCGTATTCGCCGGTTGGCGGCCGGGAAAGGCGCTGCTGGGAGCGATGCTGTTCGCGTTCTTCGATGCGATGCAGTTGCGCTTGCAGCAAAGTGGCGAGGGCGTCCCGTACCAGGTCTACCTAATGCTGCCGTACGCGCTGTCGATTCTGGCGTTGGTGCTCGTCGCGCGGCGCGCGACGTATCCACAGGCGCTGATGAAGCCGTACCGGAAGGGGGAACGGTAACCTCTGCAATTCGCGAGGATGTGCAACGCGAGATCGCAGCCCACCGGTTCTAGCGCCATTTCATGCCTTGTGTCTGTCTGCTTTAAGTCGATGCAATTTCCTCGCCACGCTCCGATCTCATTATTGTTGAGTACCCTCACAGCATGGGCACGGCTTCAGCCGCGGCCCGACTTGCCTCTCGACGCAACGATGCCGCTTGGTGAGGATGGACCAATCGATCGAATCATTGCTCCAGCGGAGGCGCGGCATCCCGGTCAATCCGCATTCCGTATGGTAATCGAAGGCCCGGAGGCATTCGCTATCCGCATGCGCAGCGCACGTCTCGCAGCGCGCAGCCTGGATGTTCAGACCTACCTCTGGCACTCCGATCTGACGGGACTATATCTCGCACACAAGCTGATCGAAGCCGCAGACCGCGGTGTCAAGGTCAGGGTGTTGCTCGACGACATGGTCCGGGTCGCCGCCGGCGAGGCTGACATCGGCATCTGTTTCGTCACGCGCACACCCGCCGGCACGCAGGATGTCGCCAGCGCCGCTTTTCCCATCGGCGTCGTGATGGCGCCGTCGCATCCGCTGGCGAGCCGGCAGCGGATCACGTACGACGACTGCCGCGGTTACCCGTTCTTGCTTTCGCACGGGCGCTGGCCCATCTATGACACGCTGGCGCCGGCGTTTGCCGAGCTCTGGGATTCGCTCGAGCCGCGCATTTCATCGAATGCAAGTCCGCTTCTGAAGCGCAGCGTGGTCGCCGGCCGCGGCATTGCGTTTTTCTCGAAGCTCGGCTTTTTGAAGGAGATCGCGAGCAACGAAGCCGTGTGGCGGCCGTTGGACGACCCGGCGATCAACCGGCTGCGGGTCGGCATCCTGATCGGCAAGCATCGCGGGCTACCGTTTGTTGTGCGTGCATTCCTTGACCGACTCGTGCGGCGGTTGCAGGATTTGGAGAATCCAAGTTGATGTCAAAGCAAAGCACCGGTGCGGCCGTCGGTAGTAAACCTTCCTGACGCAAAAGCGCTTCTCGCCGACATCCTAGGCGCCGTTTCATACATTGCTGGTCGCAGGATGCGATCGCCTTTCGTAACCGGGTCGACCACGGAACGTTTCTCTTTGCTGCTCTTAACGCCTCGTCACATCACGTGATAACCACGAGATCCGCATCGCCGTCCCGCAAATCTTGGCGGCCGCTCCTCGCGTGGGCGCTCGGTGCGCTGTTCTTTTGCTATGCCTTTGTGCAGCGGGTGTCGCCGAGCGTCATGGTCGATGAGCTGATGCGCACCTTCGATGTCGGCGCGGCTATCCTCGGCAATCTCTCGGCCTTTTACTTCTACGCGTACGCAGTGCTGCAGATTCCCATCGGCGTGCTGATGGACCGAGTCGGTCCGCGGCGTCTGATGAGCGGCGCTGCGGCTCTGGCCGGCGTCGGCGCGCTCCTGTTCGCAGCGAGCGAGGCGCTGGCGTGGGCGTATGTGGGGCGTCTACTTATCGGCGCCGGGGCTGCGTTTAGCTGGGTCGGTGTTCTGACGATCATCGCGCAATGGTTCCCGCCGGCGCGCTTCGCTTTGTTTGCGGGGCTCGCCCAGGCCGCCGGCATGGCCGGAGCGGTGTTCGGCCAGGCGCCGCTTTCGGTCGCGGTCGGGGCAATCGGCTGGCGCGGTGCGCTCGTTGCCATCGCCATCGTCGGGTTCGTGCTCGCCGTCCTGATGTTGGTGGTGGTCCGCGATCGCCCGCACGCGGCCACGTCCGCGGTCGGAATCTCCTCGAGCCTCAAGATCGTGCTGCGCAACCGCGAGACGTGGCTCAATGCGGCGTTTGGAATGGCGATGACCGGGCCGATGCTCGGATTCGCTGGGCTGTGGGCCGTGCCTTATCTCGTTAGCGCGTACGGCATGGAGCGCGCCGCCGCGGCGGCATTCACCTCGCTGATGTTCGTCGGCTGGGGCATCGGGTCACCGATGGTGGGACTGCTATCGGATCGTCTGGGAAGGCGCAAGCCGATCATGGTCGCGGGTGCCGCAATCGCGACGCTCAGCTTCGTGGCACTGCTCGCTCTTCCGGCGCTACCCTTGTTGCTGGTCGGCGCGCTGATCGTCTTGCACGGCGCGGCGGCGTCAACGATGGTGCTCGCTTTCGCGTGCGCGCGCGAGCACAATCCCGCCGGCATGGGTAGCAGTGCGATGGGCTTCGTCAATGTCGCGGTCGTCGGCAGCGGCGCCTTGTTCCAGCCGCTGATTGGCGTGCTCCTCGACCTCAACTGGACCGGCGATCTCGTGGCGGGCGCGCGCGTATACGCCCCCGAGGCGTATCGGCGGGCGTTTAGCATGCTTCCGGTAGGCTGCGCCGCCGGCATCACCGCCGCGCTGCTGATGCGGGAAACCTTCGCGCGCCAGCGGGCGTCAGCGGCGTGATCCGCCTCAGTCGATATCTAACTCGGAGATTTTCGCATCGATCGAGCGCAGAATTCGTGATACGGTCATTCGCTCGCGTTGCGAACGCCCGGGGTCTCGCCGCGGCGAGTGCGTCGATGCCGATGGTGGCGCGGAATGACGCGAGCGCCATAGGCCTAAAGGCCGCGTCGTGCTCATTAACGACGGTCCCGCCGATTGTGCCGCTTGGGCAAAGCCGCTAGCGGTATAGTTCGTGCTTGAGATCAATGACATGAGCATCGAAGCCCAACCGACCAAGCATATTCGGCTGACTTCGCATCCCGTCGAGGGTGCGCACGGCGCGCTGCCGATCGTTTGGGGGCGCGTCGATCCGCTGCTGCGTGGCCCGATTGTCGGCAGCACCACGAACCGGAGCCAGCGCAACGTGATCGGCACGCACAGCGGCTCGTACGGCGTGTACCGTGCGCTGGCCGTTGCCGCCGGTGCGCTGACACGCGGTCACAAGCCGGACTTCACGAATACGATGCCGACCGATCCGATGGGACCGTTTCCGTCGTGGGGCGAACCCGACCGGATCGTGTCGATGGATCCGTTCGGCGCGGTGGCGGCTGACGTGTTCCGCGACGCGATTGCGCAAGGGTACGACATCCGGCCGACGATCGCGATGACCAAGGCGCACATCGACATGCCGGAGGTTCGTCACGCCGTCGGAATGGGGCGGCTGCAAGTCGACGGACGCATCCTCCTTGCGAATGGCTCCGCCGTGGTGACCAAGGCGGCGATCGAGCCAGTCTGGTGGTTGCCCGGTGTCGCGAAACGATTCGGCTGCAGCGAAGCCGCTCTGCGCCGCGCATTGTTCGAGGAGACGGGTGGCATGCATCCGGAGCTCGTCACGCGGGGCGATCTGGAAGTGTTCCTGCCGCCGATCGGCGGGCAGACGGTCTACGTGTTCGGCAATCCGCACGATCTCGCTAATCCCGCGATCACGCTGACCGCGCGCGTGCACGATGAATGCAACGGCTCCGACGTCTTCGGGTCGGACATCTGCACGTGTCGGCCGTACCTGACGCATTCCATCGAGGAGTGCATCCGGGGTGCGCAGAACGGGGGCGTCGGGCTCGTCGTGTATTCACGTAAGGAAGGCCGCGCGCTTGGGGAGGTGACCAAGTTCCTGGTGTACAACGCCCGCAAGCGGCAACTGGGCGGCGACTCCGCCAGCAATTACTTCCTACGCACGGAATGTGTCGCAGGGGTGCAGGACATGCGGGTTCAGGAGCTGATGCCGGATGTGTTGCACTGGCTCGGCATCCGCAAGATCCATCGGCTCGTGTCGATGAGCAACCTGAAGTACGACGCCATCGTGGGCTCCGGCATCGAGGTCGGCGCGCGCATCAAGATTCCCGATGGATTGATTCCGGAAGACGCACTTGTCGAAATGGCTGCAAAGAAAGCTGCCGGTTATTTCGCTGACGAAGTGCCCGATACGCAGCTGCTTGCCGAGATCAAGGGCCGCAGCTTGTGACCCTGGCGGTGGTCGAGCCGCCCGCAGCGGCTTTGCTGTCGACTGCTGCGATTCGCGAGCGCTGCGGCAACGTTACGGCGTCAGTCACCGCAGGGTCTTCACGCTTCTTCCACATTGACCGCGCGCAACTCGACGCGACGGCCGCACGAGTGGCCGCGGTCACGCGCCGCCGCTATCCGGATCTGGCAATCCCCTACCACAGCCGCTGGCGCCATTTCGAAGCAGGTGGTGTCGATCGTCGGGCGGAACTCGAAGCCGCGCTCGCTAGCCGTTCCGATCTAGAAAAGGCGCGCACGCGCATCGATCTCACCGTGGTCAGCGTGCTGCTCGATGCCGGCGCGGGCGCCGCTTGGAGTTATGTCGAAGCGGAATCGGGAACTCGCTACACGCGGTCGGAAGGCTTGGGTGTCGCGAGTTTCCGCGCGTTCATGCAAGGTGCATTCTCCGCGGATGCTCGCGACCCGTTGCGCGTCGACGCAGCCGCGTTGGGCACGCTCGATGCGGAAACGCTGGCCCGGCTCTTCCAGGCCGACGACGCCAATCCTCTCGTGGGTCTTTCCGGCCGCGCCGCGTTGTTGCGGCGGCTCGGCGACGCGCTCACGGCGCAGCAAGACGTCTTCGCTAATCGTGCGCGCCCCGGAGCGCTGTTCGACTTCGTCACTCAGCACGGCAAGCGTCGCGCAGTGGCCGCCCCCGCAATCCTGCGTGCGCTACTCGACGGATTAGGCGCGATTTGGCTGACCGGCAGTGCGCAGGACGGCGTTGCTTTGGGCGACGTATGGCGCCATCCGCGTGCCGGTGGCAGTGGACCGACGACGGGATGGGTGCCGTTCCACAAGCTCTCGCAGTGGCTCTGCTATTCGTTATTCGAGCCGTTCGAATGGGCCGGAATTGCCGTCACCGACCGCGATGCGCTGACTGCGCTGCCCGAGTATCGCAACGGCGGGCTCCTGCTCGACAACGGTGTGCTCAAGTTGCGCAACGATGCCGGCTCGCGCGTGCCTTGGGACGTCGGCAGCGAGCTCGTCGTCGAGTGGCGCGCGCTGACGGTCGCGCTAGTGGACGAACTGGCGCCGCTCGTGCGCACGGAATTAGGCGTCCCCGATCTGCCGCTCGCCTGCATCCTCGAAGGAGGCACATGGGCGGCAGGGCGGGAGCTCGCTTTGATGCGGCGCGGCGGCGATCCGCCGCTCACGATTCGCAGCGACGGCACTGTATTCTAGTGTGCTGTTCCGTAAGTTCCGAAGATAAAGGAGCGGATGAAATCGGGTGTCAGGCAAGGCGCGCGGCCGACAGCGTACGTCGTGGTACGGTGAGGCCGCAACGCAGCATGGCACCCGCTCACTTTGCAAACTGAGCGCCGCGAACTATCGAGTGAACTTACGGAACAGCACACTAGAACCTATCTCAAAATCCAGCAACGGCGTTTCCCCCTCACCCTAACCCTCTCCCCCGCTGGGGAGAGGGAACGCCCAAGCTCCCTCCCGCTTGCGGGAGAGGGTTGGGATGAGGGACCAAAGCGATTTTGAGATAGGTTCTAGGTTCCCACCCCCTCGATTCGAGGAAGCACGATGTCCGCCAATGTCCACGTCTTCGATCATCCGCTCATCCAGCACAAGCTGACGCTGCTGCGCAAGAAAGAAACGAGTACGACGAGCTTCCGCCGCCTGTTGAATGAGATCGGCACGGTGATGGCTTATGAGGTCACCCGCACGATGCCGATGCACGACGTGATGATCGAGACACCGATGGAGGCGATGAGCTCGAAGCTGATCGACGGCAAGAAATTGGTGTTCGTGCCGATCCTGCGCGCGGGAATGGGCTTGCTCGACGGATTTCTTTCAGTCGTGCCCGGCGCTCGCGTTGGCCATATCGGCCTCTATCGCGATCCGAAGACGTTGGGCGCCGTCGAGTATTACTTCAAGATGCCAGGTGGCATGTCCGAGCGCGATGCAATCGTGCTCGATCCGATGCTCGCGACCGGTAATTCGGCAGTGGCTGCCGTTGAACGCTTGAAGGAGGCGCGGCCGCGCTCGATTCAGCTCGTCTGCCTCGTCGCGTGTCCGGAGGGCATCCGCACGTTCCAATCCGCGCATCCGGACGTGCCGTTATACACGGCTGCGATCGATCGCGAGCTCAACGACCACGGCTATATTCTGCCGGGCCTGGGCGATGCTGGTGATCGCATCTTCGGAACCAAGTAATGCATGAGTTGCTGATCCGGAACGCGACGTTGCCGGACGGACGCTCCGGCATCGATGTTCTCGCGAACGGCGGCAGGATCGTTGATGTCGCGCCGCGCATCGAGGCAGATGCCACAACGTCGATCGACGCGCAAGGTTATCTGCTATCGCCGCCGTTCGTCGATGGGCATTTCCACATGGACTCCACACTGTCCTACGGACTGCCGCGGGTCAATCGCAGCGGCACGCTGCTCGAAGGCATCGCGCTCTGGGGGGAGTTGAAGCCAACACTTACGCAGGACGCAATCGTCGAGCGCGCGCTGACCTATTGCGATTGGGCGGTCGCGAAAGGGTTGCTCGCCATCCGTACGCACGTCGACGTGTGCGACCCGCGCCTGCTAGCCGTCGAGGCGCTGCTGCATGTTAAGGAAACAGTGAAGCCCTGGCTCGATCTGCAGCTCGTCGCGTTTCCGCAGGATGGCGTGTTGCGCAGCGCCGGCGCGCTTGACCAGTTGCGGCGCGCGCTGGCGATGGGGGTCGACGTCGTGGGCGGCATTCCGCATTTCGAGCGCACGATGTCCGACGGCGCGGAAAGCGTGCGCGTGCTATGCGAGCTGGCAGCGGAGCAGGGACGGTTGGTCGACATGCATTGCGACGAAACCGACGATCCAGCGTCACGGCACATCGAGACCTTGGCGTTTCAAACGCAGCGACTCGGGTTGCAGGGACGCGTCACCGGCTCGCACTTGACGTCGATGCATTCGATGGACAACTACTATGCATCAAAGCTGATTCCACTGATTCGCGAAGCGCAAGTCCATGCAATCGCCAATCCGCTGATCAATATCACCCTGCAAGGTCGTCACGACACGTATCCCAAGCGCCGCGGCATGACGCGCGTGCCGGAACTGATGGCGGCGGGGGTGAACGTCGCGTTTGGGCACGATTGCGTGATGGACCCTTGGTACGCACTTGGCAGCGGCGACATGTTGGAAGTGGCCGCGATGGGCCTGCACGTGGCGCAGATGACCGGCGAGGAGGGCATGCGTGCGTGCTTCGATGCGGTCACGACGAACGCCGCACAGATCTTGCAACTCGATGACTATGGAATCGCGCAGGGTAGCTCCGCAGACTTCGTGCTGCTGCAAGCGCGCGATCCGGTGGAGGCGATCCGGTTGCGAGCGACCCGACTAAGGGTGTTTCGTGCGGGGAAGCTCGTCGCTGAAACACCGGCAGCTACAGCGATGCTGCACCTTCCGGGGCGGCCCGCAAAAGTCGATTGGTCGTTGCGGCGCTAGGGGCGTCCGTTTGACAGCCTACCGGTCCCGTCGTATCGTCGCTCTTGACAAAAGGGCTTTCAAAATTCTTATTCTCTTCGATCCTGTGAGGACCGAGGAGACGCAAAAACAGATCATGACCGGTGTCAGGGTGGCGCGTGGACCAGGTCAGCGAGGACGTGCAACGCACCTTGGAGCGGGTGCTGCGCAAGCACCGCAAGCGCCTCCTAGCCTACCCGAACGTTCATGACGTCGATGTCGGCCTCGAGTTCGCCGACGGCTACCTGACTGGTCGGCTGGCCCTCCGGGTGCATGTCACCAAGAAGGTGGCGCGCGCTGGTCTGGCCAATCGGGAGCTGGTTCCGGATGAGCTCGACGGCGTGCCGGTCGACGTGATCCAGTTCAACCCGCAGCCGCACGCGATCCCGCGCAACCAGCGTCACGACCCGTTGCTCGCGGGCGTCCGGATCCAGAATACGATGCTGACTGGGGGTTGCACCCTGGGGATGATTGTGTTCGATCGCGACAGCCTCGAGCCACTGGCGATCTCGAACCACCACGTGATGGTGCGGACCCCGGCTGTTGCGTCCGACCCTCGCGCAACCCGCGGGTGGTGTGCCTGCCAACGTGCTCGGCATCGTGGTCCGCTCGAACAAGGCGCTCGACTGCGCCGTTTGCCGGCTCGGGACGCGTTCGTTCCTGCTCGAGATCTACGGCCTATCCGGTCCCGGTGGGTCTCCCACGCCGGCCCGCATCGGCATGAAGCTTGTGAAGTCGGGTCTTAGCACGGGCGTCACGTGGGGGGTCATCGACGGTATCCGGACCGACGGATTCACCGTGGTGCCGGACACGTCGGTGCCGGCGAGCGGTGAGATGAGCTTGCCCGGTGATTCTGGATCAGCCTGGCTGGAGCTGACGACCAATCGCCCTGTCGGGCTGCACTTCGCCGGGGAGGGGGCCGGCGATCCGCAAGAGCGTTCGAGCGCGAAACACATGCTCCACGTGCTCGACACGCTCGGAGTCATGGTGTTCACGGGGTCCGCGATCGGCCGGGCCTTCATCGGGAGCCACTGCCGTGTGCTGGCCCGAACCCGCGCTCGCGCGCGGTGCTTCCTTAGCGTTGCCTATCCGAGCGGCGGCGGAGCACTGCCAAGGGCCTCGGCGCCAAGACTGCCGATGCCAGCGGCTGGGTGGAGTGGAGCTGGCGTATCGGCACCCACACCAAGCGCAAAGGCGCTGGCACGGGTGCGCCGTTCGGTATACCGCTGTCCGCCACGCTCACGCTCGATGGGACGGAGGTCAGGCTCACTCGGGATCATTGATTGAATGGTCGACGGCACCCGGTGACAGAAAGTTGTGATCGCCGGACCGCGACCGCCGACCCACTGATCCCCATTACACTGCACACCCGGTCGCAGATCCTGCAACGCATCGGCTATGGCTCGTGCGCAACGGGTTCAAATTGTCCCTGGCGCTGCGGCAAAAAATCGCACGCGAGTCACGTCGTGCCTGGCGCGTGAGTCATTTTCGATGACGACATCTACTGCAATTCGCGGCCTCTGGTGCGCCACGCTGACCCCGCTTTCCAACGACGGCGGCGTCGACCACGCGCGCTTCGCCGCCCACGTGCACGATCTGTTCGCGCAAGGAGTGGACGGCGTCGCGCTATTTGGGACGACAGGCGAGGGCCAGTCGTTTTCGCTCGAGGAACGCCGCGGCGGCCTCGATGCGTTGCTCGCCGCCGGTATCCCCCCCGCGCGGATCATCGTCGCCACTGGCTGCGCTGCCCTCCCCGAAACCGTCGTGCTGTCGCGGCACGCTGTCGCGAGCGGTTGCGCGACTTGTCTCGTCCTGCCGCCATTTTTCTGGAAGGGCGTCTCCGACGATGGACTTTTTGCGTGGTACGCGAGAGTGATCGAAGGAGTGGCCGATCCGCGGCTGCGCATGGTCCTGTACCACATACCGCCGGTGTCGGCGGTGGCACTGTCGGTGGATCTAGTGGCACGCCTCGCCGCCGCGTTCCCCGCGATCGTGGTCGGCATCAAGGATAGCGAAGGTAACTGGGCGCACACGGCGGCACTTCTTGAGCGCGTGCCGCAGCTCGCCGTCATGGTCGGTCACGAGCCGCATGTGCCGAGGTTGTTGCGCGCGGGCGGCACCGGTACGATTTGCGGCGTGGCGAACATTTACCCCGCGCTCGTTCGTGCATTGATGTCTCCGGACGTTACGCAGGAAGACGAGGCACGGCTCGCAACGTTCATCGAAATCGCATTCCGCCAGCCGTTTCTGGCTGGGTTCAAGAGCATGGTCGCCGATCGTACGCGCGACCCCGGTTGGCTCGCGGTACGGCCCCCGCTGGTTCCGCTCAGTGAGCCGGCCCGCCGCGCGCTGCGTACCGCACTCGCAGATGCCGGTTTGCCGCCGCTGGCCGCGAGTCAGGAACGATGACGGAGCGACCCGATGATGACTCCAGCGTTTTCCGCAGCCGATCTCGACGCCCTGACAGCGTTCGATACGCCGACAATCTGCAACGCGCTGGAGCGATTAGCACCCGCAACGCAAGGGCGCGGTTTCACGACGCTACCCTTTCTTTGTGGGTTTCCGGCGATGAAGCCGATCGTCGGCTACGCGCGCACCGCGCTGATTCGCTCGGCGCAACCGCTCGCGATGTCGGCCGCGGCACAGCGCGCCGTGCAGGATGCTTACTACCGTCACGTCGACGCGGGTCCGCGGCCGTCGATTGTCGTCATCCAGGATCTCGATGACGAGAACGCCGGCTATGGCGCGTTCTGGGGTGAAGTCCAATCAGCGATCCACGTTGGCCTGGGTGCGCGCGGGCTCATCACCAACGGTTCCGTGCGCGACCTCGACCAATGGGCGCCCGGATTCCAGTTTCTGGCTGGTCGCGTCGCACCTTCGCATGCGTACGCAAAGCCCGTCGCCGTTGCGGTTGAGGCGCAAGTCTTCGGATTGCGTGTCCGCCCGGACGCTCTCTTGCATGCCGACCGCCATGGCGCCGTGCTCGTGCCGCCAGAGCTTGTACATGCGCTGCCCGCCGCGGCGCGCGAGGTCGCGGGCCGCGAGGCGCGAATCCTGGCCGTAGCGCGCAGTCCGGCGTGCACGGCCGAGAAGCTGATCGCCGTCATGCACGAGCTCGATGCCATTCACTGAGTGGTGGCTAGAACTCATCTCAAAATCCAGCAACGGCATTTCCCCCTCACCCTAACCCTCTCCCCGCTGGGGGAGAGGGAACGCAAGCTCTCCCCGCTGGGGGAGAGGGAACGCAAGCTCCCTCTCCAGCTTGCGGTAGAGGGTTGGGGTGAGGGCATCAAGCGATTTTGAGATAGGTTCTAGCGTTATTTGACGAACGTATCGCAGTATGATGGGCAAGCGGTCCGATGTTTCCCGCAAGCCAAACCCGGTCCGGCAAAGACTGTACGGCATGAAAAGCGCTACACGCACCGAGGAGGAAATGATGGCTGATCACGATCGTTCAATGAGCGAGCAACAACGCCGGCGTCTGTTGCAGGCGGGACTCGGCGCGGCAGCGCTCGGCGCCGTACCCGGCGCTGGCCAGTTGGCGGCCTACGCACAACCGGTGTTCGACTGGAAAAAATACAAAGGCGAGAAAATCGAGGTTTTCCACATCAAGAGCCCGCGCGGCGACCTCCTGACCAAATACCACAAGGAGTTCGAGGATCTCACCGGCATCACCGTCGGCTCGGAGATGATCCCCGAGCAGCAGCAACGGCAGAAGGCGGTCATCGAGTTCAATTCCGGCAAGCCGAGCTTCGACGTCATCGCGATCTCGTATCACGTGCAGAAGCGTCTCTTCGGCAAGAGCCGGTGGCTCGAAGACGTGCGGCCGATGATGGCCGACAAGTCGCTGACCGATCCCAACCTCGATCCGGCCGATTTTGCCAAGGGCGGGATGACCTGGGCGGTGCAACCGGATGGCCGGCTCGACAGCCTGCCGTTCAATATCGATCCATGGGTGCTCTACTACAACAAGGAAATCTTCGACGCGAAGAATGTTGCCTACCCCAAGACCTTCGCGGAGATCGTCGAGGTGGCGGCCAGGCTCAACGATCCCGCCAAGGGCATTTCTGGCTTTGTGGGGCGCGGCCTCAAAAATGCCAACGTTCCGGTCTGGTCGAGTTTCCTGCTCGGCTACGGCGGCGGCTTCATTGACGCCAACGGCAAGCTCATGACCGAGACCGCGGAAGCTGTGAACTCTGCGAAGATGTACCAGGCGCTATTGGCGAAGAGTGGCCCCGAAGGTGTCGCTGGCTTCAACTGGAACGAATCGCAGAGTCTCTTTGCGCAAGGCAAGGCCGCGATGTGGCTCGACGGCATCGGCTTTGCCCAGCCGCTCGAAGACCCGACCAAATCGCGAATCGTCGGCAAGGTCGGGTATGGCGTGATGCCACCAGGGCCGAAGCAACAGGTATCGGCGATGTTCGGCGACGGGCAGGGCATCTCGTCCTTCTCGAGCAAGAAAGGCCCGTCTTGGCTTTACTTGCAGTGGGCGTCGAATAAGCCGAACCAGGCACGCATGCTGGAAGCAGCCGCCGGTGCGCCGGTGCGCAATTCAGCGTACGCCAACGCCGAGGCACTGAAGTCGCTGAAGGTTCCCCGCGCGTGGGTCGAATGCATGCTGGCGTCCGCCCGCATCGCGCAGCCCGGCCTGCCGGTCATCGTTCCGGTGACTGAATTTCGCGACACGTTCGGCATTGCCTTGACCAACATGATCAACGGCGCTGACGCGGCGGCCGAGCTTAAAAAGGCGACCGCCGAGTTCCAGCCGGTGCTCGACAAGAGTGAGAAGAGCTGACTCGTTAGCGGATTCGTCGAGTCGCACCTTCCCGGCAGTTCGTGGGTACGGCCAACGGTGGCGCGACCGCTCATCGCGATACACGTTTGCGGCGACGATCGTTTCGTGTTTGGCCGAACCTTGGCTCGCCACGAGTGTGATCGCGCCGATCGAGCGCGGGATGCGCTTGTGCCATGTCGACGCCGAGGCAACGCGCGTCGCATGAGTTGCCTGTAGCTGCCAATGTCTTGCAATGCGGCGTCCTGGTCCCGTCCAGGCGTCGTTGCGCTTCGGCGCCGGCGTTATTTCTACTTCATCCTCCCGGCGCTGCTCGTCGTCTTCGCCGTCATCATCTTTCCTTGGTTTTTCACCGTCTGGATGAGTGCGTTCGACTGGAAGATCGGGTCGACGCCGCAGTTTATTGGCTGGGACAACTACAAAGGCCTACTCACCAATCAGCGATTCCTGGAATCGGTTGCGCGCACGTTTTATTTCACCGCGCTTGCCGTCATTGTCCCGCTGATTATCGGTACCATCGCCGCGTTGATTTTCCATCGCCAGTTTCCTTTCCGCGGCATTTTGCGCGGCGTGTTCATCATGCCGATGATGGCCACACCCGTGGCTGTTGCGCTTGTGTGGACGATGATGTTTCACCCGCAGCAAGGCGTGCTCAACTACTTGCTATCACTGGTTGGAATTCCGAAGTCTCTCTGGGTCTATTCGCCGCAGCTCGTCATCCCTAGTCTCGTGCTGGTCGAGGTGTGGCACTGGACGCCGCTCGTGATGCTGATCGTGCTGGGCGGCTTGGCATCGCTGCCGACCGAACCGTATGAGTCAGCAAAGCTCGACGGCGCTTCGGAGTGGCAGCTCTTTCGCTACATCACGCTGCCGCTCGTGGCGCCGTTCCTGCTCGTCGCCGCGGTCATCCGCACGATCGACGCATTGAAGACGTTCGATACGATCTACGTGATCACGTCGGGTGGTCCCGGCACGGCTTCGGAAACCATCAATCTCTACCTGTACCTGCAGGCGTTCGCGTTTTACAACATCGGCAACGCGTCGGCGGTCGTCGTCATCTTTTTCATTATCGTGCTGGCGCTGGCGCTCGTCCTGCTGCATGTGCGAGAGAAGACCAAATGGACGTGACGGCCACACCCGCGGTGCAGCTCCGGGCGCAGCCAAGCAGTCGCCTATGGATCCGCGATTGGCTCAAGCGACTCGGCTTCTGGTTCTCGGTTGCGGTGATCATCTCGCCGGCCGTCTTCGTGTTCCTGTGGATGTTGTCGCTGTCGCTCAAGAACGAGATCGACAACCTCGCTTATCCGCCGGTTTTCATCCCCAATCCGCCGACGTTCGCGAACTTCCTGCAGGTATTCGAGCAGAACTCGATCGGCCGTTACCTGTGGAACAGCATCGTCGTTTCCGGTGGCGCGACGCTGATCGCGTTGCTGATCGGCGTGCCGGCCGGCTATGGCATTGCCCGTACCGGTGCGCATCGTCTCACGGTGTTGATCCTGATTGCCCGGATGACACCGGCGCTGTCCTACCTGATCCCACTGTACGCGGTGTTCCAACTCCTGCGCCTCAATAACACGCTGACCGCGCTCGTGATCACGCACCTCGTCATCACCGTACCGATCATCGTCTACATCATGGCCGGGTACTTCGAGACGCTGCCGCGCGAGCTGGAGGAAGCGGCGGAAATCGACGGTGCCGGCGTTTGGACAACGTTCCGCTATGTGGCGCTCCCGTTGGCACGTCCGGGAATTGTCGTCGGCGTCATCCTTGCGTTCATTTTCTCCTGGAACAATTTCGTGTTCGGCGCGGTCTTGTCGGGTCGCGAGACGCGCACATTGCCGGTAGCTGTCTACAATGTCCTGACGTTCGAGCAACTTGCGTGGGGGCCACTGGCCGCCGCCGCCATCATCGTCACGCTGCCGGTGTTGCTGCTCACGATCATCATCCAAAAGGAAATCGTCGTCGGCCTGACGCATGGTGGCGTCAAGGGAGGCTGATCCGGTGCTCAGATGAGAACGTTCCGCCGCTGACCCGATCGAGACGATGATCGTCGTCTTCGGCTCCATCAACGTCGATCTCATCGCTCGGGTCGCGCGCATCCCGGCGCCAGGGGAAACGCTTTTCGGTTCGTCGTTCGTGACTGCGCCAGGCGGCAAGGGCGCCAACCAGGCGCTTGCGGCGCGGCGCGCCGGGGCGGACGTCGCGCTCTTCGGGGCAGTTGGGCGCGATGGCTTCGCCACCACCGCACGCGTCAACCTGGACGTGTCCAGCGTGCGCTGTGAAGGTGTTGCCACCGTTGCGGCGCCGACGGGCATCGCTCTCGTCAATGTCGCGGACAGTGGCGAAAATGCCATCACGGTGATACCCGGTGCGAACGCGCTCGCCCGTGCCGCGCAAGTCCCCGACGACGTGCTCACACCCGCGGCCACGCTGTTGCTACAGCTCGAGGTTCCTCATACGGAAGTTGAACGGCTAGCGCGACGCGCACACGAGCGCGGCGCGCGGGTCATTCTCAACGCCGCTCCGGCAGTGGTACTAACGGACGTGTTGCTGCGCAGTGTCGATGTCCTGCTCGTCAACGAGCACGAAGCGGCGTTGCTGGCGACGGAGCTTCGCCTGCCGCAAGGGCCAATCGCCTTCGCCGATGCCGTGCGAGCACGATTCACAACCACCGCAGTGATCACGCTGGGTGCCCGTGGGGCACTGACGACCGCGGACGGGAAATGTCTAACGGCGGTGCCGCCGGCCGTGACTGCGGTCGACACCACCGGGGCCGGCGATGCGCTTGCAGGCGCCTTCGCCGCCGCGCTCGATCGCAACTCATCGTTGCCACGCGCATTAGCTGAAGGGGTCGCCGCCGGCGCGCTCGCCTGCACCCAGCACGGCGCGCAAACGGCGTTGCCGGATGCCGCGGCGATTCGGGCTTACGCGGGGCAGATCGAATCGGCTATTCGCTATGCGTCACTCAGTTGACACCATGCCTCACTTCCTGATGATGTGTGACGTGAAGGCGACGTCGCGGTTGGAGCGTGACGACATCATCGATCCGAGCGCGCCGGGCGCGATAAAACCGGATCGAAACCGTAACGCTCGTAATCGAAATCCGCGCTTATCTCAAGCGGCAACTGGTCGATGCGGACCGACGCTCGATCGCTACGCCTGTGGTGGACCTTTGGGATCCATGTACATCAGCTCCCACATATGGCCGTCCAGGTCCTGGTAGCCATGCTGGTACATGAACCCATAATCCTGTTGCTTCATCGGAGTCGTTCCGCCGGCGGCGACCGCCTTTTTGACCATCTCATCGACGTCGCCCCGACTCTCGCAGGATAGGCACACCAGTACCTCGGTGCTCTTCGTAGCATCGCTCACGGTCTTGTTGGTGAAGGTCTTGAAGAAGTCTTCCTCCAGCAGCATCACGAAAATGTTGTCGCCGACGATCATGCACGTTGCGTTCTCGTCGGTGAACTTGGGGTCGAACTTGTATCCGAGCTTGGAGAAAAAATCGACCGAGCTTGAGTTCCTTGACAGGTAGGTTCACGAATATCTGTGTTCCATGTTGGTTTCCTTAGCTGTGGTTGGCGAATGTCCGAGCCGAGCGTTGGCTTCGGGGTTAACCATTTGCCTCGGTCGCTGCGCTGCCGATTCGAGGAACGGTATAGTAAAAGGAGCATCGAGCGCGTTTCGCT
>Ga0136617_10001875_pt1 | contig 18738 bp, 15 predicted proteins | sample AntDrymUQ3222106_2_FD_129672 | JGI IMG/M metagenome (GOLD analysis project Ga0136617, IMG submission 129672) | Polar desert sand microbial communities from Dry Valleys, Antarctica - metaG UQ322 (21.06) | ecosystem: Environmental > Terrestrial > Soil > Desert | place: Antarctica: Dry Valley... | reverse complement strand
CGCTGTGTCCAGCCGGCCCACAGCAGATCGGCGAGGCCGGTGGTGTGGTCGGAATGCAGATGCGTGAGCGCGATGCGTCGGATTCGGGCGCCGGTCTGTCCGCTTTCCAGCAGGCGATGGAGAGCCCCCGCGCCGCAGTCCACCAGGAGCACGTCGTTCCCGATCTCGATGGTCTGGCTCGGACCGCGGCGCGCCACGTCCGGCTGGGGCATGCCGGTGCCGAGGAGCGTCACCTTCATCGCAGGAACGGCTCGCCCCAGCGGTCGCCGTACGCGACCTCGTCGACGGGCCGGCGTGGCGCCCTGCCCCACCTGCCGAGGGGGTGGCCGAGCGGGATCGCCGCGAAGACGTGGACGTCCTCGGGGATCCCGAGAAGCGCGCGAACGGCGTCCTGACGACCTCGCAGCCGGATCGTGAGGGTCGTCCCGAGTCCGCGCGCCCGAGCTGCGAGCATCAGGTTCTGGACCGCGGGATAGACGGACGCTTCGACGCGCCCGAGCTCGCCGCTCGCGCACGCGAGGATGAGGACGGGCGCGTCGCCGAAGTGCTCGACCAGGTGCTCCATCGAGCGCAGCATCCGGGCCTCCGGGGAGCGGTCGCTCGCCGGCGGAAGCGTCGCCCCGGGGCCAGCGAGGTCGCGGGAGACATCGCGGTAGAGGTCGCCGAGCGCGCGGCGCAGCTTCGGGTCGCGGACGACGATCCAACGCAGCGGCTGCCGGTTCCCCCCGTTCGCGGCGCGACCCGCGGCCTCCAGGATCGCTCTCAGGTCGTCCTTCGAAACATCACGGCTGGCGTCGAGTCGCCGCATCGCACGGGTGCTGTTCATCGCCTCGAACACATCCATCGGTCAGCTCACGGACGCACGCGGCCGCACCCGGACATGCAGGCCTCCCGCCGGCACGCCGAGGGTGCCTGCCGGCTGAAGCAGCCGCGGATCGACCAGATGCGGATACGCGTCCAGCGGCTCGAGCTCGAAGCGGCCCAGGGTTGTGGCGAGGATCAGCGATGCCTCGAGCAACACGAAGTGGTCGCCCACGCAGATCTTTTCCAATTGCCTGATGATCTTATGATACGGCGCGAGTGTCCCAGCCGACCGCGCCGGCGTCCGGTGTGCGTTGGCGTGTGTCCGTCGACGAGAGCCTCTGCGCCGCGAGCGGACAGTGCGAGATCTTCTGTCCCGAGGTCTTCGAGGTCGGGCGCGTATCGACGGTCAAGCTCGACCTTCCACCCTCCGACCTCTACGACAGCCTGCAGGACACCGCGGACGCCTGTCCCACGCGGGCCATCTCGCTGTCTGTCGGGACCGCGTGATCCGGATGGGTGGTGTGGCAGGCATTCCAGGTCCTGCCGGCGATCGTTTCGAGGAGGTCGAGCACGACTTCCTGGGCTTTCTCGAGCGGTCCTCGCGCGCGTACGGGCCGCTGGTCGCGTTCGAGCTCGCGGGGCGTCCGTGGGTGCTGGTGAACGACCCGGAGCTCATTCACGACGTCCTGACGGCGCCGTTCTCAGAGGTCGGGGGAGGTCCCTCCCTGGTGCCCGGGGCCCGCACGATGGGTCACTCGATCATGATGAACTACGAGCCATCCTGGCGGCCTCGTCGCGCGCTCATCCAGCGGCCCCTCTCGCATCGCAACGTCCTGCACTTCGGCGACTTGATGCTGCGCCGCGCGAGAGAGCTTGCCGACTCCTGGTCGTCGGCGGCCGAGGTAGAGCTGCACGCAGACCTCTCACGCCTCACCCTGACCATCGTCGCGGAGGCGCTCTTCTCGTGGGACGTTGACGCGGTCCTGCGCAAGATCCTAGCCGCGAGCCAGGAGTTCCACGGCGATTTCGTCAGGTCCTGGCTCGGACCACCGCGCGAGCCCAGCGACGCTTTCCGCGCCGCGCATGCCAGCTACGAGGCGCTCGTCCGGGACATCATCGCGCGGCGCCGGGTCGAGACCGACAGCGGAGACTTGCTCGGCATGCTCCTCGAGGCTCGCGACGCCGACGGGCAGCTGCTCGACGATGAAGCGGTCCGTGACGAAGCCAACACGCTCATCTTTGCCGGGCACTCGACGACCTCGCTCGCCCTCACCTACGCCTTCTCGCTCCTCTCGCGTCACGCAATGGTGCAGCGAGAGCTCGCCGACGCCATCGCCGAGCAGCTCGGATCCCGGCTACTCGTAGCCGGCGATCTCGAGCAGATCCCGCTCATCCGCGCGGTCGTCGAGGAGACCCTCCGCCTGTACCCCGTGAATCATTTTCAGGACCGGACCGCGCTTGTCGATATTCGCCTCGGAGACACCACGATCGCGGCCGGGATGCACCTGCTCATGAGCGCGTGGCTGGTACAGCGGGACGAGCGCTATTTCCCCGACGCCCTGGCCTTCCGGCCCGAGCGTTTCCTGCCGGAGCAGCGGCGGTCCATCCCCAAGTACGCGTACTTCCCATTCGGCCTCGGTCCGAAGGTCTGCGCCGGGAACTTCTTCGCGCTGCTCGAGGCAGCGCTCGTGGTGGGGACGATGGTCCAGCGCTACGAGCTCCGGCCGGCAGAGCCCGAGCCGCCGCGCCTCCGGCCGACGAATCTCCTCGATCCGGCGGCGGACGTTCGGATCCGGCTCCGTGGCCGTCGTGTGCCGGAGGGAGGCGGGCCCAGCCCGACCTGAGCGTCGTCTACCCTGCTGGTGAATCTGCGGTCAGGGGGACTCGACGGCGGGGATGCAGGACGACCAGCTGCGACGTGTGGTGCTGTCGGATGTGATCGCCGACCGCCTGCAGGACCACATCCTCCGGAATGAGCTCTCGGCCGGAACATCGCTCCCGACCGAGTTCGAGCTCATGAAGCAGTACGGCGTCGGCCGCAGCGCGGTCCGCGAGGCGGCGAAGGTCCTGGTGCAGCGCGGCCTCGTCGACGTCCGCCCCGGGAAGGGGATGACCGTTTCGGCGCCGCTCGGCGATGCGGTCACCAAGCAGCTCATCACGCACCTGCGGATGAGCCAGGCGAGCCCCGCGCAGCTCTTCGAGGTCCGCGAGCTCCTCGAGACCGCGATCGCGCGGTCCGCCGCGATCCATCGCTCCGAGGAGGATCTGGCCGAGCTGCGGCGCATCCTGCTCGAGGCCGACATCGTCCCCGAGAACTCCGCGACGTACATGCAGCTCGACCTCGGCTTTCATCAGGGCCTCGCGAGGGCCACCAAGAATCCGTTCTACGTGCTCGTCGTCAGCGCGATCTTCCTGCTCCTCCGCGATCCGTCGCTCGCGCCGCTGCGCTACTCGACCAACCGCAAGCTCACGCAGACGGAGCATCGCGAGGTCCTGGCGGCGCTCGAGAGCGGCGACGCCGACGAGGCCGCGATAGCTGCGGTGCGGCACCTGAAGCGCGTGCGTCGCAGCATGGAGGAGGTCCTCGCGGAGCGCCGGCGCATCCCCCCGAAGGCGCCGGTGAAGAAGGCCGCTACGGCCCGAGCACGGCCCCGTCGCTCGCCGAGCCGACCAGCGCGGCGTACCTAGCGAAGACGCCAGTGGTGTAGCGGGGCTTCGGCGCCGACCAGCCCTGCATGCGGGCGTCGATGTCGATGCCCTCCACCGAGATGGTCCGTGAGTCGATGTCGATCGTGATGATGTCGCCCTCGCGGAGAGCGGCGAGCGGTCCGCCCATGGCCGCCTCGGGGGCGACGTGTCCGATCATCAGGCCGTTCGTCGCGCCGCTGAAGCGTCCATCGGTCACCAGGGCGACCGACTTCCCGAGTCCCTCGCCGAGGATCGCCCCTGTCACCGTCAGCATCTCGCGCATGCCCGGACCACCGCGGGGCCCCTCGTACCGGATGATCACCACATCGCCCGCCTTGATGTCGCCGGCGATGACTGCCGTGTAGGCATCCTCCTCGCGGTCGAACACCCTCGCTGGTCCCCGATGCGAGGTGAGCGTGTGCGCCGTGATCTTCACGACCGAGCCATCAGGCGCGAGGTTGCCCCGCAGCACGACGAGGCCACCTTCATCGCGCAGGGGTCGATCGAGCGGCACGACCACCTGCTGGCCCGGCGCCTCGGCCACGTTGCGGGTCTCGTCCGCCAGCGTGCGACCAGTGACGGTCAGCGCGGAGCCGTCAACGTAGCCACCCTCGATGAGCCGCTTGGTGAGCAGCCCGATCCCCCCGGCCCGATACAGATCGACCGCTGCGAAGCGGCCGCCCGGAAGCAGATCGCAGAGCAGCGGCGTCCGCCGGCTGATGCGGTCGATGTCGTCGAGGCTGAACGGAACGCGGACCTCGCGCGCGAGCGCGAGCAGGTGGAGCGCGGCGTTCGTCGAACCACCGCTCGCTGCCACCGCCGCGGTGGCATTCTCGAACGCGGTCCGGGTCAGGATGCGGCTCGGTCGCAGGTCCTGCTCGAGGACGGCCATGACGCACTCGCCGGCGCGCTCCGCTGCTCCGATCTTGCGTGGGTCCGTTGCCGGGATCGCATTGAAGCCCGCGGGAGAGAGACCGATGACCTCCATGAGCATGGACATGGTGTTCGCGGTGAACTGCCCGCCGCACGCACCGGCGCCCGGGCAGGCGACCATCTCCATCTCGTCGAGCTCGTCGTGGGTGAGCGTCCCCGCCGCCACCGCGCCGATCGCCTCGAAGACCTCGCCCATCGCGATGTCGCGTCCGCGGTACGTCCCCGGCAGGATCGACCCGCTGTAGAGCACGAGCCCCGGGCGGTCGAGGCGCGCGAGGGCCATCGCCGCGGCGGGGACGGTCTTGTCGCAGGCGACGATGCAGGCGAGCGCGTCGAACATGTGGCCCCGGCTCACGAGCTCGATGGAGTCGGCGATGAGATCGCGGCTGACGAGGGACGCCTTCATGCCCTCCGTGCCCATCGTCACGCCGTCACCGATGAAGACGGTCGAGTACTCCATCGGCGTGCCGCCGGCGGCGCGCACGCCCGCCTTGACGCTCGTCGCGAGCTCGCGATGGTTCAGGTTGCAGGGCATCGTCTCGGACCACGCATGCGAGACACCGACGATGGGCTTCTTCAGGTCGTCGCGGTCGAAGCCGACCGCGTGAAGATAGGCGCGCGCGGCGGCGCGTCCGGTCCCGTCGAGGAGGATCCTGCTCTCGCGCCTCAGATCACGGGCTCTCGACGGCGGCTCCGCTGTGGCGACATTGCGCGGCCCTGACCCGCCCATCTTCGCCTCCCATCAATTGCCTGATGATCATATGATAGCCAGCCAGTTGGGAGGCACCGTGCTCGTGGACATGAGCCTTGCGGCGGCGATCGCGAGATGGCCATGATCACTCGGTTCGATCACGCCGTCATCGGCGTCGCCGACCTCGAGCGCGCGGTCGAGGCGTATCGCGCGCTTGGATTCGTCGTCCGGCCGGGCGGCCGGCACACCGGCGAGGGCACCCACAACGCGATCGTGCGCTTCGGTCTCGACTACCTCGAGCTCATGGCGGTCGAGGATGCCGACCTCGCCGGGAGTCGCCCGTTCGGCGCTCAGCTCCTCGAGTCCCTGCGGGGCCGGGAGGGCGGGCTGATCGGGTACGTCGTCGCCGGCCAGGACCTCGACGCCCTCACGGGGGAGATGCGCCGGTCCGAGCTGGATCCCATCGGGCCCGTCGCGATGGAGCGGCAGCGCCCCGATGGCCGCAGCCTCAAGTGGCGGCTGCTGTTCCCGCGAGGGCAGCGCTGGCGAGACATCGCACCCTTCGTCATCGAGTGGATCACGAGCGACGCCGACCGCCTCGCCTGGGATGAGACTCTCCCGCATTCGAACGGCGTCACGGGGGTGGATGGCCTCGTCATCGTCGTTCGCGACCTGCCTCAGGCGAGCGTGCTGTACGAGCGCGGGCTCGGACAGAGGCTCACCCCGCACGGTCGGGGACGCGTGCGCGTCGCGCTCGGCGACGTGTCCGTCGATCTCGTCGCGGAGAGCGACCCGGCCGCTGGTCAGCTCCATGAGCGTGGCGAGGGGCTTGCGGAGCTCACTCTGCGCGTGCGCGACATCGGACGCGCGGCGGCGGTGATCCCCGGCCTCATCCCTGATGCGGACGGGATGCGCTATCGGATCCCTGACCAGTCCGCCCAGGGCGCCCGGCTGGTGCTGTCCGAGGTCAGCGGCTCGGAGAGCTGACCGTCACGCTGCGTGCGAGCACCGCCGCCGCGGCGTGCGCCGCCTCGCTGGTGCGTACGAGATCCGCCTCGGTGTGCTCCGCGGAGACATACAGGAGGCCGCGGCTGATCACGTGCACCCCCAGGTCGAGGAGCGCGGCCGCGAAACGGCGATAGCCGCTCACATCCGTGCGCCGCGCGTCATCGCTGTTCCGAACGGGCTCGGTGCTCCAGAACGCGTACGCCATGCCACCCGCCTGATTCACCTGCAGAGGGAGGCCGTGCTCGCCAGCGGCGTCTCGAAGCACGCGCGCGAGCTCGCCCCCGAGAGTCTCGAGACGCGGGTAGATCTCCCCCGCGCGACGCTCGAGCTCGGTGACGGTGGCCAGCGCGGCAGCCGTGGAGACCGGATTGGTGTTGAGCGTTCCGGCGTGCGCGACCCGTCCCGACGCGACGACCTCCAGGACGTCGGCGCGGCCGCAGACGGCGCTGATCGGCAGACCGGAGCCAAGCGCCTTCGCGAAGATCGCCAGGTCCGGCGTCACACCGAAATGCTGCTGCGCTCCGCCGAGTGCCATGCGGAAACCGGTGATGACCTCATCGAAGACGAGGAGCGCTCCGGCCGAGCGCGTCATCTCGCGGACGGCCTCAAGGTAGCCCGGCGCCGGCGGAAAGCAGCCGCCGTTCTGCGCCAGCGGCTCCATGATCACCGCGGCCACGTCCGGCCCGAGGGACGCGCGGAGTGCGTCGAGGTCGTTCCAGCGGCAGACCGTCACCGCTGCGGAGGCACCGGGATCCTGCCCCGCGGTCCCGGGCTCTCGTTCGTCATGACCCGGCGTCCCGATGTGCAACGGATCGAGCCACCCGTGGAAGTGGCCCAGGAACTTCACGACCCGTCTGCGGCCGGTCGCGGCCCGGGCGATGCGGATCGCCGCATGGACGGCCTCGCTGCCCGTGCTGGAGAAGATGCACCGCTCGGCGCAGGGGACCGTGCGGCAGACGGCCTCGGCGAGCTCGGCTTCGAGCCGGTGCGGCGCTCCGTAGCCGATGCCGCTCTCGAGCTGGCGGCGCACGGCGTCGAGGACCGGCGCGGGGGAGTGGCCCAGCAGCATCGGCCCGAAGGCCAGCCCGTAGTCGACGTAGTCGTTCCCGTCGATGTCCGTGAGGTGTGAGCCGTGTCCGCTCGCGAAGGAGATCGGCACTGGCAGCTGACCGGCACGGTAGGAGCTGCCGAGGCCACCCGCAAGCGACCGTCGTGCCCGCGCGTGCTGCGCGTGCGACGCGCGGTAGCGATCCGTCATCACCGGCCCATCATCCGCGAAGTGAGCACGCGCACGAGGCGACGATACTATTGTCTGATGAGCAGATGAAATCCCAACTCCCGCCCGTCCGCCCGCGCGAGCGCGCATGAGGATCAAGACCGACCTCTCGCGCGAGAGCCGCCGGATGGACGACGTGTGGATCACGATGCGCGATGGCGCGCGCCTCGCCGCGACCATCTGGCTTCCGATCGACGCGGAGGCGGACCCGGTCCCTGCAGTCTTCGAGTGCGATCCCTACCGCAAGAATGACTTCAACGGTCTGCGCGACGCGCGGCACCGCTACCTCGCGGGTCACGGCTATGCATCGGTCCAGGTGGACCTGCGCGGGAGCGGCGACTCGGACGGCATCCTCTACGACGAGTACCTCCCGCAGGAGCAGGAGGACGCGGTCGAGGTCATCGCCTGGATCGCGGCGCAGCCGTGGTGCACCGGCAAGGTCGGGATGTATGGCGTGTCGTGGAGCGGCTTCAACTCGCTCCAGGTGGCGGCCCGCCGGCCGCCAGCGCTCGCCGCGATCATCACGATGTGCTCCGCGGACGACCGCTACGCGGACGATGTGCACTACATGGGCGGGTGCATGCTCGCGAACGAGGTGCTCGGCTGGGCGTCGACGATGCTCTCGTATGGCGCACGCCCGCCTCTGCCCGAGGTCGTCGGCGACCGCTGGCGAGAGATGTGGCTCGAGCGGCTCGAGCGCACGCCGCCGTACGTCGAAGCCTGGGTGGGGCACCAGCGCCGGGATGGGTACTGGAAGCAGGGCTCGGTCTGCGAGGACTACTCGGCCATCACTGTCCCCGTCTACGCCGTCGGGGGCTGGGCGGACGGCTACACGAACGCGATCCCGCGCCTGGTCGAAAACCTGCCGGGGATCCGCAAAGGGCTCATCGGCCCCTGGCCGCACGGCTACCCGCAGGTGGCACGGGTCGGCCCGGCGATCGGCTTCCTGCAAGAGACCCTGCGCTGGTGGGACCGCTGGCTCAAAGGTGTGGAGAACGGGATCGAGAACGAGCCGATCCTGCGCGTCTGGATGCAGGACGCGATCGCTCCTGCCGCGACACAGGTGGAACGGCCCGGGCGCTGGCTCGTCGAGCCATCCTGGCCATCGCCTAACGTCCACATGGTCACATACGCGTTGAACACGGGCGGCGGTCTCGATCTCGACCGCCGGGCCGAGTCGCGCGTGGAGCACCGCGGGCCGCTCGTCACCGCGCTCGACGGCGGCATTTGGTGCCCGTATGGGGCCCCTGCCGATTTCCCGGGTGACCAGCGGGCGACCGACGGGATGTCATTGACCTTCACGTCCGCACCGCTGGAGACGCGAACCGAGGTCCTCGGCTATCCCGAGGTGTCGCTCGCGCTCGACGCCGACCGGCCGACGGCCCAGGTCGCGGTGCGGCTCTGCGACGTCGCGCCGGACGGGGCCTCAACGCTCATCAGCTACGGGCTGCTGAACCTCACGCACCGCGATGGCCACGAGCAGGTCGAGCCGCTCGAACCCGGGCGGCGCTACGACGTGGTCGTGCGACTCAATGCCATCGCGTACGCCGTGCCGCCGGGCCATCGCCTCCGCATCGGGGTGTCGCCCAGCTACTGGCCCCTGGTCTGGCCCTCGCCCGAGTTGGTCACCCTTGGCGTGCTCACCGGCGCGAGCTCGTTGCGGCTCCCGGTGCGCCCGCTGATCCCGGGCGAGCCGGAGCCGGCGCCGTTCGACGAGCCTGAATCGCTCGATCAGGCGCCGCCCGAACGGGTGCGTACAGGGGGCGGCTCGACGACGATCAAGAAGGATGTCGTTTCCGGACAGGTGGAGCTGCGCTGGGCGCGCAACATGGGGGTCGTGCGACTGGCGTCGCGGGGGCTCGACCTTGGCGCGAAGGACCTGGACCTGTTCACGATCACGGAGGGCGACCCGCTCTCGGTCGTCCTGCGCTCGGAGCGCACCGCTTCGCTGACGCGAGGCGGCTGGCGGATCCGCGTCGAGACGGTGAGCACGATGACTGGGGATGCAGAGGCTTTCCTCGTGACGAACGCCGTCGAGGCATACGAGGGCGAGACCCGCGTCTTCACGAGATCCTGGACGCGCCGCATCCCACGGGATGGCATCTAGGCCGCGGCCACCTGCCGAGGAGCCGACCGTTCCATGCTGCCGCGCGGCAGACGTCGACTCCGGTCCCGGTCACCCCTTCTGTGCCTCGTGCCCGTAGTACTCGTACGCCGACATCGGCTTGTCATGGCCCTGCTGCCATGAGCGGTCGTCGTCCGGCGGGCGCTTGCCCAGCGCACGCGCCATCTCGCGGACATGCTCGGCGACCGACCCGCAACACGATCCGATGTAGCGGATGCCCTGGTCGCGTGCCTGGACCGCGTAGACGGCCATGTCCGCGCGGGTCATCTGCAGCGGGTCGAGCCCGAACGGGAACTCGGGAAGCGAGGTGAAGTCGGGCTGGTCGTCGGGCGTTCGGTAGGCGGTGGGCTGTGCCGCGATGAACGTCCCAGGCACGGCCGCGCGCATCTCGGCCGCGAGCGGCAGCGTGTGCGCGGGGTCGCGCAGGCAGTTGACACCCACGACGTCGACTCCGGCGGCGACCAGCTTGCGCGCGCACTCGGCGGCGTCATCACCTTCGAACGCGTGCGGCCCCTTCTCGAAGGACATCGTGATCACCACCGGCAGGCCCGTCCGCTTGGCGCGCTCCGCCGCGATGAGCGCCTCGCCGAGCCAGGTGAAGGTCTCGCCGACGATGAGGTCGATCCCGACGGCCATCTGCACCTCGAGCTGCCGGTCGAAAAGCGCGCGCACGCGGTCGGCCGATGCCGGATCGGCCGGGTCGTAGGCCCACGTCAGGCTGAGGTTGCCGGCGACGAGCACGTCGCTCCCCTTCGCGACCGAGCGCGCGACCTCCACCGCAGCGCGGTTGATCGCGTCCACCTGCCCGCCGAGGCCGACGGTGCGCAGCTTCTCCTCGCTCGCGTAGAACGTGAGCGCCTGGAGGACGTCGGCGCCGGCCCGCAGGAATTCGCGGTGCAGCTGCGCGAGGGCCTCGGGATCGGTGAGGCTCACCTCCGGCGTGAACGGCCCGCCGCGCACGTACCCGCGCTTCTCGAGCTCGAGCAAGTAACCGCCATCGCCGAGGACCGGGCCCTCGGCCAGCTGTTCGAGGAGTCCCCTTTTCATGTCCTTCCCTCCTGGCTCCTCACACCATGTAGTTCCGCGGCGGATCCGCCAGGCCGAGGATCGGCCGGTCGAAGCGGAACGCCTTGATGTCACTTCGGCTGGTCCCGGTGGCCGCGAGCTCGCTCAGGATCCGGCCGAATAGCGAGGCGAACTTGAAGGCGTGCCCTGCCCCCAGCGCGACGGAGATGTTGGCCTGGCCCGGGAGCGTGTCGATCACGAAGGCCCGGTCCGGCGTGAGCGTGTACAGGCAGGTCTTCGTCGCGACGAGCGGTCCGGCCGCCGTCGGGAGATAGCGCTGTATGAAGCGAGTGACCCGCCCGAGGGTCGCCTCGTCCGGGTCGAACGTGCGGCTGTCGGTGGTGACTTCGCGCCCGCCGACGTCCTGCGCGACCTTCGTCGCCGCCAGGCCGTACGCCGGGAGCCCATAGAAGCACGGATCGTCGAGCCAGATCCAGACCGGGAAGCGCTCCGGCGCGAAATCGCCCACGCGCGACGAGCCGAAGTAGGTGACCTGCTCCTGGGTGGTCTGGAGCGGAAGGGTCCGCTGGCCGAGCAGTGCCAGGAGCTCGTTCGTCCACGCATCCGCGGCGATCGCGAGGGTCCGGCCCCGGTAGGTCGTACCGCCAGCGACGACCTCGATCCCGTCGCCGACCGGCGTGATGGCGCTCACTCGTGCCTCGCCGAGCAGCGTCGCTCCGCGCTCGCGCGCGAGCGAGCGGTGGGTCTCGTTGCAGCGCGAGGCCGGGAGCAGTCCCGAATCTTCCTGGAAGATCCCGTGGATGTCGTCGGTCAGCGTGAACTGTGGCCAGCGCCGCATGATCTCGTCCGCGTCGAGGTGCTCGTACGGCACTCCTGCCGCATCCAGGCTGCCGGTGTAGTCGTCCATCGGGATCGCGCTCTCCCGCGGACCGAGATCGAGCCCACCGGTCCGCAGCATCAGTGCTTCTCCCGACTCCTGCTCCACGACGCGCCAGGCGTCGTACGCCTCGCGTGCGAGCTCGACATAGGCTTTGGTGTGGTAGGAGAGCCGCAGAATGCGGGAGTGATCCTCGGACGCGCCACGCTCGTGACCGAGCGCGAACTGCTCGAGCCCGAGCACGTCCGCTCCCGCCCGGCGCGAGAGCCAGTAGCAGGCCGCGCTCCCGAGGGCTCCGAGCCCGATGACGATGTGCTCGAACTCGCGCTGCTGCACGGCCACTGCGATCCCCCAGGATTCAATCATCTGATTATCATGCAATTGGATGCACGAGCTCACCACGGACCGCGAGCGGCTCGTCGGCTATGCCGAGCCGTGGAGCGTCGCACCTGGAGAGACCGTGCGGTTCATGGTCCGCAGCACGGAGCCGCGCTATCGCGCGAGCGTCGTGCAGCTCATCCACGGCGACACGCGCGCGCACGCGCCGGGATTGAAGGAGCGGCCCGTCGCGACGGCGATCGACGGCGAGTACGACGGCCAGGTGCAGACGTATCCGACCGGCTCCCACGTGATCGTGCCGGACAGTCCGGCGCTGTCGCTCACTGCCGGCTTCACGCTCGCTGCCTGGATCTTTCCGACCCTGCTGAACGGCCAGGCCCAGGGGCTCCTCACGAAGTCGTCGCCGAACGGGATCGGATACGGCCTCGTTCTCGATGAGCGCGGCGCGCTCGCGCTCCGCGTCGGCGATCGGGAGGTCTCGACGAACGTTCCGCTCCGGGCGGGACAGTGGTACTTCGTGGCGGGCGCGTATGACCCGGCGCGCGGCGTCGCGCGCGTCGAGCACCGGCTCTTTCCCTCCTGGCCGATGCCCGGCGCGCACGCGGTCGCGGCAGGCGGCGCGCCGAGGGCATTCGCCGGGAGCGGCGGGCCGTTCGTGATGGCGGGTTGGTGGGCGGGAAGCGGGCAGCGACAGGATGTCGCAGGACATTTTGACGGGAAGATCGAATCGCCCGTCGTCTTCGGCGCGCCGCTCGACGAGAGCGCCGTCGCCGCGCTCGCCGCCGGCGGTGCGCCGGAACACGCCGGTCCCCTCGTCGCGGCCTGGGACTTCGCGGTCGGCACACCCACCGATCGGGTGCACGGCAGGCTCGGCCGCGGGCTCGACGGGCGCACGATCAACGCGCCGGCGCGAGGCATGAGCGGCCACGCCTTCGGCGGCGGCGAGCGAGCGTGGACCCTCGCCCCCGAGACGCACCGCGCGATCCACTTCCACTCCGACGATCTCGAAGACTGTGCCTGGGGCGTAGCAATGGAGCTCACGGTCCCGGATTCGCTTCCGAGCGGCATCTACGCGGCGAAGCTCACGGCGGGTGATGTCACGGATCACGTCCCGTTCTTCGTCCGGCCGAAGGGACGCCGCGCTGCCGCCCCGGTCCTGTTCCTCGTTCCGACGAACTCCTACCTCGCGTACGCGAACTTCCGCGAGGACTTCGCGGAGCGGAACGGGGTGCTCGGTCTGTATCACATGCATGCGGACGGCAGCGCCGTGGTGTACTCGTCGCGGCGCCGGCCGATCGTGAACCTGCGGCCGGGCTCGCTCTTCAACATCCTCGAGATCGGGAAGACCGGAGCCCCACACCAGTTCAACGCGGACCTGTACCTGGTCGACTGGCTCCACGAGAAGGGCATCGCGCACGACATCGCGACGGACGAGGACCTCGACCGCGAAGGTGCGGCCCTGCTCTCTCAGTACCGCGTCGTGCTCACCGGCAGTCATCCGGAATACTGGTCGACGGCGATGCTCGACGCGCTGCAGGGCTTTCTCGGCGGCGGCGGCCGGCTGATGTATCTCGGCGGCAACGGTCTCATCTGGGCGACCCAATTCGACCCCGTCGATCGGCACCTCGTCGAGGTCCGTCGCGGTGGCGGTGGCCAGCGGAGCGCGACGCCCGGTGAGAGCTACCTCAGCACGACCGGCGAGTTCGGCGGCTACTGGCGCGGACGCGGGCGGGCGCCGAACCGGCTCGTCGGGGTGGGCTCGATCGCGCAGGGCTTCGACCGCTCGTCGCCGTACCTGCGGCAGCCGGAGGCCGCCGATCCGCGCGCGGCCTGGATCTTCGACGGCGTACCGGAGGGCCCGATCGGCGACTTCGGGCTCACCATGGGCGGCGCCGCGGGCTTCGAGGTCGACGCCGCCGATGCCTCGCTCGGGACGCCGCCGCACGCGCTCATCGTCGCGAGCGCGTTCGAGTTCTCGCCGACCTACGAGCACCAGAACCCCGTGCACGTCGCGGGCACGGACATCGACCAGCACCCGCCGATGCGCGCGGACATGGTCTATTTCGAGACGCCGAACGGCGGCGCGGTCTTCTCGGTGGGCTCGATCGCATACATCGGTGCGCTCTCGCACAACGGGTACGACAACAGTGTCTCGCGTGTCACTGAGAACGTGCTGCGCCGCTTTGCCTCGCCGGAGCCGATCCCCGCCGCGGGCTGAGCTAAGGGGACAGGAGCGGCAACGCCTCGGGGGGACCATCGACGGTCCGCTCGGCGCCGCGGCCCGGAGCGCGCCCACGGCTCCCGGCGTCTACTTCTTCCTCGGTCCGAGGTCCGAGCTGCTCTACATCGGCAAGGCCGGCAACCTCCGTGCGCGTCTTCGACAGCACGCCGATGCGGAACGGAGTCCCGGCAGCGGTCGTCTCGCTGTCCTACGCGACCGCACCCACCACGTTCGCTGGGAGACCCTCCCGGATGAGGAGACCGCGGCCGCCCGCGAGGCTGACCTGATCCTCGCCCTTCAGCCACCCTTCACGCCGGAGAGCCGTTCTTCGAAGGCGAGGTCGAGCCATGCATCAAACGGCTCGGCCCTCGCGATCGGAGCCTACTTCGGCGGGGACGTCGGGGGCAGCGTCGACCGGCTGCTGACCGAGCAGATGGCCGACGGAGGTGGAACTGCGAGCAGGAGAACGGCTCCACGAGGGGGTCGTTCCACTCGACGATCTGCGTGCTGGAGGGACTGCTGGAGCACCGGCGCGCCGCCGGCGGCAGCCCCGAAGTGTCCGCCGCCCGCCTCGGCGGGCAGGAGTACGTCCTCGCGCGGCGCCTCTTCCGCCGGCAGTCGACCGGTGAGGCGGTCGACCCCGACTGGCTTCGGTTCTCCTTCCCGACCGGCTGGCCATACGACGTCCTGCGAGGGCTCGACTACCTGCGCGGCGCCGGCGTTCAGCCAGACGAGCGGCTCGCCGAGGCCGCCGCGCTCGTCGCGTCGAGCGCGATGCCGATGGCCGCTCGAGAACCCGCATCACGATGAGCTGCTGGTGGACCTGCACGAGAGCGAGGGCCGCCCGAGTCAATGGAACACGCTCCGCGCCCTGCGGGTCCTCCGCTGGCACGAGGAGGGTCAGGCCAGGTCAGCCCGCCAGGTCTGACGGCGGCCGATCAGAAGACGGCGAGCGGGTTGACCGGGGATCCGGTGCCGCCCGGGATCGGCAGCGGCGCGGCGACGAACAGGAACTCGTAGCGGCGCAGCTCTGCGCAGGTCGCGGCGAGCTCCTCGACCGCGCACTGGTCGAGCAGCACGAGGCCCATCGCCGGGATGCCGATCTGATGGACTGGGAGCGGCACGCGCGTCGGCGGTTCCTCGGGCTCCTCGGGCGGCCGCTCGCGGCCGAAGAGGCTCGCTGCGAGCTGGCCGATGTGGTCGGCCGCGTCGCCACCGTACATCGCGATCTCGCGCTGGTGCATCCACTCGACGGCGTCCGGTCCGGGGCCCGGGCGCAGCCCGCTGCGCCCCTGTGCGTCGAGGAGCTCCGCGCCGACGCGGAGGATGAGCGCGTCACCCGTGGACACGCGCACACCCGCATGCCGCTCCGCTGCGTCCAGCTCGACTGCCGTGATCGCGTGCGCGGGCTGCAGGTGCGCGACCTCTTGCGTCGCGGCGAGATCCAGCAGCACGCCGCGGGTGAAGATCCCGCAGCGCTGGACGAAGACGGACCCGTGCGTGAGGCCGGCCGGCTGCGCGACGTCGTCGAAGCGGCGGTCGTTGTAGACGCGGCCGTCGTACCCCGCGAGGTGGCTGACGCAGTCGAGGTGAGTGGCGGCCGGCTGGTGCACGTCGAGCGAAATGTGATCTCCGGCGCTGGTCGCGAGAGGGCTCCGCCCGTACTGCATCGTGTGGTCGAGGAATGCGCCGACCTTCGCGCCGGCCCCGGGCGCGAGTGGGAGCGCGAGCGAGACGGTCCGTCCGACCCGGACGAGCGCCGCCGCCGCCGCGCGCTTCTCCGGCGTGATGTGGTTCAGCGTGCCGAGCTCGTCATCCGGTCCCCAGCGGCCGGCATTGTTCACGCGTGCATACAGCGCGATGAGCTCGTCGTCGGTCCAGCTACGCGGAGCCAATTGTCTGATTATCATGCCATCGAGTTGGAGAGCGTGATCCGGCTGCGGTGCGCGACGGCGACCGGGCATCTCCGCGGCCTCGTGCGCATCGACACGACCAAGATTGGCGGGCTCTCTCCGATGCGCGACGAGGGGCACGACATGGTGCTCTGTGGCCGAGCGGTGGCATGAGCGTCGCCGGGGCGACCAAACCCCTCACGCCCGACGTCCTCGCGTACGGACTCGTGACGGCGGCGGACCCGCAGGTCTCGCCCGACGGCAGGCGGATCCTCTACGTGGTGCGCAGCGTCGATCCCGAGACCCATCGGGTGGGCGGGGTGCTCTGGCAATGCGACATCGATGGCGCCAACGCGGCGGCGGTGCCGGGCCTGCGGCAGGGCGCGCGCGCGGCGCGCTGGTCACCGGACGGCGCGCGCATCGCGTACGTCGCGCGCGCCGAGCAGGGGACCGGCCTGTACGTCACGGACGCGGGCGCGCAGGACGCCGCGTCGTCGCGGGAGCTGACCGCCCATGCGGGTGAGATCGGGGACATTGCGTGGTCGCCCGACGGCAGGCGGATCGCCTACGTCACCGAGTACGACCCCGAGAACCCCGACGAGACCCCCCCAAAGGCCGGTGCCGCCCCCAAGGTGCGGGTCACGCGCCGCATGGACTACAAGATGGACGGACGCGGCTGGCGCGGAGATATCCGCGATCACATCTTCGTCATCGACGCCTCCGGCGGCGCGCGCCGGCGCATCACGAGCGAGCTCGTCGACCATCATGCCCCGCAATGGGCTCCTGACGGGAAGCAGCTCGCGACGACCGCGGGCAAGGTGGACGGTGGCCGCCCGAATCTCGTGCTGGTCGACCTCGCGTCAGGACAGGCGAAGCGCTGCGGAACGGAGGACGACGCAGTGACCGTCTTCGCCTGGTCGCCGGCGGGCGACAAGATCCTCCAGGTCGGCGCCGTTGGGCACACCTTCGAGAACGACTTCTACCTCCACGACGTCAGGGCCGACAAGCGGGAGCGGCTCACCCAGGACAACGAGTCGGTGCCCCTGGACGCCGTCTGGCTGGACGGCACGCGCGTGCTCGTGCACGCGATGTGGCACGGCGGCAGCGTCCTCGAGATCCTCGACGTGGGGACCCGCACGGTCGAGCGGATCGCGCGCTTCGAGGGACGCCACGCCGGGATGAGCGTCGACCGGGCGCGGAGCGTGGCCGCGCAGGGCCGCATGAGCCTCGAGTGCTACGGCGAGATCGCCGTCTACGACCTCGGAAAGCGCTCGCTCCGGACGATCACCAGCTATAGCGCGGCCGTTCTGGCGGAGCGGCCCGCGGCCCGCTGGGAGCGCTTCGACGTGCAACGCGACCTCACCATCGAGGCCTGGCTGCTCCTCCCGCCCGACTTCGATCCCGCGAAGCGCTACCCCGTCATCCTCGACACGCACGGGGGACCGACCGGGAACTACGGCTACGGCTTCATGGCTCACCAGCAGTGCTTCGCCACGAACGGCTTCATCGTCGTCTACGCGAACCCCCGCGGGTCGGACTCCTACGGGCCGGACTTCGCGCGCCGGATCATGCTCGACTGGGGCAATGAGGACTTCAAGGACTACCTGGCGGTCTGCGACGAGCTCGCGTCGCGCCCATACGTCGATCCCGAGCGCATGGGAATCTTCGGCATCAGCTACGGCGGCTACATGACTTCTTGGGCGATCGGTCAGACGGACCGGTTCAAGGCGGCTGTGTGTGGCGAGCCGATGTTCGACCTCGAATCGGACTGGGGCACGAGCGACGTCTCGTTCAACGGCCTCGAGATCTTCGGCGGCGGTCCACCGCACGCGCGGCGCGAGTGGTTCGACGCGCACTCGCCGTCGTCGTTCTCGCACCGCGTGACGACGCCGACCCTCGTCTTCTCAGGCGAGGACGATCAACGCTGTCCCATCGGGCAGAGCGAGCAGATGTTCATCGCGCTTCGCAAGGCCGGCGTCGAGACGGAGTTCGCGCGCTATCCCGGCGGCTCCCACATGTTCTTCGCCTTCGGGCTCCCCGATCACCGCGCGGACTGGCTCGCACGGACGCTGCGCTGGTTCACCGACCACCTCGGAGGGCCCCAGCGAACGCTGGGGAGGGGGCCGTGACGCCGGCGCTCCTCCTCGAGATCACTCGCGGGCCGCTCGTCGAGGAGCGGCAACGCGGACATCTCGCCATCGTCGACGCCGGCGGGTCCGCCCTCGCCTCGGTGGGGGAGCCCGGTAGCGCGGTCACCTACTGGCGGTCGTCGGCGAAGCCGTTCCAGTCGATGGCGATCGTCACGAGTGGCGCCGCGGCCGCATTCGGCTTCGAGCCGGAGGACCTCGCCATCTGCTCCGCGTCGCACAACGGCGAGCCAGTCCACACCGCCCGCGTCGAGCGCGTCCTCGCGCTGTCGGGGTCCACACCGGACGACCTCCAGTGCGGCACGCATCCGCCCCTCGATCGAGCGACCGCGGCGCGGCTGCAACGCAGTGGCACCGCGCCGAACGTGCTGCACAGCAACTGCTCCGGAAAGCACGCCGGCATGCTCGCGCTCGCCAAGCAGCTCGGCGCTCCGGCCGGGAGCTACCGCCAGCCGGACCACCCCGTGCAGCGGCTCATCCTCGAAACGGTCTGCCGCTTCACCGGGCTAGGGGCCGAGGAGATCGTGATCGGCGTCGATGGCTGCGGCGTCCCGTGCTTCGGCCTCTCCGTCGAGCGGATGGCCGTTGCCTTCGCCCGCCTCATGCGGCCGGACGGCCTTCCGGACGCCGACCAGCGCGCCGCTGCCACGGTCCGAAGCGCCATGACGGCGCATCCGCACCTCGTAGGCGGGACCGGCCGGCTGGACAGCG